>Ga0196970_1000876_pt1 | contig 26567 bp, 25 predicted proteins | sample S1v_513CmetaG_FD_148672 | JGI IMG/M metagenome (GOLD analysis project Ga0196970, IMG submission 148672) | Soil microbial communities from Anza Borrego desert, Southern California, United States - S1+v_5-13C | ecosystem: Environmental > Terrestrial > Soil > Desert | place: USA: California... | reverse complement strand
GTGTCCTGGCGTAAAGCCTGCATCTGAGTGCGCTGTTGCTCAAACAGGGGCTGAAGCTTCGACTTCTGCTCGTCACTAAGGTTCAGTTGCTCCACCATCCGGCCCAACTGGCTCCAGCGATCCATTACTTTGCGACCGTGCTTCGCAAACATCTGCTGCATCTTCTGCTGCTGTTCGGGCGTGAGGATCGCCATCACCTTCTGATGGTTCGCGTCCCGGAGCTCTTTCATCTTGGTGCGCTTCTGTTCGGGCGTAAGAGACGTATCCTGGCGCAGAGCCTGCATCTGAGTCCGTTGCTGTTCAAATAGAGGTTGAAGCTTGGCTTTCTGCTCGTCAGTCAGATTCAATCCTTGGCCAAAGCGATCGAGACGGCGTGACGGGTCCATCCCCATCCCTCTGTGTCCGCCGCCCATCCCCTTGCCGCGCATACCGGCTTTGCCGAACTTGGCTCGCTGCTCATCCGTAAGAATGGGCTCGATTTGCGCTCGCGTGGATTGACGGAGTTCCGCCAGTTTCGCGCGTCTCTGGTCGCGTGTCAGCGACGTATCCTGCCGGATGGCGCGTGCCTGGTCGAAGTCGTTCTGCAGGATCGGCGTTAGCCTCGACTTCTGATCATCCGTGAGGCCAAGCCGCTGGCTCATGCGCTCAAGCCGCATAGCGACAGAGTCACGAGCGCGCCCTCGCTGTGCAGATGAACCCGTGCCGGAGGGTGGGGCAGACTGCTGTGCCACGGCGGACATGCCCCAGAGGACCGTTACTCCGAGGATTGCAATCAACAAGCGATGAATTGCCTTTGTATACATGTTTCCTCCACGCTTAGTTAAACGCAGCTTTGGCAAAGAAGTTGCGACCTTCTAATCCGATTCCCGATTAGCGCCATCGCGAAGGATAACGTCGTCTACGCGCGAGCCAAATACTGTGGTGAAATAGCAACTGATCTCCCCAGAGTAGAAGAGGCCGCATGGCAAACAAGGCGTGGACGATTTTTATCGGCGGAGCAATCCTTTCGCAGATGGTCTTCATTGGTCCCTCGATATCACATGCGCAGAGAACGTCTCGCACTACGAAACAGGAGACGGCCTCGCAGAAGGCCAAGCTCGTCGCTGTACACGCAGAAGGTTCCAAACGAAGCATCGAATCGGACGTTATTGCGTATACCGGGCTGAAGACCGGCGAGATCGTTGGCCCTGAGGATTTCAAGCAGGCCGCCGACAAACTGATGGCTTGCGGCGCGTTTGATGAGGTCCGGTACAAGTACGGACCCGCCGGCACTGGGTACACCGTAACGTTCACGTTAGCGGACAGCGAGCAATTCCTGCCAGTTGCGTTCGACAACTTCGTCTGGTTCAGCGATCAGGAGCTCACGGACAAAATCCGCGAGAGCGTGCCTCTGTTCCGAGGCGCGGTTGCGACCGGCGGAGAGATGCTACAACAGGTGTCCGATGCGCTTCAGAACCTGTTGGCACAACGCGGCATTCCGGGAACGGTGCGTTTCGTTCAGGAGGGCAGCTTTGGGGTTGGCGATCATGAAGGCGCGATCACCGGCGGTCTGTTCATCATCGACGGCGTTGAAATCAACATCCGCGAACTGAAGTTTCCGGGCACCGCGCAGGCTGATGGGCCTATGCTGCAAGACGCCTTGAAGAGCCTGCTCGCTATGCCGTACCAGCGCTCTGCAGTGCGTGCACTAGCCAATGACAACCTACATCGGCTCTACGCTAAGCGCGGATTTTTGAAGGCTCGTGTCGGGGAAGTCAGTATTGAGTTGATAGGCTCCAACCCACGAGAGCCGGAAGTGGTCGTCAACATCCCGGTCGAACCCGGCGCAGAGTACACTCTTTCCGGCATTCGCTGGATAGGCTTGAAAGCTTTCAACACAGAGGATCTGCAACGCCTCATGTCTGCCAAAAAAGGGATGCCCGTTGACGGCCTTCAGCTCGACACTGACCTCGACAGGATTCGAGAGACATATGGGCGGAAGGGTTACCTTCGAGCGGAAGTGACCGTGAATCCCACCTTTGACGACGAGCAACGCACCGTGGCGTTCGACATCCAGGTTCGTGAAGGCGATCTATATCGTTTCAAGAGCATTGACCTCGACGGTCTCGATCGCTTGACGCTGGCGAAATTGCGAGAAGCCTGGACGATGCGCGAAGGCGAGCCGTTTGATGCCGGCTATGAGCGGGAATACATAAAGGCGATACGCCCGATGTTGGCACAGAACATTAGCGTCTCTGTCGATAACGACCGGAACGATGAAACGAAGATGGTGGAAGTCACCATGCACTTCGAGATTCACGCGAACAAGGTCGTTCGGGAGAAGAGTCCAGAATAAGCGTGGTGCTTGTCCTGCCGGGCCTCAGGGGAGTGCTCGCAAGTTGCTAAACCGGCGGGTATAGCTGCTGCGAGTCTCCCTGCTCTTTTGGTCAATGCGACCTGACGTTCTGGTACGGCCTATGCGCCTGCGCCAGCCGGCTGCGTAAACCAGTTCCAGTTCAGAACGCGATCAAAAGCTTCGTCTGCCGTGAGCCCTTTTTCGCGCATAAAGTGCAACACGCCCTTGAGGCGGTAGAAGTCGCGAGCCGAGTAGTAGACGTTTCCGTTCTTGTTGACCGGCTTGATGATGCCTTGCGATTCGAATTGCGGCAGTTCAGAAGCTTGCAGATTGAGCTTCAACGCGAGGTTCTGGGCAAGAATAAACTCAGGCATTGTACGAAGTTCTCCAGGCATGTACTCGGGGATGGCCCGCTATGAATGGCGTTATGAATGAAAAAAATGGCGTTGGCATAAAGCCAACGCCATAGAAGTCACCAAAGGAAGTTACAGCGAATTTCAGTTCCGTCCCCCGCATCTTCATGCTTCGGTCTTCTCCACCCCCGCAGGAACCACTTCCAACTGCGACAGTAGATCTTTGACATTTATGAGGTGGTTCTCAAAGATCTCCCTGGCGACATCGAGCAAACGAAATGTAGCCGGATCTTTTACGGAGTAGAGGACGCAGGTACCGCTCTTTCGAGCGACGACGATATCTCGGGTGCGGAGGACGGCAAGCTGTTGAGAGAGAGTACTTTGTTCGACGCCAAGCCGGGTGCACAACTCATTAACGCCGGTTTCTCCAGTGCGAAGCGCATTCAGAATGCGTATCCGCAACGGATGGGCGAGTGCCTTGAAGAACTCGGCTTTGACTTGGCTCAGCTCAGGCATCGATATATTTGAATAATCGCATATTCAGAAACTCTCGTCAAAGACTTTCCTCAGAAATCTCGCGAAACCGAAGCATACCGATTTCAGCGGGCGCGGCCGGACGTCTGTATCTCGGGTTCGAGCGGCTGAATATTCGGCGTTCCTGTACCAACCAGTTTCAGTTTTGGCTCGCGCTCGATTGCGTCCAGCAATTCGCGCGTTATACGGTCGTCAATCTTGATGGCGTCGTGAAGCTCAACCGGGTAACGGATCACCACCTCAAGGCCTGTCTGTGTCAGTCGAAGACGGCTTTGTGGACGGAGCGCCACAACCGTAACCGATCCCAGGGAGCTTTCGAGCCTGCGCCGTTGTCCTTCCATGCTCTCGCGATACTCGTCAAACACGCGCTCCACGGCACTTACCAGCCGCTGTTCCACATCTCGGTAGTTACTCTGGGGAGCGAGTGTCAGCGTGATCTCGCGCCAGACAAAGTTCGTCCCAGGAATCTGCTTGAACATTCCGTTGTTGGGCTGAAACACAACAGAGTTGGAGAAAACCACGACTCGCCCGGTCGGCTGGGCGTCGCTGCCCCCGGACGCGAGTTCCATGAGGTGCAAGCGCACAAGGCCGATATCCACGACCTCGCCTGTCACGCCGGATATCTGGACCCGGTCCCCGACCCGGACCCCATACTTGCCGATCAAGAAGAAGTAGCCTGCAAGTGAGAGGATTACATTTTGAAGCGCCACGGCAACGCCGGCGGTGAGCAGACCTGCGAACGTCGCAAGGGATCCCAACTCTGTGGCGAATGAGAAAGCGATGATGATGGCAATCAGCAGCCACACCACAATGCGCCGGAAGAGCAGCAATTGTGATCTGCGTCGAGCATCGTGAATGTACCTGAATATAGCTTTGCGCCACAGCTCGGACGTGCTGAAAACTATTGCCAGCACGAGGACCAGCAGCACCAACCTGATAATCAGGCTCTTGAGTCTGGCCGAGTACTGCCCTCGCACCTCGGCCCGCCAATTGGTCAAGCTTCGCTTGTAGAGATCCAGCAGAATACGCTGCTTAACTAGTGGCAGGACTGCGTCAGAGCGCATCTTGAACTGCGCCGTGAGGTTGTCGAGTGCCTTCTTCTGCTCAGCCAGCGCGACTGGATCAGACGAGTTGGCGCGGTTGGCGAGTTCGTCCCCTTGCTGAGCGAGTTTCCGCAGTTCGCCACCCAGCGGGCTGCGCAGGTTTCGCGCTGCCTCTGTTAGCGACTCTGTCATCTCGATAGACTGATCGAGCGTCCGGCCCTTACGCGAAAGTGCAAACAGATCACTAATGAGTGCGAGTATCCCTGAGGGTGCCGTCCGAAACCCTGCAGTGGCTGTGATGGGACCGGTAGTTTTTGGAGCGCTCTGGGCCGTTCCGGTAGCCGCCGGCTTGGCCACGGCAGCGGGAACCGTTCGCTCGAGTTCCTCGATTTGTGAGTGCAATCCTGCAGAACCTGATCCGGTTCCGGCCCCGCTGATGAACTCGAGCATGTTGCGCATAACGTCACGACGGGTCTGCGCGAGTTCGAGTTCACTCTGAGTTTCCGCTATCGCCGACTCTATTGCCCTTCGCTTGGCACCAGTTGCGCTTGCGAGTCCCTGACGTAGGCCGTCCAGTTCCGCCTGCGCTTGCTTCACCTGCTTTTCGGCATTGGCAGCAAGCCGCAATAGCGCATGGTACCGAACAGCGCGGGTGTTCTCATTCTTCGGCGCCGCCGCGGAACCATTTCTCATCAGGATCTCTGCCTCGGCCCGAGCAAAATCGAACGACATCCGGACAATCTGATCGGCCAACTCACGGTTGTCGTTGACAGAGAACACCTCAGCGGGCTCGGTTGCAAGTTGCTGTTCGACGGCAAGATGGCGGTACCACGCGATCGTCTGGTTCAAAAATCCGACAACGTCCTGCGGTGTCATAGCTTTGGCATTGTTGTTTTTGTCTTCTTGTGCAGATGCCGGCAGGACTGCGAACGCGATAACAGCGAGAACGGAAAAGATACGAACAGCGTAACGCGAATGAACGCGCATCTTTGTTTGACGCAACAAACACCTCGAGTAAGGGGGACGAGCGGTTTGCTACCTGACTGGCGGCTGATGAAAGTCTAAACGATTGAGGGCGGAAAAGTATCGTTCCCGCCCCTTTAACCTGGCCGATGTTAGGAAGGACTAGCCGGTTCTTCAGTTCGATAGCGCAGCAGCGCGGCCCGTGGTGACACCAATCTGTTCCTGGATTTGGCGGCGGAATTCGAACGGGTTTGCAATTCGCTGAAATGACTCAACAGAGCCGCCAGTACCGTGGACCGAGATGGTGCCGAAACCCCAGATTCTTCCCGCTAAACTCTGGTCCACGCCCACGCTTTCAATCTTGTGAAGGAACATCTCCGCCGTGCGCTTGTGGACGATGCCCATCTTTACCACGACACGCTTGTTTGTGATGACGAACTCAGCGGCATTCCTCACGAGCAAAGCAGAGCCGAGAACTGCGCCCGAAACCAGCATCAGCAAGATGCCGGCCCAGATGTAAATTGAAGGCGACTTCTGCGAAAACCCGACCACTATAAGCGCCACGGCAATAGCGTCAAGCAACACAGTAGCGACGATCGCCCGGGCGAGCACGATCAAATGCAAGCGCCCCCGATAAGTTATGCTCTCTCCTGATATCAGGTTGTGTTCTGCGTATCCCACCTCGCCTCCTCGGACCAGGCGGCATTATTGCAGCTCACGATGAGTTTGTGAACATTACGAACGAGCGCGATGTTCGTGACTAACGCGCTGTGACGCCGTCGTTGGAGTCGAGATAGATCCGTCCAACGTCGAGGCCGAGTGCATTTCGGACCACGACCTCTTCAAACGACAGGTCTTGGTCCACAAGCGGTATTCGGAACTGCAAGTCGGACGTGTACGGAACGACAGACCCCAGACTCACATCGACGACTGACACACTTTCGCGCGTATCGAGCAGCACATGGACAGGGCCGTGTTTCAATCCGAGCGCGCCAATCAAGGTAGCGAGCGCAGCGGTCACACCTTGGCGAGTACCTTCGCTGAGTGTCGAGAGTAGTATCCTGCCCTTAATGGCCTGAGTTGCGACCAGCACGCGAAGACGAGAGTCGCTCATCAGGCATGTCAGCTGAAGAGAACCGTCAGTTTCGCCGAGCGCCGTATCGGCTCCGGGTGGTGTGTCGGGGCGAAGCTTATGAGCAACAAGCTTGCGCAACAGTAAGCTCTTGTTCGCGCACGAGTCGGCCGCTCTGGGAGTATGGAAAGGGAGACCCAGCATGCTTGATGCGCGCGCAGCGACGGGACCGGCATCATTATGCATGGGGAGAATTGCCAGCAATGGCTGTTGGTACGCGAATTCTACAATTCGCAACGCGGAATCTCGTGTAGCAAAGTCGAGCCGCCATGGTGCGCTGGCATCTGAGCACGCCAGCGAAAGTTCCAGCGCCAGTTTTTCCGCAACCGCGCGGAATCGGTCCACTTCTCCGACTGTGTGAGCTAGCACGAGTATGCGCTTTGGATCAGCCATCAGGCATACGTTAGCAGAAGTGTCGCGCGTAGGCGCAATTCAGCGGTTATGCTCTACTGCTCGAGGAACGCCACAACTGAGCTTTCCAGCAGCTCATCTATAGTCGCGCTCACCACGGCGATGTCCATAAATAAAGAACTAAGATTGAGCTACATCAAATTGGTGTGAATCACGTTCAGGATAACTTGGCGAAGAACACGGGTTTCAGAGAGAACCTCTGGGATCTTGAACCCCTGCGACTTCCGAAGCTGTCCGTGGCGACGCGCTGATTCAATGCTTTCCGCCCGGATTGGCAAAGCAGGGTGTTCAACTCGCCAGGATAGTTCACTCACGAGTACGCGTAAGCCGTCCTGTAACTCCGGCAGCGACAGGTTTGCCCAAGGCGGGGAACTTCGTATTCTGTCGCTCCACTCGTTCAATGCATGTTCATTGTGTTCCGCCAAGACTTCGGAGAGTCGTTTGTGAGGCAAGGGAACGTGTTTGCCCGGTTCGCCCCCAAGCTTGTTGCGAAGTAAGTTGACCAACTCGGGAACCTTTGTTGGTTTGATCAGATATCCGTCCACCTGCCTGCGAATGGCCTCCAACGCGCTGTCAAAAGCCGGGTAACCGGTGATGATGATGGTCACTGCGTTTGGCTGGGTACGACGCATCGCACTCACTAAAGTGAAGCCGTCGCCCGGTTCGCCTATGTTTAGGTCGGAGATGAGGGCGTGGAACTTGCCGCTGCTCATCGCTTCCAGCCCCTCGGATACGGTCGCGGCAATCACCACATCGAAACCCTGCTGCCGCAGTATCTCGGATAGCGTAGCTCGCACGCCCGGTTCATCATCCACCAGCAGTACGCGTTCTCTCGCCATTTCTTTGTAACTCTGATTCAGCAGCCGTTTGTAGCGTGGTCTACCTTTCTGAAGTGAGGGCGGTCGAGGACTTTCGAACAACGCCTACCGAGGCGGCAAGGTTGTAGATGGTTGCGTCTGGCCTATGCGATCGGCCCACTCTCTTGGCAGTGCGTGGAGCAGTTCCAGGAATACGCCGTTTGTCCATCCGAACCCTACAACGTTCGCTTTGTAACCCGCTGCGACCGGAGTTTCGGAAGATCGTGTAACGACGTTGTACTTTTCGCGAATCGTCCCATCCTTGACGAAGTTCACATGAACCGTTGAGAGCCATTGGTAAGAAATCCGATTTGCCTGCTCTTGAAACCCGTAGTCGCGCAAGCCTTGTGCAGCCAGCAGTTGAATCGGAGCCCACCCATATGGATAATCCCACTGCACCCTCGTCTGGTATGGGCTTATGGCAAGGCCACCAACCTGCTCAAAAGTGGGAAGGTTACGAACAACGGCGCGCGCCTGCTCGGGTGTAGCCAGCCCAGCCCACAACGGGTAAAACGTAGTGGCGTATTCATAGGTTGAGCGCTTCTGTGCTTCGAAGTTGTAATCGAAGAACATTCCTCTATGTTCGTCCCATAAATACTTGTTCATGAGCTGCTGGCGAGATTGCGCGCGCGCCCGCCAACGCTGCGCGTCATCAGCAAGCCGAAGAAGATTGCTGATGCGCTCCATGTCTTTTTCGGTTTTGTACAACAGACTGTTGAGACAGACCGGGACATACCGGTGAGTGTCCGCGCCGTACGGTCCGAAGCGGAAGGAGATGTCGAAGCCGGACTCGCGCATGCTGCGGTCACCCTTGTAGTATTCGCTCTTGAGTCCAACCGTTTGCAGTCGCTTGCATTTTGTAGCAGGCGGGGCGGTTTGTTCGTCGCATGCGAACAACGTGAAGCCGGGCCCGCCTGCATTCATCGCGTTCTTTGCCTCGATGTACCTTGTGTCCACAGCGCGAAGAAAGCTTTCGAGTACCTCGGTGTAAGTCGCCATCTCCTCCGGCACGGGTCCTTGCCCGAAGTCGTAGTAACGCGAAAGTCCCGTATCGGCAACCAGGTGCGGTTCGCGCGTCCACAGTTGATAGTCCTTTTCGGCCCCGGCATAAGCTCGCGCTAGCCACTCGCGGTCTTCCCTGCCGCTCTTCTTTTCGACTTCGTAAAGCGCCAGGATCATCGAGGTAAGGAATGGCGGCTGTGAGCGCGTCAGGAAATATGTGCGATTGGCGTTCAGAACGGCACCGTAGTGCTCAATTTCAAACAGGAAGTTATCTACCATGCCTCGCGCCAGGTCGATCCTTCCGTCGCGTAGCAGACCGAGAATGATGAAGAAACTGTCCCAACCGTACATCTCATTGAAGCGCCCGCCAGGAACAACGTACGGATGCTCGAGGAACAGCAAGCCATGATCCTTGAGGACATTCACGTCGAACTCACCGAGACGAGCGATACGGCGCGGCAAGTTTTGTACTCGTACGTTGCACTTGGTTCCCAATTCCTGCAGGCGACTTGGAATCGGCATGCCGGCCGGCAAATAAAGAACAGAACGGTCCGGCACTTTGGGGTCGATCAGGGTTGCGCAGTTATCAAGCGATCGTGTCAGCGTCGTCCAACTGCGGTTGATGTAGTCGAGAATGCCCTTAAGCGATCGATCAGGCGCGACGATCGCAGCTTGCCCAAACGCAGGCGAGCAGATCAGCACTAGGCAAATCAGTGTCGCGCAGGACCTCTTCGCTCCCATGTTCTACCTTCCGCGTCGGTGAGATCGGTGACGGCTACCTAAGGCAGCATCGCCCACGAATTCTGATTGTCGCTCATGGGACGAAAAACATCGCAAGTAGCTCGTAGACAGGGATGCCCTCCTGTTCCGACTCGTTATTCGGATCAAGTCACTGAACGACTAGCACAATGTCGGTTGTGGCACTCGCGGCACTAGCAGTCCCAGTAATGGTGATGGTGTAAGCTCCTGCTGGTGTGCCCGCGTTTCCAGCGCTCCCGTTGCCGTTCCTTGCGCCACCTACTCCTCCGCAGCCAACCAGCACACCTAACGCAATCACAACCAGAATGGAAATCGCGGCCCAAGGTCTTGCCCTTCTTGGAACGAGAACAACTACGAGCACGGCAAGGGGGACCGCAGCGAAGAGGATACCGCGCGGGATCGCTGCCGAGTTCCGCGCCACGGTCGAGATCCTTAGCGAAGCCGCTTTGCCGTCCTGCGGGACAGGGTTCGGATCGAAGCTGCAAGTCATGCCAGCCGGCAGTCCCGAGCAAGCGAGCGAAACCGCGGAAGTATTCTGCCCCTCGATAGCAAGAGTGTAGGTGGCGGTCTGTCCGGCGGACACCGTCTGTGTTTGAGGATTGGCAGTCATCTTCAGCGTTGTAGCGGCTTTTGGAAGTGCAAGCAGTTGCACGATCGACGTTCCGTACCCCATGTCTCCAGGTCTTGCATACTGCGTTATGCCCCACGTGGACTTGCCATCAGGGTCAACCGAAATGCCGCTGATGTCACCCCAACGGCTATCGCCGTATGGCGTTGTGCCGGCGATATAAATTCCCGATATAGGCGTTGTGTTCGGCGGATCCGTACGACTGCGGCGGGAGAATGCGCCCGAAGCAAATTGTGATGGACTCGACGTGGTATAAACCATGTCGACATCGCCGTCGGGGCGCACGGTCAACGCGGGCATGATAGCGCTACCCACCCCTGCTACCGTTCCCATCTGCTTCAGCGCAGGCGCGGTTGGATCGATCTCATACCAGCGGATGAGGGCACCAGTTCCGGGCTCCGGTCCTGCGCCGATTCCTTGTGTGACCCAAAGCGAGTCATCTCGCCAAACCACGGTGAAGACAGCATCACCACCACCGGCTAAGCCGACACTAGTCTCTGGTTGGGGAGCCAAGCCGGGTGCCGGAAAGGGTTCCGTATTTAATTGCACCGACTTCAGCGTCGGCGTGCCGGTCGTGTTTATAGAGTAGATGTAAAGGACGCCGGGTGGTCCTGTGCTCACCAGATACTCCACTGGTGGCGATCCGTATGTGCGCGCTGGAATAACCGGGCCGTGCACGTTGCCGCCCGAGGGTGACAGTACAGGCGAAAACTTCGTGATCTTCAGGTTCGGGCTGCCTGCCACTAGCTCAGCAAGTCCAATTACGGTGATTAGCCAGATGGCCCGGCCTCCACCCGAAAACGGAATTCCGTCAGTAGTGAGGTACAGCCCCGTGGGACTGAAGCCAATCGTCGGGAAGTCCGACCACGTAGTGTTGGAGGCTTCCAGTGAGTACTTGTACCAGTCGCCGGTTGGATCGGAACTGGCCGACACGGCTACGTAAACGTGTGAAGAACTCGCTCCGAAATCGGTCTGGCCCGCCGCAACGATGAACCGGTTGTGAGTCGGCTCAAAAAGTACACGTAGGTCGAAGCAGCAGCCCGGCTCGGTGATCGAACCGAAGAAGCTGTTGATGTCCGTCTCCGATATCAGTTTCCCTGATTTGTCATAGATGGCCACGACGGAGTTCACGGTCACGACGAGATGGTTCGGTCCGGCACCGATGTCGGAATCCGGAGGATTTAGATCGACCGGACCTTCGAACACCTTTCCAACCGTGCTCGCGGCCGTACTCTCCTGCCCCGTTATGCGAGAGATGACTGTGGCCCTAGCCCCCGTTGAAGCTTTACCGCCCTCCCGAGGTGGTGAAACCTGACGTTCGCCTTCCCTCTCGCGACGCTCTCTTTGCTGCCTCTCATGTTCGTGCTCCGGAATCTGTAACGCGGGTCTGGGAGTTGACTGTCTCGGTTTTACCGTCGCACTCCAGGGTTCCGCCCGGAACGGAACAGTGACAGTTCTGGTTTCTCCCCTGACCTCGGAATGAGTGCTGGCCGACGTGAGGAACGTGAAAAGCACAGCACAGGCGACCAGGCGAACTACACCCATTGCGAAACCTCAGATCAAGTTTCGAATGAGATGTCTGACACTTCTTTGCTGTTGCCGAAAAGACATGGCGCTTACCTGTTTTGTTTGGAGCAGTTAGCCATTGTCGTTGAGTTTGGTGCAAAGGGTGGCATCTTCGATTTCACTCCCTTCATCTTGATTCACGTCTGGGCGCAATTCCCTTACCAAAACTTTCCTGTCCAAAGTCGCTAAAGGAGTTTTCCATGTCCAAGGACCTGCGAGATGCCGTAGTTGTAATAACCGGAGCTTCCAGTGGAATTGGGAGGGCCACTGCGCTTGAGTTCGCGCGCGAGGGCGCCAAGCTGGTTCTCGGTGCGCGGCGCAAGGCCCTGCTCAAGGACCTCGCGGCCGAGTGCGAAGAATTGGGGGCTGAAGCCATTGCCGTCGAGACTGACGTTTCAAATGAAAAGTCAGTAGAAAAAATCGCGCAAAGCGCTGTTCGAGAGTTCGGTCGTATCGACGTGTGGGTGAACGATGCCGGTGTCGCCACCTACGGCCGCTTCGAAGAGATACCTCTCACTGAGCATCGCAAGGTGATTGAAACTAACCTGCTCGGAACCATGTACGGATCCAGTGCCGCCCTGCGGCAATTCCGAAAACAGCACGAGGGACTTCTAATCAATGTCTCTTCCGTCGTAGCCACTCAACCCGTGCCTTACGAAGCCTCCTACGTGGCGTCGAAGTTTGCCATTCGTGGCCTGGACAAAACGTTGCGCCAGGAACTCCATGCAAATCGTGAGCACGACATTCGAGTGTGTACCGTGATGCCGGCGTCGATTGACACTCCGTTCTTCCACCATGCTGCTAACCATACCGGTCACCCGGTGCAGCCGATTCCACCGATTTATTCGGCGGAGCGCGTTGCCGAAACCATCGTGGATCTGGCGCACAATCCACGGGAAGAGGCAATCGTCGGCAGCATAGGAAAGGCTCTCGCGATGCAACATAAAGTCGCCCCTACCGCGACGGATCGCCTGGTGGCGCGCCGGTACCACAGCATACAGATGGAGCAGAGAGAGAAGGCACGCGAGGACAGTGGCTCTCTTTTCAAGCCGAACTCTCGCAATGGTGACATCAGCGGCGGGTTCAAACATTCCGGCGAGTGGCTGCACCGAGGCTTGGGGACTGCAATCGCGTTGGCCGCGCCGGTTGCGGCAGGACTTCTGCTAAGACAGCGTCGGCGCAGCATGGGTAGGCAGCCGCAGGAGCAGGCGGCATAACACACGTTAGAAAAGTGCGGAGAAAGTACGGGCAGAGAAAATTACTCTGCCCGGTACTCGCGCCGTTTCTACTCGTCGAATGTCATCGTTCCGAACGCTTCAGGCACATGAAAGTTCGGCCGTGGAGTTTTAGTGGGCCGCCACGCCGAGTACCAGCGCTGCGGATCTGTGCCTTCGCAGCGGAAGAAGTTCACTCGCCAGCTCTTCGCCGGATCGAACTTCTCCGTGATACTTCGAATCGGGATCGCCATCTGCGCGGTCCAGACCTTCGACGCTGTATCAACTTCGGCCATCCTTCGCAGTCCACTGTGAAGCCGGTTATGGCCCCCTGGGATGATGTCGAGATCGATCCACATCGCGTTGGGAGATATCTCGAACTCTTTATAGTTGCGAGTTCCGAAACGATCGGGCTGTATGAAGGCCTCCGCGACATCGCGTTCCCACAATCCAAATCGGTATCCGCCGGGTTCGGAATCGCTGAAGGTCAGTAGTTCGCGGTAACGGTTCACAAAACGGATGAACAGCGTGTCCGGCGTCCACAACATACGCACTTCCGTCCGCCGTTGCTCGTCGGCGTTCCCGCCCTGCCAGTCCGCACAGAAAGCCACTGGCACTGCCTGCTCCCATTCGGATGCAGTTGGAAAATCCTCCGGTCCGACATTGCGCAGGAGACGCTTTGCTGCAATCTCCCCTTCCACTTGGCATTTCCGATCGTTCATGCTTGCATGAGTCCTTTGGTCATCGTAGCAGGGCGTAGTCTCGTGTGAAACGCATGCGGCGGCCATCGCAATGGGCATGGCCAGCGCACAGCAGCAAAACAGCAGAATCCGCCAAACATTTCCGCTCATCTTTTAGGTTTCACCCGAATGGCTTATGAGGTTCTGTTGAACTTCGAACTGGGGCGTCCGACAGTGTCCATCGAAACGCACCGAGTGCAGTGCTATCTTGATGAGGCAATTGAAACGCCTGTTCGCACGATGAAATTGAAAACGACATTATCTTCGCGCAGTGCTGGAATGAGCAAGATCGTTCGGGTTCTTACGGCCGTTGTCCTGCTCGCCACCGTCTCCCTCGCCAGTGACACACCAGTGATGCCTGCCGCTCCGCTGCCGCAGGACACCGGCTCTGCGGGCCTGAGGCAGAGCTTAGGACGGCTGCGAACGACGGCGCGGCTGATGCACACAGTCGCTCACCCGGACGATGAGGATGGGGCCATGTTGGTCCTGCAATCGCGCGGTAAAGGTGTGGACACGATGTTGCTCACGCTTAACCGCGGCGAAGGCGGCCAGAACAAGATAGGCAGCAACCTTTTCGATGTGCTCGGGATCGTGCGCACGCTCGAGTTGCTGGCGGCTGATCGATACTACGGCGTGCAACAGCGGTTCACGCGGGTTGCGGATTTCGGCTTTACGAAGAGTGCCGCCGAGACCTTCGAAAAATGGCAGGGACACGACACTGCCCTGCGCGACATGGTTCGCGTGATCCGTACCTTCCGGCCCGAAGTGATCGTGTCGCGGTTTCGCGGCGATGAAACAGACGGCCACGGCCAGCATCAGGCGTCCGGAATTCTCACGCGCGAAGCATTCCGCGCCGCGGCCGATCCCGACCGTTTTCCGGAGCAGATCAAAGAGGGTCTGGCTCCGTGGCAGGCGAAGAAGCTATACGTGAACGTGCGCAGGTCGAGTTCCACGCAAGCGCCCGCCCCTGAAGATTACACGGTTGCGCTAGACACGGGCGCAACGAATCCCGATTTGGGCATGTCCTACGTCCAGTTTGCCATGCAGGGCCTGAAGCACCAGCTTTCGCAGGGCGCAGCATCGTGGAGTGTTCGCCCCGGTCCTCACACGAGCTACTACAAGTTGGTCGACTCCGTCCTGCCTGCGCTGCCCCCAGGTACCCACGAAAAGGATTTCTTTGACGGCATTGATACAAGCCTTACGGGTGTCGCTTCGCGACTCGAGGACGAGCCTAATAAACTTCCGCTCCTGCGCAGCGAACTTGAACGCATACAGAGTTACGTGGATGCAGCAAGCACGGCCCGAAGTCAGTCCGAGGCCGTTGCTCCTCTTCTTGACGGATACGGCAGAGCAAACGCCCTGCTGCAACGGGTGTTGCGCTCAGATCGCGAACTTTCGCCCGCGGCCTATGCAGAGCTTAAACCGATGCTGGAGACGAAGGTCCAACAGTTTCGACAAGCTGTGAATCTGGCACTCGGGGTCAGAATGGAAGCCATAGTGGATGCGCCTCCGACCGTGCGGGAAGGCTTCATGGCTGTTCGCGGCGGAACATTCGCCGTCACTGTCGCGCTGCAAAAGCCTGCCGGTACAAAGGTTAGTCGCATGCAGTTGGATGTACCTCGAGGCTGGCAAGCCGAGAGGATCTCGCCCATGGCAGGAAACGCCGGCAAGACTGAGGTTCGTTTCCGCGTGACGGTTCCTCCGGATGCACCTTATACACGGCAGTGTTTTCATCGTGCGTCAGAACTGGAAGCTGTGTACAAGGTTGAGAACGATACCTGCGCCGTGCTGCCACTGCCGCCGACCGTTGCACGAGCAGTTGCGACTTACGATGTGAACGGCCGCGCGGCGACGATTGACGCTCCGGTTGAGGTGCGATTCATTGAAGGCCGGAATATCGTTTCCAAACGCCCGTTAGCAGTCGGCCCGCATTTCTCTGTTGCCGTGAGTCCGGTGACACAGATCGTGCAGACGACAACGACTGTCGCATTCCCCATCCGTACCTCCGCGCGCACGAACTTGCGAACATCTTCTGACGCCACGTTTGCGGTGGAAAGCCCAGGTCCCGGCTGGCAGGTCTCAACCACACACTCCACCCTGCGATTCCCTGCCCCTGGTCAGGAACAATCGGTTGAAGCCCGGGTCACGCCTCCACCCAACTTGCCGGAAGGCACGTACCACCTAGGGGCTCATGTTACGCACTCGGGCAATAACTACCGGGAGGGCTACACCCTGATCACCCGTCCTGACATTGGGTCGACCCTGTACTATCAGGCCGCTAAGGAACGAATCAATGCGGTCAATGTGAGCGTACCCAAAGGCTTGAGAGTTGGATACGTAATGGGCGCAGGAGACGAGATCCCTTCCGTTTTGCGACAGATTGGAATGGACGTGACCCTCATAAGTCCCGAGGAACTATCCACCGGGAATCTGGGAAAATACGGAACGATTGTCCTGGGTATCCGCGCGTACGACACTCGAGACGACTTACGCGCCAACAACAAACGTCTTCTTGATTACGTTTCGAATGGCGGCACACTAGTTGTGCAGTACAACGCAGATTATGAGGAGTTCAATGCCGGCAGCTTTACTCCGTACCCAGCCACGCTCAGCCGCGATCGGGTCAGCGTAGAAGAGGCCCCTGTCGACATTCTCGCACCTACAGACAGTGTCTTTCGCTGGCCTAACCAGATCACGAAGAGCGACTTCGAAGGGTGGGTACAAGAGCGCGGTCTGTATTTCATGGGCCAGTGGGATGACAAGTTTGAGGCATTATTGACATCGAACGATCCTGGTGAAGCTCCGATGAAAGGCGGCCTGCTAAGTGCCAAGTATGGCAAAGGGACATACATCTACACGGGGTACGCTTTCTTCCGGCAGCTTCCATTTGGGGTTCCCGGAGCGGTGAGGTTGTTCGTGAACCTGGTGAGCGCTGGGCACGAACAACTTAGGTGAGTGATTCTTCGCTGCGCTCAGATGGAGATTTCTGTTTTTCTAAATTTGGCGTCCCGACCAACTTATGCACCCTGACCCGACGATTGCAGCGAAGCAGTCATCCACAACCGAGCATCAGCCGCACCTCATTCGCGGTGTGAACTTGGTTGGCGCGACCGCGCTGAACATGATCGACATGATCGGCGTGGGGCCATTCATCACGATTCCGCTGATTGTCAGCGCTATCGGCGGCCCACAGGCGATGTTGGGCTGGATCTTCGGCGCAATCTTCGCCATCTGTGACGGCCTGGTTTGGGCCGAACTGGGCGCGGCGATGCCACACTCGGGCGGGTCCTACGGCTACCTCGGTGAAATTTATGGACACCGAAAGCTTGGCCGCATGGTGTCGTTTTTGTTCATCTGGCAGATCTCGTTCAGCGCGCCGCTTTCCATCGCCTCAGGCTGCATCGGCCTCTCGCAATATGCGGCTTACATATGGCCGCAACTTGAGAACACCTGGTTCGCCCACGATCTGAACGTTCCGGTTCCCCTGATCGGATCGCTTGAAGTTCGAGTACTTCTCATGCCGGCTACACTCGTGGCGATTGGTGTATGCCTGCTCGCAGTAACGCTGCTCTACCGCCGCATAACAGCGATCGCACGATTGTCCAAGCTGCTCGGGGTGGGCGTGCTCGGAACCATCACGTGGGTGATCTTTGCTGGGCTCACGCATTTCGATGCCGCACGGGCGTTCAGCTTTCCTCCAAATGCATTCCACCTGGATCACAACTTCTTCACTGGCCTGGGCGCGGCGATGCTGGTCGCAGCCTATGACTACTGGGGCTATTACAACGTTTGTTTTCTTGGCGGCGAGATCAAGGAGCCCGCAAAGAACATCCCACGCGCCCTGCTGATCTCCATCGTGCTGGTCTCGACGATTTACATCGTCATGAACATCAGCATCCTCGGCGTAATTCCGTGGCAGGAAATGGTGGAGGCTGCGCGCTCGGACACCCGCTTCTACATCGTTTCGACTTTCATGCAGCGTATATATGGAAATTGGGCAGCGCTCGTCGTGACCGTACTGATCATGTGGACCGCGTTTGCCTCCGTATTCTCATTGCTGCTTGGTTACTCGCGTGTACCTTATGCCGCCGCCCTGGACGGTAACTACTTTCATGCATTTTCACGTGTTCATCCGAAGCATCGCTTCCCCTACGTTTCGTTGCTGGCGCTTGGACTGGTTGCAGCCGCATTCTGTTTCCTGCGACTTGCTGACGTCATCGCCGCGCTCGTGGTGATCCGCATCTTGCTTCAGTTCCTGCTGCAGACGTTCGGCGTCATCATTCTCAGAATTCGTCGGCCTGACATGCCAAGACCGTTCCGGATGTGGCTGTATCCACTTCCCGCTCTGGCCGCCTCGGCTGGTTTTCTGTTCGTGTTGATTTCGCGTAAGAACTTCCTGAAAGAGGTGCGATATGCGGCCGTCATCCTGATTGTCGGGTTGGCGATTTATCTTGTGCGCGCTTGGCGCAGCGGCGAATGGCCGTTCAGTCGATCAGAAGACGCCGTATTGCAAAAATAGCGAAGCTCCCTTTCATCGGGAGTTCGCATTATTTCTGCATCTCACAACATTTCGGTATGGCGGTTATTCCAGGTGCATGTCGGTAGAGGGGAGATGAGATGAGGCTGAATCGCTCGATTGCAGTGGTAATGCTGTTTGCAACATGCGCTGTCGCTTTCGCGCAGCAGACACCAGCAGTTCCAGAGAAGCGCACTGCCTCGCAAGTGCTGGATAGGAGCTTGTCCAACGTTGAAAAGGAGTTTGTAGACGCCGCCGAAGCCATGCCCGAAGAGAAGTATGGCTTCGCTCCGACGAACGGCGAGTTCAAAGGCGTACGCACGTTCGCAGAACAGGTTCGACATGTGGCCGCAACAAATTACGACATCTTCGCCGCCATGCTTGGCGAGAAACCTCCCGTGCCAACGCAAGGCGAGAACGAGAACGGACCCGCCAACATCAAGACCAAGGCTGAGATTGTGAAGTATTTACGCGATTCGTTCGCGTATGGGCACAAAGCGATTGCGGCAATCAACGAGCAGAATCTGGTTGAGCCGATTAAGAGCCCGTGGGGAGAAAACAAGGTTACGCGACTCGGCCTCGCGACTCTCGCTGTGGGACACTGCTTCGACCACTATGGACAGATGGTGGTTTACCTGCGTTCAAACAGCATCATTCCGCCGGCGAGCCGTAGATAGTTGCACGAGCAGGTTGCGTGACGCGTTTCCGTACGCGTCACGCTTACCGGACTACATGGAATCATGCTGGCAATGCTTTCCGCTGCTTGATCTCGGCCAGCATCTTTTCGATTGCATCTTCCTTCTCAAGCGCAGCAAGTTTGTCTTCTACGCTATCGCCGAGCAGTTCGGCTTTCGCCTGACTGATCGCTTCCGCGTGATCCACCTTGCCGTTCATGCGATCGAACGTCGCCGAGGTAGCACTTTCAACGAAGCCGTTGCGCGCATCGGCGGCCTTTTCGAATGCACGGGCGCGGCGATGGCGGGCCAGCAGCAGGTCAGCTTTGGCGTTCGCCTCGGCCAGTTTCTGCTCCAGTTTGTGCAGTGCGGTCTTAAGTTCTTCCACCTGCGCGCGCTGATCGGTAACTTGTTGGCTGAAGTTTTCGGCCAGACGCTTGTACGTCATGGCACGTTCGATAGCAGCCCGAGCCAAGTCGTCTTGCTTCTTGTCCACAGCCAGTTCAGCTTTGCGCATCCACTCGGCCTCAGCTTCGTGGTTTTCTTTCTGTTTCTTCTCCAGCAAATGCTGGTCCGCGATTGCGATCGCCACCTGCGTTTTGACCTGCATTAACTGGTTGCGCATATCGAGAATGACCTGCTTGATCATCTTCTCCGGATCTTCGGCCCGATCAACCAAGTCATTCAGGTTGGCGCGAATCAGAGTACTTACTCTCTCCAACAGTGCCATATCAACTCCTTACAGTGCGAGCTGACGCTCGCGACAAGTCGTTGGTCGTTTGTCGTTGGTCGTTAGTGAACCTTTATCGTGGGACCAGAACCAGCGGTGTTCGTCCTTAGCCGTTGGCATTTGGATTCGCCAACGACTAAGGACCAACGACTAACGACTGACTACTTTCCCGCGCCAGCGGCCCTGGAGTCCCCCTCCGCCGGGGGCAGTACATCCGGCTTAGGCGCTTTGTCGCCGATGCCTCGCACTTTGCCAAGCAGGTCCGAGATCTGCATCCCGCTCAACGTCTCGAACAGTGCCGGAACCTGCGCCGCCATCTGCGCGATGTCGCCGGTGATCTTGTTCATGCCCGCCGCACGCCCGTCGCCGGTGGACACGATGGTGATCTTGTCCACATGCTCCAGCGGCGCTGACAACGCCCTGACCACTTCCGGCAAACCCGTAAGCAGCTTGTCCACCACGGCGGCTTGGTTGTACTCCTGGAACGCCGCGGCCTTCACGTTCATGGCCTTCGCTTCCGCCTCGCCCTTCTTGAAGATGATGGCGGCTTCCGCCTCACCCTGCTGCCGGATGGATGCCGCACGACCTTCGGCCTCGGCCATAAGGCGCTGCTTCTCGGCTTCGGCGAGCGTCTGAATTCTCTGACGCTCGATCTCGGCCTGCTTAAGCACAGTGGCGATCAGTTCTTTCTCGCGGCGCGAGATCTCGGCTTCCTGCACCTTGACCTGCTCCTGCTTCTCCACTTGCATGACCTTCACCTGCTCGGCGATGACCTGCTGTTGCATGACGTTGGTCTGGATCTCGTACGCCTTGTCCGCCTGCGCCTGCTGCTTCTTGGTCACTTCCAGGAACTGCGCCTTCTTGATCTCAAGGTCACGCGTGGCCTCGGCCTGCTTGGCCTGCGACAGCGTCTCGGCCAGCACCCGCTCCTGGTCGGCCTGTGCCTTGGCCACCGCCGCCTCTCGCTGCGCCAGCGCACGCTTGATTGCCGTGTCGCGATCGGCTTCAGCCGAAGCCACATCGGCATCGCGCTTGATGCGCGCCACATCGGGTCGGCCCATATTGGTGATGTACTCGTTCTGATCTTTCACTTCCTTGATCGTGAACGATATAACTTCCAGTCCCATCTTGTTCATGTCTGCGGCGCAGGTCGAACGCATGCGATCGCTGACCATCTCCGGCTGCTTCACGATCTCTTCCACAGTGAGCTGGCCGATGATGCCGCGCAGGTGGCCTTCCATTACTAGTCGGATCAGCCCTTCGCGCTCCTGGTCCGTCTTGGTCAGGAACTGCTCGGCAGCGGTCAGAATCGACTCCGGATCGCTCTTCACCTTGATCTGCGCGACAGCCTCGACCGTCACCGCGACGCCCTGCTTGGTGTAGAGGTCCTGCTTCGGAGCCACGTCGAAAGACATCAACTCCAGCGAGAGCTCAAGGCAGTTTTCGACCATCGGCAGGATCACCGTGCCGTGTCCCTTGACGATCCTCGTTCCGCGTACGCCGTACACGATCAGCGCCTCATGCGGACCTGCCTTGCGATACAGCCGCGCAAAGATCGCCATCAGGAACATCAGGCCCAGCACCATCAGGCCCGCAATCACCCAAACTGTTGAAGGTACCCCAGCGAAATTGAAGTCCATAACCCCCCATCCTCCTCGCCGCTCATAGTCCATGAGTCGGCTTCACTCCGTTGCGAAATCACCTGATGAAGTACCCGGTCGACTTCCACTGGCCGTCGTCAGCGAGCACCATTGTGAGCGTCTCTACTGCATCCTTCTTATTCTGGAAGTTGGTGTTGAACTGCATCACAACGTACTTGCCGTTCGGCGCGCCCGGCAGCGATGTCGTGTAAGTCGCCGACGCCAGTTGCCGCGACACAATGTTGCCAAGCGGCGCACGTACCGCCCGCAAGGAGCGCTCCCAATCAGCTTTCTGCAGCGCCGCCTTGAACATCGGAGCAGCCATGTCATAGCTTTCGCCGTACTTGCCGTTATCGATGACGGCGAGCCACTGCTCTCCGGCGCTTTGCGCCTGCTGCTTCATGGCGGCTTCATCGGCTAATGCCAGCGTGGCTATGAAAGGCAGAACCACCAACGCCGCAAAAACGCGAATGAATTTCATCTTTCCTCTTCACTTTCTCAGCCTTATTAACGGGCTGTTTTCATGAGTGCTTCCAGATCGCGAACCAGCCGGTCTGGATTTTCGTGGCCGAGATACACGTCGCCCGTGTACGTCTTGATATGCAGCGCCGTGCGCCCGCCCCATATGTAAGCGGTATCACTTCCAAAACCCTTGATTCCCCATCCACCGAAATCCGTCAGCGGATTCACTCGTTCCGACCTGAATTCCTTGATCTGCGACAGCGGAATTCGCCGCAACCTGAGACCCAGCGCCCGTATCTCCACCCCGGCATTCGTGAAGCGGTATACGAATCCACGCCATGCCCAATACACCGCTACGAGCAGCACCAAGCCAACCACCGCGACGGTCCACAGCGTCGCTGTCCGCGCCTGCTTCGGAAGGGCAGCTAACGGCAGCACTGTCACCAACCCGGCAATCGTTAACATGATCAGCGCCATCCAACTGGACCCGTGCCGTTCCTCCGCTGTCACCTGCACCGGACCAACGTGCTCTGCTGCCGCTTTCCTGCGCTGTCGCGACATCCACCAACGCCAATCGATACCGATCCCCAGGGCCAGCGGAACCGTCGCAATCGCCAGAATCCACACCGGGAAAACGTTCAGTCGCGTCTGATAGAGGTTCGCGTCGATCGCTCCCCACATGACACTGAGAACCATCGCCGCGGACAACCACGTCAGCGCTATGAGTGCCCAGCCGACCACTGCTTTTCGCCTTCCCACGCGGTCCGCCATATATTCCAGCAGCACGAAGACAGGCAGCAGAAGCAACAAACTTACTGCGAAGAACTCCGACTTCCCCATCCACCCGTCCGGGTTCCCGTGCGCATCGAAGTGCGACATCATCCGCGCCGGCAATCTTTCCCACACCAACCCCGCGCGAACAAGAAATACCGCCACACCAGCCATGGGAGCCCACGCCATCACGCGCCTGACTCTGTCGTTCACGTCAGCTCTCCTTCTGGGCCGGTCCATTTGAAGCCGCCGCCTCGTCAGCCAGTTCTTCCCACCGGCGCACGTAAGCGAATCCCTCTTCGTATCGCGTCACCACCACCTCGGTGCCCGCCGGGATCGCCTCAAGCTGCTCACTTTTGGCGCTCACAGAACGCCGCGCCCCTTCCTGCGAAAAGATCACTTCGCCGATGCCCCCTTCTCGAATTGGCAGGCTGACCGTCCCAAGTACCCCGACCATGTCGTAGTCCGCCGGATCCAGCGCCTTGTCGTGCTTCATCAGGAACTTCGCGATGAACAGGAAGATCGCCGATGCGCCAACCACGCCCGCCACTGTCGACAGCGCAAAGATCGCGAACAGCCACAGTCCGGAGAAACGCGTCAGCAGATACCCCGTCCCGCCAAACCACGCCAGGAAAGCCGTGACCGTCCCGAAGTTGAACCACGACATCTGCGGTTCCGTGTTCAGCCCGTGCGAGGCGCCGCCATGCGAGCCATTCAGGTCGCCGTGACCGCCATCAAGTCCGCCGTGGGCGTGAAGTCCGTCGGTTCCGCCAAAATGCCCGAGGTCACCGTGCATGTGCATGTCTGGCACGTGCACGTCGAAGCTGCCGATCAAGAACGACAACAGACTCAGCGCAAACCCAACGACAAAACACAGCATGTAGAAACCAGCCCAGGTCATATCTCGTTCCTTTCTTCACCGCGCGCCGCCCCAGCTTCGGGCTTGAGCACCTGCAACAGGCGTTCGACCAGGTTCGGCGTTTCAAGAATCGCACCCAGCAACACCAAGCACTTGCGCGAGTCCTCGTGTTTCGAAATCTCCAGCAACGCCTGCCTTACCTCCGGGTCGCGCCTGAACCGCTCCGCGCCATTGATGAGCCAGAGGTCCATGGAATCTTCGGTGGCCCTCAGGTCGCTCATCAGTTCCGTGTGATAACCCTCGGGGTCGTCAACCAGGAACCCCGGATGAACCTTGAAGAACCGCGCCAGCAACATGCGTGTCGAGTTCGTCAGGTGCGGCCGAGCCCCGCTCTCGATCTGCGACAAGTACGACTGGCTTATCGACTCTCCCAATTCTTTCTTCACGGCGCGCACAATCTCCTGCTGCGTCATCTCTCGCCCGAGGCCACGTAGCGTGCCTTCGACTTCCCGTAAGTACCGCAGTTTTTCCCCAAGCCTCAATCGCACCTGCCTATTGCAAATCGCGATATTGATATTGCGATTTGTGATAAACGTCAAGCGAAATCGGACACTCCCCCTCGAATGTTCCTGAACTGAAAACACTTCGATACACGCTGCGTCCGTGTCAGCCCTGACACGATGTCCGTTCCCTGCCACAGTCCCTAACTGCCCGCCCACGGACTAAGTCTTTCAGTTTCAACAACGTGAACTTGGTCGCCGCCCTGCACTCTGCGTAGGTGCGGAATGGAGGACAAGAAGATGAGGCGGGCTGAAGGAAACACGGTAGAGGCGAACCGAGCAAGATGGCAGGTTAGAGTGCACGCGATTGCGGCCGTCATGGTACTGGCCGCGGCTGAAGCCTTCGCCCAGGATCAGGCCCAAGCAGCGAAAGCCACCGAGTCTAAGCGCGAAGTCATCGTCAGCATAACCGACCGCAAACTCGCGCTGCTCGAAGACGGCGAGATCGTGAAGGTCTACCCAGTAGCGGTGGGCAAAGCGAGTACGCCTAGCCCGGCGGGCGACTTCACCGTCATCAATCGCCTGACCGATCCCACCTACTACCACAAAGGACAGGTCATCCCCGCCGGCCCGGCCAATCCGCTGGGCAATCGCTGGATCGGCCTCAGCCAGAAGGGCTACGGGATCCACGGTACCAACCAGCCGCGCTCGATCGGCAAGGCCGCCTCGCACGGCTGCATTCGGATGGCGAAGGCCGACCTCAAAGAACTCTTCGCAATCCTCCGCCCCGGCGACACGGTCTCCATACGCGCCGACCGCGACGAACAGATTGTTGCGATCTTCGGCGAAACCAGCATGGCCGGCGACGGCAGCACTCTGGAGAAGCACAACAGTGGAACCCCCGCCACGGTCGCCAGCACCGCCGCCTTGACGACTGCGGTGCCGGCCACCACGAGCGCCACGGCTGTCAGCGCCACGACGACCACGATCGCCACCGCCCGCGAGACGGTCGCCACCTGGTCCGCAGGAGGCCGCTAATGGACCCATTGCTCCCATGGCCCGTACTGCTCTGGGTGCTGCCCTTCGCACCACAACTGATCGCGACAGCGCGGCTATTGAGGCGGCGGCTGAAATCGCGATTTACGACGGCCGACACGTCGCGTGCACACGCAATCAACCTTGACCCTGAAACGTTGAACCTTGGAGAGTCTTATGGAACGGCTGATCACCTTATCGAGCATTAGCGCAGTAACCGTCGCCTCGATGCTGCTGGCCCTACTAATCGAAGTGGCGTTGCTGAAAGCAATCTTCCACTTCATGTCTCGCATGACAGCAGAACCAGCACCCGGGCCTTCGCGGCCCGAAACCCGCAGCCGCGTGCTCAGCCGCTCCGTGCTGCGCGACGTAAGAAACGCCGGCTTATGACCGAATTGGGGTGCCGCCCGCACCCTTGTCGCGGGAGCGCAGGGTGCATAGAGACGTAAGCGCAAACCCCGCACCATTGGAGAAAACCGCTTTAGGAGGCCGTCCATGCTAGCCCTGAAATACACACTGCTGATCGCCGCGATCGCGCTGTTCATCGTCGCCGTGTCGATCATGGCTTACGACATATATCTTCTGGCCAGCTATCGCCACCGTCTCGCGAGAGGCACGCCCGCCGACCAGCTCACCGCGCCCGCCGCGCCGCGCTTCGCCACGGCCGCGCGCCTGGCTGCGCTCGCCCTCGTGCCGCTGCTCATCACCCTCAGCATCGTTGTCGTGCCCTCTGGGATGGCCGCCGTGCGCGTCAGTCAGCTCTCTGGCACGCGTCCCGGCACCCTCTATCCCGGTGTGCATTTTGTCAAACCGCTCATCGAGCGCGTCGCCCTCTACGACACCCGCGAACGCGTTTACTCCACCGCGCTGATCACCGAGCCCGCCACCAAGCGAGACGTGGTCAAGAAAGTGGAGCCACTGAAAGTTCAGTCGCGTGAAGGATTGAGTATCGGCCTCGCGATTAGCGTGCGCTACCGCCTCGATGCCCGACGACTGGATTACATCCACGCAAACCTTCCCGAGGAGCTTGAAGTAGAGGTCGTGCAACCCACGATTGCTGCGACTTTTCGCGAGATGGCGCCTTCGTATACTGTCCGGGAAATCTTTTCTGCCAGACGCGATTACATCCGCGATTTAGCTGCGCAGACGATTATCGGCAGACTCGCCGGCGACGGCATCGTCGTGAAAGAAGTCATGCTGCGCGACATTCAGTTGCCGCCCGAATACGCAAAAGGCCTCGAAACGCTTCTCCTCAAAGAACAGGAAAACGACCGCATGGGCGTCGAAACCGAGATCCAGGCCAAGAACGTCCGACTGTCCGAACTTCAGGCCGAAGCGCAGAAAGTCCAGCAGGTGAAGGAAGCCGAAGGCCAGGCGCAGGTGCGCGTGCTGCAAGCCAAGGGCGAAGCCGACGCCATGCAATACACACTGCCGTTGAAAGAAAAGCAGATCCAGCAGTCGCGCCTGGAAGCCGAAGCCCGCAAAGAAGCCACCATTAAGAACGCCGAGGCCGCCGCCGAAGCCAAGGTCATCGACAGCAAGGCCGACTTCAGCGTCGCAATCTGCTGTCCGAAGCCGAAGCGAACCGTATCCGCATCACGGCCGTGGCAGACGCCGAGCGCATGAAGAGCGAGGCCGCCGTGCTCAAGCAGAACCCGCTGCTCATCAACAAAATCGTCGCCGAGCGCCTCTCCGACAAGATCCAGATCATGATGGTGCCCACCGACGGCAAGTTCTTCTTCAACGACGTGCTGCGCAACGGACTCTCCGGCACGCCCCAGCAAGTCCCGGATGACCCGCCCGGAACCTCACTTTCCACTCGCGCCAGTGGAGGTGGCCTAAC
>Ga0196970_1000875_pt1 | contig 26588 bp, 24 predicted proteins | sample S1v_513CmetaG_FD_148672 | JGI IMG/M metagenome (GOLD analysis project Ga0196970, IMG submission 148672) | Soil microbial communities from Anza Borrego desert, Southern California, United States - S1+v_5-13C | ecosystem: Environmental > Terrestrial > Soil > Desert | place: USA: California... | reverse complement strand
TGTGGGCGGCGTAGCCGATCACGTCGATGGCCAGCTCACCGTCCTTGGAGATGTTGCCGCCGCGCGGGTACGACCAGATCACGGTGGCGAGGCCGACCGACTTGGCCTCGGCCGACAGCTCGCGGATCTCCTCGTACTGGTCGTACATGGCGTCCGAGCCGGGGTAGATCGTGAAGCCGATGGCCGAGCAGCCCAGGCGCAGCGCGTCGTCGATGGAGGCGGTGATCGCCTGGTCGGCCGCTTCCTTCTGGGTCGACAGGCTGTTGGCGCTGTTCATCTTGAGGATCAGCGGGATCGAGCCGGCAAAGGTCGAGGCACCCGCCTCCAGCGAGCCCAGCGGCGCGGCGTAGGCGTTGCAGCCCGCGTCGATGGCCAGCTGGTAGTGGTAGTGCGGATCGTAGCCCGGCTCGTTCGGCGCGAAGCTGCGCGCCGGGCCGTGCTCGAAGCCCTGGTCGACGGGCAGGATGACCAGCTTGCCGGTGCCGCCCAGCTTGCCTTCCATGAGGATGCGGGCGAGGTTGGCCTTCACGCCCGGATTGTCGCTCTCGTAATTTGCAAGAATCTCTTTGACGCGGCGGGTGAGCTTCATGGTGGCTCGTCTCCGTGGGGCATTTTTTGGATTGGAAATCGCGCCCTCATATCCCAGCCGGCGCCGCATTGCAACGCTTGCGGCGGGCCTATTTCCGCTGGCCTGCGTACGATTCGGGGCCTACACCGCCCGGATCGGCGGGAAAAACGGGCTATTCCGGGAAGGCGGACCCGATGTCGCGGCCGGACGCCCCGCCCGGACGCCCCACCCTGGCGCCCCGCCCCGGCGCCGGGGGCGGCGACGGGGCGGGGCGCCGTGCCGGGTCAGGTGGGGGGCGGCACGCGCCGCGCCTGGAACGGCGGGCCGCCCATCACGGTGGTCCGGCTGCCGTTCCCGGCGTCCTCGTCCCCCACGGCGATGCCGGTCACCTTGAACGCGGCGAGCCGCAGCTCGTACATCAGGGAGAGCGCGTCGGACAGCCGCGCCGGCTCGCCGTTGAACGTCAGGTGCAGCGCGTTCAGGAGGCGGACGTAGGTGTTGAAGAAGGCCTGCGCCGGCAGGCAGGCGACGCTGCCCTCCGGATAGTCCTCCAGCGAGGCGTTCCGCACGATGGGCGGGACACCCTCCAGCGGGACCGGGTCGCCGGTGTAGGACCAGCCGGACGGGTCCTCCGGGTTGCGGACCAGACGGTGGCCGTAGGCGATCTCCCCGAACTTGAAATAGTGGGACAGCTCGCCGCGGCGCCCGGTGTAGGGGTTGATCGGGTCCTCCTCGATCTGCACGCCCTCGCCCTGTTCGACGATCAGGTCGATGGCGTCCAGCGCCGAGGCCAGGCTGTCCACGTAGCCCAGCGGGTTGACCTTGAAGTCGACGTTGAAGTAGCGGGCGGCCGGGACCTGCTGGTCGATGCGCGGATGCGCGAACAGCGCCGGGTCCTGGCGGGCGAGTTCCGTCAGCTGCCGCTTGATCTCGGCGTAGTAGTCGCCGATCGAGACGTACTCGGGATCGGCCAGCATGGCGACGGCGCGGGCGTGCTCCTCCGGCGTTTCGCCGGGCAGGCGCGTCTTGGTGTCCGGCCGCTCGATCCCCATGAACACGGTGCGGGCCTGTTCGCGCGACAGCGCGGCGGTGGTCACCACAAGGCCGGGGGCGATGTCCGGCAGGCTGCCGGGATAGTGCGGCAGCGTGGCGGGGTCGTTGATCACCGGGTTGCCGCCCACCGCGATCAGCGTGTTGGCGGCCAGCGTCATGTGCAGCATCTCCTCCACGGCCACCGACTGGACGAGCTTGACGGCGTCGTGGTTGATCTGGCTGTGGGGGGTGACCGAGAGGGCGGCGGACAGGTAGGGCGGCAGGGTCGACAGCTCGACCGTCACGGCGGTGGCGAGCATGGAGCGAACCTCCGCCAGCTTGTCGGAGGTGCTCGTCGCGGCGCGCGCGCGGTCGAGGCGGTTCTTCTTTAGAAGCAACATGATCGGGGATCTCCAATCAGGGCAAACTGGGTGTGCACGTCCGGATCAGCGGTGGCCGCTCAGCCGTGGCCCATGGGGCAGCGGCCGCGGCGGTTGGCGAACCGCTCCGCGTTCGGCGGCGGGGCGCCCCCGGCCTCCGCGATGAAGGAATCGAGCACCGCCAGGATGGCCTTGCGCTTGCCGTTCGACAGGTCGCGCGTCACCGGCATGTGGCCGGCCTCCTCGAACGGACGCGTGAAGGCGAACTTCAGGGTGTAGGCGTTCGACCGCGCCTGATCCTCGTTGGCGAAGTCGAAGAGCTGCCGGCTCATCACCGGGTAGAGGTTGGAATACTGCTGCATGATCGGCTGGATGTCCGCCCAGACCGGCTTTGCCGGCACGTCGTAGGCGCTGAACACCAGCGCCGCCAGCCGGTCGAACGGCGATTTGTCGGTGGTGGCGCGCGCGGGGTGCGCCAGGTTGTAGTCGAAGACGTAGAGCTGCCCGTCGAAATAGCCGCGCGGGTAGCCGAGCGGACCGGTCACCGTCAGCGTCACCGCCGCCTTGCCGTCGGCGTCGGTCACCGGCTCGGCCGGGGTGAAGGCGATCATGCGCAGCGGCGCGTTGTTGAACGGGATGGGCGCCGCCGGCGTGGTGTCGTCCGGCACGTCGGTGGGCGCGTCGTCGGTGTCGAGCGCCTGGGCGGTGGTGCCGAAGGTGATGGCCTGGCCGGCCAGCGGCACGCCGTAGCGGGCGGCGTAGAAGACCGTCTCGCCGGACCGCGGGCCGTTGTCGTCGGAGTGCAGGCGGAAGGTGAACTTTTCCGGCCGCAGCTGGAGGCCGTCCGGCGTTTCGCGGCTGGCCACGGTGTAGGCGCCGGGGCCGGTGCGCGGGGCGTTCGGCACCAGGATGGCCAGCGGACGGTCGGCGATGGCGTCCCGCTGCTCCGCCGTCAGCGGCAGGTCGAGGATGCCGCCCTGGACGTGCTGGAGCGTCTTGTAGTCCTTGATCTCGCCGAGCACGACGCAGTCGTCCGCGGCGATGACGTCGCCGGCCCGCACGCCGTCGTGCTTCAGCGCGGCGACCGGCAGCGGGCCGTAATCGATGAACTCAGCGTCGGCGTCGACCGGCAGCGTGTTGCTCAGGTCCAGGGAGAGGGCGGCGCCCCCGGTGCCCGGCACGTCGACGACCGCGCCGGAGAACCACGTGAGGTTCAGCTTGTCCCCGTTCAGGGTGCGGACGCCCTGCTGCGGGGTCGGCGTGAAGCGCCGGCCCAGCACGAAGCTTCTCGGTTCGGACGCCGCGTAGGGGCCGATGGCGCCGAGCAGCGAGCCGTAGGTGAATGTCGCCTCGCCCACGCTGTCGTCGTAGGCGAAGGTGGTCAGGCGCACGGACAGCGCCCCGGCCTTGTCCGCCTCGGACTTCAGCCGTTCCAGGAAGGCGCTGCCGAAGCCGTCGATGTTCCATTGCAGGTCGGTGAGGACCGACTGGAAGGACGCGGTCGCCGCACCGTCACCGCCGCCCGGACCCCGGCTGAACCACAGGTCGCGGAAGGGCGCCACCTCGAACCGGCCGGTGAACACCGTCCGCCCGTCCGGCGCCGTGAGGGAGACGACGAGGCCGTACAGTTCGGACGCGAGCTGCCAGTCCGGATCGAGGTCGACGATCTTGGCCGAGCTCTGGTCCAGCGTGTTGCCCACGGTCAGGGCGAAGGCCGGGTCCGCCGCGGGGTCGGTCAGCGTCTGGCCGTCTTCCCCCCACAGGCTGTTCACCTTGGTCTGGGCGAAGCGGAAGATGCTGGTGCCCGGCGGGTTCCACCAGCCATTGTACTGGGTGCCGTCGGCCCCCGATTTGGTGAATTCCTGGAAGCGCTCGTCGAAATACTCGTTGCTGTAATGGCGCGGGTCGTTGTTGACGGTCGACGGGTCGGCCTGGAACAGGCCCGAGAAGGCCAGCCGAGGGTAATTGAGGAATGACATGGTGAATCACCTCATGGAAAGCCGTTTCGGCATGTCCGGATCATCGGCGGGGGCGCAGACATATTCGTGTATTTAATTGGGAAGGCGCGGCGATTCGCCTGTTCGTTGCGCCCCCACGCAACTTCATCCTGCCGTCATGCTGTCCAAGCAAGATTGCTTGGTCAAACGAAACTCCCGTGAACGGGCTTAAAAATGCATGCGATGATTTGTCACTCCGCTTGACAATCGGATGTGTTTTGGGGACGAAGTTGGCTTTACATATTGCTGTATGCTAGGTACCGATTGCTCGGTGGGTCGCGTGGCTGCGACGCGTGCCTGACGTTGGGTTTTCGCTGGCGCTCAACCCAACCTACGGAAACTTTTGGGTAGGTTGGGTTGAGGCGGAGCCGAAAACCCAACGTCAGGCACGCGGAACCGCTCAGGTTCCCGGGACGATTCTCTGCAGCGCGAGCGTCAGCGGGAAGCACAGCGCGGCGATCAGCGCCGGCACGGGCTGTCCGGCGGCGGCGATCAGCACCGCGTCGTAGAGCGCGATGGCGGCGATCAGGGCGGCCACGGCGCGGGGCACGTCGCCGGGGGCGCGGCGGAACAGGCGGCGCACCGCCCAGGCGGTCGCCGCGGCGATGGCCGCCCACAGGACCAGCGCCAGCGGCGCCGCCACCGCCGCCACCGCCGCCCACAGCGCGCCTGCCAGCGGGACCGCCAGGACCGCCAGCGGCCATGCGTTGTCCAGCCGGTCGTACGCTTCCTGCCTGGCGGCGTAGGTCAGGCCGACGACGTGGCAGAACAGGCCGCCGCCGCCCAGCAGCAGCGCGGTGCCCAGCGCGTCGCCGCCGGCCATCGCCGCCGCCGTGAGGTAGGCGAGCAGCCGGCACAGCCCCATGATCGCCGGTGCGGCGGCCGTGTGCTTGTGCACGGCGTCGTACAGCAGGATCGCCCCGGCCAGCAGCGCGCCGCACAGCAGGGACGCCGGGCCTTGCACGGCGGCCAGCGCCACGCCCGCGCCGACCAGCGCGAAGCCGGCGGCGAACACCGCGCCGCGCGCCGCGTCGCCGCGGGGGATGGGGCGCGCCGGCCGCTCGCGCGCGTCCACCTCCGCGTCGAAGGCGTCGTTCAGGTACATGCCGCCGACGTACAGCAGCGCCAGCGCCGCCGCCGCGCCGATCAGGACGGCGGGCGACCATGCGGCCCCGGCCAGAGCGATGCCGGCCAGCGCGTTGCTCAGCACCGTCGGCAGGTTCGACACGCGGCCCAGCACCAGCGCCGCGCGCGGGCGGATCAGGACAGCCGTTGCAGCACCCATCGCAGCTCCTTCTCGATGCCGTCGGTGACGGTCAGGCCGCCGCGCGCCTCGGCGGGCAGGACATCCCAGGTGTAGGTCTCGACCTCCAGGTGCGCGCTCACCGGGCGGTCGCGGTGCAGGGCCAGCACCCGGTCCAGCACGTCGCGGGTGGAGGCCAGCGGCGGCTCCAGCTCGGCGAACAGGGGGACGTGGAAATGCACGCGCCATTCCGCGCCATTGTCCGGCTCGCCCATCAGGGCGTAGGGAAGGTCGAGGAAGCGGCGCTTCGCGCCGTCCGGCTGGCGGACGGCGGTCTGGTGCAGGTAGACGGGGTCCTGGAACGAATCCATCCGCGCGCGCCCCGCCGCGTCCATGCGCGGGACGCGCAGCGCGGCGCTGAGCTGCACCTTGTGGATGGGGATGCCGGCGGCGGCCAGGGCGGGCAGGGCGTCCTCCGGCTCCTCGAAGCCGACGGCCATGTGGCAGACGTCCAGGCACAGGCCCAGGTGGCGGGGCAGGGCCGCCGCCGCGTCCTCCAGCGTCAGGCCGGCAAGGGCGGCCAGCCGGCGCGCCGCCGCGCCGGTGAACAGGTGGGCGCCGAAGAAGGCGACGGCCTCGGCCACCGTTTCCAGCAGGCACCAGGGTTCGGGCTCCAGCGCCAGGGCGACGGTGCGGCCGGTGGCGCGTTCCAGCCGGACCAGCGCCGCCGCCGCCTGCAGCAGCCCCTCGGCCACCGCCGCCTCCTGCCCGCGCAGGGTCATGCCGTAGCCGCCGGGCACGGTGCTGATGGTCGCGCGCTCCCCCGGCGGCACGAGGGCGGCCATGGTCTCGGCCAGCGTCACGGTGTAGGCGACGCGTTCCGGCGTGGTCCAGTCGGGCTCGTAGACCGTCTCCTTGACCGGCGCGCCGTGGAAGCGGCCGTAGGGGAAGCCGTTCATGGTGAAGGCCGCGAAGCCTTCCCCGGCGAAGATGGCCGCCAGTTCCGCCGCGGCGTTCGGTTCGGCCGCCGCCTCGGCGGACAGGCGCAGGCCGACACCGAAGGGGCGGTCGGGGCAGAGCCGGCGCTTGATCTCCGCCGTCGGGCCCAGCAGGGCGGCGCGCACCTCGGCGAAGGTCTGCGTCGGGCGCACGTTCAGGCAGTAGCCGAGCGTCCCGCGGTTCTCCGGCAGGCGCATCACGCACGTTCCCGCGCGGCCAGCCAGGATATCGCCTGTTCGACCAGGGCCGGGTCCATGGCGTTCACTTCGACGCCACGGCCGATGCCCGCCAGCAGGGTGATGGTCAGCCGGCCGCCCAGATGCTCGCGGAACTCCTCCAGCCCGGCCAGCACCTGCGGGCGACCGGTGTCGTCGCGCCGCGCCAGCGCCGGGTGCCAGAGGCGGAAGCCCAGGTGCTCCAGCAGCACGGCGACGCGCAGGTCCTCGCCCGCCGACAGCAGGCCGGCCAGCACCGAATAGCGGGTATCCAGCGCGATGCCGATGGCCACCGCCTCGCCGTGGCGCAGGTGGTTGCGGCTCAGCGTCTCCAGCTTGTGCGCGGCCCAGTGGCCGAAGTCCAGCGGGCGGGCGCTGCCCTGCTCGAACGGGTCGCCGCCGTCTGCGATCTGCTTCATGTGCAGCTCGGCGCAGCGGCGGATCGAGTGGGCCACGGCGTCTGGCTCGAACAGCACCAGCGCGTCGGCGGCGCGCTCCAGCCATTCGAAGAAGGTGCGGTCGCGGATGAGGGCCACCTTCACCGCCTCCGCCATGCCGGCGACGCGGTCGCGGGCGGGCAGCGTGTCCAGGAAGGCGGCATCGTTCACCACCGCCCAGGGCGGGGCGAAGGTGCCGATCTGATTCTTGGCCCCGTCGCGGTTGATGGCGCTCTTCACGCCGACGCCGGAATCGTTCTGCGCCAGCACGGTGGTGGGCATTCGCACCAGCCGCACGCCGCGGTGCGCGGTGGAGGCGGCCAGCCCGACCGCGTCCAGGAAGGCGCCGCCGCCCACCGCCAGCACGTAGGAATGCCGGTCGATGCCGTGGCCCAGGATGGCGTCGTGCATCTGGCCGATCAGCGCCGGGTCGTTCTTCACCGCCTCGCCGCCGGGCAGCACGCGGGGCGGCGCCACCAGCGCCGGCAGGTCGCCGCGCGCGGCGAAGTGGGCGGCGATGGCCGCGCACAGGTCCGGGTGCCCGTCCAGAACGCCCATGTCGACGAAGGCGAGGCAGCGCGGGCGCGGGTCGGCGCCGGCCGTCCCCATCGCCTGCGCCAGCGTCGCGTTGCCGGGGTCGAAGGCGCCGCGCGTGAAGGCGACGGCGTAGTCGAAGGTGACCGTGAAGCGCTGGCGGTGGATGTGGGCGGCGGCGTGGGCGCCGGGCAGGGCGGTCATGGGCTGGGCGGTCATGTGTGGGCCTCGTCGAACACGTGTCTCAGCAGCAGGTCCTTCACCGCCGTGGCCGGCACCGGCCCGTCGGGCAGCAGGGAGGGTTCGGAGGAGAAGATCAGCGGCCCGGCCTCCGCCCGGTCGGTGGGCCGCCCGTGCGAGCCCCTGACCAGCCCGGCGTCGAGCGGGACCACGTCCATCAGCGTGCGGAACCCCAGCGCCTTCCTGGCCAGCCGCCACGCCACGGCCGCCTTCGGCCAGGGCATGGCGGGGTCGAGGAACAGCTCCGCCGGGTCGTAGCCGGGCTTGCGGTGGATCTCCACGGTGCGGGCGAAGTCCGGCGCGCGGCCGTCGTCCAGCCAGTAGGGATAGCTGAACCAGCGGTCGGCGCGGCTGACGGCCACCAGCTCGCCCGCGCGGGGGTGGTCCAGGCCGGATGCCCGCTTGCCGTCGGCGTCCAGCACGCGCTCCACCCCGTCCAGGCCGGCCAGCAGGTCGCGCACCGCCGGCACCAGCTCCGGCCGGCGGACGTAGACGTGGGCCAGCTGATGGTCGGCGACGGCGAAGGCGTCGGAGGTGCCGGGGTCGAGCAGTTCGCCCCCCTGCTCTTCCCGCACGGCGATCAGGCCGGCCTGGCGCAGCGCGCGGTTGATGGCGATGGGGCCGGTGACGCCGGTGATGCCGTATTCCGACAGCACGACGACGCGCGTCCCCGCCCATTCCGCGGCGTCGATCAGCGGGGCGGCCAGCGCGTCGACGGCGGCGACCTGCGCGGGGATGCGCGGGTCGTGGGGGCCGAAGCGCTGCAGGTCGTAGTCGAGGTGCGGCAGGTAGACCAGCGACAGGGTGGGGCGGTAGCGCCGCTCCACCTCCGCCGCGCAATCGGCGATCCAGCGGCTGGAGACGATGTCCGCCCCCGGCCCCCAGAAGCGGAACAGCGGGAAGGGACCCAGCGCCTTCTGCAGGTCGCCGCGCAGGTGCGACGGGTTGGTGTGGATGTCCGGCAGCTTGCGCCCGTCGGCGGCGTAGACCGGGCGCGGCGTGACGCTGATGTCGGCGCCCGAATACATGTTGTACCACCAGAACAGCTTCGCCCCGACGAAGGACGGGTCGCGCCGCCGCGCCTCCTCCCACAGGGTTTCGCCGGCGACGAGGCGGTTGCTCTGCTTCCAGAACAGCACCTCGGACAGGTCGCGGTCATACCAGCCGTTGGCGACGGCGCCGTGGCCGGCGGGTGGGCGGCCGGTCAGCATGCTGGCCTGCACGCTGCAGGTCACCGCCGGCAGCACCGGCACCAGCGGGCGCACGCCGCGCGCCGCCAGCCGCGACAGCGCAGGGGCGTGCGGCAGCAGGTCGGGCGTCAGGCCGACGACGTTCAGGACCAGGGTGCGGCGCATGGTCAGCCGGCGGCCCCGGCGGTGGGGGAGCCGACCAGCGGTGCCTCCACCAGTGGCGTCTGGCCGCGCAGCACCGTGTTGCCCTCGAACAGCAGGCGCTGGTCGACCGGCAGCGGCGTCTCCAGCTCGGCCGGGTCGAGGCGGCCGCTCTGGGCGTAGAAGGCGATGGGGTTGCGCCAGACGATGGTCTCGATGGCGTCCTCCGCGATGCCGGCGGCGCGCATGGCCGCCACGGTCTTCGGCACCTTCAGCGGGTCGCTGATGCCCCAGTCGGCCGAGCTGTTGACCATGATCCGCTCCGGCCCGAAGGCCTGGACGAGGGAGACCATGCGCGGCTCGTCCATCTTGCTGCCGGGGTAGATGGTGTGGCCGGCCCAGCAGCCGCTTTCCAGCACCATCTCCAGCGTCTGCTCGTTGTTGTGGTCGATCAGCACGCGGTGCGGCGGGATGCCCGCCTCGCGCAGCAGGTCCAGCGTGCGGCGCGTGCCCGCCTTCTTGTCGCGGTGCGGGGTGTGGATCATCACCGGCAGGTCGTGGCGCATGGCCATCTCCACCTGCCGCGCCAGGATGTCGTCCTCCGCCGCCGTCATGTCGTCGTAGCCGATCTCGCCCACGGCGACGACGCCCTCCTTCACGAGGTAGAGGTCGACCAGTTCCAGCACGCCGTCGACGATGCCGGGGGTGTTGGCCTCCTTCGGGTTGAGGCCCAGCGTGCAGAAGTGGCGGATGCCGAACTGGCTGGCGCGGAAGCGCTCCCAGCCGATCAGCGACAGGAAATAGTCCTCGAAGCTGCCGGCGTGGGTGCGTGGCTGGCCCAGCCAGAAGGCCGGCTCGGTCACCGCGACGATGCCGGCGCGGCGCATGGCCGCGTAGTCGTCGGTGGTGCGCGACGTCATGTGGATGTGCGGGTCGAACAGGTTCATGGCGTCAGCGTCCGGTTGCAAGGCCAAGGGAGTCGGGGCCAGGGGAGTCGAGAAGGAGGTCGAGGTCGGGCGGCACCGGCCGCCCGGCGGCGCGCCGTTCGTCGCGGAAGTCGGCGGCCATGCGGATCAGGCCCGGCGTGGTGCGCTCCGCCAGACCGACGACGCGGGCCAGCGGCGCGCCGGTGAACACCGCCTTCAGCACCATCTGGTTGAAGGCCGGCTCGGCGAAATGGGCGGCGGGGAAGGCGTTGTCGCAGGCGACGGCCTCGAACACCGGCTGCACGCTGGACCGGCAGGCGTCGGCCGCCAGCTCGGCGAAGCGCGCCGGGCCGGGCAGCAGCGGCAGCGCCTGCAGGATGGCCGCCCGCTCCGCGGTGTCGGAGGTGCGGAAGGCGGCGGCGAGCCGGTCCGGCGCCTCCGCCCCCGCCGCGCCGACCGACGCGACGAGCAGGGCGGCGCGCGCGAAGCGCGACGGCGGCCAGCGCTCCGGCGCCGCGATGCCGGCGGCGCGCAGGGCATGCGCCTGCGCGCTGTCGGGCGGCGGCACGGCGGGCGACAGGCGCCCGGCCATGGCGAACAGCCGCAGGAAGGCCGGCGTGCCGGGCAGGGGCGGCGCGGCGAGGGCGTCGCCCAGCCACGCCGCCGGGGCGGGTTCCAGCGCCAGGGCGATCAGCGCGGGCGGCACGGTGTGGGCGGTCATCGAACCCCTCCCGTCACGGCGGGCGGGGCGGTGAGGCGCAGGCCGAACAGCCGGGCGGCGGCCGGCAGGCCGACGGCGGCGGCGAAGGGCAGCAGCGCCGCGTCCATCGCCCCATCCATTGCCCAGGCGCCGGCGGCGGCGTAGGCGGCGGACAGGCCGAGGTTGGAGAGCAGCGTGGCGGCGAGGAAGCGGTCGAACGGTAGCCGGGTCATGCCGGCCACCACCACCGACACCTCCGCCAGCACCGGCACGCCGCGCAGCAGCACCAGCGCCCAGGCGCCGTGGCGGGCGAAGACGGCCGACACGCTTTCCGCACCCGTCGGGGTGACCAGCCGCTCCAGCCGCGCGCCGCCCAGCCCGCGGCCCAGCGCGTAGCCGATCACGCCGCCGGCGGTCAGCCCCACGGTGGACGCGGCGGTGCCGGCCGGGAAGCCCAGCAGGAAGCCGCAGGCCGTGCTCACCACGCTGGACGGCACCGGCAGCAGGATGTCGCCGGCGAGCAGGAGCGCGAGCAGCGCCACCCCCCATCCGCCGCCGATGCCGGCCGCCCAGTGGGTGGCCCGGCCCATGGCGTCCTCGAACAGCAGGAACGGCACGACCACGGCGGCGACCAGCGCCGCCGCCACCGCCGCCCATCGCCACAGCGCCGCGCCGGCCGTCGGCCCGGCGGTCATTTGGCAGACGCGCCGAAGACGAGTTCCGGTCGGGTCGGTTCGGATTGCCGAAGACCCGTCGCCCCGGCCCACTCGCCCTGCGCCGCCGCTGCGGCCGCCAGGGCCTGGGGAAAGACGGCGATCTCGACGGAATCGGGCACGGTCTCGCCCCGTAGCCAAGCTCCTCCCAACGTGCCGCCACGCGTCAGGCCGATTCCCCTGAAGACGACCTTGCCTTCACTCGACCACGTCAGGACGTCCAGCGGGCCGTGCCGCCCTATGGTGAGCGTGAACGGATCCTCCAGGCCGCCCTTTTCGTTCGTATAGGCGACGTTGAATTCACCCGTGAACCCATCGGGAGCCCCCTGGACGCGGGTTCCTATGCCATAGCAGAGCCCCCGGACCGGCCCCCCTTTGTCGGCCACACTCCAGAGCGCTCGAAGATTGCCATCCTCAAGCGTGTAGTGGACGACGCCGATAAGGTCTTCCGCCGCCTCGGCGATGCGGGCGAACCAGAGGCGGCCGTTCGCCACAAGGCCGATGCCCCGGCGCGACGTCCCTTCGGCTTCCTTGACCTTCCACCGACCGTCCAACAAGCCGTTTTTCCGCTTGATGACGAGCGATCCGGTTTGGGGGGCGGCGGCTGTGATGGTGGTGAATTGCGCTTTGATCTGGTGCGGTGCGGTCGGCTGGTCGGCGGTCGTCGCGGTCAAAGTGGTTGCCTCCGCAAGAGGGTTGGCGGCGTCCGGAGCCATGGGCTGCGCAACCTGTCATGACGCCGTCACCGGCCAGTGATGGTGTCCACGCAACGGTGGAAAATCAATACTGATCGATGTTTGAGCGGAATGCCGGGGTATGAGCATACGCCGGTATGGCAATCATTCGTTCACAAATGGCGGAATCGCGCCGCCGGTTGTTCTGCTGCTCTGCGGCATAAGTTTCCTGTTTGTTATCTCATGGGAAAATTGTGCTTCCATATACGGGTGGATGAGCTTTGATTTATTATGTTATGCAAACACCAACGAGGGTCGCCTGACAGAGGGGTGGGGGAATGAGTTACCTGGGGCTGCCGCGCCTGAATTTCGCCGGGCTGTTCGAGGCGGACGTGAACACCGTCAACAACGACGTCCGGAACTACAGCGCCAAGAGTTTCGAGCCGCGCTTCCAGACGCCGATGGAGACGCTGCCCGACGACAAGGGCACGGTCTACAATGGCTGGTGGAACCCGGACGGCGGCAACACCTTCCGCCTGATCGACTGCGCGGTCACCGGCGGCGCCGGGCCGGACGGCGCGGCCCAGGGCGCGGCCCAGGGCGCGGCGGAGGGCGATCCCGCGCTGAGCCTGCGGCTCGTGGCGCAGATGGACCGCACCGCCGCCAAGATCGTCGACCTCGACCCGCAGTTCCAGTTCGCCTCCGCCCTGTGGGGCCTGCGGGTCGCGCTGACCGACGGGACGAAGACGCTGTTCTCGGCCGCCCTGCTGCCGGCGTGCTTCCGCGACATCTACTTCGGCCGCCTGATCGACGCGAAGACCGGCCAGCCGGTCGGCGCCAGCCCCGGCGCCTCCGCCCGCTTCACCGGCACGCTGACGGACATCGCGTGGGGCGACGTGTCGGGCTCGCCGCTCCTCTCGGCGCTGAAGGCTTGCGCCGACGCCAACGGGGGCAAGCTGGGCACCAGCCTGATGACCTACGGCTACAGCCGCACGCCGGGCACGCAGGGCTTCACCTTCGGCAGCGTGATCGGCACCATCGGCCCCTGGACGGCGGGCGAGCCGCTGATGTTCGCCGCCGGCCGCCGCTTCGGGCCGACCAGCGGATCCGGCCTGTATTCCGCCCCCAACTGGTCGTCGGCGTCGGGCATCGGCTACATGACCGGCGCCGTCTCCGCCGACGGGTCGGTGCTCAGCCTCGATTTCGGCAACTCCCTGCCGCTGCTCCAGGAGACGGCGGCGGACTGCGGCCAGAGCATCGGGGTCAAGGACCTGGGTCCGCTGCGCGTCGTCGTGCTGACCGAGGCGGACGCCGTCACGCAGAGCAAGCAGGGGCTCGCCATGATCCCCTCCGCCGTGGAGGGTGAACAGCTCACCGCCGGCCAGTACGTGGAGATCGGCGTCCTCCAGGGCTACGACATGGCGTGGCTGAAGGCCACCGGCGGCATCGCCGACCTGCCCGTGCCCGAGGCGGCGCGCGCCCTGATCGGCGACCATCCGCTGGCCATCCTGACGGGCGACGCCACGCTGGACATCCGCGAGACGGTGGGCGGCGTCTGGGTCCGCGCGGACGAGTTCGTGCAGCGCCTGGACGCGGCGGAGGAGGGCTGGGTGCCGTCCAGCGTGGCGCTCTACGCCATGCGCTACGGCAAGCCCTACGCCGGGGCGCCGCTGACGGTGCAGATGATGCCGGAAACCACCGAATGGGGCGGCGACGGCGGCAACGCGGTCTATCCGCCGCAGGCGGAGATCCCCGCCATCAACGTTCCGGTCGACAAGATCCACCTGCCGTCCAGCCTCACCACCGGCGACGACGGCGTGGCGGTGCTGGAGTATCAGGCGGCCGACCCGTGCAACCCGCGCCGCTACATCGACGGCCAGATCTACGAGTTCTCCTACAGCTTCGCCGGCGTCGGCCAGTCGCCCATGCCGCAGTTCGAGCTGGTGGCGGTGCACGTGCGCGACGCCTTCACGCCGCCGGCCACGCCCAGCTGGGAGACGGACATCGCCCCGGTCCTGGTGCAGTTCGGCAACCTGTACCCGGTGATGAGCCGGGGGCTGTTCAGCTTCTCCGACTACTCCAGCGTGGTGGCCAACGCGCGCCTGCTCTACCTGGCGTTCACCCGGCCCATCGAGGACCCGAACTACATGCCGGCCACCCGCGACATGTCGGCGGGCAAGCTGAAGATGATCATCGACTGGCTGGCCGGCTATCTGGTGGACGCGCCGCCGGTCAGCGGCGCCGTGCCGGTCCCGCCGCAGGGCTCCACGCTCACCGCCCCCGCCGCCCCGGTCGTTGCCGACGCGCGGGAGGTGTCGCGCATTGGCGGGCGGGAGGCGGCGCTCAAGGGCCTCGGCCCCGCCGACGCGGGCGCGTCAGGGCGCGGGTACAGCACCACCGGCACGGCTGATTGAGGGCGGAGGACAGGACGATGATGAAGATTGACCCCAAGTACGTCGATCAGGTCCGCGCCGCCACCGGCCCGGGCGACCTCTACGCCATGCTTCAGAACGCCATCGAGCTGGAGCACGCGACCATCCCCACCTACCTGTGCGCGCTCTACACGCTGAAGCTCGGCACCAACCAGGCGGTGGCGGACATCATCCGCAGCGTGGTGATCGAGGAGATGCTGCACATGAGCATCGCCGCGAACCTGCTGATCGCCATCGGCGGCGCGCCGAAGCTCAACGATCCGGCCTTCGTGCCCAGCTATCCGGGGCCGCTGCCGATGAACATCGGCGACGGGCTGATCGTGCCGCTGGAGAAGTGCTCCATCGCGCAGGTGCAGAACGTCTTCATGAAGATCGAGGAGCCGGAGCACCCGCTGGAGCTGGAGGGCGCCGCCCTCATGGCCGCCACGCCGGAGTACAACACGATCGGCGAGTTCTACACGGCCATCAAGGTCAAGCTGACCGAGCTGGTGGAGACGGGCAAGCCGGTGTTCATCGGCGACTTCGCGCGCGAGATGGTGAACAACAGCTGGTTCCCGCCCGACCAGTTGTTCCGCATCACCAACCTGGACAGCGCCTGCAAGGCCATCGACCTCATCATCTGCCAGGGCGAGGGCACCAGCGTCTCCCCCGTCGATCCGGAGAACGTCGCCGCCCACTACTACCGCTTCGAGCAGATCGTGCGCGGGCGGCGGCTGGTGGCGGACGCCTCCGCGCCCAACGGCTACTCCTACACCGGCGCGCCGGTGGTGCTGGACGAGCGCAACGTCATCAACATGCAGCCGAACCCCAACCCGGACGAACTGCCGGCGGGGTCGCGCGCGCGCCGGCTGGCGACCGAGTTCGAAGGCTCCTACACGCGCCTGCTGAACGCCCTGGACCGCACGTTCAACGGCGCCCCGGACAGCTTCGACGGCGCCATGGGGCTGATGTACGAGATGCGCCTGCTGGCCCAGGAGGTGCTGGCCACCCCCGTGCCCGGCCAGGAGGGCCTGTACACCGGCCTGTCCTTCCGCTTCCGCCCCCTGTGATCCACAACGCGTGGAGATCGTTGCGATGAACGAACGCCTCATCACCGGCCGCCGCCTGGGCCTTGCCGCCGCCCTCCTCGGCCTCACCGCGCTGGCCGTTCCGGCGCACGCCCAGGACGCTGCCAAGAAGAATGCCGACGAGAAGGTGGTCTATTCCACCTACGGCGCCCACAACCCGCCGGAATTCAGCAACTGCGAGCCCAAGAACTGCGTCGCCAAGCGCGAGGCGGGCGACCCCAGCGACCCCGTCTGGCCGGAGCACTGGTCGACCAAGTGGACCATGTACCGGGTCTACAACGGCTACGTCGAGAACCCGCCGCCGTACGACGGCAAGCCGCCGGCCCCGCTGGCCGAGGGCAAGGACTACGAGGCGTCGCAGGGCGCCACCTACTACGACAGCACCTGGACCAGCGCCGACGGCAAGGCCAAGGGCGCCATGATGGAGCATTACGTCAAGCGCTGCCTGCCCATCTTCCCGCTGTCGAACCAGTACACCTGCTCCTTCGTGTCGCTGGGCAACACGGCCTATTTCCTGACCTACCCGGAGGACCGGCCGAAGGGGATGCCGGCCTGCTGCCTGTTCTCCGACTACAACCACCCGCCGCGCCGCGACTTCATCAAGCACCTCCCCTACAGCAAGGGCGACAGCGAGCGGCTGGGCGGCAAGGTGCAGGGCTATTCCTTCTGGGTCAGCGCCAAGACGGGCGCCCCGGTGCAGACCGGTGTCAGCCCGGTGCGCACGGCCGACGGCGACATCATGTTCGGCTACGGCTTCCACAGCACGGCCACGCCGGACGCCGCCGACCCGAAGATGGAGCCGTACCGGCACCCGCAGTCCTTCTACTTCTCCGGCTACCCGGTGGAGCCGGCGAACGCGCCGATCGTCAGCCAGAACTTCGAGGGCTTCTCGTCCGCCAAGCCGGACCCGGCGCAGACCTGGGACCAGGTCGCCCGCATGTGCACCGGCGAGGTCCCGCGCTGCCAGCTCTTCGACCCGCCCGATCCGCAGGCGCAGCTGACCGGCACGGCCGCGCCGGCTGCGATCCGCACGCCGCGCGCACCCACCTGGGGCGACATCCGCGGGCGCTGATCGGCGGAGATCACGGGGCCGCCAGCCACGCCCGGCAGGCGGCCTCCGCGTCGCGCGCGCCGCGCAGGTCCAGCGGCGCCGGCAGGGCGGCGAGCAGCGCCGCCCCGCGCTGCGCGGCGATGTCGGCCAGCCGCGCGGCGACGGCCGGCGGGCCGGTGAACAGCACGGCGTCCACCCCGGCGGCCAGGGCCGCCTGCGCGTCCCCGGCGCGGTCGCCGCAGTCCAGCACGCCATACGCCTCCGCCCCCGGAACGGCGGCGCGGGCGTCGTCCAGCAGCGTGCGCAGCCACAGGCCGCCGGCCGCCGCGTGGGCGACCAGCGCCACCGGCACGCCGAGCGCCGCGGCGGCGGCCAGGGCCGCGCGCGCGTCGGCCGCGCCGTGCACGCGCACCGGCCGGGCGAAGCGGGCGGTATCGTTGTCGGTCTTCATCATGGGCCGTTCATGATACCGTAAGCGTCACCGAACGCACGCCTCCCGTCCGCCTCCCGCCGCCATCCATGCCCCGCCTGCGCCGCCTCGTGTTGCCTCTGCTGCTCGCGCTCGCCCTGGCGGGCGGCGTGGGTGGCTGGCTGTGGTGGACGGGGCGGCCGGCGGCGGTGCGGCTGGCCGCCGTCGCGCGCGGGCCGGCGGTGGAGGCGGTGTACGCCACCGGGACGGTGGAGCCGGTGCACTGGGCGCGGGTCGAGGCGCTGGTCTCCGCGCCCATCGTCGCCGTGCCGGCGCGCGAGGGGGAGCGCGTGGAGCGCGGGCAGATCCTCGCCCGCCTGGACGACGAGGAGGCGCAGGCCAAGCTGCGCGAGCTGGAGGCGCGCGCCCGCTTCCTGGAATCCGAGGTGACCCGGCAGGAGGCGCTGGAACGGCGCGGCGTCGCCAGCCCGCAGGCGCGCGAGCGGGCGCAGACGGAGCTGGCCGCGACGCGCGAGGTGATCGCGGCACAGCGTCAGGCGCTGACCCGCTACACGCTGACCGCACCCATCGACGGCGTGGTCCTTCGCCGCGACGCGGAAATCGGCGACAGCGTGCGCACCACCGGCGCCAAGGTGCTGTTCACCATCGGCCAGCCGCGTCCGCTGTGGGCCGTGGTCGAGGTGGACGAGGAGGACCGGCCGCGCGTGGCCGTCGGCCAGACCGCGCTGATCAAGGCCGACGCCTTCCCCGGCCGCGCGCTGGAGGGCACGGTGGCGGAGGCGACACCCATGGGCGACCCGGTGAACAAGAGCTACCGCGTGCGGGTCGCCCTGCCCGACGACACGCCGCTGCTGATCGGCATGACGGTGGAGGCCAACATCGTGGTGCGCCGCGACGACCGCGCGCTGCTGGTGCCGGACACCGCGCTGGCGGGCGGCCGGGTCTTCGTGGTCGAGGACGGCGTCGCCCGCGCCCGGAGCGTCGAGCCGGGCGTCGTCGGCAACGGCCGCGCCGAGGTCCGCGCCGGGCTGGCGGAGGGGGAGCGCGTGGTCGCCGCCCCGCCCGCCGGCCTGAAGGACGGTGCGCCGGTGCGCGTGCTGGAGCGGTAGGGGGGCGGCCATGGCTTTGCCGCTGCACGTCGACGTGGCGCTGACCCACCTGATGGGGCGCAAGCGGCAGACGCTGGTGTCGGTCACCGGCGCCGCGCTGGGCGTGGGATTCTTCATCGCCATGGCGGCGCTGATGCAGGGCTTCCAGGCCTTCTTCATCGCCACGGTGGTGGACGTGGCGCCGCACATCACCATCAGCGACGAATTCCGCGAGCCGGCCCGCCAGCCGGCCGTCGCCGCCTTCCCCGACGGTGCCGTGGCGGTGCGCGGGGTGAAGCCGCAGGACGAGCGGCGCGGCATCAAGCGCGGCTTCGCCATCATCGACGCGCTGGAGGAGATGCCCGGCGTCCTGGTGGCGCCCAGCCTGCAGGGGCAGGTCTTCCTGCGCTACGGCGCCACGGAGCGCAACGCCGCCCTGGTCGGCATCGACCCCCGGCGCGAGCTGGCCATCACGCGGCTGGAGAAGGACATGGTGGCGGGCAGCCTGCTGGACCTGGAGACGCGGCCGGACGGCGTGGTCATGGGCGTGGCGCTGGCCAAGCGGCTGGGGGCGGCGACGGGGGACCGGCTGACCGCCATATCGCCGGCCGGCGTGCTGCGCCGGGTCACGGTGGTGGGGCTGTACCGCACCGGGGTCACCGCCTTCGACGACGGCATGGCCTTCATGCTGCTGAAGCAGGCGCAAATCCTCCAGGACCGGGCCAACGTCATAAACCGCATCCGCCTGCGCCTGGACGACGTCGATTCCGCCCGATCCATCGCCGCCCGCATCGAGGCGCGCTTCGCCTACAAGGCCGAGAGCTGGCAGGAGGCGAACGAGGGCATCTTCAACGCCTTCGTCATCCAGAACGCCATCATGTACTCCACCGTCGGCGCCATCATGGTGGTGGCCGCCTTCGGCATCTTCAACATCATCTCCACGGTCGTCTTCGAGAAGGGCCGCGACATCGCCATCCTGAAGTCGCTGGGCTTCGCCGAGGCCGACATCCGCCGCATCTTCCTCATCGAAGGGGTGCTGGTCGGCGTCGTCGGCGCGCTGCTGGGCTGGGCCATCGGCTACGCGCTGGTGGCGGCGCTGGCCAGCGTCCGCTTCGACCTGGGCGGCGGGCAGGGGGCCATCCAGAACGACCGCTTCTACCTGGCCTATTCCATCACCCACTACCTGATCGGTGCCGCCTTCTCCATCACCGCCGCGTCCTTCGCCGCGTGGCTGCCGGCGCGGCGCGCGGCGCGCCTCAACCCGGTCGAGATCATCCGGGGGGCGGCGTGAACGCCCCGCCGCTCGTCCAGGCGAAGGGCCTGACGCGCGTGCTGCCGGGCGTGGTGCCGGTCACGCTGGTGCGCGACGTGGACCTGAGCATCGCGGCGGGCGAGTTCGTCGCCATCACCGGCCCGTCCGGGTCGGGCAAATCGTCGCTGCTGTACCTGCTGGGCCTGCTGGACCGCCCGACGGCGGGCAGCGTGTGGCTGGAGGGGCGCGACACCGCGGAGCTGGACGCGGCCGAGCTGGCGTACCTGCGCCTCGCCCGGCTGGGCTTCGTGTTCCAGTTCCACTTCCTGCTGCCGGAGTTCACGGCGCTGGGCAACGTGCTGATCCCCATGCGCAAGCTGGCGGCCCTGCCGGAGCGCGCGATGCGCGCCCGCGCCCTGGAGCTGCTGGACCGCCTGGGCCTCGCCGACCAGGCCGGCAAGCGCCCGGACCAGCTGTCCGGCGGGCAGCGCCAGCGCGTGGCCATCGCCCGCGCGCTGGCCAACGGGCCGCGCCTGATCCTGGCGGACGAGCCGACCGGCAACCTGGACACCCGCAACGCCCAGGGGGTGTTCGACATCTTCGCGTCCCTGGCGCGCGAATCCGGGACGGCCGTGGTCACCGTGACGCACGACGAGCATCTGGCGGCGCAGACGCACCGCCGGGTCGTGCTGGTGGACGGCCGCGTCGTGGACGGCGCATAGCCCTACGCCGGGTGCGTCAATTGAGGCAGGTCAAACCGCCCCGCGCGTTGCCGCGCTATGGTCGCGCCAACGAATCCCCAAGGGACGCCGCCATGATGGAGTACAAGGGCTATAAGGCCCAGATCGACTTCGACGACGATGCCGGTATCTTCGTCGGCGAGGTCATCAACACGCGCGACGGCATCACCTTCCGCGGCCGGTCGGTGGAGGAACTGCGCACCGCCTTCCGCGCGGCCGTCGACGACTATCTGGCGCTGGCCAGCGACATGGCGGCGAACACCGACCGCCCGGCGTCGGGGCAGATCTCCATCCGCGTGAACCCCACGCTGCACCGCGCCATCGCCTCCTGCGCCCGGCGCGAGGGCAAGAGCGTGTCCGCCTGGATCGCCGACCGCCTGGGCGAGGCGGCCGGCATCGTGCCGTGCGCGCGCACCAATTGCCGGCGGGCGGGGTAGGGCGCTACAGCGCCGGCACCTCGTGCACGTGGATGCGCTTGGCGTTGCAGGCCTCCAGCACCTCCAGCGCGCGGCGCTCCTGTTCCGGCGCGTGCAGGTTGACCCACAGCACGAAGCCGCCGCGCTGCACCTGCTCGCGGATGTCGGCGCGGTAGCGCCGGTCGAGGCGCACCACCAGGAACGCGCCGATCAGGCCGGTGACCGCGCCGGTGACCGCGACCGCCAGGATGACGCCCCACATGCCGGCCCCGGCGTCCGCCGCCACCCCGGCGGCGACCACGGCGCCGATGTAGACGGCGACGCCGATCAGCACCCCCTCCGCATCGCCCAGCGACGCCTTGGAGATGAAGACGGTGCGCGGCACGGCGGGATCATCTTCGATCTCCCGCACGTCGGAGCAGGTGCGGCCCAGCTTGGCCTGCAGCGCGCGCTCCCCGCTGGCGATGCTGAGGTCGGCGCGGTTGAAGCCGCTCGACTGCAGGTCGGCGACGGCGCCGTCCAGGCAGTCCGGATCGTCGAACACGGCCACCACTTCCCGCACGCGCCCGGTGGCAAAGGCGGACTCGTCCCGTTCCAGCGCAACCATGTCTCTCTCCCTTGCGGTGCCCCCGGTATCCTCCGGATTACACACAAGGTGACATGACGCGGGCGGCGCGCGGGGCACAGACCCCTACCACCAATGCGAAGGCGGCGGGCGCCGGCCCGCTCCCGGAATCCCATTCCAGGAATCGCGCTCCAGGAATCGCGAAACGTGGAACTTTCGCCGGCGGGCGGCCACAAAGGGGCGTCACCCGTTCGAGGAGCACCCCCATGTCCATCCGCAAGCTCGCCGTGCTGGCCCTGCCGCTCGCCCTCGCCACCCTCGCCACCGTCGCCGGGTCCGGCAGCGCCGTCGCCATGCCGAAGACCGTGTGCGTGACCAACGCCATGAACGGGCACGACGCGGCCGCACGCATCACCTATCCCGACGGGCCGGAGACGGCGTCCGACCTCATCCCGTCCGGCCAGCAGCGCTGCCTGGACGTGCGGTTGCGGGTGCTGAGCAAGGAGTACCCGGTGATGAACGTCGACTTCCGGTACAACCTGTTCAAGGTGATGCCGTTCCCCTGGGACCTGTGCGCGAAGGTCGTCAACGGGGTCGGGCTCGGGACCGCCGAGCAGCTGCGCTTCCGAATCGTGGAGAACGACAGCCGCATCTCCTGCGTCCAGGAATAGGCCGTCCCAAAGAAGCGGCCAAAAGAAAAGGCCGCCCCTCGCGGGGCGGCCTTCGCCGTTCGGGTGCTTCGCCGGGGGATTACTTCGCGTTCATCATGGCGACGGCGGTGTCGCTCATGCGGTTCGAGAAGCCCCACTCGTTGTCGTACCAGGTCATGATGCGCACGAAGGTGCCGTCGATGACCTTCACCTCGTTCAGCGCGAAGATCGAGCTGTGCGGGTCGTGGTTGAAGTCGCTCGACACCAGCGGCTCGTCGTAGGCGCCCAGGATGCCCTTCAGCGGGCCGGCGGCGGCCTCCTTGATGGCGGCCTTGATCTCGTCGGCCGTGGTGGCCTTCTTGGCGACGAACTTGAAGTCCACCACCGAGACGTTCGGCGTCGGCACGCGGATGGCGGTGCCGTCCAGCTTGCCCTTCAGCTCCGGCAGGACCTTGCCCACGGCCTTGGCCGCACCGGTCGAGGTCGGGATCATGTTCAGGGCCGCCGCGCGGGCGCGGTGCAGGTCCTTGTGCATGGTGTCGACGACGCGCTGGTCACCCGTGTAGGAGTGGATGGTCGTCATGAAGCCGTGATCGATGCCGATCAGGTTGTTCAGGACGAACGCCACCGGCGCCAGGCAGTTGGTGGTGCACGACGCGTTCGACACGATGCGGTGCTCGGCCTTCAGCTTGTCGCTGTTGACGCCGTAGACGACCGTGATGTCCTCGTCCGTGGCCGGGGCCGAGATCAGCACCTTCTCCGCACCCGCCTCCAGGTGCAGCGACGCCTTCTCGCGCGAGGTGAAGATGCCCGAGCACTCCATGGCGACCTGGACGCCCAGGTCCTTCCACGGCAGCTTGGTCGGGTCACGCTCCTGCACGACCTTGATGCTGTGGCCGTTGACGACGAGGTTGCCGTCCTTGGCCTCGACCGTGCCGGGGAAGCGGCCGTGCACGCTGTCGTACTTCAGCAGGTGCACGTTGGTGTCGAGGTCGGCGAGGTCGTTGATCGCCACCACCTCGACGTCGCTGCGACCGCTTTCGTAGATCGCCCGCAGCACCAGACGGCCGATGCGGCCGAACCCGTTGATCGCAACCCGAACTGCCATGACGTCCTCCAGTCTCTCGTTTACGGCGCCGGGGCGGCTGCCCCGGAGCCCGTTTACACAGTGCCTGTCCGTTACAGGCGCGCCTTGGCGGCCTTCACGACCGCCTCGGCGGTGATGCCGAAGTGCTTGTACAGCTCCTGGTAGGGAGCCGACTCGCCGAAGCCCGCCATGCCGACGAAACCGCCGTCACGGCCGATCCAGCGATCCCAGCCCTGGCGCACCGCGGCTTCCACCGCGATCCGCACGCCGCCGCCCAGGACCTGCTCCTGGTAGGCGTCGCTCTGCGCCTCGAACAGTTCCCAGCAGGGCATCGACACCACGGCGGTGCCGACACCCTCGGCCTGCAGCGTCTCGCGCGCCTTCACCGCGATCTCGACCTCCGACCCGGTGGCGAGCAGCGTGACCTTGCGCTCCCCCTCCGCTTCCATCAGCACGTAGGCGCCGCGGGCGCTGAGGTTGTCGGCCGTATGGCGGGTGCGCAGGGTCGGCACGTTCTGGCGGGTCAGCGCCAGGACCGACGGGCTCTTCGCCGCCTCCAGCGCGATCTGCCAGCACTCCGCCGTCTCCACCGCGTCGGCCGGACGCAGGACGAGAAGGTTGGGGATGGCGCGCAGCGCCGCAAGATGCTCGACCGGCTGATGCGTCGGCCCATCCTCGCCCAACCCGATGGAGTCGTGCGTCATCACGAAGATGGAGCGCGTCTTCATCAGGGCGGCCAGACGGATGGCCGGGCGGCAATAGTCGGCGAACTGCATGAAGGTGCCGCCGTAGGGGATGACGCCGCCGTGCAGCGCCATGCCGTTCATCACGGTGGCCATGCCGTGCTCGCGCACGCCGTAGCGGACGTAGCGGCCGGCGAACTCGCCCGCACCCTTCACGTCGGCGGTGTTCTTGACCTTGGTGTTGTTGGACGGCGTCAGGTCGGCGGAGCCGCCGATCAGTTCCGGCACCGCCGGGACCAGCACCTCCAGCACGTTGCCGGAGGCGACGCGGGTCGCCCAGCTCGGCTTCTCCTCGGAGACCTTCTTCTTGAACGCCTCGACGACGGCCGGCAGGTCTGCCGGCAGCTTGCCGGTGACGGCGGCGTCGAAGGCGGCGCGGGCCGCGTCGTCCAGCGTGCCGTGGCGGGCATCCCACGCCTTATAGGCGTCGTCGGCCCGGCGGCCGGCGGCGCGCCAGGCGTTCAGCACCTCGTCCGGCACCACGAACGGCTCGTGCGGCCAGCCCAGGTTCTCGCGCGTCGCCTTGACCTCGTCCAGGCCCAGCGGCGAGCCGTGGCAGCCGTGCGTGTTCTGCTTGTTGGGGGCACCCTTGCCGATGATGGTGCGGCAGGCGATGAAGCTCGGCCGGTCGGACGACTGCGCGGCCGCGATGGCCTTCTCGACGGCGGCCATGTCGTGGCCGTCCACCGCCTGGACGTTCCAGCCGTAGGCACGGAAGCGCGCCTGGGTGTCGTCGGTGAAGGACAGGTCGGTCGAGCCGTCGATCGAGATGTGGTTGTCGTCCCACAGCACGATCAGGCGGTTCAGCTTCAGGTGGCCGGCCAGCGAGCACGCCTCGTGGCTGACACCCTCCATCAGGTCGCCGTCGGAAGCGATGACGTAGGTGAAGTGGTCGACCAGATCGTTGCCGAAGCGGGCGTTGGCGATGCGCTCGGCCAGGGCCATGCCGACGGCGGTGGAGACGCCCTGGCCCAGCGGGCCGGTGGTCATCTCGACGCCGATCTCCGGGTCCACCTCGGGGTGGCCGGGGGTCAGGCTGCCGATCTGGCGGAAGTTCTTCAGCTGGTCGATGGTCATCCGCGCGTAGCCGGTCAGGTAGGCCAGCGAGTAGACGAGCATCGAGCCGTGGCCGGCCGACAGCACGAAGCGGTCGCGGTCGGGCCACGCGGGCTGCGCCGGGTTGAACTTCAGGAAGCGGGTGAACAGCACGGTGGCCACGTCGGCCATGCCCATCGGCATGCCGGGATGCCCCGACTTGGCGGCCTCGACGGCATCCATGGCGAGCGCGCGGATCGCGTTGGCCATGGTCTCCGGGGAAACGGTGGGAGTGGACATAAGATCTGGTTCCTGGTCGGGGTCCTGGGCGCGTGCGCTCGCTGGCAGGGACGTGGCCGGTCGGGCGGGGGCGCGCCGCTCCCCGCCGGATCGGCGCAAAATGCAGATCCGGTGCCGCTTGGTCAACACGCGAATGGGTAGGAACAGCCTCCCGCAATGGGGTGGGCTGGGTGGGCGAGGACCCGTAGGTTGGGTTGAGCCGAAGGCGAAAACCCAACGCGCCCTCAGGGTGGCCGCTACGTTGGGTTTTCGCTGGCGCTCAACCCAACCTACGGGTTGTGTTCGTTGTTATCATATCCCGCCTCTTTTCGGTTGACGGCGGGGCGTTGCCGGCCCAACTGTAGAAGACTCGCCAGTTGTGCAGTTGCGAAAGGCCGTTCCGAACGCCATGCACGCCTTGAAAGCCGCCCTCGACCGTCTGGGGCACGCCGTCGGCCGCCTCGAACACGCCGCCGCGAACCGCGAGATCCGTTTCAACCGCCGCGAGCATGAGCTGTCCGAAGCGCTGACGCAGGCGCGCGCCGAGGCAGCCAAGGCCAACGAGAACGCGGACGCCGTGTCGAAGCGGCTGGACGCGGCCATCGGCCGCCTCGAATCCGTGCTGGAGACCTGACCCCCATGGCCCGCGTCGAGATCGAGATCAACGGCCGCCCCTACCAGCTGGCCTGCGAGGACGGGCAGGAATCGCGCATCCGCGAGCTGGCCGCCTATGTGGACGGGCGGCTGAAGCAGGTGACCGGCGGCGGGCGTTCCGGTTCCGACACCATGATGCTGGTGGCGACCTGCCTCGTCCTGGCCGACGAACTCAGCGACGCGCTGACCGGCCGCGCCGCGCCGGCGCACCGCGTCGGCCCCTCGCCGGAGGAGGTCGCGGCCGAGGCGGCGGCGGTGGCGACGGTGGAAGCGATCACGCGCCGCATCGAAGAGGTTGCCGCGCGGCTCGAGCGCGCCTAAGTTAGGTCCCGGAAGGTTCGCTGCCTGGCGCGTCAGGTCGCATTATCCCCAGGGCCGATAACCCTAACCTCTTGGGAGCTGTCCCTGCCGGGACCGTGGTCTCGGTACATGGCGCCCACCTGCACTGGCAGGCCGTGGAGGATAGGCACTATGGCCAACGCCCAAGGCGGCGCCTTCCACCCTCTTTCCCCCGTCAGGTTCCCGACCGCCGATGACCGACCCGCGCGAGGCCAAGGCTGCCGCCAGACTGCGGGCGCGGGCCTTGCGCGACGCGGTCACCGATCCGGACGCGTGCGGGCGCGCCGCGCACGCGATCCGCGACCGCATCCTGGCCGAGGTGCCGCTGCCCGACGGGCCGGTGGCCGGCTACTGGCCGCTGGGCTCCGAACTCGACGTGCGGCCATTGCTGCTCCATTTTTCCGGACAGGGACGGACGGCGGCGCTGCCGGTGGCCGGCCCGCGCGGGGAGCCGCTGCGCTTCCGCGCCTGGACGCTGGACACGCCGCTGCGCGAGGGGCGCTTCGGCATCACGGAGCCCGACGAGACCGCCCCCTGGGTGGTGCCGGTCGTGCTTCTGGTGCCGCTGCTGGCCTTCGACCGGGGCGGGCACCGGCTCGGCTACGGCGCCGGCTACTACGACCGCACGCTGGGCGGCCTGCGGGCGGCGGGCGGGCCGGTGCTGGCGGTGGGCGTCGGCTTCGCCGCGCAGGAGGTCGAGGCGGTGCCGCACGGGCCGCACGACCAGCCGCTCGACTGGATCGTCACCGAGCGCTTTTCGATGAAGGTTGA
>Ga0196970_1000874_pt1 | contig 26700 bp, 28 predicted proteins | sample S1v_513CmetaG_FD_148672 | JGI IMG/M metagenome (GOLD analysis project Ga0196970, IMG submission 148672) | Soil microbial communities from Anza Borrego desert, Southern California, United States - S1+v_5-13C | ecosystem: Environmental > Terrestrial > Soil > Desert | place: USA: California... | reverse complement strand
GCTGGCGCCCTCTTCGTCGCTCTCTTTTTCAAGTTTGGTATGGAGACCATCCGCCTCGCCATCCTGCGCTCCAAGGGCATTCCGCTGCTGGGGCTCGGGGATTTCAACGACCCCACGGGGCGCCTCCCCAGCCTGCCGCACCAGCTGGCCACCAACATGAACGACGCCGGCCTCACCTTCTACGATGAAAAAGGCGCCGTCCTGCCGGACTTCAACTTCATCGGCGAGTCGGGCTTCGCCCAGGCAAGGCTGCTGGCCAAGGCGTTGGAAATGCTCTACGCCCGGGCCGTGCAGCGCATCCAGGTCGACATCTCCCTTGATGACGGCCTGCTCAACGCCTCTGTCTCCCTCGTCGACAGCGCCAACGGCTATGTGCGCTATCTGCAGGTCGTTTCCGTCGACCCGCAGCAGTACACCGGTGCCGGTGAACTGACCAAGGTCGTTGCACAGTTGGTGGCCGATTCGATCCTCATCTCCATCTCGCGCGATGCCAATACCCGGGGGCTGCTTTACCAGCGCATGGGCGACTGGACCAACGCCCTGAAAGAGTTCACCTTTGCGGCGGATTACGCCAAGAAAAAGGGCCTCTGTGCGACCTACTATCAGGCGCACCTGAATCTGGGGAACCTCTACAGCTTCCTTGGCCTGCAGGACAAGTCGGTTTCGGCCTACAACGAAGTGGCCGAAAAAGCGACCAACCCGCTCACCCTCGCCCTCATTCAGGCCGCCATGGCCTGCTCCTATCGGAACTGGTGCAACGTCAGTCCGCCAGACCAGCGGGGCACCTATGAGTGGCTCGCCCGCCAGGCCATCGAGCGGGCGCTGGCGGCGCCCGACAAGACCGCCCTCATCGCATACACCATCGCCTGCTACTTCAGCCTCTCCAATCAAATCGAAGAATGTCTGCGCTGGCTGCGGGAGGCCGTGTCAGGCAACCTTGCCTACCTTGACTACGTCATGACCGACCCCGACATGGAAAACCTCGTCAAATGGCTGGACGGTCGCTCCCCGTCTGAAGCGCTGGGGCTCCGGGTGTAGCCAGAATGTCCAGTCCCATGGCCAGGGCCTCTGCGATCAGCGGATCATCGAGCCGTTCGAACAGGCAGATGATCAGGGGAACGCCAAGGTCCTGCAGGGTCTGGGCCGCAGCGAGCGCTTTCTCGCGCCAGCCCATGTCCAGCAGGAAGGTGTCGGGCTCATGGTCCATCGCGGCGAGGATGCTGCCGGGCTCCATCACCGTCCAGACGATCCGGACGCCGGCTTCGGGATGCGACTCGCCCATCCCCTCCAGCGCTGCGGCGAACTCGCCGCTGGAGGCCAATAACGCCACCCTCATCCCTCATTCCTCCGTTTAATTCAGACCTGTTTTGTAGATGTTTCCATTTTTAATACGTCCGTTCAACTGGCGATGTTCGATACGGCAGGCAAAAAAGTGAGGCCCGCTCTCCCTGCGAAGGGATAGCTGGCCTCACGTTTGTGTCTTCATTCCGATTAAGGTTCCGGACGGCTCACCCGCTTGGTCACCCGGATCGTTTCGGGGCGGAACCCGGCGTTCTGAAAGAGCTTGAGGGCGCCGGCATTGGCCGCCGGCACCGTGCTGGAGAGGTAGGGTACGCCCCGCTGGACGGCGTAGGCTTCGGCCATGTCCAGCAGCCCCTTGGCCACCCCTCGTTCCCGGTACTCCGGCCATACGTGCAGCTCGCTGACCGACGCTTCGGGCAGCCCGGTCAGCTGATCCGTCGGACCGAAGAGGACTGCGGCGTAGCCGCAAATCGCACCCGAATCCTCGACCGCGACCAGGTCGATGCGTTCCCAGCCGGTGGGGATCTTCTTCTCCCGGGGCAGACGGAGCCACTCGGCGAACCGGCGCTTGACCGCATCGGGGTCGCGCATGGAGGCTTCCGGAACGTGCAGATAGTCGTCCAGGTTTTGCATGGAGCGCTGCCACTGGTCGATGGCGGCCTCATCGGCGGGGGAGGCGCGGCGGATGCGAATTGGCATGGTCTCTCTCCTCCAGAGCGGTTGCGCGCCCCCCTCCTGTATCAGGCCATGGCCTGGGCGAGGTCGGCGATCAGATCATCGGCATCTTCAATGCCAACGGAGATGCGGATCAACCCGTCCGTAACGCCGAGTTCGGCCCGGCGGTCGGCGGGTATCGATGCGTGGGTCATGCGGGCAGGCACTTCAATGAGCGATTCGACGGCGCCGAGCGATTCGGCCAGAGTAAAGAGCCGGACCCGGCGCAGCATCTGGTCGGCCAGGTCGCCCGAACCGACATCGAACGAGATCATGCCGCCGAAGCCGCCGGCCTGGCGCCGCTGGATTTCATGGCCCGGGTGGGTGGGCAGGCCGGGGTAGTAGACCTTGCGCACCTCGGGGCGCGCCGTTAGCCAATCTACAAGTTTATGTGCGTTCGCCTCATGTTCCTTCATGCGCACGGCCAAAGTTTTAATGCCGCGCATCAGCAAGAAGCAGTCCTGGGGTCCGGGCACGCCGCCGGCGGCGTTCTGCAGGAAGGCGAGCCGATCGCCGACAGCCGCGTCCTTGGCCACCACCAGGCCGGCCACCACATCGGAATGGCCGCCCAGGTACTTGGTCGCCGAGTGCCAGACGATATCGGCCCCGTGTTCCAGGGGGCGCTGCCAGTAAGGCGTCATGAAGGTGTTATCCACGATGAAGAGCAGGTTGTGGGCGCGGGCAATCTGGCCCATTGCGGCCAGGTCGGTCACTTTGAGCAGCGGGTTGGTGGGCGTTTCGATCAGCAGCGCCTTTGTGTTGGGTTGAATCGCTGCCGTGACCCGGGCGGCTTCGCTGGTGTCAACATAGGTCGCCTCCAGGCCGAAGCGACGGAAGATCTTGTCCTGGAGGCGGAAGGTGCCGCCGTAGACATCATCGCCGATGACCAGGTGATCGCCGGCGTCGAAGAGCATGAGGATGGTGGTGAGCGCCGCCAGGCCGGAGGCGAAGCCAAGGCCCCGGGCGCCGCCCTCCAGCTCAGCGATTTGCGCCTCGAGCGCCGCCCGGGTGGGGTTGCCGGTGCGGGAGTATTCGTAGCCCTTGTGCTTGCCGATCGCTTCCTGCTTGTAGGTGGAGACCTGGTAAATCGGCACCGTCACGGCGCCGGTGAGCGGGTCGGAGTCGAACCCGGCGTGAATCAGCTTGGTGGTGAACTTCACGGTCTATATGCCTCCCTGGTAGATCTTCTTGCTCAGGTAACGTTCGGAGCTGTCCGGGAAGATGACGGCGATGTTGGTGCCCGGCCCGTGGCGCTTTGCTTCCTGCAGGGCGGCCCAGAAGGCGGCGCCCGACGAGGAGCCCACCAGACAGCCTTCCCTGGCGGCCAGCTCCTTCACCATGGCAAAGGCATCATCGTCGGTGACGGTGTAGATTTCGTCGGCCAGCGACATGTCCAGGGTCGGGTATATGTACTCCACACCAATGCCTTCGGTCCGGTGGGGGCCGACTTCGCCGCCTTTGAGCACGGAGCCCGTCGGCTCGACGATGCAGGCCTTCAGCTTCGGGTTCTGCTCTTTGAGGTAGCGGGCGGTGCCGGTGAAGGTGCCGCCGGTGCCGGCGCCAGCCACCAGGACGTCCACCTGGCCGGCCAGCTGCTCCCAGATTTCCGGGCCCGTGGTCTTGTAGTGGGCCTCCGGGTTGGCGAGGTTGGCAAACTGCTGGGGCACGAAGGCGCCATCGATCGCTGCGGCCAGTTCCTTCGCTTTTTCAATCGCCCCGACGATCCCTTTTTCGGTGGGCGTGTTGACGACTTGGGCGCCCAGGGCGCGCATCAGCTCCTGCTTTTCCTGGCTAAACTTTTCCGGCACGCAGAAGATCACCTTGTACCCGGTTCCAATGGCCGCCAGGGCAACTCCAATGCCCGTGTTGCCCGCCGTCGGCTCGATGATGGTGCCGCCGGGTTTTAGCTGCCCCCGCCGCTCGGCGTCGGCGATTAGTTCCAGGCCAAGGCGGTCCTTGACGCTGCCGCCCGGGTTGAAGTACTCGAGCTTGGCGTAGATGCTGACCCCCTCAGGCAGGTCAAAGTGGGAAATCTGGAGCATGGGCGTGTGGCCGACCAGCTCCTGAATGCTGCGCGCAACCCTCACTTGTGATGCACTCCTTTCGGCATCGAGATTACATTTTTTACCACGGATATCACAGATGACACAGATGACCAGGAGTGATATTCCAGGGAAATATCAATTGGGTGACCCGGTACGTCATGCCTGGTATCAGTGAAATCTGTGTCATCTGTGGTTAAAATAATGAAGCTCGCAGGGACATACGCAGACGGACACAAAAACCCCTCGGAAGTGTTGTCCGAGGGGTTTGCTGCGATGTGTGGTGTGGCTAAATGCGGTCGGGGAAGTCCGACATGATGCCGTCGACGCCGCAGTACTTGATCAGCTCAATCGCCTGCGGGAGGTTGACGGTCCAGGTATTCACTTGCAGGCCGGCCTTGTGCGCGGACTCAACCAGGCCTGGGGTCACCCACTCCCAGTTGGGATGCAGGGCGTTGGCGCCAATCGCCAGGGCCATGCCCACCGGGTCGAGCAGGTTGCAGCTGTAGAGCATGCCCAGGGGAATATCCGGGTCCAGCTCACGTAGCTGCTGGAGGCCCTTGTGGTCGAAGGAAGAGATCTGGAACCGATCCCGCGCCCCCTCTTCCTTGATCACCTTCAGGATCTCCACTTCGATGCCCGGGTAGTGGTGCGAGCCGGCCTTCATTTCAAGGAAGAGCTTGAAGGTAGACGGCGTGCCCTGGATCAACTCCCGCAGGGTCGGAATCTGCTCGCCGGCGAACTGGGCGCCCTTCCAGGAGCCGGCGTCCAGCTGCTTTAGCTCCGCCAGGGTCATATCCCGGATGAAGCCCCTCCCGTTCGTCGTGCGGCCCAGCGCCGCATCGTGGATGACGACCAGGTGACCGTCCTTCGTCCGGTGGATATCAAACTCGACGCCGTCGCAGCCCAGCTCGACTGCACGCTTGAAGGAGACCATGGTGTTCTCGGGATGGGTGCCTGCGGCGCCCCGGTGACCGATACGCAAGGGCATGGTACGTCTGCCTCCCGCATCAATAGTGAGATGATGTAGTTGCACCTTCTGAACCTTTCCACATCAAGCATACGGCTTCCTGCCGTGTATGCGAGGCTTATGTGGCGGGGGCCCCCCCTATTACCGGCTCGCGCCGCCGTCGTACACGCAGACGCCATCCACATACGTGGAGATCACCTTCGCCTGCGTCCGGAAGGGATGGTCGCTCCAGAGGACCAGGTCCGCATCCTTGCCGGCTTCAATGGAGCCAACTCGGTCGGCAACGCCCAGGGTAGTGGCCGGGTTGATCGTCATCGCCTTCAGGGCGCCGGCCTCGGTCATGCCCTCCCGCACGGAGAGGGCGCCGATCAGCCGGTGATGGGCCATGGGCACGAAGGGATGGTCGGTGATGAGCGATACATGGCAGCCCGCCTTCTCGAGAAGGCCCGCGGCCCGGAAGGTCAGGTTGGCGGTCTCCGACTTGGTCCGGCCGCCCAGGGTCGGGCCGATGTTGACCGGGTAGCCGGCCTCGGCCAGGAAATCGGCGATCATGTAGCCTTCGGTGCAATGCTCGATCGACAGGTCGATATCGAACTCACGGGCGATGCGGATGGCGGTGACGATATCATCCGCCCGGTGGGCATGCAGGCGGATGGGGATCTCCCGGCGCAGGACCCTGCCGGCCAGCTCCAGGCCCAGGTCGCGGCCGCCCTTTTCCGGGTTGTACTCGCCCGCCTTGATCAGGAACTGGCGGATGACGGCGGCCACGCCCATGCGGGTGGCGGGCATCCGCTTGTTATTCTGCCCGTGGAGCCGCTTGGGGTTCTCGCCGAAGGCGCCCTTCAGGCCGGAGGGATGGCGCAGCACCATCTCATCGGCGGTGCGGCCGACGGTCTTAATGGTGATCATCTCGCCGCCGATGGGGTTGCCCGAGCCGGGAAGCGTCTGAACGGAGGTGACGCCGGCGGCCCGGCAGTCATCAAACGAGATATGGCGGGGGTTGATGGCGTCCAGGGCGCGCACCTGCGGGGTGGTGACCTGGGTCCATTCGTTGCCGTCGTAGGCGGCGGAGCCGGCGCCTTCGCCCCAGAGGCCCACGTGGGTGTGCGGGTCGATGAAGCCAGGCAGCAGGTGCTGGCCGGCAGCGTTGAGCACGGTGGCATCGGCGGGGATTTCGACACGGCCCACGGCGACGATCTTGCCGCCGTCAACCAGCACGGTGGCGCCGTCCTGGACAGGGCCGGTGATGGTGTAGACCTTGGCATTTATGATGGCTAGCATTCGTAGACCACCTTCCCTTCTACCATCGTCCAGGCGACCCGGGTCAGCAGTTCGAAGGGGTCGCCGTCCCAGAGGACCAGGTCGGCGTCCTTGCCCGGTTCGATGGAGCCCACCCGGTCGGCCACGCCCATGATTTCGGCGGGGGTCAGGGTGACGGCCCGCCAGGCCTCATCGGCCGTCAGCCCGTGGGCGGCGGCCAGGCCGGCGGCGATGTTCAGGTACTGGGCCGGCAGTTCAGGATGGCCGGTGACGATGGCGGTCTTGACGCCGGCGCGCACCAGGCTGAGGGGCAGGTGGAAGCCGGGGTTGGCGTTCTCCTGGCGGCCCCGGGCGGCGAGGCTCGGGCCGGCGGCCACGGCGGCGCCGGAATCTGCGATGATGTCGGCCACGAGGTCACCTTCGGTGGCGCCGACCAGGACGAGCTTGATATCAAACTCGCGGGCGATGCGGATGGCCGTGACGATATCATCAGCCCGATGGGCGGTGACGCAGAGCGGCAGCTCCCGCCTCAGGACAGGCTGGAGCGCTTCGCACTTGAGGTCCCGGGCCTTTTCGGGCTTGTAGTCCTGGGCCTTGACCAGGGCGTCACGCAGCACGGCGGCGATGCCCATGCGGGTGGCGGGCAGCTTCTTTTCGCTGCCGTACCGGGCCTTGGGCGCCTCGCCGAGGCCGGCGGCGATGCCGGTGGGGCGCTGCAGGAGCATCTGGTCGGCGACGGTCGCCTTGCGCATCTTCAGCGCCAGCCCTTCGCCAGCGATGACGTTGGTCGACTTGGGCATGACGTTGGCGGTGGTGACGCCGCCGCTGCGGGCATCTTCGATCCCTTCCTCGAAGGGGTAGATGCCGTCGAGGGCGCGGACGTGGGCGGTGTTGGGGTCGGTCGCTTCGTCGGCGTCGTCGCCGGCCCAGCCGAGGCCCTGGTTGACCAGGCCCAGGTGGCTGTAGGCATCGACCAGGCCGGGGGTCAGGGTGCGGCCCGCGGCGTCGATGACCTGCGTTCCGGGGGGCGCATCGATGGTACCGGGAAGCACGGCCTGAATCTGGCCATGGTCGCCGATGAGGACGGAGCCTTGTTCGATGACCCCGTTGGCGACAGTGATGATACGGGCGCCCGTGATGAGAATCAACGTGTTGACCTCCTTCTGCAGTGCAGATCGTCCATTCATGGAGATTCTTCGCTGTGTGAAGTATCCCTTCATATGGTAGTGTGAATGTTGAAGGGAGTTGTGGTTGTGATGGTGGTTGTGCGGCGGGCGACGGCGGCAGATGCTGAGGGCTGGCTGGCCCTGGGGCATCTGTTGGACCGGGAGACGTCGTTTATGTTGCTGGAGCCGGGGGAGCGAGTCGCCACGGTGGCGGAGGTTCGGGCCATGTTGGGATGCCCTTTGGAAGATGCGTTCTATGTGGTTGCGGAGGCGGACGGGGGGCTTGTGGGGCTGCTGGGCGCCGAGCGGGGCGAGTATCGGCGGGAGCGGCACAAGGCGGACCTCTTCCTGGGCGTCTGTCAGGGGTATGCGGGGCAGGGGATTGGCCGGCGGCTGCTGGAGGCGGCCGAGGGCTGGGCACGGGAAGTGGGCCTCCACCGCCTGGAGCTGACGGTGATGGCGCATAACGCAAGGGCGGTTGCGCTGTATAAGCGAATGGGGTTTGAGGTCGAGGGCGTGGCCCGTCATTCTCTTTGCGTGGATGGGGCCTGGGTAGATGAGATCGACATGGGGAAGTTGTTGTAGGGGTTTTGCAGGCCGGGGCCGGGGGCGCTTGGGAGATAGGGCGCCTGGGGCCCGGTTCTCTATAAGGCGTCTATAAAGTCTGCCCCAGGCGTCTAAAAGGCGTCTACAAGCTCTGCCCCAGGGCGTCTATAAGGCGTGTACAAGCTCTGCCCCAGGCGTCCATAAGGCGTCTACAAGCTCTGCCCCGGGCGTCTATAAGGCGTCTACAAGCTCTGCCTCATGCGTCCATAAGGCGTCTACAAGCTCTGCCCCGGACGTCTACAAAGCGTCTACAAGCTCTGCCCCGGGCGTCAATAAAGCGTGTACAAGCTCCGCCCCGGGCGTCTACAAAGCATCTACAAGCTTTGCCCCAGGCGTCTATCAGGCGTGTATGGACCGGCCTTCTCCCGGTCTATGCCACGCCAAGTGTAAGACCTGCCCGAACTGGGGATTCTATAAGACACAGGGGACAGGGGCGATTTTCGGCTACCGAAACAGGGTCTGCAACAAGTGCAGGATCGCCTGGCTCAGGAGATCGATCACCTTTGGTACTGCGTACGAAACTGTGCTTACCAGTGCGGCAATCAGCAGCTTCTGACGCATGGGGGATCACCCTCTTTCCAAGGTTGACCCCTGCCCCCTGTGCCCATATTCTACCATTACCGAACTGGTGTTCTTTGTCGGATAACGCTGTCGAATAAAGAAAATGGTGACGCAAACCCGCCTGGGCATTGGCCCGGGCGGGTTTGCCTTGTTCTGCCCCGGCAGGGGATTCTCCTTAACCATCGAACCATTTTCCAGCATACTGTCAGGCACTGGCGCAGGCCCAAGACGGTGTTGAGAATCACCAAAATCGGGGAACAGCCTTAAGGCATCTCGGCGACTTGCATGCCAACCTTGGGCAACACCGAAGCAATCGACTGTTACCACTCGGCAATTGCTGCCTTGGACACAGCTCTGGCATTCGCCCCTACGAATTTCCGAGCACCCAACCACAAAGGCTTCGCTCTGCTCAACCTCGGAACGGTTTATGTCCATCTCGAAGAGGTGGATGACGCACTTCAGACCTACCATGCCGCCATCGCGGCTTTCGATCAGAGTCTGGACATCGCCCCAGACCAACCTCGTGCACAAAGAGGGCGAGAGTTGGCGATGTAGAGAGTTCGGTACCTGTCCAGCGAGGCCTGAGCGGCCCTCTGATCTCTTTGTATAGCGAGTGCCACACTAGGGGAGACTCTGCACCATGAACATCATGCACTTGCTCCATTGTCACCTGGTTCAGGAGATCGATTACCTTTGGGATCGGTTAAGTCCACCAGGGCAAGTGAACCTCCGCCCCCTGTCCAACAAAGAAACCACCCTGCCCGGGGTGGTTTCTTCGTTTCCTTTGTCAGGCGGTTCTCTTGGAAAACGCGCAAAATCGAGACCGCCCTGCCTGCGGACGCTCTCCTCTGAGACAACGAGTCGGAGACCTATGCAGACGGACATCCCTCGAGCCTGTGACGGTCCCACAACGCCCGGCATGTGGGGATTGAACACCACGGAACCAGCCAATTCGATGAAGCTCGGCGACCGGGGCATCTTCTACTAGACGAACAGAAAGAGCTTCGTCGCCCAATGCATCATCAACGGTCCGGCCGTGCCTATCACCACCCCCCCACCAACGCCCCGCACTCATCGGCAGCCGCTATTGGTCAACCTTATGGCGTCGCACAGACCAGTGCGACCGGATCCCAAACCCCGGTGGGATACGGTGTTCGCCAGAGCGATTGAAAAGCACAACCAGAAAGTCAGGAAAGATCTTCGACAGCAACTGCGGCAACTTGACCCCGCTGATTTTGAAGAACTCGTCGGGCATCTTTTGGTGGCCCTGGAGTTTGATGGTGTCGAGGTCACCAAGAAGTCGGGGGACGGCGGGATCGACGCCCCCAACCACGATCGCCCCGCGAAAAAGTAGAAACTTCTTTCCCTACCTACCGAACCCGCACCCGTCCCCACCCGTTTCTATCTATGAACATGTAAGTTAATCCCATCCAACCCTATACCTAACTCGGCCCAATACAATCCCCCTAAGGAGGATCCCGAAAACATGGGCACCAACAAGGCCAACGGTTCCGGCGAGCAGCAGCCCCAGGAACAGAAGTTCATCTACGGCATGGCCCAGGACCCGGCCCAGGCGGCCCTCGAAGCCGCTGCCAAAGCCGCCCACCAAGCAGCCCTCCAGGCGGCAGCCAACGTCCAGCCGACCCCCACCCCGGGCACCCAGAGCTACGTCCCGCCCGAGGGCGAGTTCCGCCTCAACTCCCGCAGCAACTCCCGCCGGAAGCGCCGCAACCTCAAGGACCCCTTCCTGTGGCGCAAGTCGCCGGGAACGCTCATCTTCGGTGTCGCATCCAAGTGGATGCTCGACGACAACGCCAAGGCCCGCAAGGTCAAAATGCGCAACGGCCAGACCATGCGCATCCGCTGCGCCAGCCGCGATAACGACCCGTGCATCTACTTCTACGTCACGCATCCGCTCGACCCGCTCGGTTTCGACGTGGAATGGGTGAGAGGACACTGGGAGGCGAACATCGCCGAATGGCTCTTTGAAGAAGGCACGGCCCCTGACCCCGGCATCAACCAGAAGTTTGATGTGGTGCAGAGCCCGCACCTGATCCTCGGACTGCCGGTCCTCTGCATCAACACGGATCTGGCCCGTGAGACCAAGCACTTCGATACTTCTGGCAAGAAGAAGAACGAGGTAGATAACGAGGACCCCGATACAGACGACGAAGACGAATAGTCATAAAGCAAACCCCCGCACGGAGCCTCGGCTTCGGCGGGGGTTCTCTCCGCCTAACGGTGGAACCAGGTCTTCACTTTAAGCCAGGTGGCCGGGAAGTTGACCAGGTCGGCCGGACCGAAATCTTCCCGCTCGCCCAGGGCGACGGTGTAAGCCCCGCCGAAGTCGACCCAGTTTGCTGGGAATGAGGGGAGGAAATGTCACTGGTTTCCTGGCGCGTTTTTGCGATATAATTCATATAGACGTGCAATACAAAGGCTCCCCGCGAATGGCCTGGTGCTTCGACCACGGTCCTTTTTTCATTTGGAGAAACCCACGTTAACCCACCAGAGAAAGAGAACGGGAGACGAGCAAGATGAACATGGGCGCAACACTGGTCATGAACATGGGTACAACGCAGACGTTCGAACTGCCCGAGGGCTGGACGACCCGCAAAGTGGTGACCGCACTGGCCCGTGAGTGGCTGGTGCCCCTCCGGCCCGAAGCCTTGGTGAAATCGGGCAGGTGGCATGACCGGTGGACGGTTCAGCCCATTGTAGAAGTGCCTGCCAACGCACAGCCGCTTTGGGAGGCAGGCACTTCTACGGCGGCATATGAAGATCGGTTGGAACGCCCCGACCTGGTCTGGACGGTCCAGGCAAGGACGGGCCGGAGCCGAAGCATGCCCAACAGCATTGTGCTGGCACGCCTGTCTGTGAATCCGATCCGGCCCACGAGATTCGACATGGTCTGTTCCCAGGGCGACCTGCCAGAGACCTTGCTGGATCCCGGCAAGGTTGCGGCGTTCCTGGAAACGCACGGCCACGCCGGGGCAGCAGGGCTGTTTGCCTGCCTGCTGATTGACCATGGTTTCCGGGTGGCCGTCAGCGACGGAACCAGGTCTTTACCTTGAGCCAGGTGGCCGGGAAATTGACCAGGTCGGCCGGACCGAAATCTTCCCGTTCGCCCAGGGCGACGGTGTAGGCCCCGCCCTTCCCCGCCGGGTCATACACGATGATGCGATAGCGCCCCGTGGCCGGGAAGGTGCCGGCGGTCTCGCCGTAGGTCCAGTACTGGGTCTGGGTAAAAGGTTCATAAAACTCCGAGGGCGCCGCTGGTTCAGGCAGGACCAGGGCGCCCTCGCCCGCGCCCGGCGAGACCGGGGCGCCCGGGGGCAGGGTGCCGCTGAGGCCGGGCCCGACCAGCACCACCCGGGGCCGGTACTGGGCCAGGTCCTCCCGCTTGGGCACCAGGAGTTGGAGCTTCAGCTTCTCGCCTTCCCGGGCATCGACGGGGATGGTGTCGTAGGCGGTGCCCGGTGCCAGGCGCCCGTAGATGGCCCAGGACTTCTCGGCGTCAGTGATGGGCGCGGCCTCCTGCCCGGGGCGCAGGAAGATGGGACTGTGGGCGAGGGCGACCGTGCCGGTACACAGGACGAACAACAGGGCAAGGGGCAGGGTGCGGGCCAGGCAGTGGAACAGTGCACGGGACAAGAGACTGGCACGGGAGCAGGCCGGGGACCGCAAGGCGGCAGAGTGCAGCGGACGGTCGGTTCGCATCGCTGTGAAACCTCCTGAGGCCGGTTTCCGCTTAGTCTGCGCCGCCGGGCTGAGAGATAGTCCCGGCACGTTGAGCCCTGCATGGTTCAAGGTAAAAACAGATGGGAATCAGCATTTCTGCGGGGGTATCCCCGCAGCAGATGGCAAAAACGAGCCGGTTTCAACCCACCTGTAACTTTTGGCGCATGCTCTGTTCTTGTTACCCCGCCAAAACTGACAGATGGATGATGAAACGTAGCCCACACACTCCTCATTCGCTTGTCAGGGATGATTACCGGTCCCAGGGAGACGAACAGGGTGGTTGAAACCACCCCCGGGGGGTATCACGGCTGGCAGTGTTCGCCGAGAACTGTCAAGTTTGGCACCGCCGAGGCGGCCCGGCGCACACCAAAATTGACAGCGGCGCCCCGGGCCAGGCGCCCGGGGCCAGGCCCGGGGCGCCTGGCTACCGCCGATCCAGGAACCGGTGCAGCCCGGGCCCGATCTCGTCCAGGGCGCCTGGCTACCGCCGATCCAGGAACCGATGCAGCCGGGGCCCGATCTCGTCGAGGGCCGCCCGGCGGGCCGTGTAATGTAAGGTCTCGCACTCCCCGGTCACGTGGAACCGGACCAGCCCCACGGTGCGCAGCACCGACAGATGGTAATGGGTCGTGTTCTTCGCCATGCCCAGGTGCTTCATCACATCGGTAAAGGACCGGGGCTGGCTGTCGGCCAGGAAATGCAGAATGCGCAGGCGGTTCTCATCGGCCAGGGCCCGGACCAGGCGCATCAAATCCGCCCCCGGCTCCCCGGGCGGCACCACGGCCGTCTCCACCGGGTAGTGCACCACCAGCAGCCGGTTACACTTGGCGTACCGAATCAGGGGCCGGAAGTGCATCTGCGGGATGAGGAGGACCTGGTCCACCTCGGCCGACTCGACGACAAACCCCGTCGTCGCCTCTTCGATCAGGGCGACGCCATCCATCGAATCAACCTGCCCGGCCCGCCGGACGGCGTCAAGCGAGAGGCGGCCAAGATCCACCCCAGACACGTCCGTGGCAAAGTACCTGTCGTTCCAGGTGCGAAGCAGCCCAACCACGTGGCCCTGCCACGCCCCCAGATTCCGCAGAATCTCGGTCTTGGCGGGCGGGACGTAAGTTGCCATCCGCTCGTATAACTCCCCCGGCGACAGGCCGGCGAGCCAGTGGATAAACGCCTCCGGCCCGGGCCGCCCGGGACACTGCCAGGCCAGAATCGACAGGGCGAAGGGGTCCGCCGGCGTCGCCCAGCGCAAGGAATCCCCCACAGACGGGCGGACCGATGCGACCCACTCCGCCCCCATCTCCATCCCCTTGTTTGCCGTGTACAGGAAGGCGTCCAGGCTCATCACCAGTTCGTTCGCGGGCGAGAAGTCGACCAGTACCTGATACATCGCGATCACACTCCACGCCCCCATCATAGAGGACGCAACGATCCAATTCAACCCCAGTTGAACAGATTCGCATTGTTTCAACAACACTCTTGACTCCCATCAAGTTCAACTGTACGATATCAATCGTAGTGAGTTCCAACGCAGTTGAACTGAAGGGTGAGAAAGAGCAGATGAACCGCAGATTCTGGATCATCATGTCCGGGCACACCATCAGCATGCTCGGCACCAGCTTCGGCACCATCGCCCAGGCCTGGCTGGTATACGAGCTGACCGGCTCCAAACTCGCCATGGGCACCATTTTGATGATGGGCACCCTGCCCGAGACGCTCCTGCGCCTGCTGGGCGGGCCGCTGGTCGACCGTTTCAACCGCATCGCCCTGCTGCGCAACCTGAACATCCTGCAGATGCTGGTCTACGCCATCGCCCCGGCCCTTGCCGCCATGGGAATCCTGCAGGTCTGGCACCTCTATGTGGTCGCCGTGCTGGCCGGGCTGAGCCGGGCGCTCTACGCCCCCGCCGCATTCTCGCTCATGCCGCTCATCGTACCCCGGGATCAACTGGTGCGGGCCAACTCGCTCTCCCAGAGCCTGACCACCGGCGTCGGCCTCGCCGGGCCGGCCCTGGCCGGCGCCCTGGTCGCCGCAGTCGGACCGGTGCCTGCCATGGTCTTCGACGCCATCTCCTACGGCATCGGGGCGCTCTCGCTGGCCTTCATCCCAACCGCCGTGGGGCACGTCGAGCGGCGTCCCGGCGCCCGGGGCAGCTACTGGGGCCAGATGGCCGAAGGCTTCCTCGTCTTCCGGCAGATGCCGGCCCTGCTGGTGGTGATGCTGGCGGTGGCAGCCATCAACTTCGCCACCACGGCCGGCAACTCAATGCTGGTGCCCTTCGTGCGGGAGCGGTTACTCGGCAGCGCCGCTGCGGTGGGCCTGCTGGGCTCGGCGATCACGGCGGGCAGCTTCCTGGGCAGCCTGCTCATCAGCTGGCTGGGGGACATCAAGCAGCGGCGTCTTTCGATGATGCTGCCGCTGGCCGTCAGCGGCGGTGCGATCTCGCTGCTGGCGCTGATGCGGCCGGGCCAGATTCTGCTGGCCGCCGCCCTGCTGGTGGTCTGCGGCGTGGGACTGGGCATGTTCAACCCGCAGAACCAGGCGCTCTTTCAGCGCCTCATCCCGCTGGAGATGCAGGGCCGGGTCGCCTCGGTTCGCCTGACCATCGCCTGGGGCGTCATGCCGCTCTCCTCCTTCCTGGGCTCCCTGGTGGCGGAAGGGGCAGGGCTGCCGGTCATGCTGGCGCTCTTCGGTCTGGTGCCCGTGGTCGCGGCCATACTCGCCATCGGCGGGTCGGCCTTGCGGTCCATCGATGGAGACCCGGTATCCACCCCGGCTGCCCCGGTCGGCGCCCGGGCATAACGCAAAAAGGCCTCACCACCCGAACACGGGCGGTGAGGCCTTTTTGCTTGGAGCGGTTGGGAACGGCTTGACATGCAAGTCACGGCTTGCCTATAATGACCTCATGAATGATCTTTACGAAGCACTCGCCGCTCCGGCGAGAAGAGCGTTGCTCGACGAACTGATCGAGCAGAACGGCCAAACGCTCTTTGAGCTATGTACGCGACTGACAATGAAGCACGGTTTCGGATTGTCCCGGCAGGCGATTTCGCAGCATCTCGAAGTACTCGAATCGGTCGGCCTGGTGACATCGGAACGAAAGGGCAGGTGCAAATTCCACTACATCGATACCAGGCCGCTGATGAGCATCCTTGAACGATGGCCGATCGCAAATCGAGGGGAGTCTGACAAATGAGGATCAATATTACCAGTGTTTTTGTCGATGACCAGGATAAGGCGCTCAAGTTCTATACAGAGGTGCTCGGTTTTGTCAAAAAGACCGAGGTCCCGCTGGGCGACGCAAAGTGGCTGACCGTTGTCTCACCGGAGCAGCCCGACGGTGTCGAACTCCTGCTGGAGCCTTCCGGCCATCCGGCGGTGGGACCGTACAGGCAAGCGCTCGTCGAGGATGGTATCCCGCTCACATCGTTCGCCGTCGATGACGTCCAAACCGAATTCGAGCGGCTCAGCGCCCTGGGCGTTCGTTTCACCCAAGAGCCCGTTGAAATGCAGGGCGTCACCACCGCCGTTCTGGACGACACCTGCGGGAATCTGATCCAGATCGCCAGCGTCAAGTAGCCGCCTCTGCCGGCGTTTGCAGCAAGCGAAAGGCCTCACCACCCGAACCCGGGCGGTGAGGCCTTTGTGACTGCTACGCGGCAACCTTGAGTGCGACGTGAATGGCGATGTGGCCGAAGGTGGTCGTGAGCGGTGCGACGACCCGCCCGACGCCGACGCCGGTGGAGATCTCCGTCTCCTTGCCCGTCACCACCGAAGGCGGCGTGATATTGGACGGATACCCTTCCTGCTCCAACTCCACGGTGGCGAGGCCGGCGATCATATTGCCGAGCTCAGCAACGGCACTCTTGCCCATCTCGTCGAGCTGTGCGGCGGGGCCGCCCATCATAAAGCCGGCGATCGCGCCCGCCGTCTCCGTGGACATGGAGAGCGCCATCAGCCCCTTGACGCCGCCGGTGATGCCGATCATCACCGTCACGTCGCTGCCCGCCAGCGGGGCCTCTTCGGCGCTCCGATCATGCTGCGCCACTTCGCTCCCCAGCTCCAGCGTCAGCACCCGGACAGCAGCTGTCACAAACGGATCCGCCAGTTTTCCCTGCATCAATCTTACCCCTCTGTTACTGCGGGAAGACCCGCTTGATCGCTTCGAGAATCCGGTCCGGCTCATACGGCTTTACAACAAAGTCCTTGGCCCCGGCCCTGATCGCCTCCAGCACCATGCTCTGCTGCCCCAGGGCGCTCACAATAATGATGGTCGCGGCGCCGTCCCGCTGCTTGATTTCGCGGGTGGCCGTGATTCCATCCATCTCCGGCATGGTAATATCCATTAGCACCAAGTCCGGTCGAAAGGTCTCGTACTTCTCGATCGCTTCGCACCCGTTGGCTGCTTCGGCCACTTCGAACCCCTCAGCCGATAGCAGTTTGGCGCAACGCATACGCATGAATGCCGCGTCGTCAACCAACAAGACCTTTCTCATCTGATCTTCCCCCCGACGGTGATCGGAATCACACCAGACATGTCTAGACACAAGGCTGTCCAAATTCTGGACAGAGACCGGCCGCCTGACCGGGTTTTCTCGACACGGCTGTCTGCCCGCTCCGTGACGTGCAAGGAGCGTGCCAACACTGGTATGCTACTGGGGGAGGCGAGACCGATGCTAGGCTGGCTGCGTAATGAAGTCGATTTTCGGATGCGGCAGTGGATCAGGCTGCGGCGGGGGCCGGCCCGCTTGCCCGGGGAGCCGAAGGACGGGCTGTTTGACGGTGCGGCGGCCGCGGAGGCGGAACGGCTGGTGGCTGCGTATGGGTTGGAGCGGTGGCGGGCCGAGTCAGGCCGGACGGATTTTGCGGCCAGTCTCTTTTACGCGGCGATGGTGGAAACGGCGCTGCGGGAGGCTCATGTGGACCTCCCCGACCCGCTCACGGCGCTCGATGCCGGTGCGGGCGATTGGTTTTATGTGCGGCCGCTCTATGGCGTGCTGCGGTCGTTTCAAGCGGCGGCGCCCCGCCATGTCTCGCTCGATGGCGTGGAACTGGATGCCTATGCGCTCTACCGGGGCTGGCGGTCCCGGTTTGACTGGGCGGAGGCTTATGTAGGCGGCTTGCCGGGGGTCCGGTTTCTACCGGGGGAGATTGGGGCGTATGATCGCCGCGTCGAGCTGGCATTCATGTTGTTTCCGTTCTTATTTTCCGCTGATGCGCGCCGTTGGGGGCTGCCCCGGCGCTATGTGCAGCCGGCGGCGGTCCTGGCCCATGTATGGAGCCTCGTCAAACCTGGTGGCGCCCTGCTGATTGCCAACCTGGGCGAGGCTGAGCGGGCAGAGCAGTCTCGCCTCCTGCGCGAGGCTGGCCTACGGCCCCTGTGGCATGAGCGTTTCGTCTCCCCGCTCTTTTCGTATGAGGAGTCCCGGTATGTGTCGGTGATTGTGAAGGATGGCGAAAAAGGGCTATTCAGTGGTGAAAAACCGAGATAGACCGAGGATAATCTCGCCAAATCGAGCGCCACCGCCATATTTTGGACTCACAACCAGACGGTGCCCCCTTCAGTCATAGAGCACCGGACCACGAGAGCGGCGGCAACGCCGCAGGACGGGACCGGCACTTTAGCGCCAAGGATGGCGCGAACAACTGCAAGGAGGCACCTGTCACATGCGTATCAACAACAACATGGCTGCGATGAATGCGTGGCGGAACCTGTCCACCAACGGCTCCAACATGGCCAAGTCCCTGGAGCGCCTCTCTTCCGGCTACCGGATCAACAAGGCCGCCGACGACGCCGCCGGCCTGGCCGTCTCCGAGAAGATGCGGGCCCAGATTCGCGGCATCAACATGGCGACCCGGAACACCCAGGACGCCGTCTCCATGGTCCAGACCGCTGAAGGCGGCGCCAGCAAGATCCAGGACATGCTGCAGCGCATGCGTGAACTGGCTGTCCAGGCCGGCTCCGACACCCTGGGCACCGAGGACCGTGCCAAGCTGACCGAGGAGTTCACCGCCCTGCGGGACGAAATCGACCGCACCGCCGGCACCGTGACCTTCAACGGCAAGAAGCTGATCAACGGCCAGTCCGGCACGCTGGCCACCACGACCGGCACCGGCCTCAGCGGTGTGCGGGTTACCGGCGATGTCGCTGGCGCCGCTGACTACAACGTGAACATCACCGGCGTCGCGAAGGAACAGGTTCAGGGCAGCGGCCTCAAGGATGAGTCTGGCGCAGCCATGACGGTCACCGCCACCGACACGTTGGCGACGAAGTGGACGACCCTGGCTGCGACTGACACGATCACCTTCACCCAGGAGAACAAGGCGATCACCATCAACCTGAAGGATAACGAGGACAAGACCTTCACGGAGTTCGCCGCTCTGGTCAACGATGCCGCGGAGAAGGCCGGCATGTCCATGCGCATGCAGTACAAGCCCGACAACACCCTGAGCATCGAATCGAACGTGGACGGCACCCATGGCGACGTGACGGTCCTGGAGAACTACACTGACGTCGACAAGACCTTCGGCTTTACCGCCAGCCAGGCCTCCACCGATGCAGCCGGCACCATCACCAACGCCGACACTGGCGAAGTCTATGACCTGGCCACCAGCTCGGCTGTCAAGGTGAAGGGCAACACCATCACCGGCGCTGCCAGCGATGACCTGAAGGGCCTGGAGTTCACGGCCGCCGCGGCGGGTGCGGCTACTGTGGCTGTCACGAACAACGGCCTGACCTTCCAGGTCGGCGCCAACCAGAGCGAGACCATCTCCGCCACCCTCGGCAACCTGACGGCCGCCAACCTCGGCCTGACCGCCACCGGGTTCGGCATCGGCGAACGCACCTCTGCCGCCAGCGCCCTCGACACGCTGGACACGGCCCTCTCCTCCGTCTCCACCGAGCGTGCGAAGATGGGCGCCATGCAGAACCGTCTGGAGAACACCATCTCCACCCTGCAGACCCAGAACGAGAACCTGACCGCCGCCGAGAGCCGCATCCGCGACCTCGACATGGCCGCCGAAATGGCCCAGTTCACCAAGCACCAGGTGCTGCAGCAGGCCTCGACCTCCATGCTGGCCCAGGCCAACCAGCTCTCCCAGGGCGTGCTCTCGCTCCTCCAGTAGTACCTCTGGCTTAGCTTACCGGGGAAGCCGCCCCTCCCCCCGGGAGGGGCGGCTTCTTCCCCGACATCCGCCTGGCGGCACGGGAGGGATCTAGCATGGATATCGCAACCATTATTGGCTTAGTGGGTGCCCTCGCAGCCGTTCTGGTCGGTGCGCTGCTCGAAGGACTGCATATGAGTTCACTGATCGGTCCGACCGCGTTCATGATCGTGGTGGGCGGCACGGTCGGCGCCACAGTCATGTCGCACACGATGTCAGACCTAAAGCACCTCGGCGGTGCGCTGAAGCGGACCATCAAGCCGCAAAAACTTGACTATGCCGGCTCCATCAACCACTTGACGAACCTCGCGGAAAAGGCCCGCCGCGGCGGCATTCTGGCCTTGCAGGAAGATGTGGCCACCGCTCCCCACCCGATCCTCCAGACGGGCCTGACCATGGTGGTGGACGGCGGTGACCCTGACGTGGTCAAAGAAGTTCTCTCCTCCATGGTCAAAATGAATGAAGATGAGCTACATCACGCCGCCGCCGTGTGCGACACTGCAGGCGGTTACTGCCCTACCCTGGGCATTATGGGCACCGTGCTGGGCCTGATCCACATTATGGGCAACCTGGACCAGCCCGACACCCTCGGCCCGGCCATCGCCGTCGCCTTCCTGGCCACCTTCTACGGCCTGGCCTTCGCCAACATGATGTTCCTGCCCCTGGGCAGCAAGATCAAGCTGGCGGCGCACCAGGAGACGCTCTTCGGCCAGATGCTGATTGACGGGATCCTGGGCATTCAGACCGGACAGAACCCGCGGGCGCTCAAGGAGCGTTTGTCGGTCTATATGGGCTCCCATGGGAGCAAGCCGAAGAAAGAGTCAAAGGGAGAGAAGCCGGCATGAGTAAACCGACGGGCGGCGGCGGCCACGGCGGTTCATCCGGCCGCTGGCTGGTCTCCTACTCTGACCTGATGACCCTGATGATGGTCGTCTTCATGATCCTGTATTCGATGGCCCGGGTCGACAGTGAGAAGTTCGAGGCGGTCAAGGCGTCGCTGGCGACCAGCCTGGGCGGGGGCAGCGTCGGCGGAACGCCCCTGCCCGTGGGCGGCAACCCCATCAACACAGCGCCCATTCAGCCCGGGCCGGACCCTGACTCGGCACCGGGGAACCCCGTGCCCATCGACCCGGTGACTGCGGTGCCTGCGCCGCCCGTGGTCGATACGGCGCCCCCGGCCTCCGACCCCGAGCCGGAGCCCGAGCCGCCCCCGCCCTCCAAGCCGGTACAGACGACCAAGCCCCCGACCACGACGCCCCCGGCCGATCCGCTGGCGGGCGTCCACAGCGGGCTGAACTCGACCACGGCCGCCCGTGCAGGCCAGTTGGATGTGCAGCTCCAGGACCGGGGCGTAGTCGTCAGCGTACTGACAAGCGTGCTCTTCGCCGAAGGGAAGGCTGAACTGAAGCCCACCGGTGCCGCCCTCCTCGATGAGATCAGCACCCAACTGAAGCAGACCGGGGAGTCGGTGCTGGTGGAAGGCTCGCCGGACGCCTCGGCGGTGGAGGCCCCCTGGGACCTGGCGACCCGGCGGGCCAGCGCCGTGGTCTCCTACCTGGTCAGCCGCCACGGACTGGCCGGAGACCGGTTTGCCGTAATCGGGTACGGCAAGGGAGCAGGTGTTGATGGCATCGTCAATGTCGTCGTTTTGCGCCGCAAATAGCGTGGCGCATCGGCTCGCCCGGCAGTGGTATGGTCACACTGCCGGGATTCTTCTCTTCTGGACCCGGCTGGGAGCGCCGTTCGGGCTGGCGGCGGCCTGGCTTGGCGGCACCGGCGGGGCGGGCGCCCTCCTCCCCTTTTCAATCGGTCCGCTGGCGGCAGGCTGCTATGCGGCCGGCTACATCTTGCTGCGGGCCGGCGGCCCTCTGCCCCTGCGGTGGTTGAAGCTGGTGGACTCCCTGCTGCTGGCTGCGGCGTTTGGCGGCGCTTCGTGGGTGGCAGGGCTCGGGGCGACGCCTTCGATGCGGAGCTGGCTCTGGCTGCCGGCAGTCGGGCTGTGGGTGCTGGCCTGGCTGGCCAACTGGCGCCACGAAGGACGGCCCGAGGGACCGGGCGAAGGCGGACTGCCCGGGGCGCCCCCGTTTGCGGTGGCGCCCGTGGACGGCCCCATCAGTGCGGGCTACCGGTCCTACGATCGGTCGCACACAGGCGTAGATTTTGCCGTTCCTGTGGGTACGCCGGTCTGGGCGCCGTCCCGTGGGCAGGCGGTGCAAGCCGGTCCCCTGGGCCAGTGGGGGTATGCGGTGGAAATCGACCACGGCGGGGGCTGGAGCACGTTCTACGCCCACCTGGAGCGCCCGCTGGTGCGAGCGGGAACGCCCCTGCAGGCGGGGGATCTGATTGGTTTCTCGGGCACCAGCGGCATCAGCACCGGGCCGCATGTTCATGTGGAGTTGCGGTACCAGGGCGTGCCCGTTGACCCGGCCGTACTGATTGGGGCATAGAAGAAAGCCGGGGCGTGCAGCCCCGGCTTTCGTGTGCGTTACGGGTGTCCAGCCCACCGCACTGCCGTCAGCTTTTTTCACAGGCTGGCGGTGCAGGCTGAAAAAAACTGAAACCATCAGGGCCGTTACGGGTCCTGAGAGTACCCCCGCCCGGTACAAATCTACGCTCAGCCATCCTGACTGGCACGCCAGTGCAGGTCGAACAGTGACGGGTTACGTCGAATCGTTCCGAATCGTGTTGGACGACGACTTTCTCTGCGCCCTCCTCGGCCCCGGCGGTTTCAGCTTTTTTCAGCGATGCACCCGAAGGGGAGAAAAAAGCTGAAATCCAGCAGCGAAAAGCGCTGTTTTGGTCCTGATTTTCCGCGTTGCAGAGGGGATACCCCCCTGGCCTGGGCACCTGCCACCTCGGCGACGCGCTGTGAGGCACTTCCCTGAACGATACATGCAAGAAGCGGCGCCCTCTGCATGAGCAGGAGGCGCCGCCTTCGATCATTTACCGTGTCGTGTTCAAAAGCCGGGACCGTGGGCCCGGGTCAAGCAAGCGGTTTACGCCCTGCACCTGGTGCCGTGTGGCCTGGGCGCCCATCTTCACCTGTCTCAGTGAGGCAAGCAGCGACCCGAACTGCCGCTCCAGCAGCCTCTGCTGATCGTGCAGGCGCTCCAAAACAGCGGCCGCGGCCTCGTCCTGTGGGACAGCCCCCAGGGCAGCGGCCCGCTCGGTGACCAGCGCCTCGACCCGGTCCATCTCCACGGCCTCCGCCGGCCCGGCCAGTAGGCGCAGCAGTTCATCGCCGGCCCGGAGCGCCTCGTCCAGCGCCCTACCCAACCGATCTGGCCTCCCGGTCGATCCGGACCTTCCGGGCGGCCTCGGCCCAGGCCGCATGCATCTCGACCAGTGCAGCCGAGACCTCTGCGAAGGCCGCCTCGTCCTTATGAATCAACCCCTGGCTGAGCCGCCAGATCCAGTACTCATAAAGCTTGGCCAGGTTCTCCGCGACCTCGCCGGCATCGAAGTTCAGCGTGGTCAGAAACTCCTCCAGGATACGCTGCGCCTTCCCGGTATAGGTGTTGACCGCCTCGAAGTTCCCGTTGTGCAGCGCCTGGAGCGCCTTGTCCGTAAACCGGCGGGCTCCGTCATAGAGCAGGACCACCCGCTCTTCGGGCCCGGCCGTTTCAGCCTGGTAGGAACGGTACTGATTAACTCCTTGCAAGGCCATTCAGCCTCCTGCGCTATTTCCGGTTGTTGTTATTGTTCATGCTCGTCATCAGCGAAATGATGGCGCTGCCCTGCGACTGGATCTGGGCCATGGCCTGTTCCATGCGCAGGAACTGGGCACGCAGCTGCTCCTCCCGCTTGACCAATCGTGCGTTAATCGACTCCACCCGTTTGTTGATCTCATTGATCTGATCGGTCAGCGTCGTGTCTCTGGTATCGAGGGGGCCCGTGGTGGAGGTCAGGGCATCGTTGACGAGGCGGAACATGTTCGCCCCGGTGCCGTTATTCACCTCGTTGATCTGCAGTTCGGAGACCCGGGCAGGGGCGTCACCGTACGTGGCGGTCACGCTCAGCCTTACGGCCTTGGCCTGCGCCGCCTTGAACTCAAAGAGGCGGCTGGCGCCGGTATGGTTGGTCACCGACTCGATGGTATGCCACTGGTCATCGGCGCCCTTGTACTCCACGATGTAGTTCTGGAGCCCCTGGGTGCTGGCCGGGTACTTTGCCGTATCGGGAATATAGAGCCGAATTTGATCGATGGTCTTCGTGCCGTTGAAGCTGACTGTCAGCTTCTGACTGCCGGTCGACGGCGCTGCGGCGCTCTGCCAGCCGCCGCCGTACGAACCGAAGCGGTTGGCGTCGATGTCGCCGTTGATCACATCGCTGGGGCTGGATGTGGCCGTTTCGGAGGCGGGGTCAGACGTGGCAGTCGCACCGCCCGTGCTGAGCGCCACGTTGGTGCGGACGGCGCCAAAGAGCTTGGCCACACCGGTGGGATCCTGGCTCAGCATGGATTTCAGCTTCTCCGTGTCCACCTTGACCTTGCCGTAATCATCCGCCCCCCACTGCCCTGTGGTGACGCCAATCTGGCTCAACTTGTTCAGGGTAGCAGGCAGCCCGGCCACCTCGGTGGAAAGCATGGACCGCAGCGAGGTTTGGAGGCGCCGGGCAAGGCTGTCGCCGTTGAGGATGCCGGCCTTTTTGGTGGCGGGGTCGTACTGGGTCCGCTCCTTGAGCAGGTTGAGCGTGGCGTTCAGGCTGCTTGCCCACTTGTTCACGGCGCTCACGACCGCATCCTGATCCTGCGCGATCGTGACGGTCGTCGACACCGGCGTCACCACACCGGCGCCGTCCTTCGTTCCGCCCTTTTTCAGGGTGATGGTCAGGCCGGGCACCGTGTCCGTGACGATGTTGGTCGAGCGGCTGTAGGACTGGCCGTCCAGGGTGAAAGTGGCGTCCTGGTAGGCCACGACGGTGTTGACGTAAACACCGTCCGCATCCTTGTCCAGTCCGAGGTCGGTCAGGAGCGTAGGCGGGCCTGACTCGGCGGTGATCTTGATCTCCCCCGCAGCGCCGGACTCCTTGGACGTGAGCACAAGCCGGGAACCCCCGGATACCTTGACCAACTCGGCCGTCACGTTCACACCGGCTGCCGAGTTGATCTTGTCGCGCAGGGAGTTGAGCGTATCCTTCTCGGTGAGGGCGACGGTGATCGCCTTGCCCTTTACGTCGATCTTGATGCTGGCGCTGGTCGGCCCAGCCAGCAGGGCTGTGTTAGCGTCCGCTTTGGTTGCTGTGGCAACCACGTGCGTCTGGGCCAACTTTGTGACGGACAGGGTGTGCGTGGTGGCTGTCGACCCTGCAGCGGCAGAGACCGTGGCCACGCTGTCATCGCTGGAACTGGCCTTGCGGGCCTCAAAGGTGCTGGCGAGGCGGATGCCATCCAGGCTGGACCGCAGCGACTGGAGGCTGCCCTTCACCTCTTTCCAGGCGGACTGGACCGCCGCCAGGCTTGCCACACGTGACTCTTCCCGCAGCGCCCGGATCCGCTCCACATCCATGATCTTCTCGACCATCGTATCGGTATCCATGCCGGAGATCAGCCCGCCCAGGCTGATGTTGCTCATGCGATCACCTCTCTGCGCTACGCCTTGCGGTCAATCAGCAGGCCCAGCGTGTCATCCATCCGCCTGAAGATATCCAAAAACTCGTCCGGCGGAATCTGTCGGATGATCTCGCCGGAACTCTTGTCGATCACTTTGATCACGATGCGGTTCTCCTTGGAGACTTCGAACTCCAGGGACCGGCCAAAGGCCTCGACCGCCTGGTTCATGCGCTTGACAGCCTCGTCCAGCAGCGAAGGGTTCGGTTCCTTGGACTTGGGGTCAGGGCCGACGTGGGCGCCCTCCCTGCCCGCTTCGACCGGTTCAACCGGCTTGATCGGCTGCGTCTGCTTCGGATCCTGTGGCTTCGGTTCAACCGGGGCCAGGGGGAGATTGATCTTATTCGTTGCCGACTGTACTTTCATGATTGCTGACGCTCCTACCGAAGCATGTAGTCGAGCAGAGAGTTGGGCATAGACTTGGCGAAGGAGGCCAGGGCGGCCTGATAGGCGGTCTGGGCTTCGGTCATGGCCAGAACGGCGCTCTCCAGGTCAACTCCGGTGATCTCGCCGATTCGTTGTTCGATGTTGGCCAGCGTCTCCTGCGAGAAGTACTCGTATTGCTCCACCTGATTCTGGCGAACGCCCATGTCGGAGCGCAGCACGTTCAGGTTGCTCATCGCCCGGTCAAGCTCTCCGAGCCGGCCGCCCATCACAGTGTCTACGTCGCCGGAACGCAGGTTGGCAGCCATATCCGAGAGCGTTTTGATGAAATCACCGCCCGACAGGAGCTGGTTGCCGGGCAGGTTGACGGCGATGGAGAGCCCCGGTGCGATGTCCCGGCGGATTAGCTGGTCGGAGCCGCCTTCGTAGGTGACGCTGCCGTCAGAAGCCAGGGTAAAGGCTGCCGGAACGTTGCTTTTCCAGCCTGCGAACAGGCGCTGGTCACGGTGGGCGCCGTTCATCTCGCGCAGGAGCGAGTCGCGCAGCCCTTCGATCTGAAGGGCCAGGCCCTCGCGGGCATCTGCGTCGAGTGCGGTGGGGTTGCCTGCCTGCATGGCCGCCTCACGTGCACCCTGCAGCCTGTCGATCATGGCGGACAGGCTGTTCTCAGTCACCCGGAGCCATTCCCGGGCATCCTGCCCCGACCGTTGGGCCCGTTCAATCCGCAGTTTCATGCCGGAGAGGTCCATGGCCTCTACCACCCGCTGCGGGTCTTCGGACGGTCGCTCCAGCGCCCGACCGTTGACACCGGCCTGGGCTTTGGCGAACTTGCGCCGGAGCGCATCCAGGTCGGTCAGGGCCTGGCTGGTCAGCATGGCATTGGTCACGCGCATCTTAGTTCACCTTCCTCTATACGCCGGTACGATTGATCAACGTATCCATCATTTCATCCATGACGGTGATGACACGGGCCGCAGCGGCGAAGGCCTTTTGCTGCATGGTCAGGCCGGCCACTTCCTCGTCGGTCGATACGCCCCAGCCGGCCTGCCGCTGCTGTTCGTTCACACGCTGATGCACCCGGGCGATCTCTTCCGCCTGGGCGGTCTCATTGCCCCGATTGCCCACCCAGCCCACCAGGTTGCGGTAGTAGGCCCGGAACGCCTGCTGCTCGCCGGGCATAAT
>Ga0196970_1000873_pt1 | contig 26768 bp, 31 predicted proteins | sample S1v_513CmetaG_FD_148672 | JGI IMG/M metagenome (GOLD analysis project Ga0196970, IMG submission 148672) | Soil microbial communities from Anza Borrego desert, Southern California, United States - S1+v_5-13C | ecosystem: Environmental > Terrestrial > Soil > Desert | place: USA: California... | reverse complement strand
CCGCCCGACAGGTGGATCGTGTCCCCCGGCCGCACGCTCGACCAGGCGATCTGCGAAAAGCTCTTCCAGGCAGAGCCCCACGAGGCGCCGTTGCCCGAGCTGGACACCGAATTGTCGACGTAGAAGTTGGTCACGGCTTCTCTCTCATTCCACAAAAAATCGGAAACCGAGCGATCCATTCCGGGAGCGGCCATTCCGCCGGGTACCCTGTGGATCGGCCTTGGCGGGCCTGGTGGTCGGAACAGGCTGCCGTCTGCCGCAAGCACGTGAGGGATGCGACCCCGGTGTCGCTCAGTACGTGGGAGAAACCTAAAGCGCGTCGCTGAGGCAGAAGTCGGACAAGTTTGAACGAGTTTTTACGAAAACGATGCAGATTTGTCGTGTGTTGCCTCACCGCCACGTCGGCGTCGGCGACGTACCGGTCCTGTGGGCACCGTCGCTTCGTTAGCGCCGGTGCTGATGACGGGCGCGGTTCGACCAGGATGCCCGGCGGACAGAATGGATTACCCGGCCAGGGGCGCTCCAGCCAGCCCGAACTTGACGGCGCCGGTGGTGGTACCGCCGTTTGCCAAGGCGCTTCGCATGTCGGTTCCGCCACGACTATTTGCGTCGTAACGGGTTGTTTTCTGATCGATGCGGCCAATGAGGATGATACCGGCGCCCCACCTCAACGATGGAGCGTGGATGGAGCCCCGGTTCGCATTGGCCCTGCACACTGAATCCAAGATGCCAGACGATCCGCACGTTTTGGCCCGAGAGCTATGCAGCCGGTTCGCGGCGCTGATCCCAGCGCCGAAGCGGGTCGGGCGTTCGCGTACCACCGACATCCGGGCCATTGTGGAAGCCTTGGTCTATTGGCATTCGACCGGCTGCGCGTGGCGTCACCTGCCGCCCCCGCCGCGCTTTCCGCCGTGGCCCACAGTGTATGGCTACTATCGGCGCCTCGCCGAGACCGGTGCATGGCCCCTCATCCGCAACCAGCTGGACAAGGCGATGGAGCGGCCTCCGTTGGACGCTGCGGTGCCGGGGAGCCCCGGACCCGGACACCGGCCGCCCGCCGCGCGGAACATCGAGGAGTTCATCGATCGGCTCCAGACGACGCTGAACCGCGGAAAGGCGGTTTCGGCAAGGGCGGCACGGAACATCGACCGCTACAGGAGCTTCACCGCGTCGGCGGCCCGAGATGTGCGGGAGCATCGGCGCTGGGTCGAGGGGCGGGCTCCGGCATCCAAACCGGCGCCGGACGGCGGCAACTCGCAACGATGACGCAGGCCGGAGAAAGGTGAAGGGCATGATCTCGCGGGACATCATCGTGATAGGGGCTTCGGCCGGAGGGCTCCAGGCTTTACGGTCTCTGGTCGGCGCCCTGCCGCCGCGCTTCGACGCGGCGGTGTTCGCCGTTCTGCACATCGGCCCCCACAGCCCCGGCTACCTGCCGCAACTGCTCGCCATGGCCGGACCGCTGCCGGCATGCCATCCCTACAACGGCCAGCGCATCGAAAAGGGCAGGGTCTACGTGGCTCCATCCGACCACCACATGAGGTTGACGCACGACGCCATCCGGCTCGACCGGAGCCCGAAGGTCAAGCACACCCGCCCGGCCGCCGACCCGCTGTTCCAGTCGGCGGCGGAGGCCTTCGGCCCGAGGGTCGTGGGGGTGGTGCTCACCGGCGGGGATGCGGACGGCAGCGACGGCCTCGCCATGATCACGGCGCACGGCGGCGTCGGCATCGTCCAGGACCCGGACGAGGCCCACGCGCCGTCCATGCCGATCAGCGCGCTGCGGACCGACCACCCGGATCACTGCCTGCCGCTCGCCGGGATCGCACCGTTGCTCGTCGCGCTGAACAAGCCCGGTGACGTTGCCTCGTCCGACCCGCCGGAAAACAGCCCGCGACATCCGGCGGAACCGTCGCGGGGGCATCAGCGCGGCTGAACGGGGCGATGGTGGATGGTGCGCAGCGGGCCGCCGCCACGCACCGCCGCCGCCAGTTCCGTCAGCAGCACCGAAGGCTCCCAGGGCTTGGTGAGCACGGGGCGGAAGCTGTGGCGCGGCGGAATCTGGTCGGCCTCGTAGCCGGTGAGGAAAAGGAACGGCGTCCCGCGCTCGTCCAGCGCGTCGGCGACGGGCAGAGAGGTCGCGCCGTTCAGGTTGATGTCCATGATGGCGGCGTCGACACGCTCCCGCTCGATCGCCTGAAGCGCCTCATCGACGCGGTTCAGCGGCCCGATCACGTCGCACCCGGCCTCGGTGAGAACGGCGGCGATGTCCATGGCGATGAGAACCTCGTCCTCGATCACCAGGACCCGCAGGCCGGAAAGCGCGGTCGCTGTCATGGCGTCCCCTCCCCCGCTTTGTCGCTGACCGCCAGGAGCGTGTCGCGCATCGGGATGTTCAGCGTTGCCTCGACGCCTTGCGGACGGAACTCGACCGCGGCGACGCCGCCGAGTTCATAGCGCAGTTCGCGCTCGATCAGCTCGGATCCGAAACCCTTGCGGCTGGAGGCCGCGACGGGAGGGCCGCCGCTCTCGCTCCAGCGGATCACCAGGTGCTGGCCGCCGTCGCCTTCGGTGGTCCAGCGGATGTCGAGGGTTCCGGTCGCGACCGACAGGGCGCCGTATTTGACGGCGTTGGCCGCCAGTTCATGGAAGACGACTCCCAGGGCGAGGGCCGCCTGCGACCGCAGGACGACGTCCGGCCCCTGGGCGGAGATTCGGTCGCCGTTCGGGTCGCACCGGTACGGCTCCAGTTCCTCCAGGAGAAGCGTGCGCAGGCGCACGTCGCCCCAATTGTCACGGGCCACCAGACCGTAGGACCGGGCCATCGCCTGGATGCGTCCGAGGAAGCTCTCGGCGAACCGCTCGGGATCGGGTGTCCGGATCAGGGTCTGCCGGGCGAGGGCCGAAACGATCGCCAGCATGTTGCGGACCCGGTGGTTGAGCTCCGCGATGAGAACGCGCTGATGCTTCTCGGCCGCAGCCAGTTTGGATACGTCGATGGCGGCGATGAGCACGCCGTCCAGCGCCAGGTTCTTCGCGCGGTACGGCAGGATGCGGAGCAGGTAATGCTTCTCCGGATCCGGCCGGACCACCGGCCGCTCGATGGGCTCCTTGGTGATCAGCACGGTGCGGATGTCGCGCGTCAGGCCGGTGAAGTCCAGGTGGCAGGAGATGTCGGAGATCGGCCGCCCGCGGTCGCTTGGGATCAGCGTGAAGATCTCCGTCATCGCCGGGGTGAAACTGCGGACGACCATCTCCTGGTCCAGGAACACCACCGCCACCTGCGTGCTCTCGAACAGGTTGTGCAGGTCGCTGTTGGCGTGGTCCAGCTCTTCCACCTTGGCGTTCAGCTCGACGTTGACGGTCTGCAGCTCCTCGTTGACCGACTGGACCTCCTCCTTGGAGGTCTCCAGCTCCTCGTTGGCCGACTGCAGCTCCTCGTTGACGGAGACCAGCTCCTCGTTGGCCGACTTCAGCTCCTCGATGGCGGTCTCGTATTCCTCAATGGTGGATTGCAGGCGGTCGCGCGTCTCGCGCAGTTCACGCTCGAGGTGCTCCACCGCGGCGGCGGCGTCGACCGGCAGGGGCACGTGGACGGCATCCGGCGCCGTGGGGACGCCGACGTCGTTGAACACCACGAGGAACAGGGCATCCCCGCTCTCGCCGACCATCGGGTCGATGGTGATCGTCACCACCTGGATGCGGTCGTCGATCTCCACGGGAATGTTCTCGCGCACGATGGTGCGCCGGCTCTCGGCGGCCAATTGGAGCGCGTTGCGCAGGTCGAGGCGCAGCCCGCGGCGCGCCATGGCGAAGAGCTGCCGGCTCGGCGGGCCCGCCGCCGCCTCGAGGTATTTGCCGGTGCGCGGCGAATAGTACACGACGTCGCCGTCCACGGTGGTGACGACGTGCGCCGGCGCGAAGCGGTCGAGCACACGCGTTTCCACCAGGCGCTGCAGGCCGGTCGCGCTCGTGGTCGTCGCCAGCCGGCGGCCGGCCGGCCGGCCGGCCCACCCCGACGCGACCGACAGCGGGAGCTGCAGATCCCGGCCGATGCCTTCCTGACGTGCGAAGATGCGGTTGCTCTTGTCGATGGGGATGAAGAGGTCGCCGAACTGGGTGACGTTCTCGCTGCTGCCCAGCAACAGGTACCCGCCGGGCCGCAGCGCGTAATGGAACATGGGCAGAAGCTGCCGCTGGAGATCGGCCCCCAGGTAGATCAGCAGATTGCGGCACGAGATCAGGTCGACGCGGGAGAACGGCGGATCGCGGATCACGCTGTGCGCCGAGAAGATGCAGAGATCGCGCACCTCCTTGGCCAGGAGGAAGCTGCCGCCGTCCGCGACGAAGAACCGTTGCCGCCGTTCCGCGGAGACGCTGCCGACCAGCGGCGCGGGATAGCGTCCGGCGCGGGCGGCCGAGAGGGCTGTTTCGTCGATGTCCGTGGCGAACACCTGGACCTTCGGCAGCGCGCGGAGCGTGTCCATATGCTCGCGCAGCAGAATAGCGATGGTGTAGGCCTCCTCGCCGGTGGAGCAGCCGGGCACCCAGACGCGCACGGTGTCGCTGGCCCCTTTCCCCTTGAACAGCATCGGAACGACCTGGGTGGCCAAGGCCTCGAACACCTCCTCGTCGCGGAAGAAGCTGGTCACGCCGATGAGCAGGTCGCGGAACAGCAGCGTGACCTCGCCCGGATCCTGCCGCAGCCGGTCCGCATAGCCGTCGATGCCCGACACCTGGAGCACGTGCATGCGGCGCTGGACGCGGCGCAGGAAGGTGTTCTCCTTGTAGCCGCTGAAGTCGTGGCCGACCTGGTTGCGCAGGATCTGGCAGATGTCGCGGCGGAGGTCGTCGAACGGCCGTTCCGCGTGGCCAGGCGCGGCGGCACGGGCTGCGCCCGTTCCGAACGTGTTCAGGCCGCGGGCATAGTTGGCCAGGGCTTCCGGCATGGCCTCGACCGCCACGACGAGGTCCACGAGGCCGCTGCCGATGGCGTTCGACGGCATGCTGTCGTGGCGCGGCGCGCTGTGGTCGGTGCCCTGGGCCAGCGTCAGCCCGCCGGACTGCTTGATGGCCTTGACCCCCAGCGTCCCGTCGCTGCCGCCGCCGGAGAGCACGACGCCGATGGCGTACTCGCCCCGGTCCGCACCGAGGCTGCTGAACAGGGAATCGATGGGGTTGCGCTCGCGGTGCGTCGCATCGGTGGGGCGCGCGCGCAGGGTGCCGCCGCTGACCGTGACCGCCATGTCGGCCGGAACGACGTAGAGCTGGTTCGGACGGATCTCATCGCCGTGCTGCACGGCGCGGACCGGCATTGCGGTGAAGTGGCTCACGACCTCGCTCAGCAGGCTCTCGCGCCCAGGCGGCAGGTGCGTGACGATGATGAACGCCATGCCGGTATCCGAGGGCATGCTGCGGAACAGGCCCTCAAGCGCCTCGATGCCGCCGGCCGACGCTCCGACCGCCACGATGGGAAACAGGTGTGGTGCCGTCATGGGGGCGATCATCCGGTTGGGTCAGGGGGGCGCCGGAACGCGATGCTTGGACGTCCCGGCCTGCCGCCTCATTAGAGCGCTTTTCCTTGAACAGCGGGAGCCCCGGAATGTGTGCGTTTTGGGGCGGCCACCGCCGGATGAACCCGCAGGCAAAGGCCGCCAGGATGTTCGCCTTTAGCAACCTGCCGGATCCATCACCTGGGGAGGATTGGACAAACCGGTCGATCAATCGAAATTGATGTTGGACAGCGTTTCCGGGCATTTTATGGCCAGCATGGCAAACGCCCGGTCATGCCGCTGCGTCAGGATGGAAAGCTGAACAACCTCCCGCTTGGTCGCCGGCTGTTCTCCCTGTTTGTCGATGTCGGCGGCGACCTTGTCGAACAAGGTCTTCGTGTTGACGACCTCATCCACAAGCTGATCGCAGCTGGCGTTGCCATAGGTGAGCCCGGACGCGCTGCCGGGCGTGGCTGCCACCAGGACAGCAAGGGCGGCGGCGTTGATCGTGTGCATGTTTTCCTCCTGTGAGAGCGCCTTGTCTTCCGTGGCGTAAGGGGGCGAGCGCATCGTGCCCTGGGATCAACCGGCCGGTCGCTTCCAAGAATATCACGGAAAACCACCCCATAATCCTCTGTGATCTCGGGTTCTGAAGAATTTCGACTCCAAAAGATATTGTCGCAAGCCACTCGCACCACAAGCTACAAAACACCATTTCATAATGCGGAGACTGGAGAGCACAATGAGCACCCATCAATCGATGATATCAGGTTGGGCACATTCTGAACGCGCCGCCTGGGCTTTGTCCGCACCGAAATGGAAACTGCTGGCATATTTGACCACTGGCGTAGCAATTGGCTTAATTGCAGGGCTGGCGATCTCGGGTTTTGCCGTATAGTGGGGGGCGCCCGAGAAGACACGCACCACATCATCACTGGGAGGGGCAAGCCATGTCCTATGATGCGCTGGAAAACCTGACAAGCCGCGCGTCCGCGCTTGTCCGCCAGTATGGTTTGGATGCGAGAGGGCACGGTTTGTCCGATGACCGCGCCGCCAGTCAACTGGTCAAGGACCTGGTCGATTCCGTTCACCGTCTCGAAAGACACGTCGACGAACGAAGGGTGCAACGCGCGTCCGGCCTTGATGACGCCATCAACTGGTAAACGCGAGCACCGGTGTGGGGCCGCGAATTCCACCGAGTGCCGGCGAGCCAAGGAGCGTCACCATGGAACGTCATCTTTCCCACAATCGCAATCCACGCGACGTGTCCATGGAAACCGCCGGGCTTCAGTGTCGGAGCGTCTGAGGCCAACTTGCCGCTTATTGGTGCGGACCGGATGGGACAGCCACCCTCTATGGGGGCATCGATGAACCGGCCGACGGGTTCCGGGTCAACGTCATCGACCCCGGCGCGATCTGCGAAGGCGGATCTCGTCCCGGGAGGATGACGGCGGCGCTCAATGGCCGGAATAGACTGATGAAGCCGACGGATCATCTGGACCTTCTGCTCGTGGAGCAGGCCCACGATGGCGTCGATCCTCAGGTGGCCCAGCTTATCATGAAGCTGCATGATCTCCACCTCCGCCTTCAGGTCCACCTCGCATCGAGGCCGTCGGCGAGCCGGTCCTTCCGCCTGCCGGTTCTGCGACATCATGATTGCGGGCGCCTGGAGGGCCGCCGAAGCGGGTCAGGATCCCGCAATTGACGGGGATCGTTCAGAACCGCCGGGGCCGCCGTGCATCCCGCACGCCAACGCCGGGTGCCCACCTGCCGCATGGCGACCGGCACCCGTCAACAGGAGATCCCACATGACGAAACGCACCTACGACGTCACCATCGATCCGGCGGGCATCGGCTGGATGGTGATCGAACGCGGCAGCGGAAAGGTGGCTTGCCTCAACGGCTTTCCGCAAAGCCGTCTCAGCCTGAACGGGGCTGATGACGTGGCGGCGACGCTCAACAGGATCGAAGGATACCCACTGCCGATCCTGGATTAAGGCTCCGCCCGTGTCACAGGCCCTCAGGTGGTCGGCGCGTTCACTCTCGGATTTTGGCTTGGTTCAACGAGCGGCGGCACCCATCGGCCGGCGCGGCTATAATGGTTAGGGTACTGTTCGTCAGCGCCGATGATGGAGAGGAATATTTGGCGCACACTAATTGGCGGTGAAGGCTTCCGCTTTTGTCAGGAGGCGACTATGCGATATCATCTCCACTTCCCGCACTCAACGCACGATGTGGTGCATCTGGTCGCCATGATGGCGGCCGCGGCCTTGATCGTTGGAATTCCAGTGTTGGTCGAATACTACATATTTAATACTGCCTACGTGGATCCGCTCCAAGGCACGCGGCAGATGATCATGACGCCGTTCGCGCGCTGATTGAGGCGAGCGAAACGGATCACAGCGTTTGTGCGTGGTGGAAGGCGTCGGAGGCGTGGAGCAAACCGGGTCCGGCGTAACCACGGTCCAAGCCGGCGGCGGTGTTTCCATGCCGGCATCAACACCAGCGCGTTATGCGGGCACTGTCGCCAGGGATGCACGCGCACGGCGGGACCGGCAGAGTGCGTGCGCCTTCCACAGGTGTTGGTGCAGCGAGGTCCGTGCAGACGCACTGAAGCCCGACACGTCCTTCGATCAGGCGCTGCGGACGGAGTTTGGGCGTGCTTGATCGATCATCCGATTCAGGATGGTGACGCCGATGGCTGCTTCGGCCTGCTGGCCGGGCAATGTGCGGGCGTGGAGGTGGTCGCCGAGGATGCGCTTGTAGCGCGCCATCGCGGTTTCCGCCTTGCTGTGTTTCCCATAGTCGGTCTGTCGTTGCCAGCTCAGGCGACCGTGCTCGGCGATGCTCTGGATGTGGTGGTCCCGCTGGGGCGGCTCGGTCGCGGCGGTCGGGCCGGGCACCGCCGTGGCGCGCGGCGGGATGACGACGGCGGCGCCGGCATCCCGTTCGGCGATTGTCTGGTAAATCGGCTCGCCGTCGTAGGCACCGTCAGCCATGACGGTGTTGATTGCCCCACTGGTCTGCTTGAGCAGTGGCCCGACCTGGGAGGCGTCGCCGTCGTCGGTGGTCGTCAGCGTGGCCGCGACGATGGTGTTGCTGGCGGCATCCACCGCCAGATGCAGCTTGCGCCAGGTCCGCCGCCCGCGCACACGATGCTTGTCGCGGTGCCACTCGCCGGCCCCGTAGACCTTCAAGCCGGTGCTGTCGATCACCAATGTGACCGGGCCGTCCGGCAGGGCGGAGGCCAACACCGGCGTCAGCTGCGCCGCACGGCGGCTGATGGTGGTGTGGTCGGGAACCGGCAGGTCCACGCCCAGCAGCTCCAGCAACGAGCCGAGCAGTCCCTCGGTCTGGCGCAGCGGCTGATGAAACACCAGGCGAACCATGAGGGCGGTTTCGATGGCGGTGTGCGAGTAGCGCGCCTGCCCACCGGGCGTCGTCCGCGGCGCCGCTCGCCAAGCGGCGATCGCCTCGTCACTGACCCACAGCGTCAGGGGCTGCCGCGCCGCCGCAGGCCGGCTTCGTAGGCCGCCCAATTCGTCACCGTGAAGCGCATCTTCGGGATGTGATGGCGCCGCGCGTCGTTGTGTTTGTTCTGCATGCCAGGAGGGATCAATCCAGTAGAACGCGCAGAGGCGCCTTTCTACATCATGACCCGGCACCGGCAAACCCGGGCCTCGATGCACCAACGCCCTGCTGTTCGCGCTCAATACGCAGGTGCTCACGTGCGAGATCGAGAGTATCCTTCAGCGTGTTCAGGATAGCTTTCGCTTGGGCGGCCTCGGTTTCATGACCGTCGCGGACCAATTTATCGTAGATGGCAGATTGTCGATCAACCCGCGCCGCACCTTCTCGGACATGGCGCTCGGCTTGGGTTAGCGGATCTTCTCGGGGGGCTCCGAAGGGCTGTTGTTCCATGCCGACACCTTTCGTCAGATCGCTACCGGATCAACGCTTGGCAGGCCTCATTGAGCCTTCAGAGGCTGCAACAACTCGGCTTCCATCTGCTCCCGCAGTTCCTTGGCCCGGCGGTAGGCTTCCATCGCCTGTCGTGCGATCTCCGCATCCACCTCCCGCCCGGACCCGACCCCGGCGCAGGCATCCTGTGCCATCTGCTTGGCAATGGCCTCGGCGCGCTTCATCGCCTCGAGGAATCGTTGACGATGGTCTTCAAAGGAATTGGGCACACCGTTCCTCCCACCTCATCCGCTCATCATAGCAAATGCGTGTTCGGGTCGGTGCTGGAAAGCCCGTCTGGCGCATGCTGAGCGTTGCGAAAAGCGGCAGGCTGCGGCCGTCAACTCAACCACAGATTCGTGCAGAGGCCTTCGCCGGAGTTCTGCCCCCCTGAATCGGTGTCAATCCGCCCATCGACGGTGTAGCCATAGCCACTGCTCCGGCTTTTCGCGGATCCAGCATTCCAGTAGAGCATTAAGGCGCGTCAGCAAGTCCTCCGTGTCATGGTGCGGGTTACCCGTGTCGGGATACTCCATCGGCGGCAAGATGGTGACACGGAAGAGCGCGCCCTTCAGCCGTTCTGTGCGCAGCGGGAGAATAGGGATATTCAGCCGCCTGCTGAGTTGGGCCGCGGCTGGTGCCGTCATCGCATCTCGACCAAAGAAGGGAATGGGAGTGCCATCGTTCATCTTTTGATCGATCAAAATGCCGACGTGCCCGCCCTTGGACAGATGGCGGATCAGCCTGCGAGCGCCGTCCGCCCCTTTGGGAATGTGGGTATCAGACGCCGCCCCACGCATTTTCACCAACACCGGCCCGACATAGGGGTTGTTCGGCGCGCGATAGACCAGCGCCACCTCGAGCCCGAGCGTGCGCGACGCGACCGGTGGCACCTCCCAGTTGCCCAGGTGACCCCCGACCACAATGCCGCCGATCCCGTCGTCCCGCAGGGAGTCGAGGTATTGGCGGCCGACCAGCTCGGTGCGCCCGCCCGGGCCGGTATCGCCCAAGGTCGCCAAGTGCGGATACTCGGCCAGAACCCGCCCCAGGTTGTCCCACATGTCCAGGATAATGCGCTCAATCTCGCCCGCGCTCTTTTCAGGGAAGGCGCGCGTCAAATTGCGGCGAGCCGTCTTGGTTCCCCGGAGCAGCGGGCCGACCACGCGGCCGATCCTACCGCCAAGAGACGAGGCCGCGTCCACCGGCAGCGCTTCAAACAACCAACAGGCCGCATGGACCAACACCGCTTCGAAAGGGTAGCCGACGCGGCGCTTCAGCCATTTCCCCAGTGGACTGCGTGGCTTCCCCATACCTGTTCCGCGCGTTGAAGAGTGGTGTGGCAATCCGCCAAGCTGACGGTAGTGAGTTCGCTCTGATCTAGGCGCTCCCATTAGGGCGCGCAAGCGCGCCGGCGACGAGTGCTCTTATCGTTTTCGGGCCTTGCGGGCAGCGTAGCGGGCATCGCGGGCGGCCTTGCGTTCAGCCTCCAAGGCAACCTCACGGGCACCTTGCTCCGCAGCCTGTCGGGTCTCCTCGGCTTCTCGGGCGGTCTGTTCGGCCTCTGCGGCGGCTTGTGCCGCTAGCCTGGCCTCCTTCTGCGCGGCTTGCTCGGCGTCACGCGTCGCCTTGCGTTCGGCCGCGCGGGCATCACGAGCGATGCGGGTCGCCTGTCGGGCCGCTTCCCTCTCGGCGAAGGCCGGGTCGTTCAGGCCGGGCTGGGCGCGGAACTTCTCCAACTGGGCCTTCTTCGCGTTGGCGGCCGTGCTGAGCCGGTCGGCAAAGCCCGTGTTCTTGGAACTGTTCATCTCGGTCCGTTTCTTAGAGGTAATGGCACTAACGCCGGTTCAACGGACGCCGCCAATCGGCACCCCCGCTCACAGGAACGCTGGAACTCAGCGTGGGGCGATGACCATGACCATCATGCGGCCCTCGACCCGCGGCATCTGCTCCACCTTGGCAAGATTCTGGAGTTGATCCCGCACGCGGATCAGCACGTTCATGCCAATGTCCTGGTGCGCCATCTCACGGCCGCGGAAGCGCATGGTCAGCTTGACCTTATCGCCCTCCTCGATGAAGCGGGTGGCGGCGCGCATCTTCACGCCGTAGTCGTTGTCATCGATGTTGGGGCGGAGTTTGATCTCCTTCAACTCGACAATCTTCTGCTTCTTGCGCGCCTCGTTGGCCTTCTTCTGCTCCTCGAACCGGAACTTGCCGTAGTCGAGGATCTTGCAGACGGGCGGCTCGGCCTGCGGCGCGATCTCGACCAGGTCGAGTTCGGCGTCCACCGCGGCGTCCAAGGCATCGCGCAGGGACACGATGCCGATCATCTCACCGTCGGCGCCGACGAGGCGCACCGTGCGCGCGGTGATTTCTCGATTAAGGCGCGGACCTTCGCGGACGGGATCCGCGTCATAGAGCTTGGCTATGTCAATCTCCCTGGTGTGTTGATCGGACAGCCTGACCCCAGGGCCATGTTAGCCCAGGATGTCGAGGACGATCTGGCGCACCTCGCTGCGCGTCAGGCGCGGCCACTCCGGCACCTGGGACAGGGCGGGCCAAGCGTCAGCGGTGCGTTGATTGGCCGTCGCACGGGCGGCCGTGATGGGGCGGGACGGGTTGGTCATGAGATCTCTCCGGCCAGAACGCGCGTGGCGCGCCGGCCCGTGTTTCAGCGTGATCGGAATGGACAATCAAAGAGCGCATGCACGCGACGACGGACGCCATTGGCGACACGCCGCGATCTGGCATTGGGCACGCCCAAAGACAAAAAGGGCGGCCGAAGCCGCCCTCGCCGGTGACCCGGTCCGCGACACTCAGAGCGCGCGCAGGTTCTCGGCCGACACCTTGCCGCGCCTGGGATCGCTCACGGCCTCGAACGAGACCTTCTGGCCTTCATTGAGGTTGCCGAGGCCAGCCCGCTCGACGGCGGAGATGTGAACGAAGACATCCGCCGTGCCCTCGTCCGGCTGGATGAAACCGAAGCCCTTGGTCGAATTGAACCACTTAACAGTACCGTTGGCCATGGGTCTGTTCCCTTTCTGGCGTTGCCCCACCCGACGTGGGAGGGGCATCAAATACACTGCGGGAAGAGACCCAGACCCGGAATTGGGGCTGGAACACGTATAACCCAGAGCTTTTTTGGTCAGCCCAATATTGGGGCTGGCACAGCCTCATGCAAGCGGAAACTGAAAAAGGCCGACATCGTGCGCGACACACTGCGGCGCCACCGCTCTCTTCCGGACCGGAGTGTAACTCAGCCTGCTCACGAGATTTCCTGCAATCCAGCACCGGTGATCATGAACGGGCCGGCCGCGCGCCGGTCCGGACAACGTCGCCCTTCACCACGAACACCCGGAGTGCGGCGGAGCATGATCGGCCGCGAACTGTTGGGCCGGTATCAGGCCGTTTTCGGCGAGACATTCACCGTGATGCTGTGGGCGCAACGGCCCGGCAACACCGGGAACGCCATGCTGCGGATGGCGTTGGCCGGCAACGGACCGCCGGCCACCGACGCACGCATCGCCGCCGATCTGCGGCCCGATAGCACGGCGGGCAGGGCCGCCGGACGAAGAGGCGACGGCTCCGGTCGCCTCACTCACGATCGGGGTTGCCTCTGACAATCGATCAAGCTCTCGCCGTTGCGGCTCTGACAGGCACGGTCGTGCTGTTCGTCTGGAACCGGCTGCGTTACGACCTCGCGGCGATGCTCGGGCTGCTTGTGGCCACGGCGTCCGGCGTTGTCCCGCCGGGGCAGGCCTTTGCCGGGTTCGGCGACCCGGTGGTGATCATCATCGCGTCCGCGCTCGTTGTCAGCGCGGGGGTGGGCAAGTCGGGCGTGATCGGACGGGCCGTCCGAAGCCTGGAACCGCGTATACGGACGACCGGCATGCGGGTGGCGGTGCTGACGGGCACCGTCACGGTCCTGTCCGCCTTCATGAAGAACATTGGCGCCCTGGCGATCTTCCTGCCCATCGCCATCCAGGTCGCCTGGCGCAGCGGCACCCCGGCCTCGACGCTCCTCATGCCGATGGCGTTCGGATCGCTGATCGGCGGCCTCGTGACCCTGATCGGCACCTCTCCCAACATCATCGTCTCGCGCGTGCGTGCGGAACTCCTCGGCTCGCCGTTCGCCATGTTCGATTTCGCGCCGGTCGGCCTCGGCATCGTGGCGGCGGGCTTCGCCTTCCTGGTGGTGGGTTGGCGGCTTCTGCCGAGCGGCCGCCGGGCGACGGCGACGGCGGCCTTCGACATCGAGCCCTACGTCTCGGAGGTGCGCCTGCCGGCCACGTCACCCCTGGTCGGGAAAACGGTGACCGACCTGGAAGCCCTCGGCGAGGGAGGCGTCAGCGTGATCGCCATCATCCGCGAGGCGGAGCGGCGCTACGTCCCCGCCGGACACTGGACGCTGTTCGCCGACGACATCCTAGTCGTGCAAAGCGATCCCCATGCCCTCAAGGCATTCATCGGCGAAGCGGGCGTGCGCCTCGAAGGGGCCGGCAAGGGATTGGCCAAGGGTCTGCCGACGAGCGACATCGGCGTGGTCGAGGCCGTGGTGATGACGAACTCGCCCCTGATCGCCTGCTCTCCGGCGGAACTGGCGCTGCGCCAGCGGCACGGCGTAAACCTCCTCGGCATCAGCCGGCACGGCGACCGAATCGCCGCCCGGCTGCACAATCTCCGCTTCCAGGCCGGCGATGTTCTCGTCCTGGCGGGGAGTGCCGAGGCCATGCCGGAGACCCTGCGCGGCCTCGGTTGCCTGCCGCTCGTCGATCGGGCGACGGGGCTGGAACGGCGGCGCCAGGAGCACCTGCCGCTCGTCCTGCTGGTGCTCGCCATGGGGGCGGTGGGATTCAACCTGCTCCCCGTGCCGGCAGCGTTCTTCGGCGCCGCGGTGCTGATCGTGCTGTTCGGTGTCCTGACCTTGAAAGAGGCGTATGAGGCGATCGAACTGCCGATCCTGGTGCTGCTCGCCTGCCTGATCCCGATCAGCGACGCGATCAGCCGCACGGGCACGGCGGACCTGATTGCCGAAGGGCTTGCCGCGGTCGCCGGCGTGCTGCCGCCGGCCGGTGCGGTCACGCTCGTCCTGGTGACGGCGATGATCCTGACCCCCTTCCTCAACAACGCGGCAACGGCGCTGATCATGGCGCCGATCGCCGCAAGCTTGGCGCAGCGGCTCGGCCTGAACCCCGATCCCTTGCTGATGGCCGTGGCCGTTGGCGCCGCCTGCGACTTCCTGACCCCGATCGGGCACCAGTGCAACACACTGGTCATGGGACCCGGCGGTTACCGCTTCGGCGACTATTGGCGGCTCGGCCTGCCGCTCTCGACGATCATCGTTGTCGTCGGGTCCGTTCTCATCCCGCTGGTCTGGGGGCTGTGACGACGGCGGCGCCATTGGCCGCGGCCCGCACCGGATATGGGGTTTGGCGGCGGACGCCATGGTGTCGGCTCTGTGCGCCGGCGGAATACACAGATCAGGCCGGCATGCACATTCGGTCATGCCGGTGGTCCCCGGACGGGGAGATCGGGAAATACGAGCTCATGAACAAAGTGCAGCTTCCCCATGACCGCCGGAGCCAGAACGAATGGATAGAGATCGGGCAGCCCCATGCTGTGGTTGAGGCTGTTGACCCCATAGCTCAGCGGCAGCCAAGCCCGGATCAGCGCATCGAAGTCCGTCTGATTGTAGGGGTCGAAATCGACGTCCATGATCAGCGCCGGGGCGGTTTCTACCCTGGGCCGGACACGCTGGCCGAACTCGCAGGCTGTCTCGAGCGTGTCCAGGATGTGCAGGTAATGCGCCCACGTCTCGGCGAGGTCCTCCCAGGGTGGGCGCTGGCGTAGCCGCTGACGTGGTGCTGCTGCCAGCCGGCGGGTGGACCCTGTGCGTAATGTGTGCTCAGGCACGCCTGGTAGTCCTGGCGCTCGTCGCCGAACAGGTCACGGAAGGCCGCAATCCGGGGGCCGCTGCGGACCAGACGGTCCCAGTAGTAGTGTCCGACCTCGTGCCGAAAGTGTCCCAGCAGCGTGCGGTACGATTCCGCCATGTCCCTTCGGTGGCGTTCCCGTTCGGCATCGTCGGCTTCGGCGATGTCGATGGTGGTCAGGCCGGCCGCGTGACCCGTGATGATCCGAGTGTGCTCCTGGAATGCGGGTGGCACCCCGCCGCCGCCGGGGCAATCAGACTGTGGTCCAGGAACAGCGCAGCGATCTCGTGCCCGAAGGCTGTGCACACCAAACGCCGGAGGCGGAATGATCAAATAAACATGGGGCGGGAGGCAATCCGCCGCTTCCTGCCATGAGACGGTTGCCCTGCCGATCATGTGCCGAATAGCCACGGTGACGATGTCGTCCATAAAAACGCCACGGGCGGGCCGCGTTCGATGGCGCCTCAGCTCCATACCCACATGTACCGATGCGCATGATATTCATATATGACGGCCTTAAATAGCCAACCGGAAGACCCCATTTTATAAATCCCACAATGACCTTATCCGTTGCTTGGGTGCTGCTTTCAGGAGCGGACCCCTTAATTGCAGAACCTGACGACGCGTCGTCGCGTTTAGGACGTCCCAAGGACCGGTATGGAACCGGCTTTGAGGGCCACCGGCGGTTTCTGACAGCAGGGTATGGCAGCCGCTCGGTCGGGTTGGATGGCCAGTGCTCGCGAAATGAGAAAACTGCTGAGGCTGGTACTTGGTGGAGCCGCCGCAGGAGTTGCTCGACGCTTCGGCGTGCTGAGGCCGGAATCCGGCACCAGTCGGCACGCCTCTCGTCCCGGAGAGACTGCGGCAGCGCGTGCTGCCTTGGCAGCCGAGCGCGAACGCCTCGTTGCGGAGATCCGTCGCTACGATGACGCCCGCGCGGTTCTTATTGCGCGCCAAGCCAGCGAGCCGGATCGCACCAGAAGGGATGAACTGCGCCGCTCGTTGACGGCGCTCGACGCCCGGTTGAGCGAGTGGCTCGATGAGCATGACGCGCTCACCGCGCGCATCGCCGGCCTCGAGGCCGACCTCGCCGTTCTCGAGGCGTTGGCCGGTGCCGGAAGCCGTCGGCATGGAGCTCAAGCGGACACCGGCATGGCTGCGGATCCCTGTATCGTTCCTTATCATGAAGCGCTCGGGCTCCGTGCAATGCCGGCCACCCTGGTCGAGTTGAAAGCCGCATACCGGACCCGTCTCAAGGCGGTGCATCCGGACGTCGGCAGCCAGCCATCGACGGAAGCTGCTGCCGCAGCCACTGTCGCCTTCGCCGAATTGAGGAAACACCTGGTGCGTTCCCGCCCCTGCCCATAGCAACGAGGCGGCACGTCCTGTATATCCGCGCGCCCCGCATGAGCGGCATTCCGCAGCCATGCCCTTATGAATCACGATGTGGCACCTTGAAGACATTTGGTACCGCAGACAGGAGGACGTGATGGTTGACGGTTTGACCGAGATCCTTCCGTATGGATCCTGCCAGGCGACCGAACGTCGGGACTCGGTCGCGACGGATGCCGGCGCCCCAGCGGCTCCTGCGGGCGATCGACGAGCCGGAGCCGACAACGATCGGTCGTGGGATGCGGCCATATCGGAAGGTTGGCCCTCGTCACCACCGCATCACTCCCGATAGATCGAGCCCCCAGGAGACATCCGATGCTCTCACGCACCAGCAGCAGATCGGTGACGTTCTCGCACCCCTTCGTGTTGACGGGGGTCGACGGTGTGCAGCCGGCGGGAACCTACACGGTCGAAATCGATGAAGAACTGGTCGACGGCTTGTCCTTCCCGGCTTACCGGCGCGTCGCGACGGTGATGCTGCTGCCGGCACGCGCCAGCGCTGCGAGCGTCTTCCAGGCCGCCACGATCGATCCCCTGGACTTGGAGCGAGCCGAACAGGCCGACGCCGCCATCGGATAACCGGCATGGCGAACGGACACGGCTATGGTTCGGCCGGCCGGTTTCCGGAGCCGGCTGACGAATGGCGATGCCCCGCATCGTGCGGGCGTGGAGGCTTCTACAGGAAGCTTGGCAGCCAACCGGCGACGCTCATCGCCTCCCAGACGGCCCCCAGGGTGATCGCGGACAGCAGGAGGGATCCGGCCAGCGCGGCGCAGAGCAGCACGCCGTCTTCCTCCAGGTAGGCGAAGGCGATCAGGACAACGAGGAGGGCTGGCGGAAGGTTGCTCAGGGGGACGGGGATGAGGAGGCTTGCGCCAAGCAGCAGGACGACACCGCCGACCACCCGCTTGGTTGCCGTGAATGGGGTGGCCCAGCGCGGGCGGATGAACCGTTCCAGGTACCGCAACACCGGAACGGTCCGTCGGATGATCGCGGTGAGTCGCCGGGTCCCGACGTGACGGGTGGCTATGCGGCGGGGGAACACCGGGCCGGGACAATCCAGGATCATCTGGTACGCAACGACCGTGAGCATCACGCCGGCTATGGCCGACACACCCGGCAGCACGCCGAGGAGCGCCAGAAGAAGGAGGATGACGCCGAAGGAACGCTGGCCAAGCCTCCCGGTGAGCCAGTCCACCGTGACGTGCTCCGCGGGTGCCTCCCCGAAAATCCCGCCCAGCACCACGGACGTGGGCACGCGCGTGACCATGACAATGCATCCCGAAACCGTTGGCTCATCGGGAGATAGGACCGGCTGGCCGGCTCGGGAGGGGGAAACCGGTGGGCGGGTGATGCCTTGCACCGGTCACAGAGCGGCCTGTTCGTCGCGGCCGCCTCGGCCGTCGCGGTGTCCGTTACCCTCTACCGGCGCGACCGACTCCGCGAGACTGGGTTGCTCGGCGTGCTGATCGGCATCGCCGCCGTGGTGGCGTGGTTGCTTTCCGGTCGGTGAGGCGCGTCTCCGCAAGGCCGGAGAGACAGGTCCATGCCGCAGCCAGGGTTAGGCAGAACGAAAGACCACCAGCGATGTTGATGCCGGGGAACGTCCTCAACGGCCGTTTCGATGCCGTTCAAACCCGGATCGCCAGCCATGGTCGGCGAACCACTGCCGGATGGGACGAACGAGGAAGGGGCATTCCCATGGGCACCGAGAGAGGGGCGGAGCATCAGCGCCGGCGGCACCAAGCCCGTGGGGGCGGCGCAGCCACGAAACGGGAGGACGATGAGGCCCGAGTGGATGGCGATCCGGGGCGGCTGCCCTTGAGGCCCGACATGGCCCTGGGCCTCTGGACGTCCTGGATGGAGGCCAACGCCGGCGCCGTCCGGGATTGGAGCGGCGCAGGCAGCCGATGGTGGCAGGTCTCGCCCGAGGATCTCACCGGCACCGTGCTGGGAGCCGGAACCCGACCGCTCAACGATTTCCTGGCCGCGGACCCGGTGCTTCGGTCCATCGACGGCCTGTGGAACGCCAATCCCTTCCGCACCATCGTGCCGGTCGACTGGGCGGAAGTCGCCCGCGCGCTCCGGACCGTGTGGATGCTGTCGCTCAGCCGTCCGGACAGGGCCGTCCGCAAGGCCGCCGATGTCCATGCGACGGTCTGGACGTCCGCGATGGAGGCCTGGAACGACGCGGGCCGCCGCTGGTGGGGCATGGCCGACGGCAAGGCGGCCGACGGGGCCAGGGTCGGTCCGGCACCCGATGGCGACAAGCGCTTCGCCGCGCCCGAATGGCACACCAACCCGGTCTACCGCACGCTGAAGGAGATGTACCTGCTGGCCTCCGACTGGCTGCTGGAACAGGGCGAGCGCGCCGACGGCCTCGATGACGCCGAACGGCAGCGGCTGACCTTCCACCTCCGCCAGTTCGTCGATGCGATGAGCCCGACGTTGTTGCTGTTCTCCAACCCTGCCGCCCTGCGCCGGGTGCTGGAAACCGGCGGCGTCAGCCTGGCCGACGGTGCGCGCAACCTGCTCTCGGACCTGAGGGACGGCCGCCTCAGCATGGTGGACGCCACCGCCTTCGAGCCGGGGCGCAATCTGGCGACGACTCCCGGCAAGGTGGTTCACCGCAACCGCCTGATCGAGCTGATCCAGTACCAGCCGGCGGGCGGCACGGTGCACGCGGTGCCGCTGCTCATCATACCGCCGTGGATCAACAAGTACTACATCCTCGACCTGCAGCCGAAGAACTCGATGGTGCGCCACCTGGTCGAGCAGGGCTTCACCGTCTTCGTGATCTCGTGGAAAAACCCCGATGCCTCGATGGACGGCGTCGGCTTCGAGGATTACATGGACCTCGGCCCGCTCGAGGCCGCCGACGTGGTGCGCGACATCACCGGAGCCAAGTCCATCAACGTGATGGGCTACTGCATCGGCGGCACGCTGCTCGCCATCACGCTCGCCTGGCTCGCCGCGAAGCGCGACACCCGGTTCAACGCCGCGACCTTCATGGTGTCGCTCCAGGACTTTTCCCACGTCGGCGACACCGCGGTGTTCCTGGGCGAGCCGACGGTGGACTTCATCGAACAGCAGATGATGGAGCGCGGCTATCTCGACAGCCGGGAGATGAGCAACATGTTCAACCTCCTGCGCTCCAACGACCTGATCTGGTCGAACGTCGTCAACAACTACCTCATGGGCAACAAGGCGCCGGCCTTCGACCTGCTGTACTGGAACAGCGACGGCACCCGCATGGCGCGGGCGGCGCACAGCTGGTACCTGCGCAACACCTACGTCGAGAACAACCTGATCGTTCCGGACAAGGTCCGGCTGAAGGGCGAGGCCATCGACCTGCGTCGCATCCCGCAGGACGTCTACGCGGTCGGCGCGGAGAAGGACCACATCGTGCCCTGGGACGCCGCGTGGCGCGTCACCCGGCTGCTCGAGGGGAGCACGGTGCGCTACGTGCTGGCGTCCAGCGGGCACATCGCCGGCATCATCAACCCGCCCGGCGGCAAGGGCACCTATTGGACCAACGACGCCACGGAGTCCGCCGCGACCGCGCAGACGTGGCGTGAGAAGGCCGCCGCGCACAGCGGCAGCTGGTGGACCGACTGGACGGCGTGGCTGGCCGAACGGTCGGGGCAAAGAGGAAAGCCGCCGGCGATGGGCGGCGTGGCGCATCCGGCGCTCGCCGACGCGCCCGGCGCCTACGTGCTGGAGAAATGACCCTGCGCGCCCGGAAACGTTCAGAACCACAGCCCCTTCAACGCCCATACGACGAGGATCGCCACCAGCGCCATTGCAATCCATTGACCGGTGGTACCCGTGCCACGGGGCTGCCCGGCATTCCCACCGGTCGGCGTGGCGGAGCCGCCCTCCGGCAGCAGCGTCACCAAGCGATCCGCGACCGTGCCGGCATCCGGAGCCCCCGATTGTTGTGTGGGAAGCCGACGAAGGATGACGGCAAGCGCCGATGCTGCGGCATCCCTCGGCAACGCCGCCAAGCGGGCCGCCTCCGCCCAGGGATCGATGTCGAGCCGCGCCAGCGCCGAGAGGACACTGAGCGCGGTTCCGTTCTTCTCCTCCCAAAGCGGAGCGGACAGGAATTCGCTCAGATCGGATTGGTGGAGAGTGTATTCAGCGCGCAGCGGCACGTCGCCCCCCATACGATTTCATGAACCAGTATTATATATATGGCGCTTCACTGAAAAATCATCGGCGCCACCCCAGAGAAACAAGAGACATGGAATGTTTTAGGTAACGCGATGGTGCGCATTCATGTCTTGATAAAGGTCATGTTCATTGATCCGGCGGCGCCGGATTCGCAGTATTCATCGACTGCCCCTATTGAACAGATTGTCAAACCGGCGGCGGAGCCCCGTCGCCATGCTGGCGCAGTTCCGGCGCGCCACGCGGCGGTTCGCTGTATCGCCGCTCGTAGACACCACCCTCGCCGGCAACCCGCACCCCTTGGACCACCCGCCGCGTTCGGTCAGCCGAGGTGCCGAGGCTGCGCAGGGCATAATCCATCAGCCCCAAGGCGAGCTCGCGCTCTCCCATGATCGCCACGCCCACGCCCTGCTTCTCGAGATGCGCGACCTCGGCCTCGCTGTGGGTCCGCACCGCCGTGTCGATGCCGGGGTTGATCTGACGGGCAAGCTCGAGCACGCGCCGCGTCTGGTAGCCCTCGGGCGTGGCGACCACGATCAGCCGCGCCCGCCGCGTGCCGGCGGCTTCCAGAACACCCGGGGTGGTCGCGTCCCCGTAGACCGCCGGCACCCCGCGCTGGCGCAGCGCCTCGACCCGCCGGCGGTTCTGCTCGATGACCACGATCGGCAGATCCTGGCTCTTCAGGCCCTTGCCGACGACGCTGCCGACCCGTCCGTAGCCAACGATCACCGCATGATCCTGCGGGCCTTCGTGGGCCGGAGGCAGCGCCGACAGGCTGTCCTTGCTCCGGCGCTCGAGACGGCCCAGCATGCCCGGCCGCGCGCGCAGCCAGCTGGAGAGCCGGTCGAGGCCGGCGAACACCAGCGGGTTGAGGGTGATCGACAGCAGCGCGCCCGCGAGGATCAGGTCGCGCCCTTCCGGCGGCAGAAGCCCGAGCGTCACCCCGAGCCCGGCCAGGATGAACGAGAACTCGCCGATCTGTGCCAGACTCGCCGACACCGTGAGCGCGGTCGGCGCCGGATGGCCGAACGCCAGCACGATCCCGAACGCCGCCAGCGATTTGCCAAGGACGATGACGAGGACGACGGCAAGTACGGCAAGCGGTTCGCGGATCAGGATGGTCGGGTCGAACAGCATGCCGACCGAGACGAAGAACAGCACCGCGAAGGCATCCTGGAGCGGCAGCGCGTCGGCCGCGGCCTGATGGCTGAAGTCGCTTTCGCTCAGGACGACTCCGGCGAAGAAGGCCCCGAGCGCGAAGGAGACGCCGAACAGCGTGGCCGAGCCGAAGGCGAAGCCGAGCGCGGTCGCCAGCACCGAGAGCGTGAACAGCTCCCGCGAGCCGGTCCGGGCGACCTGCGCCAGGAGCCACGGGATCGCGCGCGTGCCGACCACCAGCATGAGGGCGAGGAACAGCCCGACCTTGCCGAGCGTCAGGGCCACGGCGAGGGCGACGGAGGCGCCTCCGGCAGGGCTCGCCGCGCCACCGGGGTCCCCGCCGAGAACTCCGGCCAGCGCCGGCAGCAGCACCAGCGCCAGCACCATGGCGAGATCCTCGACGATGAGCCAGCCGACGGCGATCCGGCCGTTCGCCGAATCGAGGATGCCCCGTTCCTCGAGGGCGCGCAGCAGCACCACGGTGCTGGCGACCGAAAGCGCCAGCCCGAACACCAGGCCCGCACCGAACGGCCAACCCCAGGTGTGCGCGACGCCGATGCCGAGCGCCGTCGCCGCCGCGATCTGGCCAAGGGCGCCGGGGATCGCGATGGTGCGGACGGCGAGCAGGTCCTTGATCGAGAAATGCAGCCCGACACCGAACATCAGGAGGATGACACCGATCTCGGCGAGCTGGGCGGCCAGCCCCTCGTCGGCGACGAAGCCGGGGGTGAACGGGCCGACGGCGACGCCGGCCAGCAGATAGCCGACGAGGGGAGGCAGCCTGAGCTTGCTGGCGAGAAGGCCGCCCAGGAAGGCGAGACCCAGGCCCATGACGATGGTGGCGATGAGAGTCGTGTCGTGCGGCATGCGGATCCTTGCCCGGTCCTGGCTGGGAGGATCCCGCGACGGAGCCGGCTCCACCGGATATGGTGGCTGCTTGGCGGTCAGCACGGTGCGGAGTGACGATGACGGCGGGTGTTCGTCTGCGCCCTCGCTTGTGCCCCGCGCATCCCCATGTCCGTTGGATGAAAACGATCGAATACGGAGCCCGCTTCGACTTCGATGGCTGGATGGTCATCGATACCGCGGTGGTGAACGGCGAACTGGTCAGCGAGGCGGTTCGGCGCGGCCTGTCTTTTGGTGACGCCGCGCGACTGGCTGAGGCCTTGAATCGCTCTGGGACGGCTCTCTACGCCAATCAGAACCGAAGGCACCCTCCTGCGAGCGAAAACGTGTAGGGAGCGGCCGGGCTCCCTCGCAAGATGGGGGATGCAGCGCCACATAGGGGAAGGCAGCAACCCCGAGCGTTGCCAAATGACCTTTGCCCTTGGGGAGGGTGCCATGAAGCCCGCCGTCATCGCCCTTCTTCTTTCGTTCGCCATCGGTGCCGCCGGCGTAGCCGCCGGTGAGCGCAATCCCACGCACCTCTTCGATCCCGGCAACCACGTCGACGCCGGAGGTGTCGTCCGCGACCGCGGCGGTCGGCCGGTCGGGCGCATCGAGGCGGATGTGAAGGGAAGCCACGTGTTGCGCGACAACGACGGTCGCCACATCGGCAGTGTCGAGCGCGGTTCCGCCGAGGGCGAGCTGGTCATCCGGGACAGCGAGGGCCGCCGCCAGGGCACGCTCGAACGCCGGCGGTGACGCGAAAGCCCCGTCTTCGGGGCCACCGCGAACCGATCACCGGATCAGTAGAACACTCCATCGTCCAGATCCTTGCTGAACCGCCCGCTCCAGGCGGAGGGGAGCGCCGACCGATAGGTCCGGGAGGTTCTCGTCGGCGCGTAGGTCACGGTGATGCTGTGGACTTGGACCGTGCCGCCCCTGACGACGCGGGCCTCGACGCGATCCTCCATGCTGAAATCGCCCGGGCGCAGCGTGGCGTGGGCAACGCACCGCTCGAAGGTTACCCTTTCAACGTTCTTGAGCACGGCAAAGCCTCCGGTTCAGACCACGGGACCATAAATCAGGGCGAAGAGCACGACCGCCAGCACGACGGCGACCGGGATCACCAGCGGTGGCACGAAGTACTCCATCGCGGCGCTCCAGGAGAGCTCGGAGGGTGCGGGTGTTTGCATAGCCATCGTGGTGCTCCGTGTGTTCGGCCGATCGAACCGGGGATGCCGTGGCGGCTTCCTCTGCGGCGCGCCGTCGATTCAAGGATCGCGGTGCGGCTTATGAAAGACGTGGTGCCGAAAGAGGCTGCACGCCTTGGCGATTTTGGCCTATGAACCAATGCGCTACAGAAATAGCCGGCCCGCCATCCCAAATCATTGAAACGACTTCTTGAGAAGGTATTCCGGGCATAGCGCGCACAAAACTTTCACGCATCCGCAGAGATGGTCGCGCCAGAGCTTTAAACAGGAACAACACCAACTCAACTGCTTTCGTTTCATTGTTCGTGCCGCAACGCAGCATGAATTTACCGCGGCGCGGCAAGGCCGGCGTCGCAGAGAGGCATCCCATGACCACCGCAGAACTCGCCCAGAGCAGCCCCGCCAGGGTCAACGAGCTGTTCGCCAAGCTGGCCGACACCGGCAACGGCGCGCTGAAGACCCGCGAGACGCTGTTCACGGCGCTCAAGGAGGAACTGGATCTTCACGCCAAGCTGGAGCAGCGGGACCTGTTCCCGGCGCTGCGAAATCACAAGGAGACCAGGGGCCTCATTCCCGATGCGATGGATGACAGCAGGCGCGTGCGTGCACTGCTGGCCGAACTCGACCGCACGGCGAAGGACGACGAGGGCTTCCCGAAGAGGCTGGCGGAGTTGAAGACGGTCTTCCAGCGACACATCCGCGACGAGAGGAAGGAGTTGCTGCCCGCCCTCAAGAAGGCGATCGGCGACGATGAGGCCGGGCCGACCGCACGGAAGAGGGAGTCCGGCAAGGCCAAAGTCGAGGACGCCCGCCGCCGGAAGGCCACGGAGCGTCGCGCCGCCCAGCGGCGGGAGCGCGAGACGGCAAAGCGGCTGGAGGCGGGCCCCAAGGCCGAGGCGCGCCGTGTCCGCGAGGCCGGCGCAACGCTCGCGCGGAGCGCCACGGACGCCGTGGACGGTGGCTTGCGCGCCGCCGGGTCCGGCGTCCGGGCGACGCGCCACGCCGGCGAGATGGCCGGACGTTTGGCGCAGCGGAGCAGCGCCTCGATGGCCGGAACGATGCGCGGTGCCCTCGGCGCCATGCCGCCGGCCATCGACACTCTCCAGGTGCTGGCCGCCTTGCCGCACGTCACCGTCGGCGTCATGAACGAAGCCGCCAGGATTTGGATGGAGTGGGCGGACCGGACCCGGCAGAGCGCGTCGCGTCGCGCGGAGGCTCTGACGCGCTGCTCTTCGCCACGGGAGTTCACCCAGGCGCAGGGCCGCTTCCTGCAGGATGCCGTGGACGCGTGGTCCGAGGCCGGCAGCCGGATGGCGCTGATTTCGACGCGCGCGGCGGGGCAACTGCTCGAGCCCGTGGAGCGGCAGGCCGAGCGCGCAAAGGATGCGGCCGGTGTCACCGGCCGACCGCGGTCATAGGGAAACCCGGTTGGTATCGCCGGAGACGACGATCACGATGCCCCCGCCGTTCCGACGGCGGGGGCTGGAGGCGTTTCGATGCGCACGGTGTACGCGACCGTCATGGCGGCGGTCGCCTTGATCGCCGGGATCACCCGCCGGATCATGCAGGATCACGCCGTGGACCCGAGCCGCGTCTACATCGCCGGGCTCTCCGCCGGGCGGGGCGGCGGCGGCGGCCATCCTGGGGACGGCCTTTCCCGACCTTCTGTGCCACCACGACGTTGGCGATCTGATTGTAGCGACCGCGGCTCAAGCCCTGCTTCTTAAGCATGCCGCGGGGGAAGAGGTGGTGCAGGTCGCTCTTGTTGAGGATCAGATCGCGCACTTCGATGTCACGGGACAGGAAGCCCTTGTCACGCTGCTTTGCTGCCCGCCCTGACATTTCAAGTTTGTTGCAACAACGGGCCTGTCAGCCCCTGCCAAGGCGAGAATGAGTATCTGCCGTCACGACCAGCACCATAGGGTCTTCAACGGCCTTGCGAGCGAATGGAAACGGCTCGCAGTGGCCATTTATTTGCCTATGTTTTAACCAAAGTTGCGCCACTTGGGCCTTGGCCTTGGCTTGGCGATCGTGCAGCGCCTGTCACGCCTGCTGGGGTACCGCGTGGACGTGCGGTCGCAGTCGGGCCAAGGCTCCATGTTCGCCGTCGAGGTGCCGATGGTTGAGGAACAGGTCGCTGGCCGCCCGCACCCGCCGCTGATGCTCGCCTCCGATCACTCCGGCCGCGGTTTGGCAGTCGTGATCGAGGATGAGGCGGTGATCCTGGAGGGGATCCGCATGCTACTGGAAGAGTGGGGCTACGAGGTGATTGCCGCGTCAGGGGCCGCGGAGGCGGTGACCAGCATCTCGAAGAAGCGGCGTTGTCCTGACCTGATCCTGTCCGACTACCAGCTTCAGGATGAGAAGACCGGTCTGGACGCCGTCCGTCAGATCCGGGCGTTCTGCAACACTCATGTTCCCGGCCTCATCCTGACCGGTGATACCGACGGCGCCTGAAGGGTTCCATTGATGGGATGTCATGCGAATTGCGGCCACCAATGGAACCACGTGACGGCCTTGAGGCGGTCAGGGTCGTTGGCCAGGGCGCAGCAGCGGTCGGCGAGCGC
>Ga0196970_1000872_pt1 | contig 26785 bp, 22 predicted proteins | sample S1v_513CmetaG_FD_148672 | JGI IMG/M metagenome (GOLD analysis project Ga0196970, IMG submission 148672) | Soil microbial communities from Anza Borrego desert, Southern California, United States - S1+v_5-13C | ecosystem: Environmental > Terrestrial > Soil > Desert | place: USA: California... | reverse complement strand
ACCGCCGGCCGCGCCGGAACGCGGCGGCTGGAGTGGTAGCCGACGATGCGCCCGCCCCGGTCGCGCACCGGCGTGACGTGCGCCAGGACCCAGTAATGGTCGCCATTGCGTGCGAGGTTCACGACGTAGGCGAAGATCTCCTGCCCCGCCGCCAGCGTGTCCCACAGCAGCTTGAAGACGCAGCGTGGCATGTCGGGGTGGCGGATCAGGTTGTGGGGCCGGCCCAGCAGCTCCTCCTCGCCATAGCCGCTGACGCGGATGAAGACGTCGTTGGCGTAGGTGATGATCCCCTTGAGATCGGTCTTGGACACGATGATCTCGTCGGGCTGGAACGTGCGTTCCCGCCCCGTGAGGTGAACGTCCGGCCGCGCCATGCCTGCCTCGTACCCGTCGTAGGTTCTACGAAGCTTGTCGCATGGTAATACCAACCGCGATTGATTTGGATCAATTTTAAAGAAAATTTCAAACGCGTAACGACGATCCGTCAACCCAACCGCCCTGTCCAAGCCGGCTTATCACTTAAGATTCAACTATCTTCGGTTTTTTCTGGAACTTGCGTCCTTACCTCCGCGTTCAGCCGCAGAACGAGACGTTCCGGAGGAACCCATGACGCAGCGAGTTCTGATCACCGGCGGCGCCGGGTTCATCGGCTCCCATCTCGCCGATGAATTGCTGGCCCTGGGACACCACGTGCGTGTGCTGGACTCGCTGGAAGAGCAGGTTCATGGCGAAGCGGGCCGCCGTCCGGACTACCTGAACCCCGACATCGAGCTGCAACGCGGCGACGTGCGCGACCCCGATGCGGTCAAGTCGGCGCTGATCGGCGTCGATTCGGTGGTGCACCTTGCCGCCCGCGTCGGCGTCGGCCAGAGCATGTACCAGGTCGCCGAGTACACCGGCGTCAACGACGCCGGCACCGCGGTGCTGATGCAGGCGCTGATCGAGAAGCCGGTCGGCCGCCTCGTCGTCGCGTCGAGCATGAGCGTCTACGGCGAGGGCCTGTACCTCGACGCCGACGGCCGCCCGGTCGAGGTCGGCCCGCGCAGCGTCGAGCAGATGCGCGCCGGCCGCTGGGAGCACGAGGTCGCCGGCCGCCAGGGCGTGCGCCCGGCCCCGACGCACGAGGGCATGCGCCCCACCCTCGCCTCCGTCTACGCGCTGAACAAGTACGTGCAGGAACGGCTCTGCCTGCTGATCGGCGAGACCTACAGCATCCCCACGGTCGCACTGCGGTTCTGGAACTGCTACGGCACCCGGCAGGCGCTGTCGAACCCCTACACCGGCGTGCTGGCCAACTTCGCCGCCCGCCTGCTGAACGGCAAGGCGCCCTCCATCTTCGAGGACGGCCGGCAGCGCCGCGACTTCGTGCACGTGGACGACGTGGTGCAGTCGATCCGGCTGGCGATGACGGAGGACAAGGCGGCCGGCGGCGTCTTCAACGTCGGCTCAGGCGTCTGCCGCACCGTGCGCGAGGCCGCCTCGGCGCTGGCCGTCGCGGTCGGCCGCCAGGACATCGAGCCGGAGATCACCGGCCAGTGCCGCGTCGGCGACATCCGCCACTGCTGGCCGGACATCTCCAGGGCGCGCGCGGTGCTGGGCTACGAGCCGCGGGTGACGCTGGAGGACGGGCTGGCCGAGCTGGCCGAATGGCTGAGCCGGCAGATCGCCATCGACCGCATCGACGAGATGCGGCGCGAGCTGGCCGGCCGGGGACTGTCGGCATGAGCGCCCGTACGGCGGGCGCGGCGGGCGGCGTCCTGATCACCGGCGGCGCGGGCTTCATCGGCTGCAATCTCGCGCACCGCCTCGCCTCCGAGGGCAAGCGCGTCGTCATCCTCGACAACCTGTCGCGCGCCGGGGTGGAGCAGAACCTGGCATGGCTGCAGGCCACGCACGGCGACCGCATCGACGCCCGCGTCGCCGACATCCGCGACCCGGACGCGGTGCGCGATGCGGTGAACCGGGCCGAGGCGGTCTACCACCTCGCCGCCCAGGTGGCGGTGACCACCAGCCTCGTCGATCCGGTGCACGACTTCACCGTGAACGCCGGCGGCACGCTGACCCTGCTGGAGGCGGTGCGGGCCCGGCGCACGCCGCCGCCCCTGGTCTTCACCTCCACCAACAAGGTGTACGGCAAGCTGCCGGGCGTGGGCTTCACCACCGACGGCGAGCGCTACGTGCCGCGCGACGCGCTGCTGGCCGGGCGCGGCGTGCCGGAGGGACAGCCGCTCGACTTCGCCAGCCCGTACGGCTGCTCGAAGGGGGCGGCCGACCAGTACGTGCTGGACTACGCCAAGACCTACGGCCTGCCCTGCACCGTCTTCCGCATGAGCTGCATCTACGGCCCGCACCAGTTCGGCACCGAGGACCAGGGCTGGGTCGCCCACTTCGTCAAGCGCGTGCTGGCGGGCGAGGCGATCACGCTGTACGGCGACGGCCGGCAGGTGCGCGACGTGCTGTTCGTGGACGATCTGGTCGATGCGCTGACGCTGGCGGTGGAACGCATCGGCTCGCTGAAGGGCGAGGCGTTCAACATCGGCGGCGGCCCCGGCAACGCGGTCAGCCTGCACGACATCCTGGAGCGCCTGCCGGCCCTGACCGGCTGCGCGGTGGAGCGCCGCTACGACGAATGGCGGCCCGGCGACCAGCCCTGGTACGTCTCCGACACCGGCCGCTTCTTCGAGCGCACCGGCTGGCGTCCGCGGGTGAGCGCGGAGGAGGGCCTGGGCCGCCTGTGCCGCTGGCTGTCCGACGCCGCCGCCCCCGTCAAGCCGAGCCTGCGCGTGGCGTCCTGAGGAGGGAGCGCATGAAGTTCGCCCTGGTCAACCCGCCCTGGAGCTTCGACGGCAGCATCTATTTCGGCTGCCGCGACCCGCACCTGCCGCTGGAGTTCGGCTACGCCAAGCTCCTGCTGGAGCAGGCCGGGCACGAGGCGGAGATCGTCGACGCCCAGCTGTTCGGGCTGAGCCTGGAGGAGACGCGGCAACGCGTCGCCGACCTCCGGCCCGACGTGACGGTGGTCACCACGGCGCCGAGCTACCTGTTCTGGCGCTGCGCCCCGCCGGAGTTGCGGGTGCCGATCCGGACGGTGGCGGCGCTTCGGGATGTCGGCGGCCGCATGGTCGCCGTCGGGCCGCACGGCTCGACCACGCCGCGGCCGACGCTGCGCAAGCTTGGCGTCGAGGCGGTGGTGATGGGCGAGTGCGAAGAGGTGCTGGTCGCCCTCGCCCAGGCCGCGGACTGGACCACGGTGCCGCACGTCTGCACGGCCGAGCGCGTCAACGGCGGCCCGGCGGCGGCGCGGTTCACCGACCTGCCGGCCCTGCACTGGCCGGACGAGTGGATCAGGCGCCACCACCACCACCACCACCGCTTCGACGCCCAACCCTCCGGCCCCGGCGCGGAGATGGAGGCATCGCGCGGCTGCCCGTACAACTGCACCTTCTGCGCCAAGGAGAACTTCCGCGACGTCTATCGCAAGCGGCCCCTGCCCGCCCTCGTCGAGGAGCTGGACGGCCTCGTGGCGCAGGGCGTCGAGTACATCTACTTCATCGACGAGATCTTCCTGCCTAACGAGCCGCTGCTGCTGGCCCTGGCCGAGCGGCCGGTGAAGTTCGGCATCCAGACGCGGCTCGACCTGTGGAAGCCGGCGATGATCGAGCTGCTGGGCCGCGCCGGCTGCGTCTCCATCGAGGCCGGCGTCGAGAGCCTGTCGGTGGAGGGCCGCGCCGCGCTCGACAAGAAGTGCCGCATGGGCACGGACGAGCTGAGCCAGCGCCTGATCCTCGCCAAGCAGGTGGTGCCCTTCGTCCAGGCCAACCTGATCCTGTCCGAGCACGACACGCAGGAGCGCATCGCCGAATGGCGCGACCACATGCGCGCCCACGGCGTGTGGGCCAACGACCCGGTGCCGCTGTTCCCCTACCCCGGCTCGCCGGAGTACCGGCTGCGCTGGGGGCTGCCGGACGACGACGCGTGGGAGCGGGCGGTGGACTTCTACCTGACGCACCACAGCGCCTTCTGCGACTTCCAGGACCAGGCGCCCCGCCCGATCCGCGAGCTGGAAGCGGTCGACGGTGTCTGACGCGGAGCCCGGCGGACCGCGCCGCATCCTGATGACCGCCGACGCCGTCGGCGGCGTCTGGGACTATTCGCTGGAACTGGCGCGGACTCTGGCCCGGCAGGGCGTCGGCGTCTCGCTGGCGGTGATGGGCGGCGGGCTGGACGAGCCCAAGCGCGCCGCCGCCCTGCGCATCCCCGGCCTGACGCTGGACGACGCACCGTTCCGCCTGGAGTGGATGCAGGACCCCGACGACGACCTGGAGCGCGCCGGCGACTGGCTGCTGGAGCTGGAACGCCGCGTCCGGCCGGACGTCGTGCATGTCAACGGCTACGCCCAGGCGGCACTGCCCTTCAGGGCGCCGGTGCTGTGCGTCGGGCATTCCTGCGTGCTGTCCTGGTGGCGGGACGTGCACCGCGAGCGGGCGCCGGAGGACTGGGACCGCTACGCCCGGCGCGTCGCCGACGGGCTGCGGCTGGCCGACCTCGTGGTGGCGCCGACGCGGGCGATGCTCGACAGCCTGGACGAACTCCACGGGCCGCTCGGCCGCACGCGGGTGATCGCCAACGGCCGCGACCCGGCGCTGTACCGGCCGCGCGCCAAGCAGCCGTTCATCCTCAGCGCCGGGCGCGTGTGGGACAAGGCGAAGAACATCGCCGCGCTGGACGCCGCGGCGCCGCGCCTGGACTGGCCGGTGCTGGTGGCCGGCGACGCCCGCGGGCCGGACGGCGCGCACGCCCCGCCGCGGCACGTCCGCTACCTCGGCCGGCTGCCGTCGGACTCGCTGGCGCGGGTGTACGGCAAGGCCGCCGTCTTCGCCCTGCCCGCCCGCTACGAGCCGTTCGGGCTGGCGGCGCTGGAGGCGGCGCTGGCGGGCTGCGCCCTGGTGCTCGGCGACATCCCGACGCTGCGCGAACTGTGGAACGGCGCCGCCGTCTTCGTCGACCCCGACGACCGCGACGGGCTGACCCGCGTCCTCAACCGGCTGGCCGCCGACCCGCAGCGCCGGGCGGAGTTGGCCACGCTGGCCCGCCGCCGGGCGCTCGCCTACAGCGCCGTGCGCATGGGGCGCGGCTACCGCCGGGCCTACGACGAACTGCTGAACGCCCGGCACGCCGCCGCCCGGCATCCCCAGCCGGGCCTATGCCCGGCGCGCGTGGGATAGGCCGGTGGCGGACGCTGGTCGTACCGCTCTTCCCCGGCTTCGCAAGCCCGGAGGCCTGCCGCAGTTTAGGCGTCGCTGAGCCATGCACACCAAGCGGGACCCGATGCGCTTCTTCCTTTTCACCCACTCGCTCGTCTCCTGTTGGAACCACGGCAACGCGCATTTCCTGCGCGGCGTTGTGCGCGAGCTGACCGCCCGCGGCCACGCCGTGCGCGTGTTCGAGCCCGCCAACGGCTGGAGCCGCAACAACATGCTGGCCGACGGCGGCAGCGAGGAAGCCTTCCGCGCCGCCTTCCCCGGCATGGAGTCGCAGACCTACGACCCCGCCTCACTTGACCTCGACGCCGCGCTGGACGGCGCCGACATGGTGCTGGTGCACGAGTGGACCGACCCCGCCCTGGTCGCCCGCATCGGCCGGCACCGCGCGCAGGGTGGGCGCTATCGCCTGCTGTTCCACGACACCCACCACCGCGTCGTGTCCAAGCCCGAGGAGATGGAGGCGCTGGACCTCTCGGCCTACGACGGCGTGCTGGCGTTCGGCGAAGTGCTGCGCCAGCGCTACCTGGACCTCGGCTGGGCCGGCCGCGCCTGGACGTGGCACGAGGCCGCCGACACCGCGCTGTTCAAGCCCATCCCCGACCAGCCGGAGGAGGGCGACCTCGTCTGGATCGGCAACTGGGGCGACGACGAGCGCACGGCGGAACTGCACGAGTTCCTGCTGGAGCCGGTCAAGAGGCTGAAGCTCCGCGCCCGCATCCACGGCGTGCGCTATCCCGACACCGCGCTCGACGCGCTGAAGGACGCCGGCATCCGGTACGGTGGCTGGCTGCCCAACCACCGCGCGCCGGAGCTGTTCGCCCGCCACCGCCTGACGGTGCACGTGCCGCGCCGGCCCTACGTGCAGGCGCTGCCGGGCATTCCGACGATCCGCGTGTTCGAGGCGCTGGCCTGCGGCATCCCGCTGATCTCCGCGCCCTGGCTGGATTCAGAGGGGCTGTTCCGACCCGGAACCGACTTCCTGATCGCGCGCAACGGCAAGGCGATGGTGGATCTGATCCGCCTCGTCCTCAACTGCCGCGACCTCGCGGCGGACCTCGCCCGCAACGGGCTGGAAACCATCCGCCGCAGCCACACCTGCGCCCACCGCGTGGACGAGCTGCTGGCCGTCTGCGAGGAACTGGGCGCCAATCAATCCGTAAAGGAGGGCATCGTCTGATGGCCGGTCTCGAGATCGCCTTCTTCGGGTCGAGTCTGGTTTCCGCGTACTGGAACGGGGCGGCGACCTACTACCGCGGGATCATCCGGGCGCTCGCCGCGCGCGGCCACCGTGTGACCTTCTTCGAGCCGGACGCCTACGACCGCCAGAAGCACCGCGACATCCCCGATCCCGACTGGGCCGGCGTCGTCGTCTACCCCGCGACCGAGGAAGGCGTGTCCTGGGCGCTGGATAACGCGCGCGGCGCCGACATCGTGGTGAAGGCCAGCGGCGTCGGTGTTTTCGATGACGAGCTGGCCGCCGGCGTGCTCGACATCCGCCGCTCCGACGGCCTTGCCGTCTATTGGGACGTCGACGCCCCCGCCACCCTGGCGCAGCTCGACGCCAACCCGGCGGAGCCCTTGCGCGCGCTGATCCCGAAGTTCGACTTCGTGCTGACCTACGGTGGCGGGCCGCCGGTCATCAAGGCGTTCCGGGCGCTGGGCGCGCAAGCATGCGTGCCGGTCTACAACGCGCTGGATCCCGACACCCACCACCCCGTGCCGTTCCAGGCCAAATTCTTCGCCGACCTGACCTTCCTCGGCAACCGCCTGCCCGACCGCGAGGCGCGGGTGGAGCAGTTCTTCCTCGACGCCGCGGCGCGGTTGCCGGACAGGCGGTTCCTACTGGGCGGCAACGGCTGGCACGACAAGCCGATGCCGGGCAATGTCAAGGCGCTCGGCCACGTCTACACCGCCGACCACAACGCGCTGAACTGCTCGGCCATGGCGGTGCTGAACATCAGTCGCGAGAGCATGGCGGCCATGGGCTACTCCCCGGCCACCCGCGTGTTCGAGGCGGCCGGGGCCGGGGCCTGCCTGATCACCGACGAGTGGGTCGGCATCCCCACCTTCCTGGAGCCCGGCCGCGAGGTGCTGGTCGCCCGCAACGGCGCCGAGGTGGCGGAGCACCTCGCCTCCCTGACGCCGGAGCGCGCCCACGCCATCGGCCAGGCGGCCATGAAGCGCGTGCTGGCGCACCACACCTACGAGCAGCGCGCCGTGCTGGTCGAGGCGCTGCTGTCCGGCATGGACGTCGCCCACCTGCGCCTCGCGGAGGGCGTGTGATGGCCCAGGCGAAAGGGGCAGGCCGCACGCTGGACGTCGTCGTGCTGGGCCTGTCGATCACCTCGTCCTGGGGCAACGGGCACGCCACCACCTTCCGCGCTCTGCTCAAGGGCATGGCGCAGCGTGGCCACCGCGTGCTGTTCCTGGAGCGCGACAAACCCTGGTACGCCGAGAACCGGGACATGCCGACCCCGGACTTCTGTTCGGTCGCCCTCTACGACGGCCTGGACGAGCTGGCCGACAAGCACGCCGCCGCGGTGCGGCGCGCCGACCTCGTGATCGTCGGCTCCTACGTGCCGGACGGCGTCGCGGTCTGCGCGTGGGTGCAGGAGACGGCGCGGGGCGTCACCGCCTTCTACGACATCGACACGCCGGTCACCGTCGCCCGGCTGGAGCGCGGCGACACCGAGTACCTGAGCAGCGCCGTCATTCCCGGCTTCGACCTCTACCTTTCCTTCACCGGCGGCCCCATCCTCGACCGGCTGGAGCGGGAGTTCGGCGCGCAGCGGGCGCGGGTGCTGTACTGCTCGGTCGATACCGACGGCTATTACCCCGAGCTGGGGCCGGCGCGCTGGGACCTCGGCTATCTCGGCACCTACAGCACCGACCGCCAGCCGACGCTGGACCGCCTGCTGGTCGGGCCGGCGCGGCAACTGCCCCGCAGCGCGTTCATCGTCGCCGGGCCGCAGTATCCCGAGGACATCGACTGGCCGGCCAACGTGCAGCGGGTGGAGCACCTGCCCCCGGCCGAGCACCGCGCCTTCTACAACGCCCAGCGCTTCACCCTGAACGTGACGCGCGCCGACATGGTGGCCGCCGGCTGGTCGCCGAGCGTGCGCCTGTTCGAGGCGGCGGCCTGCGGCGTGCCGATCATCTCCGACCCGTGGGCCGGGCTGGACACGCTGTTCAAGCCGGACGAGGAGATCCTGATCACCGGCGACACCGAGCAGGTCGTCCGCTGGCTGCGCGACACCACGGCCGCCCGCGCCCGCGCCATCGGCCGCGCCGCCCGCCGCCGCGTGCTGGCCAGCCACACCGGCGTGCGCCGGGCGATGGAACTGGAGGCCTATGTGGACGAGGTGCGGGCGGTGCCGGCGAAGGCGCGGGCGCTGTAGGTCATCCAAGCCCTCCCCGCCGGAGGCGGGAGAGGGACTTGCGCTACAATCCCTCCGCGCGCAATTCGCTCACCAGGATCCGCACCGTCTCGTCGAAGCGCGGCTTCGGCACGGATTCCGGCGCGATGCCCTCGAACACGTCGTCGCCGTTCAGCCATCGCGCCTCGGCGTCGGGCGTGGTCAGCACACGGTTGAGCCCGGCGTTCAGTTCGTACGCCACGGCCGGCAGCCCGGCCAGCGTTAGCGCCGCGCGCAGGCTTGCCTGGTAGGCGCTGCGCAGGTGCATGGGCGCGGCCGGTGCCGGCAGCCCCTCGCCGCTGTTCGCCCCGAAGCTGCGCCCGCAGAGTTCCGCATCGAAAGACGCCAGGCTGCGGCAGGCGCTGGGGCGCGCCGGGTAGATCCCGCACGCGCCGTCCTCCAGCAACGGGCAGAGCCGCGGTTCGGCGAAGCGCTCGGCGATGCTGCGGCCGTTGGTGGCGGCGTCGGCCCCGGCGACGCGCGCGGCGACGGCGGCACGGCGCGGGCCCTTCAGGCCGCGGGCGATCAGGAACAGCTCCGGCGCGGTGGCGGCGACGTAGCTGATGCAGCAGTGGGAGCAGCCTTTGCGGCAGGCCACCGGCTCACGCGGCGCGCGGCGCAGGGCGGTGTCGAAGCCACCGTGGATCTCAGCCGCCGCGTCGGCAGCGCTGCCGGCGCGCAGCATCCGCAACAGCCGGCGCGCCTGGGCGAAAAGCGGCTCCGCCGCGTCGCCCGGCGGGATGCCGTGGCGCAGCAGCCTGTCGTCCTCGCGCTCCTGTCGGCGGCGGTCCTGCCGGCTCAACACCATGCTCATGCCGCCGCGTCCCGGCGGTCGCGCAGGCGGTAGAGCACGTGCAGTTCCCCGGCGTGGATGAAGTCGCGCTCGTAGCTGAAGCCGACCTTCTCCATGACCCGGCGCGAGGCGCGGTTGGCCGGCAGCGTGAAGGCCACGAGGTTCGGCATCATCAGCCGCCCGAAGGCGATGCCGGCGATGCCCTCCGCCGCCTCGGTGGTCAGGCCGTGGCTCCAGTAGTCGGGCATGCAGGCGTACAGCAGTTCGGTTTCCTCGTAGCCGTCGATCAGCTTGCGGCGCAGGCCGGCGCGGCCGACGAAGGCCCCATCCTCCCTGCCGCGCAGCATCCACACGCCGTAGCCGTGGCGATCCCAATGATCCAGCAGGCGGTCCAGGAAGGCGCTGGTTTCGTCACGGGTCCACACCCGGCCGCCGAGCGTCGCCATCACGGCGGGGTCGGTGTGCATGCGCACGAGGTCGTCGAGGTCGCCGGGACGGGGACGGGCGGCCAGAAGGCGCTGGGTCTCGAAACGGGCGACCACGGTTCCTCCTCAGGATCGAAAGCGCGCCGCAGTCTAATCCATCCACGCGCCGCGCCGGAACGCGATTCCGCCATAAATCCTTGGGAATCGGCCGGAGGTCACATACCCGCCTCGAAGACGACGACGCGGTTGCGTCCCTCGCGTTTGGCCCGGTACAGGGCGAGGTCGGCGCGGTGGATCGCCTTCTCCAGCGTGTCGCCCATCGGCTCGACGCCGGCGATGCCCATGCTGGCGGTCATGTGGAAGCGCCCCTCCGGCCCGGGCACCGGCATGCGGGCGATGTGGCGGCGCAGGCGCTCGGCCACCACGCGCGACTCGTCCGGCGTCGCGCCCGGCAGCACCACCACGAACTCCTCGCCGCCGAGGCGGCCGAGGATGTCGTATTCGCGCAGGATCGACGAGCACGCCGAGGCCACCATGCGCAGCGCGTCGTCGCCAGTGGCGTGGCCGTAGCTGTCGTTGATCTTCTTGAAGTGGTCGACGTCCAGCACCACCACCGACATCGGCTCGCGGAAGCGCTGCGAGCGGGCGAGCTGCTGGCGGCCCAGCTCCATGAAGGAGCGGCGGTTGTAGATGCCGGTCAGCGGATCCTTGGAGGCCATGTCGCGCAGGGCCTCCTCCATGTTGCGCCGCTCGGTGTAGTCGTAGATCCAGGCGAGGTTGACCTCGACGCCCTGGATCACCGCCTGGTTCACGGTGAACAGCGTCCAGAACGCCGACCCGTCGGCGCGCTTGAACTGCACCTCCATGTTGACCACCGAGCCGGAGGTGCGCAGCCGTTCGATCACCCGTTCGCGCTGGTTGTCGTCCACGTAGTAGTCGCGCGCCCGCGAGCCGATCACCCGCTCCCTCGGGAACCCGGTCAGCTCGGCGAAGCGGGTGTTGGCGAAGATCACGACGCCGTCGTCGCGCCGCGAGACCGAGACGCCGATCGGGCTCTGCTCCAGGATGGTCTGCAGCCGCGCCTCGTTGGGCTGGTCCTCGGCGGAAAGGTCGTGGATGACGCCGACGATGCCGGCGACCTCGCCGGTGTCGTCGCGGTAGACGGCCTTCGACACGCGCGCCCGGCGCGGCAGGCCGTCGGCGTGCGGCACCGACTCCTCATAGCTGCGCTGGCCCCAGTTGACCAGCAGGTCGCGGTCCATGGCGGCGTGCGCGTGGGCCAACGGCGGGTCCAGCACGTCGAAGGACGTCTTCTCGATGACGTCGCGGCGCGGCAGGCCGGTGTAGCGTTCGAACGCGTCGTTGCAATCGACGAAGCGCCCATCCGCGTCCTTCACGAAGACCGGGACCGGCAGCGTCTCGAACAGCACGTCCTTCATCATCAACTGGTCGCGCAGTGCCGCCTCGGCCCGGCGGTGGTGCGACACGTCGGTGACGGTGCGCAGCTCGAACGGCTCGCCGCCGTCGCCCTGGCAGTAGGTCACCGCCTCGACCACCCAGACGAAATCGCCGTCGCGGCAGCGGTAGCGGCGCTCGCGCCCGCCGCGGCCCTCCAGCGGCAGCCCCGGCACCGGAAGGACTCCGTCGCCGCCGCGCAGCAGGGCGAGGTCCTCGCCCTCCAGCTCGCCGTAGGGATAGCCGAGCAGTTCGTGCAGATGCCGGTTGGCGTAGACGATCCGGCCCGCTGGCGTGGCGATGCACACGCCGGTGGGAAGGGCGTCGAACATGCGCCAGGACCGGGGCCGCTCGGCACCAGCCCCGGTCATCGCAGGCGCCGTGGAAGCATCCGCGTCGAACATGGCGGTGAGGGTGTCATACCGTTCCGTTGGCCCGCAATCGTGCTGTCGGCATAGAGGCTACCCGATGCGCGCGAGCCCTTCGGGTGCGCCATTGTGTCGCGCGCCGACAATAAACCATCTAAAACGCGATGCGAATTTTATTTATCAGCCACACCCTGAACGGCGCAGACGAAGCGCCGTTGCGCGGCTTCGTCGGGCGGCAAGCCGAAACGCAGCCATTCCGGGTGGTCCTCGAAGCGCCGCACCAGCACCCCCGCCCGGCCGAGCGCCGTGACGATTCGCGTCGCATGTGCGTGACGCGCAAGCCGATAGAGCGGCGTGCCGCCGATCACCGTGATGCCCAGCCCGGCCAGCGCCCGATCCAGCCCGGCGGCCTCCGCCGACAGCCGGCGTCGCATGGCGGCAATCCACGCCACGTCCCGGAAGGCCCGGGTGGCGATCGTCTGGGTCGGCCCCGGCACAGCCCACGGGCCGAAGGCGTCGCGGATCTCCGCGGCCAGCGGCTCCGCCGCCAGCGCCACGCCCAGCCGCACGCCGGCCAGCCCGAAGAACTTGCCGAAGGAGCGCAGGAGGACCAGCCCCGGCCGGCCCACGGCGTCGGCGACGCTGGCCTCCGGCGCCACGTCGGCGAAGGCCTCGTCCACGACCAGCCAGCCGCCGCGCGCGGAGAAGCGTTCGGCCAGGGCGAAAAGGTCGGCCCGGCCGACGACGCGGCCGTCCGGGTTGTTCGGGTTGACGATCACCGCCACGTCGCCGTCGAGGTCCTCGACGCGCCCGACCGTCCGCACCGCATGCCCGGCGGCGGCCCAGGCGCGGGCATGCTCGGCGTAGGTCGGCGCGAGCACGCTGACGCGGCCTAGGGGGCGCAGCCGGGGCAGCATCTGGATCAACGCCTGCGACCCGGGCGCCGCGGCGGCGTGCGCGGCCGAGGGGGCGCCGTAGTACGCGGCGGCTGCGGCGCGCAGTTCCTGCTCCTCGCCACGGCCGGGCAGGCGCGTCCAGGCGCTGTCCGGGACGGCCGGCAGCGGGTAGGGCCACGGGTTTATGCCGGTGGACAGGTCGATCCACGGCTCCGGCGCCCCGGGGAACGCCGCGCGTGCGCCGTCCAGGTCGCCGCCGTGGAGGACTTGGCCCTTGGTGCCGCCCGCCGTTTCCGCCATGATCGCGCCTCTTCCCGCCCTTGGAACCTGCCGCCCGTGGACCTACACCCGACCGTGCTCGCCGCCGCCCTCGTGATCGAGGCCATGGCCGGATACCCGGACGCCGTCTTCGCCGCCGTCCGCCATCCGGTGGTGTGGATCGGCGCCCTCATAGACCGCCTGGACCGGATGCTCAACCACGACGACGCGCCGGGCTGGCAGCGCAAGCTCGCGGGGGTGCTGGCGCTGGGCGTGCTGCTGGCCATCGTCGGCGCCGCGGCGTCGCTGGTGGCCGGGCTCTGCCGCGCGCTGCCGGCCGGCTGGCTGTTGGAGGCGGCGCTGGCCTCGACCCTGCTGGCGCAGCGCAGCCTGTACGACCACGTTGCGGCGGTGGCGACGGCGCTGCGCAGCGGCGGTCTGGCGGCGGGCCGCGAGGCGGTCGGGCGCATCGTCGGCCGCAACCCGGCGACGCTGGACGAGCCCGCCGTCGCCCGCGCCGCCGTCGAAAGCCTAGCCGAAAACTTCTCCGACGGCGTGGTGGCGCCGGCCTTCTGGCTGCTGGTCGGCGGGTTGCCGGGCATCGCGCTGTACAAGGCGGCGAACACCGCGGACAGCATGATCGGCCACCGCACGCCGCGGCACGAGGCGTTCGGCTGGGCGGCGGCGCGCTTCGACGATCTGGTGAACCTGCCCGGCTCGCGGCTGGCGGCGCTGCTGCTCACCGCCTCGGCGTTCTTCACCGACGGCGCCTCGCCGCAGCAGGCCTGGGCGTCGGTGCGCGCCGACGCCGGCCGCCACCGCTCCCCCAACGCCGGCTGGCCGGAGGCGGCGATGGCCGGCGCGCTCGACCTGCGCCTCGGCGGCCCGCGCACCTACGGCGGTACCCGGATCATGGACGCGTGGCTGGGCGCCGGACGGACCGCGGCGACGGACCGCGACATCGACCGGGCCCTGACGCTCTACCGGAACGCCTGCCTGGTGCTGGTTGGAGCGGCGGTGATGCTGGCGTTGGTGGTTCGGGGGTGATCAGGCGTTTCCAAGGCGCCGGACCAAATCTTCAGCGTCCAGTTCCTCGTCGAGGAGTTCGTCCAGCGTAAGCGGGCTTTCGTCGGCCATCGGCGCCATGGCCTCACCGTATACGGCGAGCTTTTTCCCAGCCTCGCGGCACGACCGACGCCAGAGGTCATCCAGGTCGATGTCCTTGCGCATGGCGTTGGTGAAGCGGTCGCGGGCCAGCGCCTGATGGTCGATGACCTCGGTCTTCCAGCCCGCCACCGCCTCCGATTCCGGAGACGAGGCCAGTTTGATCGCGTGCACGAGCATCTGGCGGAGGTGCGAGATGACACCCTTCAGCTCGCTCTTGCCCACGTCCTCGATCTCCTCCGCCACATGCTCCAGATCGAGTTCGTTCGGCAGGTCGCGGCGCCGGGCTGCCATGCTGCGCAGGACGTCGGCCTGCTGCTGCGACCAAGCGTAGAAATCCTCATCGTACTGCGCCTGACGATCCACGGCCGTGCCCTCCACTGCCTCGCCGCCACTCTACCGCGTTCAGCCCCCGTCCGCCACGCGCAGCAGGCCGTCCACGTCCACGCACGCCTCCAGGCGGTCGGCGATGGCGTCCAGCGCGCGCTCCACCGTCGCCTCGTAGGCAAGGCCGCCGCCCTGCCCGCCCAGGCCCTTGAGGAACGCGCTCCGAAAGGCGTCGGATCCGAACAGGCCGTGCAGGTAGCACCCCGCCACCAGCCCGTCCTCCGACACCGCCCCGTCCGGCGCGCCTCCGTCCAGGCGCAGCATCGGGCGGGCGCAGTCGGGGCCGTCGGTGCGGCCCATGTGCATCTCGTAGCCGGCCACCGGCACGCCGGTCGCCGTGTCGATGCCGGCGGCCTCGGTCAGCACCTTGGGGCCGCTCAGCACCGTCTCGACGTCCAGCAGGCCGAGGCCGGGCGCCTCCCCCGGCGGTCCCTCGATGCCCTGCGGGTCGGCGACCCGGCGGCCGAGCATCTGGTAGCCGCCGCAGATTCCCAACACCCGCCCGCCGCGGCGGCGGTGCGCGGCGAGGTCGATGTCCCAGCCCTGGGCGCGCAGGAAGGCGAGGTCGGCGATGGTCGCCTTGCTGCCGGGCAGGATCACCACGTCGGCGTCGCCGGGCAGCGGCTGGCCGGCGCGGACCATGGTCAGCGACACCTCCGGCTCCAGCGCCAGCGGGTCGAAGTCGTCGAAGTTGGAGATGCGCCCCAGCACCGGCACCGCGACGCGCAGCGGCCCTCCACCGTCGGCGCGGGCGGTGTCCAGCGCCACCGCGTCCTCGGCCGGCAGGCTGCGCGCCTCGTGCAGCCAGGGCACCACGCCGAAGCCGGGCCAGCCGGTGCGCTCCGCGATGATCCGCAGGCCGCCGTCGAACAGCCGCACGTCGCCGCGGAACTTGTTGATCAGGAAGCCCTTCACCCGCGCCCGCTCGTCCGGCTCCAGCAGGGCGTGCGTGCCGACGAGGCTGGCGATGACGCCGCCGCGGTCGATGTCGCCGACCAGCACCACCGGCACGTCGGCGGCGCAGGCGAAGCCCATGTTGGCGATGTCGCCGGCGCGCAGGTTGACCTCCGCCGGGCTGCCGGCGCCCTCGACGATCACGAGGTCGGCCTCGGCCCGCATCCGCGCGAAGCTGTCCAGCACCGCGCCCAGCAGCTCGCGCTTGCGCGCCTGGTACTCGGACGCCCGCGCCGACCCGACCACACGGCCCTGCACCACCACCTGGGCGCCGACGTCGGTCTGCGGCTTCAGCAGCACCGGGTTCATGTGCACGCTCGGCGCCACGCCGCAGGCCCGCGCCTGCAGCGCCTGGGCGCGGCCGATCTCGCCGCCGTCGGCGGTCACCGCGGCGTTGTTGGACATGTTCTGCGGCTTGAAGGGCCGCACGGTCAGCCCGCGCCGCACCAGCGCCCGGCACAGCCCCGCCACCAGCAGCGACTTGCCGACGTCCGACCCGGTGCCCTGCAGCATCAGCGCGCGCGCCATCGCCCTCACCCCTTCACCGTCATCGGCAGGCCGGCGACGACGAAGCGCACCCGCTCCGCCCGCGCCGCCACGCGCTGGTGCAGGCGGCCGGCGTGGTCGCGGAAGGCGCGGGCCAGCGCGTTGTCCGGCACGATGCCCAGGCCGACCTCGTTGGAGACCAGCACCACCGTCCCCTCCCCCGCGTCCAGCGCCGCCAGCAGCTCCGCCGTCGCGGCGTCCACGTCGCGCTCCGCGCCCAGCAGGTTGGACAGCCACAGCGTCAGGCAGTCGACCAGCACCGCCGCCCCCGGCACCGCATGCCGGCGCAGCGCGCCCGGCAGGTCGAGCGGCTCCTCCACGGTGATCCAGTCCGGCCCGCGGTCGTCCCGGTGGCGGTCGATGCGGGCGCGCATCTCGTCGTCCCACGCCTCGGCGGTGGCGAGGTAGGTCCACGGCCCGGGGCACGCCGTCACCAGCCCCTCGGCGTAGCGGCTCTTGCCCGAGCGGGCGCCGCCCAGCACCAGCGTCACGTCGGCAGCCATGCGCATCCCCCTTCGCCAAACACCGGGGATGCGTACCATCCCCGCGTCCGCCGCGGGAAGCGGATCGTGAAGCGGGCGCCCGCACCGGCCGCCCCCGAGTCCTTGGAACAGTGCACGTTCGAAGAGGTGTAGAGGCCACAGGCACTCCAACCGGAGGGTCGCATTCGGCGTAGGCCGTCCGAGTCACTGAACCTATGAACGCGTACGAACGTTGGCCGGGTGTCGGCCAGCACGGCCTGGGCAAGGGGGTACCGAACCTTGAGGAACAGCGCCTCGAAACGAGTTCTGGTGACCGGCGGTGCCGGCTTTCTCGGCTCGCACCTGTGCGAGCGGCTGCTGGCGGAGGGACACGAGGTCCTCTGCGTCGACAACTACTTCACCGGCACGCGCGCCAACGTCGCGCACCTGATGGGCCACCCGCGGTTCGAGCTGATGCGGCACGACGTGACGTTCCCGCTCTACGTCGAGGTGGACGCCATCTACAACCTCGCCTGCCCCGCCTCGCCCGTGCACTACCAGCACGACCCGGTGCAGACGACCAAGACCAGCGTGCTCGGCGCCATCAACATGCTGGGGTTGGCGAAGCGGCTGCGGGTACCGATCCTGCAGGCCTCCACCTCCGAGGTCTACGGCGACCCGACGGTCCACCCGCAGCGCGAGGACTATTGGGGCAACGTGAACACGATCGGCCCGCGCGCCTGCTACGACGAGGGCAAGCGCTGCGCCGAGACGCTGTTCTTCGATTACCACCGCCAGCACGGGTTGCCGATCAAGGTGGTGCGGATCTTCAACACCTACGGTCCGCGCATGCACCCGGACGACGGGCGCGTGGTCTCCAACTTCATCATGCAGGCACTGCAGGGCGAGCCGATCACGCTGTACGGCGACGGCAGCCAGACACGGTCCTTCTGCTACGTGGACGACCTGATCGACGGCTTCATCCGGTTCATGGCGACGCCGGCCGGGGTCACCGGTCCGCTGAACCTCGGCAACCCCGGCGAGTTCACCATCCGCGCGCTGGCGGAGATGGTGATCCGGATGACCGGCTCGTCGTCGCGCATCGTCACCCTGCCGCTGCCCGCCGACGACCCGCGCCAGCGCCAGCCCGACATCGCCAAGGCGCAGAGCCTGCTCAGATGGACGCCGCGCGTGCCGCTGGAAGCCGGCCTGAAGCGCACCATCGCCTATTTCGAAACGAAGCTGGGCCGCGGCGACGCGCTGCGCACCGCCGCGGAATAGGCCTCACCAGGGCGTGCCGTCGCGATGGAAGAAGCGGCCGTCGCGGTGCTGAAGGTCCTCGTCAGGATAGTGCGCCTCGTCGCCGGCGGTGCGGTCGCCGACCTCCAGGTAGGCGGCCACGGCCGTGCCGCGGTTGACCAGATGGTGGCCGTCCGCCTTGCCCGCGGGGAATCCGGCGCACATGCCAGCGTGCAACTCGCGCTCGCCCGCGTCGGTGACCAGCACCAGCGTGCCTTCCAGCACGTAGATGAACTCGTCCTGCAGGGTGTGCCAGTGCCGCAGGGCCGACTCGGCGCCCGGCTCCAGACGCGTCACGTTGACGCCGAAGGTCTTCAGGCCGAACGCATCGCCCAGCTTCACCTTGGTCCGTCCGGCGACCCGCGCCCGGTACGGCGCCGGATAGCCGGTGGCCCCACGGCTGCCTTCCAGCGTGGCGGCGTCCAAGGCGTACGGCCCCGCGGTCGCGGCGGCATCGGTGGGCATGATCCATCCCCTGCTTTTTGTTTAGTGTCCCCCCAATGTGCCTTGCGCGACGCCGTCCGTCAAATGCCTCTGTGGGTTGCGCGGCGGGTCCGGCCGAAGCTAGGCTGTAGGGACGGCGCCGGGCCACGGCTGTTGAGGCGTTCATCGCCCGACGGCGGCGCGTCACATCGAACCGGGGACCACGATGGAGCAGGATGTCCGCATCGCCACTCTCGGACTGGCGGGAACCCTGGCCTTGCCGCCGGGCTTCCGCGCCGTCGTCCTGTTCGCGCACGGCAACCGCAGCGGCCGCGACAGCCCGCGCAACCGCCACGTCGCCGCGGCGCTGCGCGCAGCCGGGTTCGGCACGCTGCTGTTCGACATGCTGACGGCCGAGGAGGCGCAGGACCGCACCAACGCCGTCGACGCGCACCTGCTGGCCGAGCGGATGCTGCTGGCCACGCAGTTCCTGTGCGACCATCCGGCGGTCGATGGCCGGCCCATCGGCTATTTCGGCGCGGCGACCGGCGCCGCGGCGGCGCTGATCGCGGCGGCACGGGCGGCCGAGCACCACCACGTGCACGCCGTGGTGTCGCGCGGCGGGCGCCCCGACATCGCCGAGGTGTGGCTGGACGGCGTCGCGGCGCCGACTCTGCTGATCGTCGGCGGCGAGGACCACGCGGTGCTGGAGCTGAACCGGCAGGCGCTGAACGCGCTGCACTGCATCAAGGCTCTGGACATCGTGCCCGGCGCCGGCCACCTGTTCGAGGAACCGGGTGCCTTGGACGCGGTTGCCGAGTCCGCCGCCGCCTGGTTCGACACCCACCTGACGCCGTAACTCCGGGACACGATGCCGAGACTGGAAATCCTGACGCGCCGCCCCGCCGGCCGCGCCAAGCGCACCCCATTGCTGTTCGTGCACGGCGCCTACTGCGGCGCCTGGATCTGGAGCGCCAAGATGCTGGGCTGGTTCGCCGAGCGCGGCTGGGCGGCGCACGCCGTCAGCCTGCGCGGCCACGGCGCCAGCGCCGGGCGCGACCGCATACGCTTCCACACGCTGGCCGACTATGTGGAGGACGTGCTGGAGGCGTTCGACGGCTTCGACTCAGCCCCGGTGCTGATCGGCCATTCCATGGGCGGCCTGGTGGTGCAGCGGGCGCTGCGCAAGCGCCGCGCGCCGGCCGGCGTGCTGATGGCGTCGGCCCCGCCGCACGGGCTGTGGGAGAGCAGCCTGTCGCTGGCGTGGCGCGACCCGTACGTGTTCCAGCAGATGGCGCTGCTCACCGCCTTCGGCGAGCGCGCGGTGGACCCCGAGGGCATCCGCCGCGCCATGTTCTCCGACCGCATGCCGCGTGCCGAGGCCCGGCTGTACGAGCCCCTCCTGCAGGAGGAATCCCAGGCCGTCCTGCTGGACATGTACAGCTGGACTCCCTTCCCGCCGGTGCCGGACCGCGACATCCCGATCCTGGTTCTGGGTGCCGGCGAGGACCTGCTGGTTCCCGCCGGCCAAGTCCACGCCACCGCGCGGACGCTGGGCACCGAAGCGGTCATCGTGCCGAAGATGGGCCACACCATGATGCTGGAGCCCGGCTGGGAACAGGTGGCCGAACGGGTCGCGACGTGGCTGGAGGAGCGGCTATAGGCTGGCCTTCTGCGTCAGCACCAGCAGCACCTTGTCCTCCAGCTGGTCGGGCGTGAAGGGCTTGGCGATGTAGGCGGTGACATGGGCGGCGATGGCGCGCTCGACCGCCTGCAGGGTGGCCAGCGCGGTGACCATCAGGAAGGGCAGGTCCGGCCGCGCCGCGCGGATCGACTTCAACACCTCCAGCCCGCTCACCCTGGGCATCATCCAGTCGCAGATGATCAGGTGGTAGCGCTGGTCCTCGCCCTCGAAGCGCTCCAGCGCCTCCTGGCCGTCGCAGGCGAGGTGCACGGTGCCGACGCCGAGGTCGCGCAGCACCGATTCCACGTACTTCCGCGGCCCTTCCTCGTCGTCCACCACCAGCACGCGGAGTGCGCCCATGTCGATGAACGGCACGCCGATCATTGCCAGCGACGCCTTGAGCCACGAGGCGCGGGCACCCCGTTCCTTGCCGCTCGGCGCGCTGAGCAGGAAGGTGCGGATGAAGCGCGGCCGGTGCACCTGCCGGTGCAGCGCGCGCGCCACCGCCGTGCGGCTCTTGCCGACGCAGAAGGCGCCGTCGGCGGCCAGCTTGACCATGTCCAGTACGGTGTCCGGCGACGGATCGACCTTGGAGGTCAGCGCCGCCAGCAGCCGGTGCGTGCGGATGAAGGCGTTCTGCGTCTCGTCCACCAAGCCGGCCAGATACTCGCGTTCCTCCGGCGTGAAGGCGGAGTCAAGGACCATCTTCTGCACCTCGGCCAAGCCCTTCAGCTTGTCGGTGCGCTCCTTCCAGCAGTCCAGCACGCGGCTGGTGAACTCGCGGCTGTCCAGGTAGTTCTTGAGGTAGCCGTCGACCGCCTTCTTCGAATTGGGGGCCAGCGGCATCGCCTGCATGGCGAACAGCGTGCGCAGCTTCTGGATGAAGCTGCGGCCTTTGACCATCTCCGGCAGCGTGTCCTCGCTGACCAGCAGCGACATGCGCCGCTGGAACGCCGCCTCGGTCTTCGGGCCGCCCAGATAGCCGTCGCCGGAGCGCAGCCGCTGCGCCAAGGTGGCCAGGGTGGTCAGCTCGCGCTGCACCGTCTCGACGCCGAACAGGTCGCCGCCGTTGGTGGCGAAGCGGTCGGGCTTGGCCAGCTCGCGCCGGAAAGCGACCATCAGCGCGTCGGCGATGTGCGGCATCGGCGCGCGGCGGACCAGCGTCTCCAACTGGCGCAGGGGCAGCGGCAGCGTGCCCGGCAACTCGGCGTCGCCGGCGGCCAGCGCAACGACGGCCTCGACCAGCGGCACGAACGGCGTCTCCCCGGCCAGCGAGGCGAGGCCGGATTCGGCGCGCAGGATCTCGGCCAGGAACTGGTCGATGGGGGCGAGCGCGTCCGGATCCTCGGTGGCGGACGCGAGGTCCAGCAGCATCTCCGCCTTCTCGGCGAAGGTGCGCGCCGGCTGGAGGTGCAGCGCCAGCGCCGCATCGACCAGGAAGCGCCCGGTGAACGCGGCGTCGCGCGACAGCACTTCGGCGATCACCGTCCCGTAGGTTCCCGGCGCGATCTCCGGGATCGGCCAGTCGCGCGTGCGGTCGCGGGTCTGTCGGACGACGTCGTTGACCAGCGCGTTCAACGTGCCGAGCCTTCGGCCCTGCGCACGCTCCGCCTGCTGGATCATGCTGACGAACAGCGGGTGGTTCGACAGCGCCGTCTGGTGCCGGGCGGAGTGCAGCAGCTCGCTCGGCGTCAGCGCGTGCTCGTTCAGAAAGCGTTCGCAGAAGCGGCCGATCGCCTCGCGCCCGGGCGGCAGGTAGAACTCGTCGGCGGACTGGCAGACCAGCGCCTCGCTGGCCGCCTCCGGGTCGGGGATCCCGCCGTGCGTCTCGTCGACGGCCGTGTCGGTGGTGAGGGTCACGGCGTCACTCCGACAGCAGTTCGCGCACGGCCTGGACCAGCTTCTCCGGGCCGACCGGCTTCATCAGCAGCTGGGTGCCCGGGCGCGCCGTCAGCCCGTCCGCCTGGTCCTGCGAGGCATAGCCGGTGAGGAACAGCATGCGCAGGGCCGGGTTGCGCTCGTCCAGCGCGCGGGCCAGCTCGGGGCCGGTCATGTTGGGCATGGAGACGTCGGTGACCAGCAGGTCGAACAGCCCGCCGTACTCGTCCCAGCGCGCCAGCGCTTCGACGCCGTCCGCCGCCTCGACCACCTTGCAGCCGGCCTCCTCCAGCGCGAGGCGGAGGTAGGAGCGCACCGACTCCTCATCGTCCACCAGCAGCACCGCGGCCTCCTCGCCCTCGGGCAGGCGCACCGCCTCGATGCCGGCCTCCTCGGCGGCGGGCGGCTCGACGGCGGGCAGATAGAGCGTGAAGGTGGCGCCCTTGCCGGCCTCGGACTCCATCTCCACCACGCCGCCGGCCTGCTGCACGGTGCCGTAGACCATCCACAGGCCCAGGCCGGTGCCTTTGCCGGGCTCCTTGGTGGTGAAGAACGGCTCCCAGATGCGGTCGCGGATCGCCTCCGGCACGCCGCAGCCGCTGTCGGCGACGCGGATCACCGCGTAGCGGCCGGGGCGCAGCGCCTCGTGCCGCTCGAAGAAGCCGCGGTCGGGCTCCACCACGTCCAGCGTCACGCGCAGGGCGCCGCCCAGGGGCATGGCGTCGCGGGCGTTGAGGGCGAGGTTCAGGATCGCCTGATTCAGCGTCACCGGGTTGGCGACGGCGTGGGCGTCGGGGGCCTGGATGTCCAGGTCGATGGCGATTCCGGCGCTCATCAGCGGCTTGAGGAAGACGCGCAGGTCGCGCACGAGGTCGGCCAGCGGCACCACCTCCATCTCCTCGCTCGCCTTGCGGCGGCTGAAGTCGAGCAGCTGGGCGGTGAGCGCGGCGGCGCGGTCGGAGGCCTTCGCGATCTCCCGCACGCAGGTCAGCACGCGCGCCTCGTCGCCCGGCGCGCGCTCCGCCAGACGGGCGAAGCCGCCGATGGCCGTCAGCATGTTGTTGAACTCGTGCGCGACGCCGCCGGCCATGCGGCCGACCGCCTCCATTTTCTGGGAGCGCTGCAGTTCCTCCTCGGCGCGGCGGCGTTCGGTGACGTCGTTCATCACCAGCAGCACCGCGGTGCCGCCCTGGTAGACCACGGGGTAGGCGCCCAGTTCCAGGTGGCGGCGCTCGCCGGTGGGGCGTTGCGCCTCGCAGTCGACGCGCTGGGGCTCGCCGTCGGCGGCGTTGATGAGGCGGGCCTCCAGATCCGGCCCGTCCTGGAAGAAGCGCTTCAGCTCCGCCCCCTCCAGCCCGCCGAAGGAGGCGCAGCCGAGGATCGCCGCGGCCGAGGCGTTGGCGAAGCGGATCGCGGCGCCGTCCCAGATGGCGATGCCGTAGGGCGCCAGCTCGATCAACTGGCGGTAGCGGTTCTCGCTTTCCTGGAGCGCGACGACGGTGGCCTCCAGCCGCTCGGTCTGGCCGGCCAGCTCGTTCTCGCGCAGCTTCAGCTCGGTGATGTCCATCAGGATCTTCACCACGCCGCCGGCCCCGGTGGCGTGCTCGCTGATGCGGTACCAGCAGCCGTCGGACAGCCGGCGGTCGACCGGCGCGTCGTGCTGGAGGTGGCGGTTCAGGCGGTCGCGGATCCAGGCGGTGAGGTCGCCGCCGGAATCGTAGCCCCCGCGCTCGGCCGCGACACGCAGGATCTCCTCGAAGCTGACGCCGGGCTCCAGGATGTCGGCGATGTTCGGGTAGGCCTGCCGATAGCGCTCGTTGCAGAACAGCAGCCGGCCATCGGCGTTGAACAGGACGAAGCCTTCCGAGATGCTGTCCAGCGCGTCGTGCACCACCACCTGCATGAAGCGCGCGTCCATCAGCGCCATGGTCTCGACCGTGACGTCCAGCCCGCTGCCGCGGTAGCCGGCGAAGGCGCCGGTGTCGTCGGTCACCGGCTGGCCGCTGACCCGGAAGATGAAGACCTTGCCGGTCGCCTCGTCCTGGTGGCTGATCTCCAGGTCGCGGAACGGGCGGCCCGCCTCGATATCGGCGCGGTACTCGGCCCAGGTGTCGGCGTCCTCGCACAACCTCGCGAGGTCGAGCAGCGAAGCGCCGAGCAGCGCGCGCGGATCCTCGCCGACGATGCCGGCCAGACGTTCGGAGACATAGGTGTAGCGGTGGTCCGCCCCGCTCTCCCAAAACCAGTCGGAGGCGGCCTCGGCGAAGTCGCGGAAGCGCTGCCGGCTGGCTTCCAGCTCGCGGTTGGCGGCTTCCAGCAAGCGGGCGCCGCGGTCGATGGCCTCGGCGGTGCGCACGGCACGGCGCACGGCGAGGAACGCCAGCCCCGCCACGGCGACCACCACCGTGCCCAGCGCCGCCGCCACCGGCACGAAGACCGCCCCGTCCGGCCGACCTCCGGCCAAAGCCAGAAGCCCGCCCACCGCCGACAGGCCGAGCACGACGAGCAGCACTTCCGGCAACGCGATGCCGCGGCCGTGCGGAGGATGCGAACTGGAGGCGTCCACGGGGCGAATCCGTCGGCTGGGGGATGTGGTGACTGTGATAGGGCGGGAGCGGTTAAGAAACCCTATCCCGTCCGGGGTGAGGGTTAACGGTTCACCAGCACCAGGATCTTCTCCTCCAGCTGCTCGGGCGAGAAGGGTTTGGCGATGTAGGCGGTGACGTCGTGCGCCAGCGCCTCCTCCACGGCGATCATGGTGGCCAGCGCGGTCACCATCAGGAACGGCATCTCCGGCCGCGCCGCGCGCACCTGCTTGAGGAACTCCAGCCCGGTCACCCGCGGCATCTTCCAGTCGCAGATGATCAGGTCGTACAGCGTCTCCTGCCCGTTGAAGGCCTCCACCGCCTCGCGGCCGTCCTCGGCGAGGACGATGTCGGTGATGCCGAGGTCGCGCAGGATCATCTCCACGTACGAGCGCGCCTGCGGCTCGTCGTCGGCCAGCAGGACGCGCAGCGTCGTCATGTCGCGCATCGCGATGCCCCCGGCCTGCAGCGTGCCGAGGAAGGCGGCGAAGCGCTCGGCACGGCGTTCCGTCTCGTCCTTGCGGCGCTGCAGGTAGGCGCGCAGGAAGGCGGTGGTGCGCACGTGGAAGCCGACCAGATCCCGCGCCGCCGCCGCGCACTTGCCTTCGGTGAAGGCGCCTTCGGCCAGCAGGGTGGCGTACTCCATCACCTCGTCCACCGTCGGGGCGCGGTCCCTGGCGACGCGGGCGAGGATGCGGTTGGTGCGCAGGTAGGTGAACTGGATCTCGTCCAGCATGCGCGCGTACGTGTCCTTCAGCGCCTCCGGCAGGCCGGAGCGCAGCAGGCGCGCCTGCACGTCCGACAGAGCCTTGATGCGGGCCCGCGGGGTGCGGGCACTCTCGAACAGGCGCTGGGTGAAGTCCCGGTGGTCGAGGTGGGTGCGTAGCGCCGCCGTCACCATCTTCCGGCACAGGTCGCCGAACGCCGCGCCCTCGTAGGTCAGCAGGTCGATGATGCGGGCGTAGTGGCTCTTGCCGCGCAGCGACGTTTCCAGCCGGTCGCCGGTCAGGTTCCTCGCCGCCCGGCGGTCGAGCAGGCGCATGGTGCGCTCGCCGCCCATGATGGTGCCGCGCCCGCGCAGCTTCACCGCCAGCGCCGCGGTCGCCACCAGCTCGTCCACGATGATCGAGGTGGCGCGCGGGTCGCCGCCGGTGAGCGGGCACAGCCGCTCGTCCCCGGACAGCGCGCGGTGCAACGTGATCTCCAGCCCGCGCCGCGCCCCGCGCGCCTCGTGCGCGGCGATGTATGCGTTGAGGCGGCGGATCGCCGCCGGCGCGCGCGGGTGGGTCACCGTGTCGCCGCGCCAAAGCTGCGCCAGCACCTCCAGCGAGGCGCGCAGCCCCTCCACCCAGCCGAACAGCTCGGCCACGCCGGCGTCGCTGGCCAGGATCTCGCCGACGAACTGGTCCAGCGCCTCCTCGCCCAGCGGCGGCAGCGCGTCGCTGACCAGCGAGAGCAGGCGGTCGAGCTTCATCTCCCAGCCGCCGCTGGTGGAAAGCCAGCTCGCCACCAGCGCATCCACCGCGTAGCGGGCGGGGAACCCCTGGGTCGCCTGGGCGATCTTGGACACCGCGCTGGCGAAGGTGCGTGCGTCGAAGGCCGGCGCGTCGCCGCGGTGGGCACGCTGCACGGTGACGGCGAGGGCCTCGCCCTCCAGCGCCGCCAGCTCCTCGCGCCGCTGCGCGGCGGAGCGGCGGCCGGGCAGCGCCTGGGCCTGCGCCACGCGCTCCAGCACGAGGTCGTGGCGGCGCCACGCGACGAAGGCGCGCTGCGGTGCGACGGTGTGCAGCAGTTCCGTGGCGGTGATGCGCTGCGCGTCCAGGAACTCGCCCAGCTCCTCGGCCATCTGGAAGCGGCTGCGCGGGGCGTACAGGTCCTCCAGGGTCAGGCAGACGTTCAGCGCCGCCTCGTCGCCCTGCGGCTCGGCACCGAGTTCGACCAGCAGCGCGTCGACGTCGTAGGTGTCGCCCATCGCGGGCAACGAGGCGGGGCGTTCGACGGGAGCCATCAGACCACCAGCGCGCGCACCTTGTCGGCCAGCTCGTCCGGGTTGATCGGCTTGTGCAGGAAGACCACGCGCCGGACGTCGGCCAACAGGTCGTCGAGGTTCTCCTTCTCGGGCGGATAGCCGGAGATCAGCACGACGGGCAGGTCCGGGTTCTCCAGGCGCAGCGCCCGCGCCGTCTCCGCCCCGCCCAGGTGCGGCATCACCAGATCGGTCACCAGCAGGTCGAACGCCCCGGCGTGCGCCTCGAACGCCTCCAGCGCCTCGGTGCCGTCGCCGGCGCAGAAGACGCGCATGCCCATGTCCTCGAGCGTCAGGCGGATGAAGTCGCGCACCTGCTCCTCGTCCTCGACCAGCAGGACGGAGGCGGCCATGGACAGGCCGTCGTCCGCCTCCCCGGCGTCGAGGTCGAAGAGGTCGGCGGCGGGCGAGGCGTCGCCGTGCGCCGGCAGCCACAGGGTGAAGGCGGTGCCCTGCCCCGGTTCGGACTCCACGTCCACCGCGCCGCCGGCCCGCGTCACCGT
>Ga0196970_1000870_pt1 | contig 26797 bp, 30 predicted proteins | sample S1v_513CmetaG_FD_148672 | JGI IMG/M metagenome (GOLD analysis project Ga0196970, IMG submission 148672) | Soil microbial communities from Anza Borrego desert, Southern California, United States - S1+v_5-13C | ecosystem: Environmental > Terrestrial > Soil > Desert | place: USA: California... | reverse complement strand
GAGTGGCTGGCCCCCAACGTCCAGGCGGCGGCTCAGGCGCTCCGGGACATGGCTCCCCAACTGGACGCGCTCCGCGACCGGGTACAGGACGCCTTCTTCCAGGACTTTGACGACGTACTGACCAGCCTGGCGGACACCTTGATGGGTCCCGTCTCGGAGGGCATGACCTCCGTAGCGTCCGCCATGAACGGCGTGATCCAGAATCTTGCGATCGTCGCCACCTCCCAGGAGGGCGTGGACTTCGTAACCCAGTCGTTCGCGATCATGGCCCAGGTCATCGAGAGTATCAGCGAACCGCTCATGATCCTTTTCGGTTCGCTCCTGAACGTCGGCACGGCCATTAACGAAGCCTTCGGCCCCGACGCCGGAGCTGGACTCGCGGACCTGATCCTCCGGTTCGCCCAGTTCCTAGACCAGGCGGCGGCCACCGGGCAGGCCACGCAATGGGTTCACGACGCCCTAGCGGTCTTCTCCGCCATCGGGGACATCCTGTCCCCGATCGTCGGCATCCTCGGGTCCATCGGCGCGGCGGCATCGGCCACGGGTGGCAACATCCTCGGAGTGTTCGGGGAGGTGCTGGGGGTCTTTGACGAATTCCTCGCGTCCGCCCAGGGCCAAGAGGTACTGGTTACCATCTTCGAAGCCCTCAACAACGTGGGGGCCGCCTTCGGCGATGTCCTCGCGGGCATCGCTCCCGCCCTGCCTCCCATCATCTCCGGGCTGGCGAACATCCTTGGTGTAGTTTCTCCCCTCCTGGGTCCTCTGTCCGAGCTGGTGGGGTCCGTACTCTCCGCACTCGCGCCAATTCTCATGGTAGTGGCTTCGGCCATTTCCCCCCTAATCCCCCCATTGACGACAATCATTGAGCTACTGGGAGGAATCCTAGTTGAGGCGCTTGATGCCGTTATGCCCCTAATTGAGCTACTTGTGGACCTTTTGGCTAACAATCTGGGGGTTGCCCTGGAATTGGTAGCTTCTGTCCTAGAAGCGGTAGCTCCCATCTTCACGGTCCTGTTCGATGCCCTGGCCCCCATCATCGAAGCCCTGACGCCCCTGATCGAACTGTTCGGGGTGGTGGCGGACCTGATCGGAGCCGTCCTCGCGCCAATTATCCAGGTGCTCGGAGACATCCTCCTGTGGCTGGTAGAGAACGTCATCGTGCCGTTCGTCGTCCCGATCATCGAACTTCTGGCGGACATCCTGGTCACGCTCCTGGGCTCGGCTATCCAGTGGCTCGTCCAGCAATTCCAGCTCGCGGGTGCCGGGATCGAAATCGTCTGGAACTTCATCAAGGATCTGATCGTCCAGCGGGTGGAGGAGATCACCACCGGATGGGACGCCCTGGTGACGCTCTTCAAAGCCGGATGGACGATCCTCAATAACCAGGTCTTCACGCCTGTGAAAAATGGGTTCAATGCCCTGAAGAATGCCGCTGTGACCCAAATTGACAACATCAAGACCGGTTTCAACACCTTTGTCAATTTTGTCAAGGGAATTCCCGGCAAGATCAGCGGTGCCCTAAGCGGTATCTTTAGTCCGCTTTGGGACGGTTTCAAGTCGGCTATCAACTCCATCATCTCCGGCTGGAACAACCTGTCATTCTCGGTGCCGTCCGTGGACCTGGGCCCCCTGGGCTCTACGCCTGGCGTCACGGTCTCCACGCCGAACATCCCGTACCTGGCGCGCGGTGGTCTGGTCACGGGCCCAACGCTCGCCATGGTGGGTGAAGCCGGTACGGAGGCGGTGCTTCCCCTGGAGGACAGCCGGGTCACGGACGTACTGGCGTCTGCGCTGAGCCGTGCCGGAGTGAGCGGACAGGCTACAGCCGGAGCCGACAGCGGCACGGTCACGGCCATGGGCCAGACTGGAGACAATTACTTCATCGTGCGGATCGGCGAGCGTGAGCTAACTGATATCGTGGTGGAGAAGCAAAACGAAATGAATCAACAGATGTTGCGACGCGCACGGTCGGGCACCAGGAGGAATCACTAAATGGCTACGCTGACGGCGCAGTACCTCCCGACCCTGGGGCGTGTCCGGCTCACGCTCGGGAGCCCCACGACGAATGTCCGCTACCGGCTCCAACGGTCCACGGACGGCGGAACCACGTGGGTGGACGTGCGCGGGGGCTCCGGCATGGGAACCCAGGGCGTCACGGTCGTGGACGACTACGAGTATGCGCCCAACCGGGAGAACCAGTACCGCATCATTGAGCCGGTCTTCTACGACTCCTTCAACCGCGCATACCCGAGCGCGGGCACGCTGGAGCTGACTGGAGCCGTCAACAGCTACGCCAGCACTCCTGACGCGGCGGCCCTGGACATCACGGGTGACATCGATATTGCCATCGATGTCACCATTGAACAGTGGGTCAGCACCCAACGGGGCCTGGTGGCGAAGTGGGACACGGCCAGCAATAACCGGTCCTACCTCCTCAGTCTGGAGTCCACGGGCCGTCTTCGTCTGTGGTGGTCCACGGATGGCACCAACGGGACCGTCCTTTCGCTGACCTCCAACGTCGCGGTCCCCATCTCCACGGGCCGTCTGGCGGTACGCGCCACCCTGGACGTGAACAACGGTTCGGGGGGGAGGACTGCCACCTTCTACACCGCTCCGGGGGGGACGAGCCTGGCGGGTCCTTGGACCCAACTGGGTGACCCCCGTACCGCGACCGGAACCACAAGCATCTTCGCTGGATCATCGGTCCTGGAAGTCGGCTCCTGGAACAACGGCGGAAGCGCCAAGCTTACCGGGCAGGTCCACGCCGCCCGCGTTCGTAACGGGATTCTCGGAACGATTGTCGCGAACCCCTTCTTCCAGAATCAAGCCGCAGGTACTACTAACTTCGTGGATTCCGCCGGACGTACTTGGACTGTCCAGTCCGGCGCTTCGATCATCACGATTTCCCCTGTGCCCGGCGTGGACTGGGGAACCGCCGACACGGGCCAGGACTGGAACGTGGGCTCTACGTCGTCCGGCTTCAATGCCTGGGTGAACAACGGCGTGGGCGTGGTCCGCAGCACGCAACCCGCTGGACGGATCGCTGAGCAACTGACCGACGCCATCCCGGGACTGACGGACGGGGATATCACCTGGTCCGCGATCTTCCCGGGGTCCCATGACTCCATGGACCAGTCAGTGGAGTGGGGCGTGGGCCTCCGGTCCACCGACTTCAACAACATGTATGAATCGAACATCCGATTCCGCCCTGAAGGGAATGACTTCGATGTTGAGCTACGGATCGGGAAGTTCATTGCCGATTCGTACACCCAGCTAGGAACCACCACCTTGGGGACGTGGACCCCTGGTATCCCCTGGCATGTCCGTTTTCGGGTTCAGGGGACGAGCCTGGCGGCCAAGGCGTGGCAGGAAGGTGACGACGAACCAACGAACTGGTCACTCTTCGTGACCGATACGTCTATCGTCGCAGGTACCGCCGTCAACATGCGGTCTTTCAAGGGGAGCGGTGCCGCCTTCGAACAGTGGTTCGGCCCCATGGAGGCGCACACGATCCCGCCAACCGTGGGTGACACGGCCACGGTTACCCCCACCCAGGCGGAAACCTTCCTGAAGTCCATCACGTACCCCCTCCTGAACCGGGAGCTGGATTGCGTGGACTGGGACGCGTTGAACCGCGACTCCCGCGCCGGGTTCTTCGACATCAAGGGACGCCACGAGATCCTGGCGATTGCCGACGTGGGCTCGTCCGGCTCCTTCACGCTCACGTTCGTGACGGAAGACGAAGACACCCTTCGCGGGGTGCGGTCCCTCCTGACGTACGGCGGCATCCTGTACCTTCAGCCCCCGGGTGACACGGAAGAGGACTGCCCCACCGATTACTCCGGCATCCCGGACGGCTATGTAATGTGGGACGGCCACGAAGAGCGGCACTCACTCCGAGGAACGAACATCCGGGGATGGACTGTCGGATTCACTCGGGTGGCCGCCGTGGACCAGGCGGGCGTCATCCCCACCACGATGACGTGGCAAATGCTCTGGGACATGATCGGGCCCGAAGGTACGTGGGAAACGGTCTGGGCCACATGGCCGACCTGGCAAGACCTCTGGCTAGAGGAGGGGAACGCAAGTTCATTCGGAGGTGAAGTACTGTGAGCGACCGTGCGAATAACGACCTAGCGGCGTTGCTGACCCCAGCGCCGTCTAAGGGCGTCCAGTTCAGTCAGGGGAAGATCCTGACGTGGGACCGGATCAACCTCCGGAACACCATCGAATGGCGCGGGATCACGATCACTGACGTGCCCATGATCGAAGGGCTGAACAACCTGGTTCTTAAGCCGGGCGATGTCGTCGGCCTCATGGGCTGGGCCCCGGAGAACGCCAAGGGTGTGGGTACCTGGTGGATCATCGGCAAGCTGTCGAATCCAGGCGAGTTCATCGCGGACCTAACCTTCTACCTGGGCCAGGTACGGTTCCGCACCCAGAACGGCGAGTATGACCAGGTGTACTTCGGGTCCGACACCGAAGGCGAGCCGCTGACGATCCTGTTCTACGGGGACCCCGCCAGCACCAGGGCAATTCAGATCTTCAACACCGATACCCTGGACATGAACTACGCCAACGGCTCCACGTCGATTATCACGACAGGAACCCCCGGCTCCCAGACGATCCAGATCAAAGATCAGGCAGGTAACGACCTCTTCGCCTCCAACGGTGCGACGGGGGGCGTGGGCATGGCCGACCCCTGGATTCCATACAACATGTTCCCCACCACGAACGCCCAACAGCTCGGAACCACCTTCCTTCCTGCCACCACGTCGGCCAGCTTTACCCCGATCTGGCGCGGCTTCAACCCCGTGTACCACCCCCGAGTGGCGTACGGGGTGGTCGTGACGGCCACCGGCTCCCCGGAGTGGCGTATCCGCGTCAACCCCGGATCGGGTGACTTCACCGGCGCGAGTGGTACCGGCACCGCGTCCGGCATCTTCGATGTGCCGACGTTCGGAACTACGTTCACCCCCGGCGGCCAAGTGGAATTCCAACTGGAGGCACGCAACACCAGCGGCGGGACTACCCATATCGGGCTGGACCGACTGTACGGAAGGCAGAGCTAAGTGGTTACCGCCGCCGACTTCGCCCAGCTCATCGCAGGATCGCATACGGCGCGCTTCCGCGCCACGCTCGTGGAAGGCTTCCAGACCGGAAGCGACCCGTTCGGACTCGCCATGCGCGTGATCGGCGGTGAAGTCGAGTACGACGCCACCGCCGATATCCGATCCACGGGCGGCGTGACCGTGGCCCAGGACTGGCCGAACGCTCGGGACCTCCGCTTCGCTCCGTACGGATCGGAGGTCTTCCTAGCCCGTGGGGTGGAGACTGGAGCGGGTGGCACGCTCTGGGCCCCTCTGGGTTACTACCGGATCAGCAAGACCGCCCAGTCCGATGCGGCCCGGGGCCCCCTGGCGCTGGACCTTGACGACCGCATGGCGACGATCATTGATTCACGGTTCATGTCCCCGCGCCAGTGGCTCACAGGGACGCTCGTGGGCGACATCATCAATGAAGTGGTTCAGGAGGTCTACCCCAATGCTGTGATCGTCTGGGATGACGACTCGGACGAGTCGCAGCTAGGCCGCTCCCTGATCGCTGAGGAATCCCGCCTGGAGGTCATCAAGACCCTGGCGGACGGACTGGGGAAGATCTTCTATTGGGACGAGATCGGGCGTCTGGTCTTCCGTACGATCCCTTCGGAGACGGACATCATCTGGAGTGTGAAGGCCGGGCGGGACGGGGTTATGGTCCAGGCCAACCGATCCATCTCGCGGGACGGCGTGTACAACGCCGTGGTTGTGACAGGTGAAGGTGCCGACGACCTGAACCCCGTGCGGGCGGTGGCGATCAACGCCCAGGAGTCCAGCCCCACGTTCTTCGGTGGGCCCTTCGGTCGGGTGCCGCGCTTCTACTCGTCTTCGTTCATCACTACTGAACCCCAGGCGGAGAACGCGGCCGTGAACCTCCTCCGCCAGTCGCTCGGAGCCCCGTACGACGTGGGCCTGTCGGCGGTGCCGAACCCGGCTGTGCGTCCTTACGATGTGCTTCGGGTGGTTTACAATGACGGTACCCGAGAGGTACACATTGTTGACCGCGTGTCGATTCCTCTTGATGTTGACTCCCCGATCAACATTGCCACCCGCCAGTCCACCATCATTCACGTGGGAGTCCTCTAATGCCTATGACGCCGACGTACGGCTTCGAATACGAAACCCCGCTGACGAAGCCGGGAATCACCCTGACGGGGGACTCGGACGGCTCGTCCCCTATCCTGGCCGAACAGGTGGAGACGGCTCTAGCGGGTATCGACGCGCGCCTAGCCGCCGCTGAAGGGGATATCAGCACCATTCAGACGGCCACGCCTTCGGACACGGGCTGGATTGCTCTCAGCGTGGCTCCCGCTGGCGGCTACACCGTGACCACGAGCCAATATCGGCACTGGGGGCCGGTCGTCTCCGTCGTCATCGTGCTGACCAGGACGGGGGGTAACTTCCCCGCCAACTCCGCCGGTAACGTCACGGACACCACGCTGTGTACGATCAACACCACGGCCGCCCGGCCGGTGCTCCAGACGTACACGGCGATCCAGTGTAGCGTCACCTCCGGTTCCGCGCTCATGAACACGAACGGGACCGTGGTCATCGCGGACATGCATTCCAACTCCGTGATCTCCACGGATGACGTGGTTCGCATTTCGAGTACGCACTTCTCCGCCACGTTCAACTAGGGGACCCGATGCCGAACACGAGTAACTACGGATTCGACTACGAATCGCCTACGTCCCTCCCAGGGACGACACTAACCGGCGGTCCGACAACGACGATGCCCATTCTGGCTATCCAGGTAGACGCGGCTCTGGCCGCTCTGAACAACACCGTGACGGACCAGGCATCTTCGATCGCAGCGAATCAGGCCAGCATCACGGCAAACCAGACGAGCATCACCAACCTGACGAACTGGACCAGGACTGGCACGGTCAATATCAGCTTGACTAGTGTCAACTCCACCACGGTCCCGGTGAACTTCGGCTTCACCTTCCCGGCGGTCCCGAAGGTCTTCGGGAACATCGACTCCGGCTCGGGGGTGACGGCCCGCTGGATCGCCCGGCCGATCAACCCGACGACCACCGGGTTTACGATGTTCGTCTTCAGCGCGTCGTCGGACACGTCCACGTGGGTAGACATCCCGGTCAACTGGGTTGCCCACTACCGTCCGTAAACACTTCGCGTTTGCGGCACCGCCAGGTGATCCCGCAGGATGCGCACGCCTGCCACTCTTCGCCCTCCGAGGTGATGACCAGCTTCCCATGGCACACGGGGCACCCGAGACGGTAGCGAAGCCGGACCATGGCCCGGCGTTGCTTCGGCGCGGTGTTGCCCCAGATCCCGAAGGCGTCTCCTCCGTTCAGGCGGTCACTCCTCAGTCCCTCCAAGAGGCATTCGCGCTTGACCGGGCATGTGGAACAGAACGCCTTGGCGGTGGAGTTCACCACCCCCACATTCGGGTCAGCGTCCCAGGGGTCACCGGAGGCGTTCGCATAGCCACGGCAAGCCGCCCTGGTCCTCCAGTCGGCACGAAGCCCCCCGCTCGCGCGAGGGGCCTCGGTTTTGTCACCGGGTCGGGACATCGGTCTCCTTAGTTGTACTTACCGGCGCAGACAGGGCCGATACCGGCCGCGATGCTGTCCTCATCGGTCAGCGTCCGGCCGCAGTGACCGCAGGTCCCCGTGATCTGGCCGAAGCGGGCCGCCTCTTCCAGGGTCATGCGGTGGCTGGCGCGGATCTTGCGGATGGCCCCCGTCTCCTTTTCGAAGCTCTGGGACTCTTCGTCCCAGCGCTTCGCGTACAGGAAGCCGGAGCCGTGGACGGCGCGCTGAACCTTGTAGATCACGCCGTCAACCTGGTACATGCCCAGGTCCAGTTCCTCGGTGGTCTCCTCCTGGACGAAGACGTTCGGAAGGGTCTTCAGAAGGGTGATGATCTCGGAGGCGCGGGCCTTGGAGATCACGGCGTTGTCCAGGAAATCGATGTACTGGGCGCGCTCAGCGGTGGGGTACTTCTTGTCCACCAGAACGCGGATGTAGTTGATCTGAGCTTCGCTCGCGGGGTTCGTGATCGCCATCGGCGTGTCCTGGGTGTACATGGTGCTGTCCTTCCGTCGTTCGTCTTTGTAGAAACCACCATACAGCACGTCTAGGGACCTCCGCAAGGGGGGTCCCTATCGTGTCCCGTACCGCCGGTCTGAGCGCACAATCCGAAGCGCCTTCCAACGGCACAGCCACAGGAGGATCACGAGGACCACCAAGGCGTACGGCACGATGTACTCGTGTTCCGCCACCAACCGCATGGACACCGGGTAACTTCGCATCCAACCGGGGCCCTGGGGCGGGTACAGGACAGCTATAGCCGTGATCGTGGTGAGCACTGCCAGCGCCGTGGTGGAGACCCAGGCGAATAGTTCAATTTTGAACCGATACCAGTTCACCACTCACCCCCGCCGTTGATCCAGCGATACACCGAGACGGCCAGGGCCGTGTACAGCGTGAGCGTGAACGTGAAGATCATGAGTACCATCGTGTCGTCCTTCGTCTTGTGGGTACAGGGACCGTCCCCGCCAAGATAACTTGTGGGAACGGCCCCCGTCAAGTGCTAGAAGTCGTGGTCCGCGACGTGGAAGACGGTCAGGCCGAGCTGTTCGCGCCACATCTTCACGACGCGGTTCCGATCATCGAAGACGCCCAGGATGTAGAGGTTCTGGGGCCGAATGAACTTGTCGAACAGCTCGCGCTTGACGATCGTGTCCGGCCTTCGGTCCCCGGTGGTCCGCATGTACAGCGGGTTGTCCCGGTCCGTCTTCAGGATCTCCGGCGCGTTGATCCACGCTTCGGTGTCCTTGCGGCACGACTCCGGCCGACCGGACACGAAGATGATCTTTGCTCCGGCTTGCTGGAGGGCCCCCACCGTGTTGAACACGTCGGGGTGGTACATGTCCTCACTGACCCGGTGGTACTCGTGGATACCCCGAGTGTTGGAAAACTCCAGGTTGTCCGGGTGCCTCCAGGTCAGTGTCCCGTCAATGTCGCACAGGTACGTTTCCTGTTCCAGCGTGATGGGCTGGAGGTAGTGGTCTGGTTCGTACTCTTCGTACGTCATGTCATCCTTTCGTCGTTGTTGCTTGGAGGCGCGAGCGGGAGTCGAACCCACCTGACTGGATTTGCAGTCCAGCACCTAACCGCTCGGTCATCACGCCATAACGCCGGTAGGCAGTGTTCCCCATGTCCCTCTTCAACGGGCGGCCACCCTCCGAGGTTCGGGGCTCTGACGGCTCCGGCGGGAGGCCCGGGGGAGTCTAGAACTCCCGAGCCTTACCGTGGACCGTGACGGATTCGAACCGACAACCCTCTGTTTGCAAAACAGACGCTCTACCAATTGGAGCTAACAGCCCTTGCGACCGTGCCAACCCACCAGACACGATCCATCGACCCGAGGCGCTATCCCTAGCCGACTTCCCTCACAGGCAACCCTTAACCGGTGTAGGTTGACTCTGCGTACACCGAGAGGGATTCGAACCCCCAACCCTCTGTTTGTAGGACAGATGCACTTCCGTTGTGCTATCGGTGCGTAACGCGACAGGGATTTGAACCCCGGACCACTATCGTATCAGGATAGCGCTCTGACCACTGAGCTACCGCGTTGTACGTCCCCCGGGATTCGAACCCGGGACTCGGAGCGTAGGAGGCTCCAGCTCTGTCCGCTGAGCTAGGGACGTGTACGCCGTCAGGGTATCGAACCCCGGTCCCCCGATTAAAAGTCGGGTGCTAAGCCACTCAGCTAACGGCGCGAAGTACACCGCCTTGGAATCGAACCAAGGTCCCCTGGTTAAGAGCCAGGTGCTAATCCCCTCAGCTAGCGGTGCGTGATGAAGTTGTTACGTGTCTCGTGACGGGATCGAACCGCCGCGCTCGGGACTTCACTCCGAAGCTCTACCAACTGAGCTAACGAGACCTGGAGCCAACGCGAGGATTCGAACCCCGGACCAGCCGATTACGAAACGGCCGCTCTGTCCCCTGAGCTACGCTGGCGAACGGTAGGGGAGAATCGAACTCCCGTGATCCGGGTGGAAGCCGGATGCTTTGCCACTAAGCTACTACCGCATGTGACGGAGGTCCAGGGAGTGCGTCCCTACTGTCCTCCGTAACCCCATCGCACATCGTGGGGCACCTGTTGTCGAACTTCTCTGAGCGGTTCTTGACGGCCGGTACTGCCGTTGTGCCCCAAGGTGGATTCGAACCACCGACCTCCGGCTTCGTAGACCGTCGCTCTATCCGCTGAGCTACCAGGGCGTAGTACTCCGAGAGAGATTCGAACTCTCACGCCCTTACGGACACCAGGGTCTGAGCCTGGGGCGTCTTCCAGTTCCGCCATCGGAGCATGTCCAGTTGTACTTGCGTGCCCAAGGAAGGATTCGAACCTTCGTCCACCAGGTTCGGAACCTGGCACTCTATCCCCTGAGTTACCCGGGCGGGGTGACTGGTGGGAGTTGAACCCACGGCATCCTGAGTCACATTCAGGCGCTCTACCACTGAGCTACAGCCACAGTCGAGATGGAAGGAATCGAACCTTCGGCCCCCTGATCCCAAATCAGGTGCCCTACCATTGGGCCACATCTCGTTACGGGCCCGGCCGTCCTGTCGCGGTCGGGACCTTGCGCTATGTACGGGTATCGAACCCGTGACCTTCGGCGTGACAAGCCGATGCTCTACCCCTGAGCTAACACAGCATGTAGTTACTTGCGTACTCCGACAGGGACTCGAACCCTGTACCCGAGAGTGAAAATCTCGGATCTTAACCCATAGACGACCGGAGCTTGGCTGACCGGGGAGGATTCGAACCTACAACTTCCCGGGTCAGAGCCGGGCGTTCTTCCAGTTGAACTACCGATCAATGAAGTTGTACAGCTCCCAGGGGTGGGATCGAACCACCGACCAAACGATTAACAATCGTCCGCTCTGCCGCTGAGCTACCCAGGATCACGCTCGGTTGCCTGGGTTCGAACCAGGAACCTCTAAGGTCAAAGCTTAGCGTGCTTCCAGTTGCACCACAACCGATTATTATTCGGGCTGGTGGACGCCCCAGCCCGCTAGCCGATGGCTCAGCTAGTTGACGACCTTCCTTCTGTCGCGTCCTGTCGCCGTACCGCGTACGGGGATCGAACCCGTACCCCCGGAATGAGAATCCGGTATCCAGTCCACTAGACCAACGCGGCGGGTGGGGCTCGGCTCACTACTTCCGAGCCCCGGAATGTTTACGCTAGGTTCACCAGTCAGTGACCCGGGACTGTCCCGGGGTGCTGTCTGCGGTGTGAACCCGTCCCCGCCGAAGGTATCGAACCTCCCATGTCAACGACGAGTGCTTTACAGGCACCCTGCCACACCTGTGGCTGACGGGGATTCGGGGCGGGCTGTGGAGGAGCCCACCCCTGGACTCGGACGGCGTTAGCGAGACGCCTGGAGCCCATGCGCTTGCGGGTCAGAAAGGATCGAAACACCCCCGCTAGAAAGCGCGTTGTGTGAAGTTGTGTACGCGGTAGGAAGAGGAGTCGAACCCCCACCCTCTCGGATGCCCCGGCTTTCGAAACCAGGTGTCCACCACTGGACTTCCCTACCCAAGCGGAAGGTGGTGGAATCGAACCACAGCCCTTTCAGGCTACCCGGTTAGCAACCGGGGCGGAGTGCCCAGCTCCGCACCTTCCAACGGACGAGCCTCCAGCTTGGCCCCGTCGTACCCCCTACGACATGAAAAGTAGGCGGCTCGTCCTAGTGGCGGGAACGGGAGTCGAACCCGTGAACGTCGGCTTATGAGGCCGATGCGCGACCGTCGCGCCGTCCCGCTACGTGGCCCGCGCCTGATCCGTGACGATCAGCGCGGGCACCCCGGGGAGTCACGTCCCGAGGTCCAGTCAGAAGCCGTCAGTGTCGGTTCAGGTGTCCGTCGCCCGATCATGGCCGACACCCTCACGCACCCGCTTCAGAGCCGGTACCGCATCTGTAACGCGACCGGGATTCGAACCCGGGTCCTCCCCAAGGGGTGCTCTGCCACTGAGCTACCGCGTCAACCCCCTGCCACCGGGGGCCCTTTTCCCGCCGAGCTAGCTAGGCTCGCGGGTCGTGTCCGTTGCGCTTGGCATTGCGCTAGGTACCACTTCAGTGATGTACGGACCAACACACCGCAGGACCACAGGGAATCGAACCCCAGTCTTCCGCTTTGGAGGCGGATGTCATACCACTAGACCATGCTCCCATGCTCGACCGTAGCCGGGACTTCAGCTTACCTTAAGTCAACGTCGATGTCTTGCCCGTTTTCCCAGTCCAGGTCATCCCAGGGCTTGTCAGACATGTGCGTCCTTTCGTCGTTCCGTCTTGCGTCGATGGGAGTAATCTATCAGAGTCCCCCCGGGCTGTCAACCCGGGGGTCCCCCTTCGGTGTTTCCCCAGCTTACAGGGCAACCCAGCGGTACCCCAGCCCATCCAGGTACTTGGACTCCACCTTCCCGTCCTTCTGTAGCTGACGGAGCGACGTGTAAACCTGTTGCTCCTTCTCCTGGACCTTCTCCGCAAGGTCCGGCTTGGAGATCCCCGAGGCTCCGGCCTGGCGGACCTCCTCCAGGATCTTGGCCGTGCGCTCCGCCACGGCCGGGTCTGGCTTGCGGCCCCGGCGCGAGGTCTCCGGCTCCGGCTCCGGCTCCGGTTCGCCCTGGATCTCCTGGCCCAGCGCGGACAGCTCGTCCGCCGCCTTCACCTCATCAGCGTGGATCAGCGCAGCGGCCTTCTCCGCCGCCTCACGGAGCGCCTGAAGGTCCGGCATCGCGTCCGCTACCGCCGATGGCTCCGGCGTCGTCTCCGGCTCGGAGATCGGCTCTGGGGCCGTCTCCGGCTCGGGGTTGGGGTTGCGCGTCCGGTTGCGGCGGGCCCGCTTGGCGAAGGCGTTCTCTTCGGGGGCCTTCTGGCGGTTCTTCGCTACCCAGAATGACATGGTGGTTCCTTCCTAGCCGGTGGTCACCCGGCGGATGTTGTAGTTGCTCCCCACCCTGTACGGCTCCCAGACCATGACCGGAAGGACGCCGTACACCATGTCCGGGATCAGCTTGAGGAACTGTTCCCCCTTCATGGGGTAGATAGCCCCGGTGTCGGCGTTCTTCATCCGCACGGTGTAGCCGCTGCGGATGGTGATGATCTCGTGGAACTGGAGCCGGGCCCGGAAGTGCTCAGGCTTGCGCCAGTCGTACTTGGTGTCCGGCTTCAGTACGTAGTCGTCGGCCTCCAGGTCCCAGTGGTATTCGTTCCACGGGTGTTCCCAGGGGATCGATCCGTCACGCTCGTACGGTATGAGGACTTCTTTCTTCGGCATCGGTAGCCCTTCGCGAAGACGGGGGCCCCGAAGGGCCCCCGCGAGTTGGTTAGAAGCCCGGGTCCTCGGTGAAGCCCTGGGCAGGGGCTCCCGCAGCGGCGGGAGTCGGCTCCGCCACCGCCGGGAAGGAGGTAACCGCAACGGCCCCGCCTTCCGGCTGGCGCATGGAGTACTGGACTACCGCCTGGGTCTCGCCCCGGTATTCGTCGTGGACGATCTCCACGTTGACGCGCTTACCGACCATGACGGCCGCGATCTGGGCCATGGTGGGCTTGTGCTTCTTCAGCGTCTCCGCATCGATACCCACCGCCTTCAGGTGGCCCATGAGCATCCCGGCGGCTTTGGCCGACTTGGTGACGTACACCTTCTTCGGACGCTTGCCCGCGTGCGGGCCCTCCGAGATTTTCAGCTTCACCACGATCATGGGGTTGCCGGTGCTCTTGGAGACCGTGGCCTCCGCCTCTTCGATCAGGGCCGTGTACTTGCCGACCGGGGGGACGTTGAAGCGGTCCCCGGCTTCGGCAACGATCTCGTCCCAGGGGAGATCAGCCATGTTGTGATCCTTTCGTTACGGTTGGAAACCGGGGAAGACGTTCCCCATGATCTCCGTGATGTTCGGGTTGTCGATGGTGTTGGATTCGAAGCGGTCTTCGAAGTGGCTCCCCGTGATGAAGAGCGGGTGGGGCTTCACCAGGAGGCGGCGTACGGTCGGGCTGTTATCCGTCACGATGCCGTCCGCGTTCGGGAGCTGGGCTACGCGAAGACACGCCGTGGTGTTCATCCAATAGGCGATGCCGTTGCGAAGCTGGCCTTCCATGTGCGGGACATAGCTCCCGTCTTGCTGGAGCTTGCCTTCCGAGGTGAACACGACGCAACGCGCCGGGTTCCTGGGGTCCTTCACGATGTCGCGGAACCGCTTGATGCGGTCGGACATGTGCGCGAGGAGCTTTCCCCAATCCTGTTGCTGAAGCCCGGTCATGTCCGGCTGAATCGCCTTCTTGCACCGGTTCTGGACTTCGGTCACGGAGTCCATGACAATCGACTGGAACGGGTGGTCCGCCTGGATCACCCAGTTGATTACCTGGTCAACCGTGCCCCACTGGTGGATATCCACCACGCAGATATCCCAGGTGCCGTCCGCCTTCGGCGGGGCTTCGGCGGGGTTCTCCCACCAGATGACCCGGTACGGCTGTTCTGGGTTGTTGGGGTTGCGCCTCCCATCGAAGGCGTTCCACGACCCTTCGGCGTCCAGCGCCAGGATCGGACCTGGAGCTGTTGCCGCAAGTGAGGACTTACCTACCTTCGTCTTCCCGTACAGGAGAAACGAAGCGTTGTGCCTCGGGTTTCGTTCGGTCATCGTGTCCTTTCCCCATTCGTCTTTCGGTCCTTAATTCTATCAGACACCCTTCCGGGGCGGGTCCTGGTAGCGTGCGAGCGGGTCACGCTCGCGGAAGCCATCACGGAGCGCGTGTTCTACGCGCGAGCCGTCATCGAACATCGGGCACACCGTGAAGAACGGGCAGTCCCAGGAACAGTCCCGGGTCGGGTTCGGGTAGGCGATCCGACCGGCCGACTCCGAAGAGGCGTGCTCCAGGACCGCTTCCATGCGGAAGATGTCCGAGATGATCTCGTGAAGCCGGGTCTCGTACGAGCCGATCTCGGCGTTGTTGTGGTGGATCTCGTATCGCGCATAGAAGGGTGGCTTCGCGGCCTTCGTCCGCTTCACCTTCTTCAGGACGTTGTACAGAGCCCCGTCCGTCCAGGCTCCGTCCTGGGTCCAGGACTCTAGCCAGTGATAGTGGAGCATCTGCGGGTCTTGCTGGAGCATCGGGAGCGCCATCGTGATGGACTGGGCGGTCTTGTGGTCCACGAAGAGCCGCTTCCCGTCCATCTTCCGGCGGACCCTGGCGTCCAGCTTGCCGACGATTTCGAACGGCTTTTCATACCGACGCGCCAGCACCGGGAACACCCGGTCACCGGGAACCGAGACGATCTCCTCCGTAGCGATGAACTCCAGGTCCGCGTCCGCGCCGGAGTCGGCTATCCACTCCTCGTACCCCTCCACCATGGCCCGCTCCAGCTCGCAATCCTTCGCGAAGGCTTCAGCGGTGCCCTGGTCCGGGGCGTCCCCGGTCATCGCCATGTACGCGGCGTACAGCCCCCAGTCGTGGTCCTGAGCCTTCTTCAGCTCGTCCAGGGCGTCTTGGCCCGGGGTGTAGAACGCCTCCAGCCCGACGTGGACCCGGGACCCGGACTTCAGCGGGCCGGTGGGGTCGTTGCCCTTCGGCGCAAGGCGTCGGAACTCCGAGAGGTACCACTTCCGGCGGCACCGGAGGAAGGTCTTCATCTCCGATTGGGAGATCCTGCGGATGTCGCTCACTTCTGGTCCTTGTCCTTCTTCTTTGACGGGGTGTCCCCCGCGCTCCGTTCGGGGTTGCGGATTCGGGAGCGGCGCTGACGCTCCAGGTAGTACCCGATCAGGGTTCCGTCGTCCTGGATCGGCCCGTTGTTGTCGGGGTGGTTAGGGTCGTTGCTCTTCCTTGGCATCTTCTCTTCCTTTCACTTCGGCCTCAATGCGAGGCCACATCTTCCGTACCCACTCATCCCTGTTGACGAGTCGTTTACGGGCCCGCTCCCGAACGATGTACTCGGGAGTGGCCCGTGGGTCGTCGTAGCGTAGACCGCCTATCGGTCAGTCCCCCATCAATCCGGTGGCTTCCAGACGCGTGGCTTCCGCGTCCAGCTCGGCGGTGGACTTGCCGAGCCTCCGAAGCTTAACCCGGTCCCGGACGATCTCCTCCAGGCGCTCGGACTTCGCACGAAGCCGTTCAATCTGGGTCTCTTCGATCGTCCCGGCGGTCACCAAGTCGATGATCGTCACGGAGTCGTGGACCTCGGAGCCGATGCGGTGGATTCGGTCTTCGCCTTGCTTCAGCTCCACCAGGGACCAGCCCCGCTGAAGCCGGACCAGGGTGTCCGCCCGCGTGAGGTTCAGGCCCACGCCACCGGCTTTGTACGTGAACAGGATGTAATCGAGCTTTCCGGCCTGGAACGCCTGGACCGCTTCGTCCCGCTCGTCCGCCGACACGCCGCCGGTGATCGTCGCGAACTCAATACCCTTCTCCGTGAGCCGCTTCGCGGCCAAGTCGATGAGCTGGCGGTGTTCCGCCGCGATGGCAAGCGGCTTGCCGGGGTTGTCCGCGATGATCTCCATAAGCTCATCGATCTTCGGGGACGGGTCCGTGAGCGTCACCTTCCACGTGGCGGGGTCCTCGGGGGTCTCGCCCTTGTCCACCTCGCAGTACGCCGAAGCGAACTGGAGGAGGCGGGTAGCCCCGGCAAGGTTCCCGTTCGCCACGAGAACCGTTCCGTCCTCCAGGATCGTGACCAGGTTGTCCGCGATGTCCTCGTACGCCTTCTTCTGGCCCACGCCCATCTCCACATCCCGGCGGATGTACACCTTGTCCGGGAGCTGGGAGAGGACTTCGGCCTTAATCATGCGCCGGAACATCGGGTCCACTAGGGAGAAGAATTCCTCCTTGCGCTCCGGCTTCAGCCCGATGATGTCCATCCCCCCGAAAGGGTTGAACTGAAGGAGCGCGTACCGCTCCAGGAACGCCGACTTCGCGGGGAACTCCTGGGGGCTCACGGTGTGGAGGATGCTCCACAGGTCCCCGGGGTGGTTCGCCACGGGCGTCCCGGTCAGCGCCCAGCGGTACTTCACCGTGGAGCCGTGGAACACGTTCCAGATGGCGCGCGTCTGGAGGGCGTTGGGGTCTTTCACGCGGTGGGCTTCGTCCAGCACGCACACGCGGAACGGAATGGCGTTCAGCTCCTTGGGGTGGGTCTCGCACGCCGAGACCTTCAGACCCGGGGTCCCCGCCTTGGGGTCACACTCCTGGCACTTCTTCAGCCGGGTTTTCCCGTAGGCGGACAGGCGCGAGTGGAGGCGCATAGCCTCCATGTTCATGATGATGACCGCGTTCGGGGACTTCACGGCTTCGGCCAGTTGCTTCCGGCGCTTGGCGGCGGAACCGTGGATCACGAACGGGTTCGCCTCGGGGAGCCACTGGCGGATCTCGCGTTCCCAGTTGCGCTTCAGGGTGTTCGGGCAGACGATCAACGCGGGGTATGCCTCCGAGCCCTCCTCCACGACGCCGGACATCATGTCCACGCGACGAAGGGCCGCGATCGTCTGGAAGGTCTTCCCCGAGCCCATCTCGTCCCCGAGGACCGCGTTCCGAGCGGTCACCAGGAAGTCAGCGCCGGGAATCTGGAAGGGATACAGCTTTTCGTCGTGGTCGTTCACCGGGCTGTAGTCGTCGGCGGGAGCCATGGCTTCACGAAGGCTCAGCGCGGTTTCACGGCGGTACCGAAGGCCACGGGACCATTCCCCCAGCGCCTTCCCCACCACGAGCCGTTCCCCGAACTGGGACCGAAGGACGACGCACGATGCCCACGACAAAGGAAGGGTCCAGCGGTCTGTCTCCTTGTCCCAGCGCTTGCCGGGGATCTCCTTGATGGGGTAGGAGTCGTTCCAAAGGGTCTGTTCCAGGTTCCCCGCCGGGGACAGCGCGTGGAGCACGATCTTAGTGGAGTCCAGCGGGTGAACGTCGGCAACGATCTTCATCATGGCGTCTTCCTTCCTTCGTCTTCGGAGTCCAGCCTAGCATCCGCCACGATCTTTGACCACCGGGGGTAGTCCAGGTCTTTCAACAGCGCGAACACTTGGCGCGCGGCATCCCAGGAATGGGGGAGGCCCGGGACCCGCCACGCGGCGGTGTCCAACATCCGGTCGTTGGCGAACTTGAGATTGGACTTCGCGTACTGGCGCACGTCCGCAATCCCGTTGATCTGGGCAAACCCCTTCACCATCCCGGTGACCTCCAGGGCGTCCGTTTGCTGTGTCAGCTTCGCGGTGTTCGGGGTGATGATGTACTTCTCCACGGCGATGTGGAGGTTGTGGGGTCCGTACTCCCGGGACCACCGCTTCAGGCAGTCCGCCGTATGTGTGGCGATCTCCTCCCGGGGGTACTGGCAGGCGTCGCGAATGCCGTCTTCGAAGTACACGAAGACCCCCGTAGTCGCCCCGGGGTCGAACCCGATCAGCACGTACTCATCACGCGGCTTCGACATAATCCTTCTTCTCTCCCCATCGCTCGCCGATGGACACGCCCGCCGTGAGCGGGATGGACAACAGCTTGTCGTCGTTCATCACGCTGTTCATGATGTGGACGGCTTCGGCCACGTCCTCGTGAGGCACTTCCACGATCACTTCGTCATGGACCGGGAGCCGGAGCACGTCCCCGAGCCCCGCCGCGTCCAGCTCCAGGAGTTTCATCTTCAGGATCTCGGCGGCCATTCCCTGAATGGTGAAGTTGACCAGTTTGTATTCCTTGCCCTCTTCGCCCATGAAACGCCGGTTCGTGAGCGGGGACCGCGAGTACGGGAATCCTTCGGTCTGGGCGCGCTCCTTGGCCCGGCGCTGGACTTCGCGCTGGAACGCGGGAACCCCCGAGTAGGACGCGGCGAAGTCGGCCGACAGCTTTTCGATCTCGGCGAGCGGAACGCCCGTGGTCGTGGCGAGCTTATCGTTCCCGGCCCCGTACAACGTGGCGTACACGTACGACTTCGTGAGCTGGCGCTTCGGGTCCTCCTTGGTGATCCGGGGGTCCTTGTAGATACCCCTGGTCAGCGTCGTGAAGAAGTCGTCCTCCGTGGCGAAGGCGGCGGCTAGCCCCGGGTCCGCCGACAGGTGGGCCATGATGCGCAACTCCACCTGGTCAAAGTCCACCATGAGGAGCGTCTTCCCCTCTTCGGCGATCACACAGTTACGGATCACTCGCGACAGCGGGTCTTTACCTCGGGGGAGTTGTTGGAGGTTGGGGTGGGACATCGACATACGCGAGGTGACCACCCCGAAGGCCCCGGCCGACTGCTCAGCGAAGCCCAACGTGTTGATACTCGGGTGGAGTCGTCCGTCATGCTGGGAGTACTCCAGGAACCGCCGGAGGTACGTGGACTTCAGCTTCTCCACCTTCCGGCGCTGTTCGATGAGGCGCGCGAGCGGGTGGTTCACGCCCCGGATTACGTCCTTGTCCAGGGAGTAGTCCCCGGTGGGGGTGAGCTTCCACAGGTCCACGCCGTCTTCCAGGAAGGCCCGGACGATCTCCTCCTTGGAGCCGGGGTTCACGCCGTGGTCGTTGTAGCACTGCGCCGTGAGGTCGTCGTACATCTTGGCGAACTCCTCCCCCTGGTTCAGGGTGTAGGAGCGGTCCAGGAGGAGGCCAGCGCGTTCCATGCGGTCCGCGATCCAGCCCACCGACACCTCCAGGTCGTAGGCGCGCGGAGATTCGGAGAGGACGGACGGGGCGTGGTGGTTCCACAAACGGACGGTCAGCACCGGGTCCAGAGCGGCGTAAATCCAGTACGCGGCCACCGGCCCCGTGGTAGCCACGGGAACCGTCGCCCAACCCCAGTTCCCCGAGCGCATAACCGCATCCAACTGGCCTTGCATCGCGGCGGCTCGGGGGTCCACGTGGCGCGAAGACTGTTGCTTCAGGCCGATGGAGACCGTGGGGTTGGCGATGTGGGCCATCATCATGGTGTCGTCCACCAGGTGTACGGGAACGTGGATACCGTGCTTGCGCAGCATCGCCACGTCATAGCGGGCGTTGTGGCCGACGAACCGGCGGCCGGAGGCGATCCAACGCCGGATGACCTCTTCGGCGAGTCCGAACCAGCGGTGAAGTTCGAAGGCCCACCCGTGGAAGGCGTCGCCGAACTGGACGAGCCGTACCGTGTCCGTCTCGGGGCTCAGGCCCGTGGATTCGGTGTCGAACCCCAGCCGGTCACTCTGGGTCGTGGAGAGCCATTCCAGGCACGCGGTCACGTCCTCGTATGTCTCGACTAGGTGGAGGGAAACGTCTTTGAGCACGGTCTTTAGTCCTTCCTTCGTCTGGCAGGCCCCCGGAGGGGCCTGCCTGTCAGTCTACCTGAGCGGTCATGAAGCGGCTTGCGTAGTACAGCGGGATGGCGACGGGCCACATGGCGGCCACACCCACGATGACCGCGAGGAGCACCAGGAGGGCGTCCCCTTCGGTCTCGGGGTCGGCGTGGCGGGCGTCGTTGAAGCCCATGACACGCCGGATGGGAGTGGACACGATGACGCCCGATCCGATCGCACCGAGTAGATAACCAAACACGAAGAGCAATACGAGAGACACGGCGAAATCCTAGCGAAACGTGCGGAAGATGCACTTTAATCATACGGAAGGCCCGACACCCCATCGATGCCGGGCCTTGCGTGATCGCCGTTACTTTTCGGTGTCGGCGGGTTCGTCGTCCTCCTCGGACTCGGGGGCGTGGAGCGACACCGACCCCGCTTCGTCCGTCTTCTCCCACGTCCAGCCGTATTCCTTCGCCAGGTGGTCCAGGAGGCCCACGGCGGTGTCATACTTCATGGCCGCGATCCGACGCCGGGACTCGGTGTCCCAGTAGAACCACACCATCATGATGGCGAACACCAGGATGATGGCGTGGGACAGCACGTCCCAGCCTTCCCCGGTGAACCCGCTCCAGATGACCAGGCCCAGGGAACCGGTCCAAGCCACCGAGGTGAACAGGGGGACCCAGAGCCCTTCGCGCCGGATGCGGCGCTCCAGCGGGTCAAAACCCGCGTTGATCTCCTCGCGAGCGGTGTTGGTGTCTTCACTCACCGTAGGAACCTCCGCACGACGACCCCGAGTCGTACGAAGACGACGAAGAGCCGGAGTCGTAGGAGCTGGACCCGTAGGAGGCGTCCGAGCGCGAGGCGTAGCCGGAGTCCGTGGTGGTCTCCGAGGTGTAGGAGCCGTCCGCGTAGAAGGTGTTCGTCTGGTGCTGGTAGAAGACCGAAGCCGGGTTGGTGGGATCGGTCAGGGGGGAGGTGTAGCCTCCGGCGGTCTTCTCGCGGCGGTTGCGTCGCTTGCGCTCTTCGTCATACCGCTTCAGGCGGTCCTTGTAGTTCATCGTTGTCCCTCTCGTGTAGGTGTTGCCGGTAGTTGTAGTTATGCCCGATGTGCCAGTAATTGCATCCTTGGCATCGGTAGACGCTCCACTCGGAGGTTTTCTCCCCATTGATGAGGCGAGACCACCTCCGAGCTTCCCGAGCGTCTGAGCGGGTGTTATACCCCAGTTTCCCCGTCACGTGACATCGCATCGCGAAGAGGTGTTTCCGGTGCTTCTTCATCCTCTCTGACCCTCCGCATCTCCGCCCGGACCACGTAGACCACGCACCCGATGGAGAGGACGGCACAGATTCCGCCTACCAGGGAGCTGATAACGAACCAGCTCTCCGGGCTAAGCATTCCCGGTGCCCTCCGCCATCTCCATGATCTCCTCACGGTAGAAGCGGACGTGGCCGCCCGGGGTGCGGGTGGAGCGGATCTTCCCGGCGTGGGCCCAGCGCGTGACCGTCTTGGGGTCCACGCGGAAGATCTTGGCGACTTCGCCCGGGGTCATGAGGACCGGCGCTTCCTTGGGCTTGCGGACCAGCTCACCGCTGATACGGTTCTTCATCGCGTCATTGAAGTTCATTTTCGGTCTCCTATCGGTACATGAAAAATCGGACGAGCCACAGGAGGGCCATACCCCCGCACGCTTGCCCGTACGACATCTTCGGAACGATCTCCAGCCAACCGTACAGGAAGGCGTTACCAGAGATCATGAGGACGAGACCCCCCACGGGGATCATGAGGAGGGTCAAACCAAGGGCCCTCGCAAATCGCATCGCGTCCGGAGACGGCCCCGCAGGGACCGCCCCCGGCTCACTCGGTGTTTCGTCGGCCACCTAGTGGCGTCCGATCCACTGAATGACTTCGATGACCAGCCACGCCAGGAGGCTGATCCACCCGAGGTTGACCAGGATGGCGAACACGAAGAACGCCACCACGCAACCCACGGGCCAGTCCTCGCGCGCTTCCTTGCTGAACTTTCGCATCTTCAGTCCTCTTTCTTGGGTTTGTTCCACTTCTGGCCGTTCACCATGATGGTGAGGCCCAGCGGAAGGATGGCATATCCAGGGAGCTGGAGCGCGGCCAGCACGGCGGCGGCCACGATGGAGAGGATGGCGAGGCTACGCGGCACGCGTCACCAGCCGTTCAGACCGTGGAGGTAGGTCCCCAATTCGATGAGGACCCAGACCACGAGCCCGAAGACGATCAGGCCCGCAATGGAGCCGATGCAACCCACGAACTCTTCCACTAGTCGTCCTCCCCCATCAAGCGCTTGAAAGCGGCGATCCGCCCCAGGCGCTCCCACACGGTGGCGACCGTGTACCCGAGGTACGCGGTCCCGGCTCCAGTGGCGAAGTCGGGCCCCGAGATCACCCACAGGAGCCACAGGACCGCCCCGTACAGGATGATGTACAGCGCCACCAGGGCCAGGAGTTCGGTCCGCTCGGACTTGATGAAGTACGCGCGGTCCAGGTTCGGGTACCGGCGGATCTGGTCTTCCACGTACCGTTCGGAGACGCTACGAAGCATCGGACACCTTCATTCCCTTGGTGTAGTGGTCCCCGACTTCCAGAGCTTCGTACAGCTCCTCAGAGACGCAATCCTCCCCGGTCTCGCCCGTGGCTTCGTCTTCGTAGTCGATTTCGTAGCACTCGGGGTAGTAGACCGTCCGGGGCGTGCAATTCGTCGTGGACGTGGTGCGGCCGTTCCGCGTGGTCGTGGTGGTTCGGCAATCCTGGGTCGTGGAGCTGTGGGCCTCCTCGTACTCCTTCTCCGTGACCGTCCCGGACTCCGGTTCGGCCACGCATCCGGCACTGAAGACCAGGGCCCCGAACAGGGCCGCTGTGCCCGCGATGGTGCGCGTCTTCACGAGCCCACCACCATGTTCAGGATGCTGATCCCCACGAAGAAAGCGGCGGCCATATTGATGATGGCGAGCCACGCCTTAGCGCCGGGGGCCACCATGTTCCGCACGGCCAGCGCCATGTTCATGATGAACAGGATGGTTGCGAAGACCAGATACATTCGTTCGTAAAGTTCCATTCGCGTCCTTTCGTCGTTGATCTTGGATCTTGGGAGTGAAGTTCGATGTCGGGCCGCCCTGCCACCCCTCTACCAGAGCGGCCCCTTACCGGAGAGTTCCCCCAACCGGCATCCTCTGAGTGAATTCGCTTCGCTCTTCGGAGAGACCACTAGAATCTAGCACGGCGTCCCGTATCACGCAACTGGGGGTCGGTTTCCACTAAAACTCCAGGTAAGGAGCCTCCGGCTCGGGGTCGGGAATGAGGTGGCCGTGCTCTTCCAGCACTTTCCCCAACCGCTCGTCCACCTTCGCGGCGTGGCGGAAGGCCACGGCGTTCGGGAACGGGATCTTCCGGCCCGACGCGTTGGCGCGCGGGCCCCGGGTCGGCACGAACAGGTTCCGAAGGACTTCCATCGGGTCTTCGGTCCACACGGTGCGGATGCGGTGGTCTTCGCCCGGCACGATGGACTTGCCCATGAGCGCCAGGACGTACGTGTGGTTGTCCTCGCACGTGTCCACGCGCATGATCGCCACGTCCGCCCACCGGCACGCCGGGCACCGCTCCCCGCGAACCGGGGCCGTCCCGGGCATGTGGCCCGTGTGGGCTCCGTCCTTGAATGAGGACCCGAAGCCCAGAAGCCGCGCTTTGAAGCTCTGGTGGGCGGCTTCCATCAAGGTTTCGCTGCGGTCGGCCAAGGAGTCGAACTCTTCGATTTCGTCCAGGGCGAAGTCCGCGAACTCCTCCGAGAGCACGTCAAGGGTCTTGGGTGTTGCTTCGTTCATGGTGGTGGTCTCCTTCATCTTCGATCGTTCGTCAATCGCGTGTGCGGGGCCCGTGTCGAGTCCAGCAACCGGCCCGAACAACGATAGTAGTTGTCTGGTGACTAGTGGTTGGCGGGCCCCGCTCCGATAACGGTAGCACACCGGGTAGTGTTGGAGGCCGACGACCAAAGACGGAAGGATACGCATGTGACAACGGTGAAATTTGGAGACACCAGCGCGGGAGGCCAAGCCCCCACCCCGGGAGCGGCGGCATACGCCGCCTCGCGCCTGGGTCTGCGGGTCTTCCCGCTCACTCCCGGCACCGGCACGCCCGCTGTGAAGGCGTGGCCCGATCTCGCCACCACCGACCCCGACGTGATCCAGGAGTGGTGGACTGGGGAGTTCGCGGGGTTCGGCGTCGGGATCGCCACGGGTGAGGAGTCGAACGTCTTCGTGGTGGACATCGACGTGAAGAAGGGCGTGGACGGGCTGGACACGTGGGTGAACCTGGTCCTGAAGCACGGCCGCATCCCGAACACGCTCATGGTCCAGACCCGTTCGGGAGGCGCACACGTGTACTTCCGGTGGTCCGAAGGCGTCGCCAACTCCACGGGCAACACCAACCGGCTGGGGCCGGGCCTTGACGTGCGGGGGGAGCGCGGGTACGTGCGGGCCCCCGGATGGAGCGGGTACCACGTCATCGCCTACGAAGGGGAGCGGCGTACGTTCATCGCCACCGCCCCGGCGTGGCTCGTGGAGCTGTGCCAGAAAAGGCGGTACGAACGCCAGGGGGACGCCATGCGGGCGGCCCGGCCCGGCACGTCCTGGGCCCGGTACCAGACCGGGCAAGCCCTGGAAACGCTGCGCCAGGCTCCGGGAGGCTCGCGGAACGACACCCTCAATAAGACCGCCTTCCGCCTGGCGGCGGCGGATGTCCTCCTGTATGCGGAGGCGTGGGAAGTATGCCGTGGGATCATGGCCGACATCGGGGCCGGTGACGACGAAGCCGCCCAGCGCCGGACCTTCGAATCCGGCTGGAACGCCGGAGTGAGCCGCCGGGGGACGGCGTAAGATACGAGTAAGCCCCCGGCTTGCGCCGGGGGCTTTTCCCCTCTTACAGGGCGGGAGCAAACCGCCCATAACACCCCGAACGAACTGAAACTACAACTGGGATGGGATGTATATGTCAAACAATAGCACGCCGAATGACCAGGACTTCGGCAAGATGATCTTGGGGGAGATGGACGTTCCCGCAGGATACGGAGAGAACGACCCCGACGCCCCACCCGCTGACCTCCCGCCCGTCCCCACCCCTTCGGAGATGGCGGCGGCCGGAGCGGAGTACGTGGACGCTGAAACCGGCTTCACGCTCCCGGTGGTCTCCTACCACAACCGGGCGGAGCTGTACCACCTCATGACCGCACTGGCGGGTGACGAATCGCGCGCTCTAGGGCATCTGTACCGCCAGGGCCGCGTCATGGTGACCGTGGACGACGAAGGCGCGTTCCCGCTCACGGCCGAAGGTCTGGCCGCTGAGATCGAAAAGTGCATGACCACGGTCAAGCGCACCAGCAAAGACGAACCCGTGGTGGACCTCTTCCCCCTGCCTGTCGCCAAGCTCCTGGCATCGCGTCCGCACCTGTGCGAGCACATCCGGGACCTGGCGGGCGTGAGCGGGGTCCCCCTGTTCCGGAAGGACGGCACGATGTTGACTGACGAAGGCTACGACGAAGACACGAAGTACGTACTCGCCACGGACGCCGGACTGGAGTTCACGGTCCCGGACGCGCCCACCGAGCTGGACGTTCACCGGGCGGTTCGGATGATCCTGGAGCCCATCGCGAAGTTCCCGTTCGTGACGGACGCGGACCGGAACGCGTGGGTGGGCATGGCGCTTACCCCGATGCTCCGCTTCATCTCCCCCGGGCCCTACAAGCTGGGCCTGATCGAAGCGCACCAGGCCGGGTCCGGTAAGTCGTTCCTTGCCGCGATGCTGGCGGAGCTTCACGGCGGCCAAGTCCACGCCGAGCTTCCCGCCGAGGATGCGGAGATGCGCAAGACCGTTACCTCGGTGCTCCAGGAGAAAGGGGGCGTCGTCGTGTTCGACAACGTGGACGGGAAGGTCTCGTCCCCGGTCCTGGCGGGCCTCCTCACCACCCCCCGGTGGTCGGCCAGGCTCCTGGGGAAGAACGCGAACATCACGCTCCCCAACGACCGCATGTGGGTTGCTACTGGTAACAACATCGTGATCGATGGTGACATGGCCCGGCGCGTCCTTCGGTGCGTCATCGATCCGGGGATGCCGAACCCCGAGCTTCGGGAGTTCGACTTCAACCCGGTGGACTGGATCAGGGAGCACCGCTCGGAGTACCTGAGCGCACTGGGAGTCCTGATCCGGTCGTGGGTCGTCAAGGGGAAGGTGCTGGGGTCGTCCCCGGGGTCGGACTCCTACGCCACTTGGCGGAAAGTGGTGGACGGCATCCTGGGCGCGGCGGGGATCTCGGGTGGGTTCGACCCCCAGGAGAACCGCGTCCAGCTCGGGGCGTCGGATGCGGAGTGGGGGGACTTCCTGGAAGCCGCCTACGACATCTTCGGGGACCGCA
>Ga0196970_1000869_pt1 | contig 26803 bp, 27 predicted proteins | sample S1v_513CmetaG_FD_148672 | JGI IMG/M metagenome (GOLD analysis project Ga0196970, IMG submission 148672) | Soil microbial communities from Anza Borrego desert, Southern California, United States - S1+v_5-13C | ecosystem: Environmental > Terrestrial > Soil > Desert | place: USA: California... | reverse complement strand
AACTGACGCAACGCGGATCGCTCTTCCTCAGTCGCTCGAACCGGAGATCGTCCAGACATGCACCACCTCCTCAGGTCGGTGCACCCTCAACAGATATCCATCGGCTTCGTTCGGCAAGTCTGCTTAGACGCGGGCCATCCGGTCACCGTCTGGAATCGCACGCGCGCTAAGGCCGAACTTTTGGTCGAACGCGGCGCCCAGGTCGCCGACACGGCCGTCGAAGCCGTGCGCGATGCCGACACTGTCATCGTCATGCTGGAAAACGGCGGGGTCGTTGCTGACGTTCTGTTCTCCCAAGGCGCCGCCGAGGCGCTGCGCCCAGGCGCGACGCTGATCGACATGAGTCCCATTCAGCCGGCCGAGGCCCAAGACCACGCAGCCCGCGTCGAGAAATGCGGCGTGCGCTAGCCTGGATAATTCATCAGGGGCACGGGAGCGGGCGGCGGGCGCAAGCGTAAGCCGCTGAATTCGTGTATGATTCTGGTGCTGAAGCAGTCTCACCACGGATCAACGGAGTTTGCACCCGCCATGGCCGAGAATACCGGGGTTCTGCCCGGCTTGTCACCGGTCGCCGGCAAGCCGGTGATCGCCGCCTTCGACGGCGGCCGCCTCACCTCCGACGCCGGCGTGCTGCTGCTGGCGGAGATCGATCGGCGGCTCGGCGTCTGCGAGCGCCTGGCCCGCTGCCTCGAGGATCCCCGCGCTCCCGATCGCATCCGGCACACGCTGGCCGAGATGATCCGCTTCCGTGCGCTGTTGATCGCCGCCGGCTACCCGGACGCCAACGACTGCGACACGCTGCGCTCCGACCCGGCGTTCAAGATGGCGGTCGGCCGGCTGCCCGAGACGGGCGGCGATCTGTGCTCACAGCCGACCATCAGCCGGCTGGAGAACCTGCCCGGCCCGGTGGCGCTCAAACGCATGATGGCGGCCATGGTGGAGCTGTTCTGCGACAGCTTCGCCACCGTGCCGCGGCACCTCGTGCTGGACATCGACGACACCGAGGACCGCGTGCACGGCGCCCAGCAGCTCTCACTGTTCCACGCCCACTACGACGGGCGCTGCTTCCTGCCCATCCACATCTACGAGGCGACCACCGGCAAGCCCGTCGCCGTCCTCTTGCGTCCCGGCAAGACGCCGGACGGCGCCGAGGTGGCGCTGGTGCTGCGCCATGTCGTGCGCGCCATCCGCGCCCGCTGGCCGCGGGGCGACATCACCGTGCGCGGCGACAGTCATTACGCCCGCCCCCAAGCGATGGACTGGCTGGAGCGCAACCGTGTCGGCTACGTCTTCGGCCTGGGCGGCAACAAGATCCTGCTCGGGCGCATCTCCGCTCTCGCCGAGGACGCAGCCCTGGGGCGGCTCGCCGGCGAAGCGGAAAAGGTGCGCCGCTTCGGCGAGTTCCGCTACGCGGCCCGCACGTGGAAGATCGAGCGTCGGGTCATCGCCCGCGTCGAGGCCTCGGCCCAGGGGGCCGACAGCCGCTTCATCGTCACCAACCTGACCGGCACGCCCAAGGCGCTGTACGAGACGATCTACTGCGCGCGCGGGCAGATGGAGAACCTGATCAAGGCCCACAAGCTGCACCTCGCTTCCGACCGCACCTCCTGTTCGAAGGCTACGGCCAACCAGTTCCGCCTGCTCATCCACACCGCCGCCTACTGGCTGCTGCACACGTTGCGCGGCTTGGCGCCGAAGGCGTCGTTCTGGCGCGACGCCCAGTTCGACACACTGCGCCTCGGGCTCATCAAGGTGGCGGCGCGGGTCACCGAGATGGTGACCCGCACCAAGGTATCGCTGCCCTCCAGCTTCCCCTTCCAGCAGAGCCTGGCGATGCTGGCCGCTCGGGCCGCCAAGCTGCCGCCGTGACCCGTGGGGCGATGTGCCCCCGAACGAGCCAATCCCCGCAACCAACCAGACCCGCCACGTCGCGCCACCGGCGCCACGCATCGGCGCGCCTCCAACCTGACGTCATCAGCGAACCGGTGAATGATCCGGGCTAGTGGGCCACTTGTCACCAACGTATTTGCCCAACGCATTGTTTCAAAATGGAAATCTGGCGTTAATATGGCCATCATGGTGGCAAGTGACCCACTAGCTCGATGCTCCGGTGTGTCGGGCGGCACGGTGGGCGCCGAGCAAGGCACGCTGGTCATCATGATTGGCGGCGTGGAGAGGGTTTCGACTTTCCGCCATCCTCGCCGTGATCCGGGCGAATGGCTACGCGCTCATGGAGTCCCTGTTCGCCGAAGGGCTCCGTATTCTTGCAGTGCCGGTTCTCGATGTCGATCGACACCAATCGACCCCCGTACCGTGCTCGGCCTTGGCCGGTTGCTCTTCCTGGAGTTTCAGCCGGGCCGCCGCCAGTTCGGCCTCGACCTCAGCCCCGACCACGCGGGCCTTTTTGGCCTGAACCGGGTCCTTGGTACCCAGGCTCCGGATGATCTCACGCCGGCCCACGACCTCCCGGAGGTCGTCGGGTACCACCTTGCGAAGTTGATAAACCCCGTGCCTCGACTTCCGCAAATTCGTCATGAGCGGCATACCAGTTGGACCCCCAATTTGGACCCCCTGGCAGGCGAAAGATCAAGGATTTGTGCGTATCCGAGGCGGCCCAAGGGTTTCAGTACCGTGAAACCCCGAAGTGGCGTCCCCAAGGGGAATCGGCCAGATCCCCAGCTTTTGGACTCCACCGGAACGACTTCCTCAATCTTTTCAACCAGTTGAGAAAGCGTGCCATCCGGTCACTTATTCGCTTCGGTACACCGGTTCGGATCGGTTTAGGTACACCTACGATACCACTCTACCCGATTTCGGTCGAGGCCGCCGCGACATTACCACGGCGTGCATGGCCCTTGGCACCTCGCACCCTCGTGGTATCCTGGTTCGTCCACTTAGATAAGATCGTTTGAACGCGAACCGATCCGAACATGACCAATATACCTGCGGCTTCCGTAGACAAGGACGATGCTCCGGCGTCGTTCAAGTGGGCGACGTACCTCATGGGTGCCGTTGCCTTTGTGTCGCTCGTTGGCCCGCACCTGTTCTTCTGGCTTTGGCGTACGGCGATCCTTAAAGACGGGCAACCCGTCAAAGATGAACTCTGGAGCCAATACGGCGACTTCATCGGCGGGATTGCAAACCCGGTCATCAGCCTTCTGACCTTCGCCGGGTTGTTGTACACGATCCTAGTCCAGCGACAGGAGTTGGCCCTTCAGCGACGGGAACTTGCGAACTCGACTGAAGCACTACGGGCCACCAAGGAGGAGCTTCGAGAAACAAAGGAAATCGCTGCTAGACAGGAAAGGTTTAACCAAATCGAAAGCCGAAAAACCGAGATAGAAAAAGCACTTACACTAGTTAGCACAGAATTGGATGCCGTGCTATCTTTTAGAACAGCAGATGGGATGCGTAGTGTTCGACAGCGATTGGCTGAAGACGCACCCACCTGCATGGACGATTTTTTTTCATCGGAAAAACGTCAAGAAGCTATGTCCGAAAGAACAGATGCGGCAATCAGGTTGATATTGCAGCTTGGTCAATTTGCTACTCTTTATTCTCAATGCACTTCCCAATCACCCCTTATTCATTACTACTACGCAAAATACTGTGATATTGTTAGGCCAATATACGAAACAGATAAGCCTCGCTCCAAGGAACTTCTAGACCTGAATATGCCGAGGATCGTAATTTAGCCATCGCTGACTTCACTTATCCTCGAACACCTTCGTTTCAATCCGGACCTCGCGTTCTCGCAACTCGGGAACCTCCGTGTCCTGGGCGTGGCGGATCTGGACGGCTTCCGCCCGCATCACGGCCACCATGATCGCCAGCCGGGCGTCCTCGCAGACGATCCGGACCGATCTGGTCCAACTATAGCCCCCTCCCCCAGCCTGCAAGCACAGCCGACGGCCGTCTTGGCGGCTCTCCGGCTCACTGAACCTTCAGCCCCAGGAACCGGCACGCCTCCTCAACGGCCCCAACCACGATCATCGGGCCTTCAGACGCCTGCAGGACCTTCGCGACGACTTCCGGATCGAGTTCGCCCTCCTCGACCCCGCCCCCCCCTCGTCGATCCTGCCGTCGCTGACCGAGGCGTCAGCCGCGGGCACTACCCGAAAGCTCCTCGGCAGCAGATAGCGGCGTGAGGCCATTGCGATCTCCTGTTTTGCCCAACCTGCCACAGACCGCTCCGGCGTCAAGGCCGCCCAGGCGGCTGGCCTTCACGGGGGACAGGTATTGAATGCCCTGTCGGCCTGCTCGATGCCCCATACGGCTTGCCGAACCCGCTCTGGGTGTTCTGAGGCAAGCCGAGCAACCTCCTTCCAAAGGTCGTCCACCACCTCGGGTACCGGCGGCAGCCAGATGTCGTCCCACGGGGTGACTCGCACCGACATCTCTGGGTGCTGATGATGCACCAGCTGTCCGCCTCCGAACAGCCGCCCGCCACGAACGAAGAATGAGGATCCTTCTGGCAAGCCCGCCTCGAATAACTGAAGGAAGGCCCTCAGATAAACGTCCCGTGTCAGCCGCCAACCGGCCGCCATCATGTCGCGGTCGAATTTCTCCCCGTCTGCAAGACCCTCCCGCAGTCGTTCGATAAGATCTGGCTTCTCATCCATTTTCACTTTGCCTTTCCGGTGTGCGTAACCTCCAATGCGAGCCCTGCCCTACGGCTCCTTCTTTGATTTATCAGCGATCCGGCTGCGGAAATGGGGCAACCAGGGCTTCAGCTTCGTCCCTGGGGGGATCAAAGGGTTGTCGCGGTCACTCCATAGGCATTCCACGTCCTCGGCCGCGATCATGGCCGACGCAACCGCTGGAGGTTCTTCGAGGCAAAACTCGACGACCAACCCCGTAGCCACCTCCTGCCGAACGGTCCCGCGGGTGCCGCTGGGGATTACCCGCCCGGTGTCGTTGGGGATGTCGCGGATCAGCCGCACCACATCGTCCACTTTCATCCTGATCTCCAGGCCGGCCGCTCACCCCTCACCCACTGTCCAGACCGAAAGTGCTTTCAAAGATAGCGGGTCCTGCCTTACAGCGGAGGCCCCCTTCACACTCTTCGTTCTGCAAACGTGTGCTATACTCAATTGCGGGTAATGGCTACCGCCACCCCTTCAGGTGATCCGACGTAAAGCCAATACACACGACTACGGAATAGCATGGATTCGATGAATATGAACTACTGGCTTACCGGAGATGGATCCGACTGCACAAATACAGTTGCAGAGTACTCCAGCGAAATAGAAAGCCTCATTGATGGAGGTGTTGGACTTTATTCAACTCACCCAAATCTACTCCCTCGCACCAGGATACCATACACCTACTTATCCACAATAGGCAAACGCCACATCTACAAACCTGGGCACTATGATAAAATTGCAGCAATGGCAATTAACGCCCGAGATCCATTCTGGTTTGCAGACATTCTTCAATTTTCTGCCGAACAACCTTGGCGGTTTGCCTCACCACTCAGAGGCTTTCTCCACCTCTCCGCGATGCTTTTTACTCACCGTCACGTATCAGCAACCCTTAACTCTCAGGAAGAGGACATAAACGGCGACTTTTGTGCTTCACTTGCAAGCACGGCATATGAAGTAAAATCAAAAATATGTCAGCTTCCTCCCGAAACTGGCAGCAATTTCTTTTATACTGCCAAGGGACGAACAGAGCCAGTGGAAGGTGCTGATTTTGGAATCATTGCTCATTTGAAGGACAATGCAGGCGATTTATATAGACCACTACTATTCCAGGGGAAGATAGCATCTCGCGGAAAGCGAGGACGTTGGTCAGCCAATATACACCGTAAAGACACTAACGGCGTCGAGCAAATAGATAAGATTAAACTATCCGGCATTGGTTGGTATATATTCTACCATCAGGACGATGTGCTTCCTCTTCCCGGACCTACCGTCCGATCCGCAGAGGAAATAAAAAGGGAAACCAACACCTCTTGGACGGTAGATAGCTTTATTGTTGAAGATGCCTATGAGCCAGCAATGGATTTTGGAACATTCCTTGTCTTCGATGTCCTAGACCCCAAATCCACCCGCCACCCAGGTGAGAGAAATCATAGACTTGCTATCGAGCGGCTGGCAGGTGTTGGACTTAATTGCAATAAGGTTTTAGCGGTTAGCACCACGGGTGGAGCTGAATTCAAAGCGTTGGAGGCTGATCTGATTCAGATGGGCTGGAGGCAAGATATGGTGATCGACGACATTGCAAGTCAGCAAACACCTTCAACCGGTCCCGGAGCCAAGAGACCTTGACTTCAATTTTTGCAAAGCAAACACAGGAGAATTACGCTTGACTTTCTAGTTCGAACAGTTGTTGTGAATATTATAAAAGCCTCCCACCGCACGGAAGTTAAGGCGGCCTTTGAACTGTTTACGGAAACAGTCCGAAGGCCGTCGCCCAACTGGGGGCGAAGCCAACACGTCTACAACGCCCCGCCGTATCTTCCCTCCAGCCGAGCCGGTCGGCGATCGCCTGGAGCTCGTGGATCTGGTTCTCGGTGGTCTGGTCAATGCTGACCCTGCAATAGATTGTGCCTCGCTTCCACATACCCCCGTCTGGCGGCCGGGAGCTCAGCCCGCGGAGACAGGAGGGAAGAACTGCCGAAGCAGCCCAAGCCCCCCATCGGTAATGTGAAACCCGGTCAAGGTCCCCGCATCCGGGACAGGCACGAGATATCCGCGACGAAGTCCCTGCTTGATGATCTCCTTGTCGGGACGGCACCACGCACCGCCCAAGAGTCGGAACTCTGTCGGGAACTCATTGGCTGGAGGCGGGGAAACGGCGTAGCGGCTGAGTTCGAGGTAGGCGTGGAGGGCTCCCCAATCCCGTCGCCCACGCCAGCCACGATCCCTCCCCCCCTGATCGGTCTGCCACCAGTCGAGCGACGCAATGTTCTCTCGCGGCTGAGGCGTTACCGTCAGCACATCACTCGGGCCATCGTAAGCCCGTTCCGCGATCTCCAGTGCTCTGCCCATGGTCAGTCGGATGTCCATATCGTCAGCTTCGCATGGATTCCGGTTCTGTCAATCCTACCCCATGCCATTCCTGATGATTCCTGATTAGGGTTTGAGCGGGCAGCCGGTATGAGTGTTTCTGCGGGAATCCAGAGGGCAATTCCAAGGTGGATTTCGGAACACCCGCCGCATGACCTGGGGGCGATCACCTGATCGACCAATCGGGCCTTCGCCGAACTTGGCCGCGTCAGCGAAGCGAATGGCGTCGCCGTCGCCGATCCCGTCTTCCCGACGGCCCGGAACTCCAAGTAGTATAATAGCCCACGGCGACGCTTGTTCTCGGGCTTAGAGCGGGATGGCCGGCAGATTGTTAGCGGCCCCACGATCAAGCTGGGGGCCAACCTTTACGTCGCAGGAGGTACGGATGCTCATTGATTTCATGGACGGGACCACGATTACCAAAATTCCTTATGCATCCGAATATAACCTCATGGTCCGTCGCCTCACGCCAGCAGAACTCGACGCCATGAAGGCCGAATTGAACACAATGATTGACGCTGACGAGATCCACACGGCTGGTTGGATGCCTGGATCAGATTGGAGCAGCACGCCATTCCAACCCCTCTATGAAAAGGCGGCTCTGCGGAACTATGATCTGTCGGCCAAGATGTTTGGACTTCTCGTCTGGGTCGTCTTTATGGAACGGCCTGAGCGGTGGTCCTCTGGCCGCTTCGAGAAGGATGGCGTAGACATTGGAAGCCGAACTTATTTCCGACTAAAGCCGTAAAAGCGGCCGAGGGCATACGAAAGCACTCCAGTAAGGCAAAGAGGCCAGTAAAAACGCTGATCAGCGTGAATTCACGCCTAACGGTTCCGAAGGACGACAGCCATGGCAGACAGCACCTTGCAAGCTTTTCTCAAGAACGCAGCAACATACCTAAACTGCCACGGTAGTGAGAATTGGTCCACTCGGGTCACCATTGGTTCAGGCTGGGCTAACCTGCACATCGAAAAAGAAGGAGACGAGTACATCGCCAACATAGAAGTTGGTTGCACCACGGATCATCTCGGGGGACCAAAGTCCGAATCCTTCGAGGCCTCCGAATACCGCATACTGCCGTCCTTCTCCGTCGTTATTACAGATCCTTCGTTTTCTGACATTACAGCACTTCTGTCGAAAGTGCGAGCGGATGAACAGGCCCTTGGAAAAGCGTTTCGTGAGAAGTGGAGTGAGTATACTGGAGCATGACAGCCGCCGTCATGTGCAACGCCGGATCACGCCTCCACACGAAGACACTTCACATGCCGAGAGTTCGGACGTTCTTCGTGGTCGCCCCGCACCACCGGTGCGGGGCGAAGAGCCAAAGCAGCTATGCCGATGTTGCTCTCCCTGCCATGACGCCCGCCGTATCTGCCGAAGCGGTATTGAGGACCCGATACACGCTCGCCCGCCCGATCTCCAGTCGGCGAGCAATCTCAGCAGCCCCGACACCATCCGCCCGCATAGCCAAGATCTCCTGGGCCTTGAGCTTGGCGGTCGGCTTCCGACCCCTGTACTTCCCTTCGGCCTTCGCCCTGGCGACGCCCTCACGCTGCCTTTCCAGCATGCGTTCCCGCTCGAAGGCCGCTAACCCGAGGGCGACGGTCACCATCAGCCGGCCCGTGGCGGTCGAGGTATCGACGGCGAGGTTCAGTATGCGGAGGTGAGCCTGCTTCCGCTCCAGCACCCCGATCACCTCGTTCAGGTGCGTCATCGACCGGGCCAACCGGTCCAGCGAGGTCACCACCAGCGTGTCGGTGTCCCGGATGTAGTCGAGAGCCGTCTCCAGCATTGGCCGCCGCATGGCGACCGCCGACACCTGTTCCTGGTAGATCTTCTCGCAGCCGACGCGGGTCAATTCCGTGACCTGGGCGTCAAGGCCGGCAACCTGATCAATTGTCGAGGTGCGAGCATACCCGATCAACATGGCAACCTCGCCTCAATGACTTCCCTGAACATGATAGACAAACGTCTCACTTTGTCAAATCCGGGTCCATTGAGACGACCTTTGCCTCCGTTTCTCAATTCTCATTGGGGCAAGGTCTTTTGGTAAAATATCACTTGGCTCGAAGGGTTCGTAGAGAGCAAAATCGGCTTCAGCACGCAGCACACCGTCTATAATCCCGCCCCATTTTACCAACGTGTCTAGTGCAGTCTTTCAATCGCGACACTCGGCAGGACTGGCCGCGACAGACGATTACACAAAATAACATCTACTGTAGTACAAGCCTGCGTTACAACTCCGCCGAAATGTTCGAACGGCCGATACTTACATCTCTTACGAATTTTTTCGCGTACAGTTTAACATTGACGGCAAATAGCTGTTATGGTTTTTAGGCCATTTCTCATACCTCTTACACCTCTACTATCGTCACGGCATGGAACGCACATTATGACAGCATCTGATATCGCTCTTGCCATCTCCAACAACTCCGAACAAGCGATGAGAGTTATTGGGGTTGTTCTCGGTTATTCCGGGGCAGCCATGCTATCAATTCCGAGAATGCACGAAAACAATGTTTTAGAGGCTATGTACTTAACCGATCTCTCTAGCAACCCAACAATTCCAGAACGAGACGCAAATGCCATGAAGCGACTCATGGTGTGCTTCTGCGGAATTTCTTTTGTTGTATTCGTTCTCTACATCAATCGTGTCATTGTTACCAACTCACACATATCGCCTTGGTCTGAATGGAGTGAAGTCGCATCACTATACGGGATACCGGCGATACTATTTCTCTATTTCGTGAGAATATTCTTTTTTATTCGTGACATTTCCCCTAAAACGTTGAGGTCAGCAACAGAATTTAAAGTAGCCAAGCTGATAATGCCAATTCCAAACTCGGCAACGGGCGTTCAAGTCAAGCAAACGCTCAACACTGCGGGCACAATAATGACAATTATGGCAGTTTCACTTGGCCTTGCGTCGTATCTCTTACCGTAATTTTGTCCAGACCAACGAAAGAGGAGGACATTCATAGTGCCGATTCTTATTAAGCTCGAAATACCGATCTCGCAGAGAGTTGCATTTGAGGAGTGGTGCCACGAAAACTGGCAAACCCACAAACCTGAATATAAGTGGCTGGCACTTAATTCCAGAAACGATATTTGGATTGGAGTCTGCACGGTCACTTCCGCAGCAAGTCTTCTTGTGGTGAGAAGCATATGGGCAGACTCATATCGAGGAGCGGAGGAGGTCCAGTAGTCGGAATGGCCATGGTGCGGTTCTTCTGCTCACTCTCCTCTGGGCCGCCCTGGCCGAGAAGGAACGCCGACTGATTGCCGACCGGACGCGTCAGGCCCTCCAGGCGAAGAAGAACCGGGGCGAGCGTCTGGGCAACCCGAACATCATCGAGGTCGCGAGGGCCGGTGCCGACCGACGGCGGACTATGGCCGACGAGCACGCCGCGAAGGTATTGCCGGTCATCGACGAGATCCGGCGGGCTGGGGTCACAACGCTTGAGGGGATTGCAGATGCCCTGAACGCTCGCGGGATCCGGACAGCCCGCGGAGGCCGCTGGCACGGCAGCACGGTCCGGAACATCATCCGCCGTGAGGTTCCACCGGGGGCGGCCTCGGCGTAATCGGCTCGATGAGATCCGGGCCGTCGTGCCGGACATCGTTCACCCGCGTGGACACCGGCCAGATCATCATGGCTTCCCCAGGATACGGCCGCAGGAGGGCCTGGAGTTCGTCCGCCGATCCCTGGGTCTCGCCGAGTCACAGGCTGTAGTCGCCGGGCTCGATCACCACCGGCATGCGGTCGTGGATCGGCTGCAGGAGGTCGTTGGCCGCGGTCGTCACGATGGTAAAGGTCCGGACCCAGTTTCCTTCGGGATCCCGCCAGTTCTCCCAGAGTCCAGCCAGAGCCATGGGTTCTCCGTCCCGAAAGGCAATCGCGTAAGGTTGCTTTCGGCTCCCTTCCGGCCGCCACTCATAGAAGGCATCGGCCGGCACGAGGCAGCGGCGGCGATGGAAGGCGTCGCGGAACGACGGCTTCTCCGCCAGGGCCTCGGCTCGGGCGTTGATCAGGCGATTTCCGATGGACGGGTCCTTGGCCCAGTGGGGAATCAGGCCCCACCGGAGGAGATCGAGGGACCGCTGCTCGGTCTCGGGGTTGAACCGGACCACGGCGATGTCGTCTGTCGGGGCGGCGTTGTAGCGGGCCGGGTAATTCGGTACGGAGTTCACGGTGCCGAACCGTTCTCGGAGAAGCTCGGGCGGGCTCTTCTGGACGAACCGACCGCACATGGTCCACTCCAGTCTGGCTGGTCACCGACGTTTACTCTCCCTCGGCCATCCACCAGATGATGGCCCCATCTCATCGGGAGACGACGAATTTGGTTGCGACCTCAGTCACCGGCAAGGACGCCGGCTGGGGGCATGCTGACGGTTGCCAAGGAGTCTCGGCCGATATCATACCCTGGTATGTAGTCAAGCCCAATGGCGAACCATCCGGTTCGATATCCCTCCGCCGGAGATGCAATATCGCCGGTTTAACCTTCAACCTCCGCCCACAACCACATTGTCGCCCGCTGATCTTCCCTGGTAGGTTTCGCCGGGAGAGCCACCAGTGGTACCCTTGGTGGCGTAGGAACGCGGGAGTGTGGTCGTGGCCGACGCCAACCGGGTCATCGCAGACCCTGTCATCAACTCGCCCTTCGAGGAGCCGACCCGGCACTTCAAGTTCGACGACGACGGGATCACCAACGAGATCGTCGAGGAGCGGCGGCAAAGCTCGTACTTCATGCCGATCCCCGCGGCCAAGAAGAAGGGCAAACAGCTTTCCTTCGAGACCGAGTGGACCCAGGACCGCGTCGAGGAGAACAAATTCATCAACCGCATCCGGGTCCGGGTCGCCATGTGGCGGCAGGGTGGGTACGCCGACATCACCCGCACCACCCGCCGGCTGCTGGAGCACTGGACCAACCCCGAGCGGGAGCGGCGGCTGTTCTTCTGCCAGATCGAGGCACTGGAGACCGTCATCTACATCACCGAAGTGGCCAAGAAATACGGCGACGCCTGGATTGAGAACGACCTGAAGGACTTCAGCCGCGACGCCAATCCGGATCTGCTCCGCATCGCCTTCAAGATGGCCACGGGCAGCGGCAAGACGGTCGTGATGTCCATGCTGATCGCGTGGCACGCCCTCAACAAGGCGGCCAATCCCCAGGACGCCCGCTTCTCCGACGCCTTCCTCATCGTCGCCCCCGGCATCACGATCCGCGACCGGCTCCGAGTCCTGCTGCCGGCCGACCCGGAGAACTACTACCGGGACAAGGACATCGTGCCCGTCGAGATGATGGAAACGTTGCTGCGGGCCAAGGTCCTGGTGACCAACTACCACGCCTTCCAGCTTCGCGAGAAGACCGACGCCAGCAAGCTGACCAAGATCGTCTCCGGCCAGGAGGCCACCGGGGTGAACAAGGAGACCCCCGAGCAGATGGTCCGCCGCGTCTGCCGGGAGCTTGGCAACAAGAAGAACATTGTCGTCCTCAATGATGAGGCCCACCACTGCTACCGCCGCCGCGTCGGCGGCGACGAGATCGCCCTGAAGGGCGAGGACCGGAAGGAAGCCGAGAAGCGGGACGAACTGGCCAGGGTGTGGATCTCCGGGTTGGAGGCGATCAAGCACGCGAGAGGCGTCAAGGTCGTCTACGACGTGTCGGCCACTCCCTTTTTCCTCCGGGGCTCCGGCTATGGGGAGGGGTACGTCTTCCCGTGGGTGGTGTCTGACTTCTCGCTGATCGACGCCATCGAAAGCGGCATCGTCAAGGTGCCTCGCGTCCCCGTGGCGGACGAGCAGATGGACGGCGATCAGCCGACCTACCGCGATATCTGGCAGCGAATCCGGGATGAACTGCCCAAGGCCGGCCGTGGCAAGGACAAGGAGGCATCTGAGGGCGAACCCATCCTGCCGAAGGAGTTGCAGGGGGCCATCCATACCCTCTACGGCCACTACCGCCGCAGCTACGAGAAGTGGGCAGCCAACACCGAGGCCGCGGAGCGGGGCCAGACCCCGCCCGTCTTCATCGTCGTCTGCAACAACACCAGCGTGTCGCGGCTCGTCTTCAACTACATCGCTGGCTGGGAGAAGACGCTGGCGGACGGGAGCACCGTGGTGGTTCCCGGTGCCCTGCCGATCTTCTCGAACGAGCAGGACGGCACGTGGACCCGCCGGCCCAACTCGATCCTGGTGGACAGCGAGCAGTTGGAATCCGGCGAGGCGATGAGCGACGAGTTCAAGAAGATCGCCGCCGCCGAGATCGAGGAATTCAAGGCGGAATTGCGTGCCCGGTTCCCCGGACGGGACGTGGAGGACATCTCCGACGAGGACCTGCTTCGCGAGGTCATGAACACCGTCGGCAAGGCCGGCAAGCTCGGCGAGAACGTGAAATGCGTCGTCTCCGTCTCGATGCTGACCGAGGGCTGGGACGCCAACACGGTCACCCACATCCTCGGTGTTCGGGCGTTCGGCACCCAGTTGCTCTGCGAGCAGGTGGTCGGCCGCGGGTTGCGTCGCATGTCCTACGCCGCCGAGGAAAAGACCATCTCGGTCAACGGCAAGGCGGTGGAGATAAAGTGCTTCCCCACCGAATACGCCGAGGTGTTTGGCATTCCGTTCTCGTTCATCCCGGCGAACGGCAAGATCTCCGATCCGCCGCCGCGGCCGATGCCCACCCGCGTCCGGGCACTGGAGGATCGGATCGACTGCCGGATCACCTTCCCCCGCGTCGTCGGCTACCGGTTCCTGCTGCCCAGCACCCGCTTCGAGGCCAAGTTCTCCGACCGGTCCGTCTTGTCGCTGTCGTCGGCCGACGTGCCGCTGAAGACCGAGAACGCCCCCATCGTCGGCCAGAGCACGATCCTGACGCTCGACGACCTGAAGAAGCGTCGGCCGCAGGAGGTCGCCTTCCTGTTGGCCAAGCTGGTGCTGGAGAAGTATTTCCGCCAGGACGGCTCCAAGAAGGCCGACCGGGCCAGCCATCACCGGTTTGACGCGGAGGTACAGGCGTGGCTGTTCCCGCAGGTCCTCAAGATCGCCAAGCAGTGGCTCGACGAGTGCGTGGTGATCAAGGGGGACGCCTTCCTCCAAATGCTGCTGCTGATTGAACTTGCCCACGACGCCGCCGACCGCATCTACGCCGCCATCGTCGATGCCACCCAGGGTGAGAAGACCCTGGTCCCGATCCTGCGGCCCTACGACACCGTGGGAAGCACCCGGCACGTGGACTTCGACACCACCCGCTCGACCCTGAAAACTGATCCGGGCAAATGCCACATCAGCCACATCGTCGGCGACTCCGGCTGGGAGCATAAACTCGCCCAGGTCCTGGAAGACATGGACGAGGTGGTCCACTACGTGAAGAACCACGGCCTGGGCTTCACCATCCCCTACACTCTCAACGGCCAGGAGCACGCCTACATCCCCGACTTCATCGCCCACATCGACGACGGCCAGCCGGACTGGCTGAACCTGATCATCGAGGTCAGCGGCGAGAAGAAGAAGGACAAGGACGCCAAGGTCACGACCGCCCGCTCTCTTTGGGTGCCGGCGATCAACAACCATGGCAGTTTCGGCCGCTGGGAGTTTATCGAGATCACCGATCCTTATGACGCGGCGGCTTTGATCCGCAGCAAGATCAGTAACAATAGAGTGGTGTCCGCCACATGCTAAACAGCGAATGTCCGATCTGGGGAACGCCCGCCTCGCAGTCCGATGACAACGGCCTGCCGAACTCCAAAAAATATTATTCGCATCGCACTGCCGGATATTTCTCTGTTACGGACGACGCCCTGAAAGCGTTGCGTAATATAAAGCCTTCTCAACGCCCCATCCTTACTACTTGGATCATAACTCAGCGTCGCCTCGGGCAATTTTGTCCGGCGATTACACCCAGTGTCGTCCGTCAGCTTGAGACGATGAGGTCGCTAACTGTTTGGGATCGTCGGGATCATCTTCTTCACTACCTTGCAAGCAAAATCGAACGAATCGGAATGCGTGTTCAAATTGCAGGTCAGGTGACGGATGACCTGAGAAGAACAACAGAAGAGTTACTTGCTTGGACAGAATCCGTAGAAGACAGAGAATGTCGGTATTTGGTTGATTTTTGTGCCCAGGAGGGGCTTATAGAAAAGGTTGGGAGTTACGAGATTCAATTAACGCTCAAGGGATATGAACATCTTGAGGAATTGGGCAAGGCAAGCTCAACCTCGAGTCAAGTCTTTGTCGCCATGTGGTTCTCTCACTCGATGAATGACGCATACGAAAAAGGAATTGCACCTGCGATAATTAGTGCCGGCTATAGCCCACTCAGAATCGACCAAAAGGAACACATTAACAAAATCGACGACGAGATTGTAGCGGAAATACGCAGGTCAAAATTCCTAGTTGCTGATTTCACATCGGAACCGGAAAAACCGCGTGGCGGCGTCTATTTCGAGGCCGGATTAGCATTTGGACTCAACAAGCCAGTAATATGGACATGCCACGAAGGCAGCATCCCATACGTCCATTTCGACACACGACAGTTCAACCACATCGTTTGGGACTGTCACAGTGATCTGGAGTCAAAATTAAAAACAAGAATTCTAGCGGTTGTCGGAGAGGGGCCGCTATTGAAGCCCGCTTCGTGAGCAAAGCAAATCTTACTGGGTGAATGAACATGACCGATATCTCCTCACTGAAGCACACCGACAAGCGGACCAACATCCCGACCCAGGAGCTTCGCGGCTTCGTGGCCGACGACGAGAAGTCACCCAAGGCCAAACTGTATCCCCGTGACCCGTCGCTGGACCCCCAGCTTGTCTGGAAGGGCAAGGATGAGCAGGACCAGGAAGATCTCGTCGTCCCTGTAGTGCCCATCTACATCCAGGAGAAGATCCACCCGCAGGCCCTCGTCGAAGCCCTGCGGAAGGAGGCCCGGAAGGAGACGGCCCCCATGGCCGACCTCTTCTCGGACTTCAACAACATCAAGTTCGAGGACTTGGTGGACTTCTACCGGCATGAGCAGAACTGGTCGAACCGGATGATCCTCGGGGACTCCTTGATGGTTATGACCAGCTTGGCGGAGAAGGAAGGGCTAAAGGGGAAGGTCCAATGCATCTACATGGACCCTCCATATGGGATTAAATTTGGGTCCAACTGGCAGGTATCAACCCGAAAGCGAGAGGTAAAGGACGGAAAAGCTGAGGATGCCAGCCGTGACCCTGAGGTCGTAAAGGCGTTCCGCGACACCTGGAGTCTTGGAATAAACTCATATCTGACATACCTCCGCGACCGGTTGGTGGTCAGCCACGAGCTTCTATCAGATTCTGGCAGCATTTTTGTTCAGATTGGCGACGAAAACGTCCACCTTGTCCGCTGTGTATTGGATGAGGTGTTCGGGTCTGAAAATTTTTGCGGAATTATTACCCTTGTGAAGACCGCCGGGTCTACCTCAGACATACTACCGGGAGTGTGCGATTTTATCGTGTGGTACGCGAAAAGCAAAGAAAACATGAAGTACCGACAAATTTTCTCGGAAAAGAACTCCGATGACAGTGGGGCAGGCGAGTATAAACGCCTCCTATTTTCTGATGGCAGTAGTCGCCCGATGACAAAGGCTGAGCTTGCCGATCCTAGCCTAATTCCAAAGGATGCTGCACGTTACCGGCCGACACAAACCACCTCGCAGAAGCCACCCGGAAGCGACCCCTTAGAATTTGAGGGCAGAGTCTTTCGGCCCGGCCCCGCCCAATATTGGAAGACCAGCATTAACGGCCTAAAAAGGCTGGGGAAAGCTGGTCGCCTGATCGCACGCGGGCAGTCCGTCTCCTATCTCCGGAGGCTGGATGATTTTCCCGTCGCTCCGATCAATAACTTGTGGACCGACGCCAGATGGGGCTTCGATGCCTCAGACAAGCGATACGTTGTTGAGACGAACGCAAAGATCGTCGCACGGTGTATACTGATGGTTACTGACACGGGGGATCTCGTTCTTGACCCAACTTGCGGGTCAGGTACGACTGCATTTGCCGCTGAACAGTGGGGCCGTCGCTGGATCACCATCGACACCAGCAGGGTCGCCTTGGCCTTGGCCCGCACCCGCCTCATGGCGGCCCGCTTCCCCTACTATCTCCTGGCCGACAGCCAGGAGGGCCTGAAGAAGGAAGCGGAGGTCACGGGGAGGGTTCCCCCAGAGCAGCCGACCTCCAACGACATCAAGAAGGGCTTCGTCTTCCGCCGGGTGCCGCACATCACCTTGAAGTCCATCGCCAACAACCCTGAAATCGACGCCATCCACGAGAAGTGGGAGGCCGTCCTGGAACCGATCCGCCAGGATCTCAACCGGGCGGTCGGAAAGACGTGGGAGGAGTGGGAGATTCCGCGGGAGGGCACCGATGAGTGGTCCGACGCGGCCAAGGAACTCCTGACCAAATGGTGGGATACTCGCCGGGGGCGTCAGGCCGAGATCGACACCGCCATCGGCCGGAACGCCGACACAGAGGTACTGTTCGACCAAGCCTATGATGATCCGAAGAAGGTCCGCGTCAGCAGCCCCTTCACGGTTGAGAGCCTATCGCCGCACCGGGTCCTGTCCACGGACGAGGAAGCCCCCGCGGCCGAGAAGCAGGAGAGCACCGACTTCATCACCACCATTCTCGACCACCTCCGCAAGGCCGGCGTCCAGAACAACCGCAAGGCCGAACGGCTGAAGTTCGACCGCCTGGAGCCCTTCGCCGGCACGAACCTCCAGGCCGAGGGCGAGTACACCGACGCCAACGGCACGATCGTCCGCGTCGCCGTCGCCCTCGGGCCGGAGCACGGCACGGTCGGGCCGGAACTGGTCCAGGCAGCGTCCATCGAGGCGACTAAGGGACGAGGCTTCGACATGCTACTGGTCTGCGGCTTCGCCTTCGACCCGCACGTGTCGGAGGAGGCGAAGAACTATGGCCGGCTGGTGGTCCTGCCGGTGAAGATGAACCCGGACCTCGCCATGGGCGACGAGCTTCTGAAAAAGACCGGCTCCGGCAACCTCTTCATGGTCTTCGGCGAGCCCGACATCGGGCCGCTCGACAAACAGGGCCGGGTGCAGCCGCGGGCCGACGGCAAGATCGTCCTGGAGATCCGGGGCGTCGATGTCTACGACCCCACGACCGGGCAGATCCGCTCCCGCTCGACCGACGACATCGCCTGCTGGTTCATTGACACCAGCTACGACGACAAGAGCTTCTTCGTCCGTCACGCGTATTTCGCCGGTGCCGACGAGCCGTACGACCGCCTGAAGAAGGCCCTGCGAGCCGAGATCGACGAAGCCGCGTGGTCATCCCTGTACTCGACCACTAGCCGGCCGTTCGACCGGCCGGCGACGGGGAAGATCGCCGTCAAGGTCATCAACCATTACGGCGACGAGGTCCTGAGAATTTACGAGGTGGCAAAGTAGAACGCGGCAGGGTGAGTGGGCGATCTCCTCCAGGTCGTCCGCCCGCTCCGACGAAGGCGATGTCGATGAGCACCAGGGGACAGTCGAAGCTCTCGCGGCAGGAGGTCGCCCTCATCAAGGCGATGCTGGCGAAGGATTTTCCCCGCCAGGACATCCTGGCCTACTTCAGCCGGCCCGGCCGAAGTGTCAACATGTTCCGGATCAAGGAGATCCGGAGCGGCGAGAAGTTCGGCGACGTTCCGCCGGCCTCCGACCACGCCCTCCAGGCGTTCATCGACAGCTACGAGAAGGCCATCCTACAGGGAGTGAAGGTCATGCCCGCCGGCCCGCTCGACGCGGAAACCCTCGCCGTCCTCTTCCGCCTCGCCAGCGGCGAGCAACCCAAGCTCGTCGTGGGAGAGAACGAGCAGTTGGAGTTCAAGCAGGCGTTCAACTGGGCGTCGCCGGAATACTACGGCAAGGCGATGGCCGCGTTCGCGAACAACAAGGGAGGGTATCTTGTCTTCGGCGTCGATGACAAAGGCATCGTCATCGGCCAGAAACGGGAGACCTTCGAGAAACAGGACAACGGGAAGATCACCCAATTCCTCAACAAGCACTTCTCCCCGGCCATCGAGTGGGACCGGGTCATGTACGAGGTGGCTGGCAAGGCCGTGGGCGTGATCTATACCCACCCCGCCAAGCTGCGTCCGGTGGTGTGCGTGGCCGACAAGCAGAACGTGCTCTACGACGGCGATATCTATTACCGATACGGCGGCCGAAACGATCGTATCCGGTCTGGGGAGCTTCGGCACCTCCTTGAACAGCGGGAGCGGGACGTGGGCGAAGTCTGGCTCCACAAGTTCGCCCGCATGGCGGAGATCGGCGTTCAGAACGTCGGCCTGCTCGATGCTCAGTCGGGCGAGGTCGATGGTCCCGCGGGTGCCTTCCTCATCGACAAGGACCTCCTCGAAAAGGTGAAGTTCATCCGGGAGGGCCAGTTCACCGAGACGGCGGGGGCTCCCACCCTCAAGCTTGTGGGCGAGGTTCAGACGGTCGAGGGTGACCTGCTCCAGCCCGCCGTGACCGTCAAGCTTCCGACCGCGATCAGCGAGCACGACATGCTCATGACCTTCCTTGAGCAGAAGAAGGTCATGGGAGCGAAGGAATTCATCCGCAGCACCGTCCACCGAGGGTCCTGGTGGGTTCCCATGTACTTCTTCATCGGGCAGGCCGGCATTTCCGTCGAGGAGGCCATCAAGCTCCTCCAGGACGAACGGGGCGGAAACGCCGGCACCCGCGACAAACTGATCGAGCGACTTCGGCACGCCAAAGACTGTACTGTCAAACTCAATGCCGCCATCACCAACATGCGGGATCGAGTCCTCAAGAGAGAACCTCTCGACGTAAAAGAACGGGAAGAAGCGGGACATTTCCTCGCCGCAGTCCAGACGCTCAACCCGACAGAGGTGGATCTGGCCTACCTGCTGCCGCTCATCAAGGACTGTATCGACAAGCACTATTTCGGAACCAACGCCCAACTGAAGGGGCACATCCGCAAAGCGGTCAGCCACCTCGACTTCGCCCTGTTCGCGGCGACAGTGTCAGTGAGCCCAGAGGACGAATTGGTGGGCGTGTAAATCTGCTGGATCGGATATATAGGCGTTTCCGATTCCTACTTAGCTGATCATTGCGATCCCGCTACCACTCCTCGGGATCGTGCCAGCGGGCAAAATTGATGGAGCGTATGCGGGCATTCCCCCGCTTCATCGCCTCACCGTGAAGGGCTACGGAGCGGATCTTGCCCGCGTAGAGGGCCGCCACGAGCCCCCAGAGGGCTGACAGAGGGATGCTGCCCAAATACTCTCTTCGCTCACCCCGCACCGTCAGGCCGCCCACACCAAATGGTTCACGATGAGGCTGGTCAGGGGCGTCAAGCAAGCGGTCGTCGCGGCGGTCGCCCAAGAGGGAGACGCTGACGGTCTTCCCCACGAGCTTCTCTGGCAGAGTAAATGTTCCAGTAAGTAACAGATCGACGTGCTCCCAGTAGGGGCCTCCAGTGACGCTGTGCTTTCCTGTATCCAGGCTGAACCCATACTTGACCTCCCAATCGACAACGTCGATTAGAAAGCTCTGAAACTCCTGGACCTTGGCTCTCCGAGCGGTCTTCCTGGCAGGCATCAGCACCTCCTACATTTTGCTGTCTGCCCCTCCACGTAAAGGTATGGCCAATTGTTTCTTTGGGGCAACAAGGACGCCGGCCCGGCCACGGAAAATCATTGTTTCCAAGAAGCTGTTAAGGCGGCACTTAATCTCTGACAAACCACAGTAAATATTCCGACTGCCAGAGCAGCCGCCTCAACAACACAGGATTACCTGAAAATGAAAATGGCATCCATCTGGAAGACAGACAAATCAGACGATCCCACCGCTCTCAACACATGGCTCGGCACCCTGGTAACGACCATTGAAGTTAACTTTCCCCTCTCCGCAGTCTTCGTCACCACCGGAGTTCCTCCACAGCGGATATTGGATTGGCTGGCGATCAACACCACTGACCGAGTCTCCGTCCAGCATCTTGACGATGGCAGAGGCGTTATCGTGGTCGGCAACAAGCACGACGCGTCCAGGCTGAAGACCGAGTTCGCCGACCATCTGGATTTCGGCGTGATTTCGACCAGCAGTCCTCCGGAACGCATCCGGGATTTCATCAAGAACGCTGGCAAGAAACCGCTATGATCCTCGCCAAGGCGTACGAGGTCCTGCGGACAGCCGGCTGCGTCAGCAGCCAGCGGAGCTTCAGCAAGGAGTGGCTGGGCCGAGGGCCTTCGTACCTGTCGTCCACGCTCGCCCGCCCGACCACCCGAACGCCCAGCTTGGGCGTGCTCCTGCATCTGTACGCCCAGATCAGGAACCACATCGAGGACATCGGGATCGCAGACCCGATGCACCGAAAGGAGCTTGAGCAACTCGCCGGACAGCTTTGGGCGGGCGTTATGGAGCGGGTGAGCCGTCCGCGGCAGTAGGTGAGCAGGGCCGGTCGGCGGCGGTGGGGATGCGACCCCGTCGCCGGTTGGCCTCCCCATGAGCGTCTTCGTGGCCGGGAGCCGCACAGATCGCCGGCATCAGGTCACCCAAATACCGGATCAGCCGGACGTATCTCGACTTGGTCGCCCACCCAGATCACCAGGGCGGGATCACCAGCCAGGGTGCCGATAATGGCATCGCCCTCATGATGGAATTCCATCTCATCAAGGGCATTGAACCGCCCTTCGATCTCCACCGGGCTGCCGGTGACTACCGCCGGAATCCGACGGCTCTGAGTCGCTACGTTGCCGAGGGCGATTTCGCCCTTCCATGTCAGCGACGTGCTCGACGGCGGCATCTTCCTGGCGGCAGCAACCGCTCCAGAGAGGCATAGCCGAACGAACACCCGCTCCCGTCGGAGTCCACCAGGACCGCGGCCGACCGCTGAGAAATGGGCCACAAAGTCGTGGCACGCCGGTTCCGCTATTGCCGTATGAACCATGGCAACCTCCCGCTCTTTTGCAAAAGCAGCTTGACATGGTTCTTGGCCTCGTCAAGTAGTGCACCAACATTTCTCATATTGGTCAACCTGCATATGCCGCAGAACGGCAACGCAATTCAATGGATCGCAGAGGGGCTCTGGATATGGACGAGAACATCGAACTGGTGGCGAAGGTTGTATCCGCGTACGTCACCAAGAACGCGGTTGCCGCCCAGGATCTACCCCGGCTCATTGCTGACGTATTTGTGGCTTTTAACACCCTTGATCAGCCACAGGCTGAGCCCCAGCCAGCGGCGAAACTGACGCCGGCCGTGCCGATCCGCCGCTCGGTCACGCCGGACTACATCGTGTGCCTGGAAGACGGCAAGAAGCTGAAGATGCTGAAGCGGCACCTCCGGACCACCTACAACATGTCGCCCGACGAATATCGTGCAAAATGGCATCTTCCGGCCAACTACCCCATGACCGCCCCGAACTACGCCGCCCAGCGGTCGGAACTGGCGAAGAATTTGGGCCTTGGAAAGCTATCCAAGGGCCGGCGTGCCGCACCGGCTCCGGTGGTGGTGGAGCCCACCGCCAAGCCCAAGAGCCGCCGGAAGGCTACGGCCGCTGCCTGACAACCTGGGGGCGGGCTGAACCCGCCCCCACCTGCCGATCAGCGAATCCGCTTCCGGATCTCCCCCAGGACGGCCTGGACTTGCCCATAGGTCATCGTACGGGTACTCCAGTTCCGGAACACCATTACGTGGTCCGGGGCGGCCTTGCCCATCAACTCGTCCAGGAGCGTTCCTAGGTCTTCCATGGGATCGCCGTTGACACCGTAGTAGGCCTCGAATACCTCGGCCCCGCCCATGTCGTTCGGATACTCGACTGCGAAATTCGGGGTGACACCCCGTCCGGTCACCCCGATCCGGACCAGAGACGCACCGTGGGCATTCTCGCACTGTTTCATACGGATCAGGACCCGGCAGACGTAGTCCTCCGGGTTCTTCAGTGTCCGGACCACGTCGGCGATCACGGTATCGGCAGCTAATGTGTCTTCAGCCACGTTCCCCTCCTTCATGAAAATTCGCTATCTTGTGATATTAACCGCAGGGCTACCTCCTTTTCTCCCACTATCCCGATATTATGAGCGAGGGTGGCTTCACCAGTGTGCACTTGGTCCAGCCCTCAAGCCGGGCCTTGGTCGCCACCACGGCGTTGCTGTCGCCGGACCTGGACGCGACCGCCTTGGCCCATGTCTCGACTTCCTACGCGGTCCGGATGGCCGACCAATCGGGTTCTGGCCGAGCGAGCGTTCTGGCAGAGACCAGCCCTCCCGTCGGGCATAGCTTCGGATCTACGCGTTGGAGACCCGTGCCGGTCTATGAGGTCGGCCATCCGGGTACCCGACCGGAGTCGACCCTGGCAGCGGGTCAATTCATAGCGGCGTGCTTCGCACCTCCTCCAGGACCACCCACTCCACCAGCGGAGCGGCGTCGCCCAGGTGGGTCATGGCCCGACGTAGATCCTGGCACCCGGCCAGGACGGCGTCACCGTAGCCGGCCGGTGACCACGCCCCGGTACGCTGGGCCGCCGAATAGGAGGCCGCCGGGACTGAACCCCAGTGGTACAGCCGATTGCAGGGCGACTGGACGACGTGACACCGCCGGCCGGCCGTGTCGCTCTCCTGGGTCACGACCGCAGCGGCGTGCTGCCGCAGGTGCTCGACCTGGACTTCATCGGCGGTGGACTTCCGGTTGGTCATTCCACGATCTCGCCAGCCGCCCGATGGGCAATCACCAGGGCCGCGTCCAGAAACTGGCTGGACGTTGCGGGGTCGGTGACCTCGTCCGCCACCTCGGCAAGGAATTGGGCGTCGTCCAGGTCGCACCGGATCGGTCTCGGCCATGCTGGCGAGGTCGCTGGCCATTTCGACCCGGTAGGCGGCCATGCGGCGGCGAGGTTCGACCACCGGGGAGCGAAGTGCAGGCCGACTTCTGCGAGCGGGATGTTGAGTTCACGGGCGTACTGATGGAATTCGCTGAATATGTCGGGCATCTTTCTGTATCGGGATGCCCGTATTTGTTCAACCGCTCCTTTTCCGAGGTTCGGGCGGCGGAGTGCCGCCCAAGGCAAGCACCGGCCGTTTTCCGACCGGAAATTTCTTGGTATTCTGATCAGATCGAGTCAGTGAACGAACAGCCGTTGTCGCTGGCTTGCCAAGGCCGAGGGAGGGTGCCAAATTTGTCTTTGTACGCTAAATTGTTCCGGTACCGACCTCGCGACTCTCGGACGCCGCTGGAAGACTACCTGACCGAGGCCCTATGCGATCTGCTGAACCGGATGCCTCGTGCCGTTATGGCCGACTTTGTTGCTAAACTTCTTCTCGGCCAGGAGGGTGCAAAAGCGTCATGGAATAACGTCCTCACCAGTGGAAAAACCTTCTATTGGACGACACAACGTCAGATCATTTACCAGGACAGCCTCTACCGCCTGGACCTGCTCCTTGAGGTTGACCGTCGCCCGACGTTGGTTGTGGAAAGTAAGATTGGGCACCACTTGGCAGTGCACCAGCACCGCCAAGTAGTTGATGACAGTGATGCCGAAGCGGCTCCAAGCAAGGACGCAATGGCCACGCTGGTGGAGAAAAACCAACTGTCAACTTACGGCCACTGGCTGGCTTCACAATCGACACCAGACCGGACGTTCCAAGCGTTGGCATTCGTCACACACTTGACGGCACCTCCAAACGATTTCGGGAAGGACAACTACAACTATGGTGTCGCGTGGACCCGCACCTGCCGATGGAGCGAAATCTGGCGATGGCTCACTGAAAAGAGCCGCGGCCTTGTGAATGATGAAACGGCCGGTGCCAGCCCCGCGTGGATGGTAATGGCAAAAGATCTGGCAATTTTTATCGAGGTCAATGGCATGTCTGCGGAAATGTTGACGCTCCTAGATATCTCGAAAGTCGAAGTGTTTATAGAAACACAAAGGCGGATGAATGCAACCTTTCGGCAGATCTACGAACAGATCAGACCCGTCCTGGCTGATCATTCGACAGGGCGAGCAAACGGGTATTACGACTACACTGAGAATGGCGTCATTTGGAGTTGGGCCTACCTTAAACCTCCGTTGGCCCCGAAAGACTGGTCAGTTGCATGGGGGTTACGCTTTCCCAGCGTTTCAGACTGGTGGAAGGGGGCAAGACCTCCACTGCCGCATACCCCACATGTGTTCGTAAATCTTCGTGGCGAGAAAACTGAGATTCCGATATCTTACATCCCTGCGGAAAAGCTTCCGAAGGGCTGGAGCACGGCGGACGAAACCAATGAACTGGTTGCCGGCAAGGCCATTTACGCGTTTCCCGCCGAACCCGATGAAATGAACAATGCGATGGCCGAGTGGGTGAAGGTGAAGGTCGAGGAAGCATTCACCCTGTTGAAGTCTCTGTAGCCGCCATTCGCATTTTGGGGCCGCTGCACCGGCTCCAGCCCTCCGCGGCGGCCCTGAAGGCCACCAGGGCGGCGGTGGTGCGATACCGCCCGGCCAGGAGGGTGACCCGCTCCCCGGCCTCCCAACTGGCCCGGTCGCACTGGCGGTCGCCAGTGGTGGCCGTCCGGTCGGGTCCAGCCCTCCCGCCGGGCGTACTGCCGGATGGCACCGTCGCTGACGCTGTGCCGGGCCATGAGGTCGGCGGTCTTCAGGCCAGACTCGTAGTCGAGCCGGTCGGCTGGCCAGTCAACGGGCACGTGCTTCGGTCGGTTGCCCCTGCTGGGAAGAATACCCGGCCGGACGGCCCAAGTCGAAATCCCCAAGCCGTCCGGCAGGCAGACCATTGGGACAGAACAGCGGTGAGAACCCCCCACTATCATGGTGGCCCTATATAATATCTAAAGAAACCATGTTAGAGGGGGGGGTTTTCAAGCCGACAGCCTCTCAGTCTGCCGCCGTCTGATCTCCAGCACCTCACCGTCGGTCAATTCATGACGCAGATCGTACCGGGTGTACTGTGCCAGCACGTCGCAGATCTTCAGCCACAGGCTGGCCGACAGCACAAGCCAGTGGTGCGGGTCGTCACCACGTTTCCGGAACCCGAGGTTCCGGCCAGCCGACTGGTTGAAGGTATCGGCGTGGGCCAGCCGAACACAGACATCCACCCCGAGCCAACCATTTAGGATCTCGTGGAACTCGTGCTCCTCCGGTCCCATGTGGAGCATGACCTGGGCGATGTCCTGGCCGATCATGCCGTTCGATCCCTTGGCCCCGGCGTGGGTCTGGGTCCGCTCGATCTCCCGACCCTTGTTGGTGATCACGAAGAAGTCCCGCCCGTGGGTGCTCCGGAACCGCTCGACCACCGCCGGGACGTTGGCCGAGGTGCAGGCCCGGTCGAACGTCACCCGAACTGTGTCGCGGGGCAGCCGGGGGCACTCCAGTTCGACCACGGTCCAGCCGGCCTTGCGGCGTTCCTCCCGGCCCTTCCCCGACTGGCCCAGCACCGTGACGGGTCCCAGCCGGTCGCCGATCAGTGTCGGCAAGACCTCGGTGGTCGTGACCACGACCCGGCGGGCCAGACCAGCCCACCACCGGCGTTCCCGGACCATCCAGCGGTTCCCGACGGCCCGACTGTAGATCGACCGGTCACTGGCCGGGCCGTACTCCCCCGAGTCCTGGACCGTGATGTCCCGCCACGCCTTCACCGCCCCCGCGGCGATCTGTAGGGCTTCCTGGAACGTCAGTTCCAGGGTATCCCTCCGGGCTGGACCGCCTACCGGATCACCGCGTGATGTGCCGTAGTTCGCACCGGAGCAAGCACTGATGCTTGCACCGGTGCGAATGCGAAGGGCGGGCGGATGGAGCGGATGGAGATCAT
>Ga0196970_1000868_pt1 | contig 26805 bp, 22 predicted proteins | sample S1v_513CmetaG_FD_148672 | JGI IMG/M metagenome (GOLD analysis project Ga0196970, IMG submission 148672) | Soil microbial communities from Anza Borrego desert, Southern California, United States - S1+v_5-13C | ecosystem: Environmental > Terrestrial > Soil > Desert | place: USA: California... | reverse complement strand
GACCTCGACGCGGTCCGCGCGGCCGTCGACGTGCCGGTGCTGCGCAAGGACTTCATCGTCACCCCGTACCAGGTGTGGGAGGCCCGGGCGCACGGCGCCGACCTGGTGCTGCTCATCGTCGCCGCCCTCGAGCAGACGGTGCTCGAGTCGCTGGTGGAGCGCGTGCACTCCCTCGGCATGCTCGCCCTCGTCGAGGTGCACGACGCCGAGGAGGTGTCCCGGGCGCTCGACGCCGGCGCACGGGCCATCGGCGTGAACGCCCGCAACCTCAAGACGCTCGACGTCGACCGCACCACCTTCGCGCGGCTGGCGCCGCTGATCCCGGGCGGCGTCGTCCGGATCGCCGAGTCGGGCGTGCGCGGCCCGCACGACGTCATGGACTACGCACGGTCGGGTGCCGACGCGGTGCTCGTCGGGGAGTCGCTGGTGACCGGCGGCAACCCCCGGCACGCGGTCGCCGACCTCGTCGCCGCCGGCGCCCACCCCTCGCTCCGGGCGGTGCGCCAGTGACCGGACCCGCCACGGGCGCGGACGACGCGGGTACGGCGGCGCACCCGCTGCTGGACGCGTCCGGCACCGGCCCGTACTTCGGTGACTTCGGCGGGCGCTTCATGCCTGAGGCCCTCGTGGCTGCCCTGGACGACCTCGAGACGGCCTACGAGAAGTCGAAGCGGGACCCCGACTTCGCCGCCGAGCTCGCCCGGCTGCACCGGACCTACACGGGCCGGCCGAGCATCATCACGGAGGTGCCGCGCTTCGCCCGGCACTGCGGCGACGCGCGCGTCCTCCTCAAGCGCGAGGACCTCAACCACACGGGCTCTCACAAGATCAACAACGTCCTCGGGCAGGCGCTGCTCACCAAGCGGATCGGCAAGAAGCGGGTCATCGCCGAGACCGGCGCCGGGCAGCACGGCGTCGCGACCGCGACGGCCGCGGCCCTGTTCGACCTCGAGTGCGTCGTCTACATGGGCGAGGAGGACACCCGTCGCCAGGCGCTGAACGTGGCGCGCATGCGGCTCCTCGGCGCCGAGGTCGTCCCCGTGCGGACCGGCTCGCGCACCCTCAAGGACGCCATCAACGAGGCGCTGCGCGACTGGGTGACCAACGTCGAGACGACGAACTACGTCTTCGGCACGGTCGCCGGGCCGCACCCGTTCCCGGCGATGGTCCGGGACTTCCAGCGGATCATCGGCGTCGAGGCGCGCCAGCAGGTGCTGGAGCTGACCGGCCGCCTGCCCGACGTCGTCGCGGCGTGCGTCGGCGGTGGCTCCAACGCGATGGGCATCTTCCACGCCTTCCTCGACGACCCGGTGCGCCTCGTCGGCCTGGAGGCCGGCGGCGAAGGCGTCGAGACGGGGCGCCACGCCGCGACGATCAGCGGCGGTGCTCCCGGCGTGCTGCACGGGGCGCGCTCGTACCTGCTCCAGGACGAGGACGGCCAGACCATCGAGAGCCACTCGATCTCCGCCGGCCTCGACTACCCGGGCGTCGGCCCGGAGCACGCGTGGCTGTCGTCGATCGGCCGCGCGGAGTACCGCCCGATCACCGACGCCGAGGCGATGGACGCGCTGCTCCTCCTGAGCCGCACCGAGGGCATCATCCCGGCGATCGAGTCCGCGCACGCCCTGGCGGGTGCGATCCAGCTCGGCACCGAGGCCGCGGCGGAGGGCCACGCTCCGACCATCCTCGTCAACCTGTCCGGCCGCGGGGACAAGGACATGGAGACGGCGGCCGCCTGGTTCCACCTGCTCGACGAGGAGGAGCGATGACCGCCGCCGTGGCGAGCCGCACCGCGGACCGGCTCGACGCCGTACGGGTGGAGGGCCGGAGCGCACTCGTCGGCTACCTGCCCGTCGGCTTCCCGGACGTCGCGACGTCGGTGACGGCCGTCCGCACGATGATCGACGCGGGCGTGGACGTCGTCGAGCTGGGGATCCCGTACTCCGACCCCGTGATGGACGGGCCGGTCATCCAGCACGCGGTGGAGCGTGCGCTGGCCGGCGGCGTCCGGGTGGCCGACACGTTGCGCGCGGTCGAGGCGGTCGCCGGCACCGGTGTGCCGATCCTCGTCATGACGTACTGGAACCCCGTCGTGCGGTACGGCGTCGAGGCCTTCGCCCGTGACCTCGCGGCGGCGGGCGGCGCGGGCCTCATCACCCCGGACCTGATCCCCGACGAGGCGGGGGAGTGGGTGGCGGCGTCGGACGCGCACGGGCTCGACCGGGTGTTCCTCGTCGCGCCGAGCTCCACCGCGGAGCGGCTGGCGATGACCGCCCGCGCCTCACGCGGGTTCGTCTACGCCGCCTCGACCATGGGGGTCACCGGGACCCGCGCGTCCGTGGGCGCGCACGCCGCGCAGCTCGTCGCCGACGCGCGGCGGGCGGGTGCCCAGCGCGTGTGCGTCGGTCTCGGGGTGAGCACCGCCGCCCAGGCCGCCGAGGTGGCCGGCTACGCGGACGGGGTCATCGTCGGCAGCGCCTTCGTCCGTCCGTTGCTCGACGCGCCGACGCCGGCCGCCGGCCTGGCGGGTCTGGCCGCGGCAGTGGCGGATCTCGCGAAGGGCGTCCGGGGCGGAGGTGCGTCGTGATCGCCGGCCTCCTCCCGACGGAGATCCCCAGCCCGCCCGAGAGCGTCTGGTACCTCGGCCCCCTCCCGCTCCGGGCCTACTCCCTGGCGATCATGCTCGGGATCGTCGCCGCGATCTGGATCACGACGCGGCGGTGGGTCGAGCGCAGGGGCCACCCGGACACGGTCCTGGAGATCTCGTTCTGGGCGGTGCCGTTCGGCATCGTCGGCGGTCGGATCTACCACGTGATCTCCTCGCCGGACGCCTACTTCGGCCCGGACGGGGACGTCTCCCAGGCGTTCCGCGTCTGGGAGGGCGGCCTCGGCATCTGGGGCGCCATCGCCTTCGGGGCCGTCGGCGCGTGGATCGGCGCCCGCCGTGCCGGCGTCAGGCTCGCCACGTTCGCCGACGCCGCGGCACCCGGCATCCTCGTGGCGCAGGCGATCGGCCGGCTCGGCAACTGGTTCAACCAGGAGCTCTTCGGCTCGCCGACGACGCTCCCGTGGGGCCTGCGCATCGACCCCGACGCGCCGACCTTCCCGGACGGGACCGCACCGGAGACCCTCTTCCACCCCACGTTCCTGTACGAGCTGCTCTGGAACCTCGCCGCCGCGGCCGTGATCGTCTGGCTCGACCGGCGTCGCCGGTGGGGGCACGGCCGGGTGTTCTGGGCCTACGTCTTCGCGTACACGGTCGGTCGGCTCTGGATCGAGCTGCTGCGGATCGACCCGGCCGAGACGGTGCTCGGGCTGCGGCTCAACGTGTGGACGGCCATCCTCGTGGGCGCCTTCGCCCTGGCTGCCTTCGTGGTGGTCGGTAGGCGTCACCCGGTGCGTGAGGCCAGCCCCGCGCTGCACCCCGACGGGGCCGACGCCGCGGACGCTGCCGGGACGGCGGACGCGGATGCCGACACCGATGCCGATGTCGACGCCGACGCCGACGCCGACGCCGACGCCGAGGTCGATGCCGAGGCCGACGCCGAGGCGGATGCCGGCGCCGGTGCCGACGCACATCCGGGTGTCACCGACGGCTCTCCGGGCGACCCGGGCGAGGAGCCGCGCGGCGCGCGGCGCCGTCGGAGCAGGGCCGCCGACCCCGGGCGCTGACCCGGACCCGCCGCAGGGTGGACACTCTTGGGTTTCGCCCGGTGGAAAAGGTATCGTCGGGCCACTTGGGCCGAGGGCGTCCCAGATCCCCTGATGTCCGCCGGACCCGTTCCGGCTCAGCGAGGACGGTGCCCATGAGCCGGCCGCAGCACCTTGGACCCTCCGAGGGTCTCTACGACCCCGCGTCGGAGCACGACGCGTGCGGTGTGGCCTTCGTCGCGACGCTGCGCGGCACGCCCGGTCGGGACATCGTCGACGCCGCGCTGACGGCCCTCGCCAATCTCGACCACCGCGGCGCCGTCGGCGCCGAGGCCGACAGCGGGGACGGTGCGGGCATCCTCACGCAGGTGCCGGACGCCTTCATCCGGGACGTCGTGGACGCGGACCTGCCCGCCCCGGGTCACTACGCGATCGGCCTGGCGTTCCTGCCGACGGACGCGGACGCGCTGCACGACGCCGTCGTCGGCATCGAGAAGATCGTCGCCGACGAGGGCCTCGACCTGCTCGCGTGGCGCGACTGCCCGGTCACGCCCGAGATCGTCGGGCCGACCGCGCGGTCCACGATGCCGAACTTCCGGCACATGGTCGTCGCGGACCCCAGCCGGACGCTGTCGGGTCTCGCGCTCGAGCGGCGCGCCTTCCGCGTCCGCAAGCGCGTGGAGCACGAGCTCGGGGTGTACCTCGCCTCGCTGTCGTGCCGGACGCTCACCTACAAGGGCATGCTGACCACCGGCCAGCTCGAGCCCTTCTTCCCGGACCTGTCCGACCCGCGGTACGCCACCGAGCTCGCGCTCGTGCACTCGCGCTTCTCCACGAACACGTTCCCCTCCTGGCCGCTCGCGCAGCCGTTCCGGCTCATCGCCCACAACGGTGAGATCAACACCGTTCGTGGCAACCGGAACTGGATGGCCGCCCGCCAGTCGGTCCTCGCCACCGACGCGCTCGGTGACCTCGCCCCCCTCATGCCGGTGTGCACCGAGGGCAGCTCGGACTCTGCGAGCTTCGACGAGGTGCTCGAGCTGCTGCACCTCGGCGGCCGCAGCCTGCCCCACGCGGTCCTCATGATGATCCCCGAGGCGTGGGAGAACCACGAGGCGCTGGACCCCGACCTCCGGGCGTTCTACGCCTACCACGCCACGCTGATGGAGCCGTGGGACGGGCCGGCCGCCCTCACGTTCACCGACGGCACGCTCATCGGTGCGGTCCTCGACCGCAACGGCCTCCGACCGGGGCGGTACTGGATCACCGACGACGGCCTCGTCGTGCTCGCGAGCGAGACGGGCGTGCTCGACGTCGACCCGGCGCGGGTCGTGCGCAAGGGCCGCCTCGAGCCCGGTCGCATGTTCCTCGTGGACACCGGCTCGGGTCGCGTGATCGACGACCAGGAGATCAAGGGCCAGCTCGCTGCGCAGCGCCCGTACGCGGCGTGGGTCGCGGAGCACTCGGTGCCCCTGGAGACCCTGCCCGAGCGCGAGCACGTCCAGCACACGCCGGCCTCCGTGCGGCGTCGGCAGCGCGCCTTCGGATACACGGAGGAGGAGCTGAAGGTCCTCCTCACGCCGATGGCGCTCACCGGGTACGAGCCGCTGGGCGCCATGGGTACCGACACCCCCGTCGCCGTCCTCTCCGCCCGGCCGCGGCTGCTGTTCGACTACTTCACGCAGATGTTCGCCCAGGTCACCAACCCGCCGCTGGACGCGATCCGCGAGGAGCTGGTGACGAGCATCGGCGGGGCGATCGGGCCGGAGCCGAACCTGCTCTCCGACACCCCTCAGCACGCCCGCAAGCTGATCCTGCCCTTCCCGGTCCTCGACAACGACCAGCTCGCCAGCATCGTCCGCATCGACCGGGACCCGAAGTTCGAGGGCGTCTTCCGCACGGAGATCGTGCGCGGGCTCTACCGCGTGGACGGCGGGCACGAGGCGCTCGAGGCGCGCATGCGCGAGATCTTCGAGCAGGTGGACGCGGCGATCGAGCAGGGCGTGAGCTTCGTCGTCCTGTCGGACCGCGAGTCCGACGGCGAGCTCGCCCCCATCCCGTCGCTCCTGCTGCTCAGCGGCGTGCACCAGCACCTCGTCCGGCGGAACACCCGCACGCGCGTCAGCCTGCTGGTGGAGGCCGGCGACGTGCGGGAGGTGCACCACGTCGCGCTGCACATCGGGTACGGCGCCGCCGCGGTCAACCCGTACCTGGCCATGGAGACGGTCGAGGGGCTCGCCCGCGACGGCTCGCTCGGCGACATCGACCCCGAGAAGGCGGTCGCCAACCTCATCAAGGCGCTCGGCAAGGGCGTGCTCAAGGTGATGAGCAAGATGGGCATCTCGACCCTGGCGTCGTACCGGGGGGCGCAGACCTTCGAGGCCGTCGGCCTGTCGAAGGAGCTCGTCGCGCGGTACTTCACCGGCACGACCAGCCGCCTCGACGGGGTGGGCCTCGACGTGATCGCCGCGGAGTCCGCGTCCCGGCACGCCGACGCGTACCCCAAGAGCGGCAACCCGCAGGCGCACCGCCGCCTCAACGTCGGCGGCGAGTACAAGTGGCGCCGCGACGGCGAGGAGCACCTGTTCGACCCCGAGACCGTCTTCCGGCTGCAGCACTCCACCCGGACCCGCCAGTTCGACGTCTTCCGGCAGTACACCCGGCGGATCGACGACCAGGCCGCGCGCCTCATGACGCTGCGCGGGCTGCTCACCTTCGCCGAGGGGGAGCGCCAGCCCGTGCCGCTCGACGAGGTCGAGCCGGTCAGCGAGATCGTCAAGCGGTTCAGCACCGGCGCGATGTCGTACGGCTCCATCTCGCAGGAGGCGCACGAGACGCTGGCGATCGCGATGAACCGCCTCGGCGCACGCTCCAACACCGGTGAGGGCGGCGAGGACCCGGAGCGCCTCTACGACCCCGAGCGGCGCAGCGCGATCAAGCAGGTCGCGTCCGGCCGGTTCGGCGTCACGAGCGAGTACCTCGTCAACGCCACGGACCTGCAGATCAAGATGGCGCAGGGCGCCAAGCCGGGGGAGGGCGGCCAGCTGCCCGGCCCGAAGGTCTACCCGTGGATCGCCCAGACGAGGCACTCCACGCCCGGCGTCGGCCTGATCTCCCCGCCGCCGCACCACGACATCTACTCGATCGAGGACATCGCCCAGCTCATCCACGACCTGAAGAACGCGAACCCGGTGGCCCGGGTGCACGTGAAGCTGGTCAGCGAGTTCGGCGTCGGCACCGTGGCCGCGGGCGTCTCCAAGGCGCACGCGGACGTCGTCCTCATCTCGGGTCACGACGGCGGTACCGGGGCGAGCCCGCTGACGTCGCTCAAGCACGCGGGCACGCCGTGGGAGATCGGCCTGGCCGAGACGCAGCAGACGCTCGTGCTCAACGACCTGCGCGACCGCATCGTGGTCCAGGTGGACGGGCAGCTGAAGACCGGCCGCGACGTCGTCATCGCGGCCCTGCTGGGGGCCGAGGAGTTCGGGTTCGCCACGGCGCCCTTGGTCGTGTCCGGCTGCGTGATGATGCGCGTCTGCCACCTCGACACGTGCCCCGTCGGCGTGGCCACCCAGAACCCGGAGCTGCGTGCCCGGTTCTCGGGCAAGCCCGAGTTCGTCGAGACGTTCTTCGAGTACGTCGCCATCGAGGTGCGGGAGTACCTCGCGGCGCTCGGCTTCCGCTCGATCGCCGAGGCGGTCGGCCACGTCGAGGCGCTCGACACCAGGGCGGTCATCGACCACTGGAAGGCGGTCGGTCTCGACCTCGGGCCGATCCTGGCCCGTCCGGAGCCCGCCCCGGGTTCGACGCTCCGGCAGACGACGACGCAGGACCACGGGCTGCACAAGGCCCTGGACAACCAGCTCATCGAGCTCGCCGGTGCCGCGCTCGACCGCGGCGAGCCCGTGCGCATCGACCTGCCGGTCCGCAACGTGAACCGCACGGTCGGCACGATGCTCGGGTACGAGGTCACGCGCCGGTACGCCGCCGAGGGCCTCCCCGACGACACGATCGACGTCACCCTGACGGGGTCGGCCGGGCAGTCGCTCGGTGCGTTCCTGCCCCCCGGGATCACGCTCCGGCTCCTCGGTGACGCGAACGACTACGTCGGCAAGGGCCTCTCCGGCGGCCGCATCGTCGTCCGGCCCGACCACGCCTCGGTCCTGTCCGGGGCGCGCGACGTCATCGCCGGCAACGTGATCGGCTACGGCGCGACGTCGGGGGAGATCTACCTTCGCGGCGTCGTCGGCGAGCGGTTCGGCGTGCGCAACTCGGGCGCCACCCTGGTCGTGGAGGGCGTGGGCGACCACGCGTGCGAGTACATGACCGGCGGCACGGTGCTCATCCTCGGCCGCACCGGGCGCAACGTCGGCGCCGGCATGTCGGGTGGGCACGCCTACGTGCTGGACCTCCGTACCGAGGCCGTCAACCAGGCCGCGCTGCGGTCCGGCGAGCTCGAGCTCAAGCCCCTGGGGCCGGACGACGTGGCGACCGTCGAGCGCCTGCTCCGCACCCACTACGCCGAGACCGGGTCCCCGCGGGCCGGGGAGCTGCTCGCGGAGCTTCCCGACTCCCTCACCCGCTTCACGCGCGTCGTGCCCACGGAGTACGAGCGCATGGTCTCCGCGATGACCGCCGCTGTCGACGAGGGCCTCGACCCCGCCGCCCCGGGCGTGTGGGACAAGATCCTGGAGGTGTCCCGTGGCTGACCCCCGTGGCTTCCTGAAGGTCCGTGAGCGCGAGCTCCCGCCGAGTCGGCCGGTGCCCGTGCGGCTCATGGATTACCGCGAGGTGATCGCAGCCCGCTCGCCGGAGGAGCGGGAGGCCGTGCTGCACCGGCAGGCCGGGCGGTGCATGGACTGCGGGATCCCCTTCTGCCACTCGGGCTGCCCCCTGGGCAACCTGATCCCCGAGTGGAACGACCTCGTCTGGAAGGGCCAGTGGGCCGAGGCGAGCGACCGGCTGCACGCGACGAACAACTTCCCCGAGGTCACCGGCCGGATCTGCCCGGCGCCCTGCGAGAGCTCCTGCGTCCTGGGCATCAACCAGCCGCCGGTGACCATCAAGCAGGTCGAGATGTCGATCGCGGACACGGCGTTCGAGCGCGACATGGTCGCCCCTCAGCTGCCGTACTTCCTGACCGGGCACACGGTCGCCGTCGTCGGCTCCGGGCCTGCCGGCCTGGCAGCCGCGCAGCAGCTCACGCGCGCCGGGCACACGGTGGCTGTGTTCGAGCGGGAGGACCGCATCGGCGGCCTGCTGCGCTATGGGGTCCCCGACTTCAAGCTCGAGAAGCACCTGATCGACCGGCGGATCGCGCAGATGGAGGCCGAGGGCACGCGCTTCCGGCCCGGCGTCGAGATCGGCGTCGACATCACGTGGAAGGAGCTGCGCGCGCGGTACGACGCCGTCGTGGTGGCCACGGGGGCGCGCGTCCCGCGTCGCATCGACGTCCCCGGCTCGGACCTGCCCGGGATCCACCTGGCGATGGACTTCCTGCGCCAGTCGAACAAGGTGGTCGCGGGGGACCAGGTGCCCGACCAGATCGTCGCGACGGGCAAGCACGTCGTGGTGCTCGGCGGCGGCGACACGGGCTCCGACTGCATCGGCACCTCGCTCCGCCAGGGTGCGCTCTCGGTGACGTCCCTGGACATCATGGAGCGCCCGCCGGACGAGCGGCCCGCGAACCAGCCGTGGCCCACGGACCCGCTGGTCTACAAGGTCTCGAGCTCGCACCAGGAGGGTGGCGAGCGGGAGTACCAGGCCAGCACCGTGAGCTTCCTGGGCGAGGACCGGGTGCGGGGCCTGCGGGTGGCCACCACCGAGCTCACGCCGGAGGGACGCCGCGTGCCCACCGGGGACGTCCGGGACATCCCGGCGGACCTCGTGATCCTCGCGATGGGCTTCACGGGGCCGGAGACGGACCTGCTGCAGGCCCAGACGGGAGCGGACGTCACGGGCCGCGGCGTGGTCGCGCGCGACGACGACTTCCAGGCATCCGTCCCCGGCGTCTTCGTGGCCGGGGACGCGGGGCGCGGCCAGTCGCTCGTCGTCTGGGCGATCGCCGAGGGCCGCGCTGCGGCCGCCGCCGTGGACGCCTACCTGCGGGGCGGGACCGAGCTGCCGAGCCCGGTGACGCCGACGACGCGGTCGATGCGGCCCTAGCCGCCGCGCACGGACGGGACGGGTGCCCGGCAGCCCGTTCCCTAGCCCGGTGTGCCGGAAACATCCCAGGACTTCGGGGCCATACATGGCCGTGGGTCACGACATAGGCTGGAGACATGCGTAGAGCCAAGATTGTGTGCACGACCGGGCCCGCGACCGAGACGCCGGAGCAGATCCAGGCCCTCGTCGACGCCGGCATGGACGTGGCGCGGATCAACCGCAGCCACGGCGCGCCCGAGGAGCACGAGGCGATCATCCGCCACGTGCGCGCGGCGGCGAAGGCCTCCGGACGGGCCGTCGCCGTGCTCGTCGACCTGCAGGGCCCGAAGATCCGGCTCGGCAAGTTCGCGGAGGGCAAGGTCGAGCTCGAAGAGGGCGACACCTTCGTCATCACCACCGAGGACGTCCCCGGTACCAAGGAGATGGCCTCCACGACGTACAAGGGCCTCCCGGGCGACGCCCGCCCCGGTGACCGCATCCTCATCGACGACGGCCGCGTCGCGGTCCGCATCGTCTCGGTCGAGGGTCCCCGGGTCACGACGCGCGTCGAGGTGGCCGGTCCTGTCTCGAACAACAAGGGCCTCAACCTGCCCGGCGTCGCGGTCAGCGTGCCGGCGATGTCCGAGAAGGACGTCGAGGACCTCCGCTGGGCGCTGCGGATGAACGCCGACTTCATCGCACTGTCGTTCGTGCGGAACGCCTCCGACTACGACGACGTCGCGCGGATCATGGCCGAAGAGGGCCGCACGGTGCCGGTGATCGCGAAGATCGAGAAGCCCCAGGCGGTCGACAACCTGGTCGAGATCATCGACGCGTTCGACGGCATCATGGTGGCCCGCGGCGACCTCGGCGTGGAGCTGCCCCTCGAGATGGTGCCGATCGTGCAGAAGCGCGCGATCGAGCTCGCCCGCCGCTCCGCGAAGCCGGTCATCGTCGCCACCCAGGTGCTCGAGTCGATGATCTCGGCTCCGCGCCCCACGCGCGCCGAGGCGTCGGACTGCGCCAACGCGGTGCTCGACGGTGCGGACGCGGTCATGCTCTCCGGTGAGACGAGCGTGGGCGAGTACCCGATCGAGGCCGTGCGCACCATGGCGCGGATCATCGAGAACACCGAGCAGCACGGCAAGGAGCGGATGGCCCCGCTGGGCTGGGCGCCGAAGACGCGTGGTGGCGCCATCACCCACGCCGCGGCCGACGTCGGCGAGACCCTCGGTGTGAAGTACCTGGTCACGTTCACCCAGAGCGGCGACTCGGCGCGGCGGATGTCGCGGCTGCGCTCGCCCATCCCGCTGCTGGCGTTCACGCCGATGGCCTCCGTGCGCAACAACCTGGCGCTGTCCTGGGGCGTGCAGACCTACGAGGTGCCGATGGTCGCCCACACGGACGCCATGGTGCTCCAGGTCGAGCTGACGCTCCGCGCTCAGGGCCTTGCGGAGGACGGCGACCTCGTCGTCATCGTCTTCGGTGCGCCGGTCGGCGTGCCGGGCACGACGAACTCGCTGGTCGTCCACCGGATCGGTGCGGCCGTCCAGGCCTGACCAACACCTCGACGGACCCTCGGCGGAGACGCCGGGGGTCCGTCGTCGTCTCCTGCTCAGCCCTACGCGCGAGGACCACGCTCGGTCGCCCGTCGCACGTCCTCCTGGATGAGGTCGTGGTCGATGGCGAGGCCCGCACGGTAGCCCGCGGCGGCGGCGGTGGGCACCTGCGCCTGGGGGTCGCAGACGTTGCCCGCCGCCCAGACGCCCGGGACCGCCGTCGCCCCCGTCGCATCGGTGACGACCACCCGCCCGAAGGGACCGACGCGGACCTCGGCACCCGCCGCCACGAGGACGTCGTCGCGCGCGATCAGGACGGGCTGCACGACGAGCGCGTCGCACGGCACCCGACCCTCCGGCGTCCGGACCGCGACGAGCCGGTCGGCCGTGACGTCCAGGCCGGTGACCGGTCCGGCCACCACCTCGACCCCGACCGCCCGCAGCTCCTCCGTGGGCAGCGGGTGCTCGTCGGCCGGGTCGACCACGAGCACCACCCGATCCGTCCACTGGCTGAAGGTCAGTGCCCGGTCCCCGTCGTCGGGTCCGGTGGCCAGGACGGCCACCGTCGCGTCCCGGACCTCCCAGCCGTGGCAGTACGGGCAGTGCAGCACGTCGTGCCCCCACCGCTCGGCGAGGCCGGGGATGTCGGGCAGCTCGTCGCGCAGCCCGGTCGCGACGACCACCCGCCGTCCCGAGACGCGTGCCCCGTCGGCGAGCTCGACCTCGACATGGCCCTCCGGGTCGGGCGCGAGCCGGGTGACCTGACCGGAGCGGACGACGACGCCGTAGCGGGCCACCTCCCGCCGTGCCCGCTGCGCCAGCTCGGCGGGTGGGATGCCGTCGAGCCCCAGGTATCCGTGCACCGCATGGGCGGTCGCGTTCCGTGGGCCCTCGTCGTCGAGCACGAGCACGCTGCGCCGCGACCGTCCGAGCACGAGCGCTGCGGCGAGGCCCGCCGGCCCGCCCCCGACGACGACGGCGTCGTAGGCCGGTGGATCCAGGAGCGGCAGGCCGCCGAGTCGGAACGCACGCATCGGGCCACGGTATCCACGGGGCGCTGGTTCGGCCTGCGGGCGGCCCTGGGACGGGCCGACGCGCAGCGGGCGGTCGTCCCGGCGCCCGGGGTGCGTCCTCCCGCCGGGGCACCTAGCGTGGCCGGTCAGGGAGGTGCGATGGTCGACGACGCGCTGTGGGACGAGTTCCACGCACTGGTGAACATGGGTCCGGACGAGCTCCGCGACTGGCTGACCAGCGCTGCAGGAGAGCCCGGCGCGCTGCCACCGGACCTGGCCGGCGTCGAGCGGTCCCGGCGCATCGCCGAGATCCTCGGGAAGGAGCGCGGCGAGATCACGGACGACGACGTCGCGGTCATGCGCAGCGTCGTCGACTCGATCCACGAGCTGCGCGGTACCGACCACGAGGCGGCGCGCGCGGACGAGGCCGTGCGCCACCGCCTCATGTGCCTCGGGCACGACCCGCTGCGCGCTGCGGCCGCGGACGCCACGGACAGCTGACGCCGGCGCGCCAGGCGCTCCTCGCGCGTGCGCCGGTCAGCGCTCCCGGTTCCCGGTCGCCAGGGGCACCACGAAGGCGAGGCCGCTGACGAGCAGGCCCGCGCCGAACAGGACGCCGTTGTCCGACGTGAAGGCCGCACCCATGAGCGCGAAGCCGCCGAGCAGGAGGCCCATCAGGGCGACCCACACCAGCGGGCCGGCGAGCGCGGGTCGTTCGTCGGCGTGCCGGCCGACGGCCTGGCGGTCGTCGATGAGCGGACGTCCCGCGGTGGTCCAGTCCGCAGACCGCGGGTCACCCTGCATCGAACCGGTCCTCGCCTTCGCGGTCGGGGTCGTCCTGGTCCGGCGTCACGGTGGGCGCGTCGGGTCCGCCGTCCGTCACGTCACCGGTCACGGGCTCGTTCTGGCGTTCCGGGTCCTCGTCGTGCGGTGCCTGCGTCTGCTCGGTCATCGGGGTGCCTCTCGGTCGGCCGGGTGCACGACCCGGGACCTCGATCGTCGGCCCCCCGGGAACCAGCCGCCACTCGGGGCGGTGCCCGCGACCCGGGTGCCGCAGGATGGCGGGGCCGGCGGCTCAGGCGGTCGGCGCCGCGGGCTCCTCGATGACCGTGATGGAGCCCCAGTACATGCCCATGAAGCAGGAGTAGCGCAGCACGCCCGGCTCCTCCGGCGTGAAGGTGAAGACGTTCCGGCCCGGCTGGAGCACGACGTCCATGTCGAGGTCCGCGGACTGGATGGTGGCCGCACACGTGAGGTCCTGCGAGTCCACCTCCCAGCGCACCTCCCGGCCGGCGTAGACGACCGCGCCGGCCGGCTCGTACCCGTCGGCGACCTGGGTGGTGCGCAGCACCTGGATGTCGCCCTCCAGCGTGACGTTGTCGCTCAGCTCCGTGGCCGCGGCGCCCGGGGGGAGGAAGAGCGCGGGCGTGAGGACGTGCATGGCCCCGTTCACGTTCACGAGGGCGAACGCCACGACGGCCACGCCGGCGAACCGGAAGAACCGCTCCGACGCCGCACCGCAGACGACGGCGGTGAGGCCCCCGAGCCCGAGCAGCCCGGGCGCGGTACCCACCGCGAAGACGGCCATGATCGAGCCCGCCTGCAGCGGTGAGCCGGTGGACAGGGCGAGCATCTGGACGGCCTGGGTGAAACCGCAGGGGAGGAAGAAGGAGCCCGCACCGAGCAGCGCCGTCGTGCGGTCGCTGTAGGTGCGCCCCACCTGGTCCAGCCGGAGGGCGGCCGCCAGGCCGGGTGGCAGGGCCAGGCCCGCACCGGCGAGCCGGGGGGAGACGGCGGTGAGCCGGAGGCCGACGATGCCCATCACCACGGACACGACGATCATCAGCAGCGCGACGACACGCGGGCTGAAGGTCACCGCGGATCCGAGTGCCCCCATCGCGGCGCCGAGGACCGCGAACCCGACGACCCGGCCGATCCCGAAGGCGAGGTGCGGCCTGAGCTTCTGCGTGGCCGAGAGGTCGGGGTGCGTCGCGGCGAAGCTGGCGGACGCGGCGAGGACGACGCCACCGACGAGCGCCATGCAGGTGGAGAGCCCGGCGGCCACGCCGAGGAGCAGGACGACGGCGAGTCCGGCCGCCCCGCCGCTGGCGCGACCGGTGAGGTCGTCGACCCCGACGACCGAGGCGACGATCGCGACGGCGGTCACGGCGAGCACGGCGAGGGCCACGTCCCGCCAGATGCGGCGGTCACGGGTGACCCACGGCCGGTCGGCGGTCCCCACGCCGTACCCGGCGTCGCGCACGGCGGCGATCAGGTCCGCCCGGCGCAGGGGGGCGTCGGTGTGCACGACGGCGACGGCGCGGCCGGCGGAGGCGGTCACCTTGGTGACCCCGGGGAGCCCTGTGAGCGCCCGGGTGATGCGCCGCTCGCAGGCACGGCACGTCATGCCCGTGATCGGCAGCTCAATGGTCGCCATCAATTGACTCCGCGAAGGGTGCGCTCGTGGCCGGGAAAAATCTGGGCCAAGCGTATGTCGGCACCCGTCCGCGGCCCTAGGACCCTGGTCACAGCCTGCGCCGCCCGGCGCGCGGGAATCCTCCGGACCCTCCGCGCACTTCACTGGAGGAGGAGGCACCCATGGACTACGGCCACGACCTGCTGTTCGGGACGTTCATCACGCCGCGGGCCGACGACCCGCAGCGGGTCGTCGGCCTCGCGGAGCTGACGGAGGAGGTCGGTCTCGACCTCGTGACCTTCCAGGACCACCCGTACCAGCCCGCGTTCCTCGACACGTCGACCCTGCTCGCGTACGTGGCGGCCCGCACGGAACGGGTCCTGCTCGCCGCGGACGTGACCAACCTGCCCTTGCGCCCACCGGCGGTCCTGGCCCGGGCCGCGGCCAGCCTCGACCTGCTCACGGACGGGCGGTTCGCGCTGGGGCTGGGTGCGGGCGCGTTCTGGGACGCCATCCAGGCCATGGGTGGAACCCGCCTCGAGCCGCGTGAGGCCGTCGCGGCGCTCACGGAGGCGGTCGACATCATCCGCGCGCTGTGGGACACCGCTGCGATCGGCGGTGTCCGGGTCGCGGGGACGCACTACCGCGTGGCCGGCGCCAAGCGCGGCCCCGCGCCCGCTCACGCGGTCCCGATCTGGATCGGTGCGTACCGCGCGCGCATGCTCCGGCTCGTGGGCGGGAAGGCGGACGGCTGGCTGCCCAGCCTGTCCTACCTCGGGGGAGCGGAGAGGCTCGACGAGCTGAACGCGACCATCGACGCCGCCGCGCGCGACGCCGGCCGGGAACCCGCGGCGGTCCGGCGCCTGGTCAACGTCGACGCCTCGGCCGACGCCGCCCTGCTCATCGACCTCGCGCTCCGGCACGGGATGTCGGGCTTCATCGTGACCGGGGACGACCCTGCGGTGGTCCGGCGGCTCGCCGCCGACGTCGCTCCCCGCACGCGTGACGCCGTGAGCGCCGCCCGCGGGCGGCGCTCACCCGCCTGACCCCTGGACAGGGCACCGGCCCCGGTGGATCGTTCTTCGTATGGGTGACGTCATCGCTCTCCCGCTGGCTGGAGCGGTCGCACTGCCGGACGTCCGCGGCGAGCACCGGGCACTCCAGGTGACCTACCACGAGCGTGGCGACATGTTCGTGCTGAGCACCTGGCGCACCGGCGTCTGCGTCGCGAGCGTCCACCTCGCGCCGGCCGAGGCCGCGGCGCTCATCGGGACGCTCGCCGACGCGTTGGCCACCCGGGCGCGCGCCTGACGGAACGGCTCCAGGCGCCCGCCCGGTTGCCGTTCGCCGGGCGCGGGTTACGTTCGGTCGATGGCGACCGTCGTACGCAGGATGAAGTGCCCGCCCGAGGCCGTCCTCGCGGTCCTCTCCGACGGCTGGTCGTATGCGACCTGGGTGGTGGGAACGTCGCGCATCCGCGGTGTCGACGCCGGCTGGCCGGCCCCGGGAACCCGGATCGCCCACTCCGCGGGCATCTGGCCGGTCGTCGTCAACGACACGACCGTCAGCCTGGCGTGGGAGCCGGGCGGGCGCCTCGAGCTGCAGGCGCGCGGCTGGCCCGCCGGCGAGGCCCGGGTGCTGCTGGAGGTCCGCGGGGACGGGTCAGGGTGCCTGGTGCGCCTCTCGGAGGACGCCGACAAGGGTCCGGGCCGCCTCGTGCCCCGCCCGCTGCGCGACGCCGTGATCGTGCCCCGGAACCGGGAGACGCTGCGCCGTCTGGCGATGCTGGCCGAGCGGCGGCCGGCGACGGACCCGGGCGCGTGAGGCGGCTGCGCAAGGGCACGGCGCACGCACGTCCCGCCCGGGCGGCTGCGGGGCGACCCGGTGCCGGGCGCGGGGCTCGTGTCGTCGTGGTGGTCGGCGCGACGAGCGGCATCGGTCGGGCGACGGCGGTACGGCTCGCGCGGCGGGGCGACCGCCTGGCGCTGGCCTCGCGGTCGGCCGAGGAGCTCGGCCGGGTCGCCGAGGACTGCCGGGCCGCCGCACCTGAGAGCGTCCCGGTGGTCACGGCCGTCGTCGACGTGCTGGACCGCGACTCGCTGGACCGGTTGTTCGCCGCCGCGACGGCGCAGCACGGCCGCGTGGACGCCGTCGTCAGCACCCCGGCGGTCCTCGCCTACGGGCGGTTCGAGGAGATCCCGCCGGAGGTGTTCGACCGTGCCGTCCAGGTGAACGTCCTCGGCGCCGCGAACGTCGCGCGCGCGGCCCTGGCGCACCTCGAGCCGGGCGGGCACCTCGTCCTGTTCGGCTCGCTCCTCGGCACGATCGTCGCCCCGTGGATGAGCCCGTACGTGACGAGCAAGTGGGCCGTGCACGGCCTGGCGCACACGCTGCGCATCGAGGCCCGCGACCGCGGGATCGCCGTCAGCCTGGTGACGCCGGGCAGCGTCGACACGCCCGTGTACGCGTTGGCCGCGAGCTACGCGGGTCGCGTGGGGCGTCCGCCGCCGCCGGTGGACCGGCCGGAGACGGTGGCGCGGGCCGTTGTGCGGGTGCTCGACCACCCGCGCCGGGTCGTCTCCGTCGGGCTGGCGAACCCTGTGTGGCGGACCGTCTTCCGGGCCGCCCCCGCGGTCTACGACCGCGTCGCGGGGCCGGTGATGGACCGCGCGGGGCTCTCCCGCACGCCGACGACCGCGAACGAGGGGAACGTGTTCCGGCCGCGACCCGGCGGTGAGGCGGTCCACGGCGAGTGGGGTCGCCACTGGTTGCGGTGGCTCGGCGGCTCGGCGGTGGTGGGCGCGGCATGGGGGATGGTCCGCGCGTTCCGTCCGCGCACGGGCGGCCGGGTGCCTGACAGCCGGCCCGGGCGGCAGCCGGCCGCCTGACGGCCGGCCTTGGCACGACCGCGTCGGGCTCAGTGCTCCCTGAGCACGCGCCCCCAGGCCGCCTGCTGGAGCCGGCGTCGAACGGCCCCCAGCGGGCCTGCGGCAGCCAGCGCCGCTCGTGCCGCGTTCCAGCCGCACGCGCCGTGGACGCCGCCGCCGGGATGCGCCGAGGCGCTCGCGAGGTACAGCCCCGTGAGAGGCGTCTCCGGGCGGCCGAGACCAGGCGTCGGACGGAACACCAGCTGCTGGTGCAGGCCCGAGGTGCCCGCGTTGACCGCACCCCCGACGAGGTTGCGGTCGGCCGCCTCGAGGTCCGCCGGGCTCTGCGCGGACCGCGCCAGGATCGTCCCGGCGAACCCCGGCGCCGCCCGTTCGACGGCGGCCTCGATCCGCGCCACCTGAGTGCTCACCTCGTCCGGCGTCCACTGCAGACCGTGCGGCACGTGCGTGTACGCCCATGCCGACTCCGTCCCCGCCGGGGACCGCGTGGGGTCCGCGGTGGTCATCTGGCCGAAGAGCAGGAACGGCCGGTCGGGGAGTCGGCCCGTGGACACGGCGGCCGCGACGTCGACGAAGCCGTCGAGGTCGACCCCGAGGTGCACCGTCCCCGCCCCCGCCGCATCCCGGGCGAGCCAGGGCACGGGACGGTCCAGCGCCCAGTTCACCTTGACCGTCGGGTGGTCCCACTGGAAGCGCCGGATGTCGCGGAGCAGTCGCCCCGGGAGGTGACGCGGCGCCACCAGGTCCCCGTACAGCGCAGGGGCGGTGACGTCGGCGACGACCGCGTGCCGGGCCGCCACACGCTCCCCGCCGGCTGTCACGACGCCGATGGCACGCCCTGCACGCACGGCGACCCGGGCGACGGGCGTGCCCACCTCGATGGCTCCGCCGCCCGCGGTGATGCGCGCCGCCAAGGCCCGGGCCAGCTCGCCGGCGCCGCCGCGCGGGACCGGGTAGCCGACGTCCTGGCCGAGCATCGTCAGCAACCAGCCCAGCACGCCGCTGCCCGCGGCGTCGGGCGGGACGTCCGCATGCATGGCGTTCCCCGTCAGCAGGAGCGGGGCGCCGGGACCTCTGAAGCTCTCGTCGCCCAGGCGCCGGACGGGCAGCACCGCGAGGCGCGCCAGGTCCAGCCCGCCTGCGACGCCGACGCGGCGCAGCACCCGGGCGACGGACCGCAGCGGCGGGAACGGCGTGAAGAGCGCGTCGAGCAGGGGGTCCCGGATCCGCGCCCAGCCGGTGACCAGCGACAGCCAGGCGTCGCCGTCGCCGGGCGAGGCGGTGTCGAGCGCGGCCGCGGTCCGGTCCGCGTCCCGGTGGAGCACGGCGGACCGCCCGTCGTCGAGCACGTGCGCGAGCACGTCGGGCGCGTGCACCCACTCCAGGCCGTGCAGGTGCAGGTCGAGGCCCCGGATCACCGGGGACGCCGCCGCCAGCGGGTAGAAGGCGCTGAACAGGTCGGTGCGGAACCCGGGTGCCGTCACCTCTGCCGTGCGGACCGCGCCGCCGACGGCGTCCGCGGCCTCGAGGACGAGGACGTCCCAACCGGCGTCGACGAGGGCGTTGGCCGCGACGAGCCCGTTCGGACCAGCGCCGACGACCACGGCATCCACCGTGCGCATGGTGACCTCCCGCGTCCAACCTGGCACCCCGCCGGTGCACGGGCAAACGCGCGCCCCCCGGCGCGACGACGGCCCGGCCTGCGGCGCGCAGGTCGGGCCGGTGCCCCGAGGGGGATTCGAACCCCCACTGGATCGGGTTTGAGCCGAACGCCTCTGCCAGTTGGGCTATCGGGGCCGACCGGCCTGCGGTGGGCAAAAGTCACGGCGCCGCCGGGTCGCCACTAGGCTAGCGCGCGTGACTGAGATCGACGCCCAGCCGACACCTCCGACAGAGCCCGAGCCCGAGGGCGCCTCAGCGCCTGGTGCGGAGGGTGCCGACGTCCCCGTGACGGAGGGCGCTGACGCCGGACCGAAGCGCCCGACCCGGCGCGCCGTCGTCGTCGAGGACGAGGCCCTGATCCGGATGGATGTCGTCGAGTCGCTGCGCGAGGCGGGCTTCGACGTGGTCGGCGAGGCCGGCGACGGTGAGGCCGGCGTCCGCCTGGCGCTCGAGCTGCGCCCGGACGTCGTCGTCATGGACGTGAAGATGCCCGTCATGGACGGGATCACGGCCGCCGAGAAGATCGGCAAGGAGCGAGCAGCCGCGGTGGTGCTCCTCACCGCGTTCTCGCAGACGGAGCTCGTGGAGCGGGCGCGTGACGCGGGCGCGATGGCGTACGTGGTCAAGCCGTTCACGCCCGCGGACCTGCTGCCCGCCGTCGAGATCGCGATCTCGCGGCACAGCGAGCTCACGGCCCTGGAGTCCGAGGTGGCGGACCTCGCCGAGCGCTTCGAGACGCGCAAGCGGGTCGACCGTGCCAAGGGTCTCCTCATGACCAAGATGGGGCTCACGGAGCCCGACGCCTTCCGGTGGATCCAGAAGACCTCCATGGACCGGCGCCTGACGATGCGCGAGGTGGCCGACGCCGTCATCGAGCAGGTCGGCGGCGGGGCTTCCTGAGGCTCTCGCCCGGTCCCTTCCGCTGAGCCGGGGGAGCGGGCTATGGTCGCCTGAGTCCCCCCAGCCGCCGCGTGCGGCCGTGGTTCGTCCGCCGAAGGAGGCAGTTGCGTGCGTCCTGGCATCGAGGTCCGGTCGCTCCGTCCCGACGACATGGAGAGCCTCGTCGAGCTGTGCCTCACGGCGCGGCGCGAGACGTGGGCCGGGCCGCAGGTGTGCAGTGCGGATGCGGCGACCGTCGGCGGCCAGCTGGGCACCCTGATGGGCCTGCCCGGGGGGACCGTCCTGGTGGCCCGGTGCGACGGCGACGTCGTCGGGATGCTCCTCGCGCGGGTCGTCGGGCCCAACCCGTTCACGGACCAGACGAACCTGGCGGTCGAGGCGGTCTACGTGCACCCGCACCACCGCCGCAAGGGCGTGGGCCACGCGCTCATGCTGGTGGCGGTGGAGCTCGCGATCGTGGCCGGTGCCGAGCAGGTCTTCACGTCGCCGATCCCGGGTGCCCGGGGGATGCAGCGCTTCCTGGTCCGGCTGGGCTTCGTGCCGGCGGCGGCCCACCGGGTGATCGCCACCGCCACGCTGCACCGGCGGCTCACCGCGGACGCCCAGGCGCGCACCGGCACTCGGCCGGTCGACGAGCTCATCGCCCGCCGGCGCCAGTCCCGCGGCGACGCGGCGCCGGGCGATCAGGACGTGCGGCGCGGCTCGATCACGAGGCACGTCAGCCGTGCCGTGCACACCCGCCGGGCGCTGGAGTCCTCGACCACGATCTCGTAGGTGGCCGCGGTAGAGCCCAGGTGGACCGCTGTCGCCGTGCCCGTCACGACGCCCTCCCGCACGCCCCGGTGGTGGGTCGCGCTCACCTCGATGCCCACGGCCTGGCGACCCGCACCGGCGTGCAGGGCGGCCGCGTAGGAGCCGAGCGTCTCGGCGAGCACGACGGACGCGCCGCCGTGCAGGAGCCCGTAGGGCTGCGTGTTGCCGGCCACCGGCATGGTGCCGACGACGCGCCGCGCGGACGCCTCGACGAGCTCGATGCCCATGCGCTCGGCCAGGGTGCCGGCCCCGGCGCGCCGGAGCCCGTCGAGGGCGTCGGCCGGGTCCGGGGCGGTGTCGCTGTCGGTCATGCCCGCTAGGTTGGCACCCGTGACGGACCTGGCGCGAACCCGGCCCCTGCTCCTCCTCGTGGACGGGCACTCGATGGCCTACCGGGCCTTCTTCGCCCTGCCCGCGGAGAACTTCTCCACCACCACCGGACAGACGACCAACGCGGTGTACGGCTTCACCTCGATGCTGGCGAACCTGCTGCGCGACGAGCGACCCACGCACGTGGGGGTCGCGTTCGACGTCGGGCGCACGACGTTCCGCACGGAGCAGTACCCCGCGTACAAGGCGACCCGGGACACGACGCCCCAGGAGTTCGTCGGCCAGGTGCCCCTGATCAAGGAGATCCTCGCGACGCTGCGCATCCCGACCGTCGAGCGGGACCAGTACGAGGCCGACGACGTGATCGCGACCCTGGTCCGGCAGGCTGTCGCCGCCGGGATGGACGTGCTGGTCTGCACCGGCGACCGCGACGCGCTGCAGCTCGTGCGCGACGAGGTCACGGTGCTGTATCCACGCAAGGGCGTGTCCGACCTGGTGCGCTTCACCCCGGCAGCCGTCGAGGAGAAGTACGGCGTCCCGCCCCGCTGCTACCCCGACCTCGCAGCACTCGTCGGCGAGTCGAGCGACAACCTGCCCGGGGTGCCGGGCGTCGGGCCGAAGACGGCGGCCAAGTGGATCACGACGTACGGCGGGCTGGACGGCGTGCTGGCCGCCGCTGCGACCATCACGGGCAAGGCCGGTGAGAACCTTCGGGCGAACCTGACGCAGGTCCGCCTCAACCGCCAGCTCAACGCCGCGGTCGACGACCTCGAGCTCGAGGTGGGCGTGGCGGACCTCGCCGCGCAGCCCTGGGACCGCGAGGCGATGCACCGCGTGTTCGACGCCCTGGAGTTCCGCACGCTCCGGGAGCGGCTCCTGACGATGGTGCCCGAGGAGCAGGGCGACACGGAGGGCTTCGACCTCGACGTCCTGGAACCGGCGCACGGCGAGCTGGCGGCCTGGCTCGCCGCACGCGCGGGGCGGCTCCTCGCGGTCGAGGTCACCGGACGGGCCGCACCGGGGCGCGGTGACGCCTGGACGCTCGCCGTGGCCGACGGCGCGACGCATGCGGTCAGCGTCGACCTCACGGGGTTGGCTCCCGCCGACGAGGCCGCCCTCGCTGCCTGGCTCGCCGACGCCGATCAGCCGAAGGCGCTGCACGGGGCGAAGGACGCGTGGCACGCGCTCGACGGCCGCGGGCTCGCCCTGAACGGCGTCGCCTTCGACACCCTCCTGGCCTCGTACCTCTGCCACCCCGACCAGCGATCCTTCGACCTCGCCGACCTCGCGGTCCGGCACCTGCACCGTGAGCTGCGCACGTCGGGGTCCTCGTCGGGCGAGGACGCCCAGGGGGCGTTCGACCTCGACCTCGACGGCGGGGTCGAGCGGACGGCCGCCATCCGTGCGGCGGCCGTCAGCGAGCTGGCCGAGGTGCTCGCCGGTGCTCTGGCGGACCGGGGGGCGCGTCGCCTCCTCGACGAGGTGGAGCTCCCGCTCGTCGGGGTCCTCGCAGGCATGGAGCGGACCGGCATCGCGGCCGACGTCGAACGGCTCACGGCGCTGGAGCGCGACTTCGCGGCGGCGGTCGCGGACGCGGCGACGGAGGCGTTCGCCGTGATCGGCCGCGAGGTGAACCTGGGCTCGCCCAAGCAGCTGCAGGAGATCCTGTTCGACCAGCTGGGCATGCCCAGGACGAAGAAGATCAAGACCGGCTACACCACGGACGCCGCCGCGCTCGGGGAGCTGTACGAGCGCACCCAGCACCCGTTCCTGGCCCACCTCCTCGCGCACCGCGACGCGTCCCGCCTGCGTCAGACCGTCGAGGGTCTGCTGCGCTCCGTGGCCGACGACGGCCGGATCCACACCACGTACCTGCAGACGATCGCCGCCACCGGCCGCATCTCCTCGACCGAACCCAACCTGCAGAACATCCCGATCCGGACGGAGGCGGGCCGCCGCATCCGCGAGGCGTTCGTCGTCGGTCCCGGGTACGAGACGCTCCTGACGGCGGACTACAGCCAGATCGAGATGCGGATCATGGCGCACCTCTCGGGCGACGCCGGCCTGATCGAGGCGTTCAGGTCGGGAGAGGACCTGCACAGCTACGTGGCGTCGCGCGTCTTCGGCGTCCCCACGGGCGAGGTCACTCCCGCCATGCGCTCGAAGATCAAGGCGATGTCGTACGGGCTCGCGTACGGCCTGTCGTCGTTCGGCCTGTCGAAGCAGCTGAACGTGTCCGTGGGCGAGGCGTCGGAGCTCATGGACGACTACTTCGCACGCTTCGGTGGCGTGCGAAGCTACCTGTCCGGCGTCGTCGACGAGGCGCGGCGGACCGGCTACACGGCGACGATCCTCGGTCGCCGCAGGTACCTGCCGGACCTGACGAGCGACAACCGTCAGCGCCGGGAGATGGCCGAGCGGATGGCGCTCAACGCCCCGATCCAGGGCAGCGCCGCCGACCTCATCAAGGTGGCGATGCTCGGCGTCGCACGTGGGCTCGAGTCCCGGGGGCTCCGCTCCCGCATGCTGCTGCAGGTGCACGACGAGCTCGTGCTCGAGGTGGCGCCGGGGGAGCGTGCCGCCGTCGAGGAGCTGGTCCGGGCGGAGATGGGGGCGGCGGGGGACCTGGCCGTCCCCCTGGACGTCTCCGTCGGCACCGGCGGAAGCTGGCACGACGCCGGGCACTGACTCCTGCACCACGAGGGACATGCACGACGAGGGATATGCACGGCGCGCTGATCGGATACGTCCGGGCATAACTGGCGCGGGTGGGTGATCTAGGTCACACTCGCACCTTTGGTGGCGAGGGAGCCACCGCCGACCCCACCCGGAGGCAGCATGTCCGAGGTCCTGCACATGCCTGAGAGTGAGACGGACTACCAGCGCGTCCAGCGCTCGGAGGAGTTCCAGGCGCTCCGTTCCAGGTTCCGTCGCTTCGTCTTCCCGATGACGGCCTTCTTCCTCGCGTGGTACCTGCTGTACGTCCTGCTCGCGGCCTACGCGCAGGACTTCATGAGCACCCGGGTCACCGGGACGATCACCGTCGGACTGCTCTTCGGGCTCGGCCAGTTCGTCACGACCTTCGCGATCACGATGATCTACGCCCGCTGGGCCAACCGGCGCCAGGACGCGGTCGCCGAGCGGCTGCGTGAGCACATCGAGAACGGGCAGCTGCAGTGATCCGGGCCGCCGTCGCTACGGAGCAGGTCGGCTCACCCGCCGTCAACATCGCCATCTTCGCCGCCTTCGTCCTGGTGACGATGGTGGTCGTGTTCCGGGCCTCCCGGAACAACAAGACGGCCGCCGACTACTACGCGGCCGGCCGGTCCTTCACCGGCCCGCAGAACGGCACCGCCATCGCGGGCGACTACCTGTCAGCCGCCAGCTTTCTGGGCATCGCCGGTGCGATCGCGATCAACGGGTACGACGGCTTCCTGTACTCGATCGGCTTCCTCGTCGCGTGGCTGGTCGCCCTGCTCCTCGTCGCAGAGCTGCTGCGGAACACCGGTCGCTTCACGATGGCGGACGTCCTCTCGTTCCGTCTCAAGCAGCGCCCCGTGCGGATGGCCGCTGCGATCGCGACGCTCGCGGTCGTGTTCTTCTACCTCCTCGCCCAGATGGCCGGCGCGGGGGGCCTCGTGGCGCTCCTGCTCGGGATCGAGGGCACGGCCGCCCAGGGCCTGGTGATCGCGGTCGTCGGCGCGCTGATGATCATGTACGTGCTCGTCGGTGGCATGAAGGGCACCACCTGGGTGCAGATCATCAAGGCGATCCTGCTCATCGCGGGCTCGGCCGTGATGGCGCTGTGGGTGATGGCGAAGTTCGGCTTCAACCTCTCCGACCTGCTCGCGGGCGCAGTCGCCGCCGGTGGCGAGGGGGGCGAGGCGCTCATCGAACCGGGGAAGCAGTACGGGCTCTCCGCGCTCACTCGGATCGACTTCCTGTCGCTCGCCCTCGCCCTCGTGCTCGGCACCGCAGGCCTGCCGCACGTCCTCATGCGCTTCTACACGGTGCCCACGGGCCAGGAGGCCCGGCGGTCCGTGGTCTGGGCCATCTGGTTGATCGGCATCTTCTACCTGATCACGCTGGTGCTCGGGTACGGCGCCGGCGCGCTGGTCGGGCCGGACGCCATCAAGGCGGCACCGGGAGGGGTGAACTCCGCGGCGCCGCTCCTCGCGTACGAGCTCGGCGGCGTCCTCCTCCTCGGCTTCATCTCGGCCGTGGCTTTCGCGACCATCCTGGCGGTGGTGGCGGGCCTCACGATCACCGCGGCGGCGTCGTTCGCGCACGACATCTACGCCAACGTCATCAAGCGCGGCGAGGTGAACCCGGACGGCGAGGTGAAGGTCGCGCGCATCACCGTGCTGGCCATCGGCCTGCTCGCCATCGTCGGCGGGATCTTCGCCAACGGCCAGAACATCGCGTTCCTCGTCGCCCTGGCCTTCGCGGTGGCCGCGAGCGCGAACCTGCCGACGATCATCTACTCGCTCTTCTGGAAGCGGTTCAACACGTCGGGCGCGCTCTGGAGCATGTACGGCGGCCTCATCTCCACGATCGTCCTGATCGTGTTCTCGCCCGTCGTCTCGGGCAAGGTCGACCCGGCGACCGGTGAGAGCCTGTCGATGATCCGGGACACCTCGATCGACTTCGCGGTCTTCCCGCTCGCGAACCCGGGGATCATCTCCATCCCGCTCGCCTTCCTGCTCGGCATCGTCGGGACGCTGATCAGCAAGGAGAAGCCGGACCTGGAGCGGTTCGCCCAGATGGAGGTCAGGTCGCTCACGGGCGCGGGCTCGGAGAAGGCCGTCGCGCGCCACTGACGCTCCTTCCTTGCACAGGCACGTGGGGCCCGGCCGACCTGGCCGGGCCCCACGCCGTGCATCAGGGCCGTGCCCGGGGGGCCGCACGGTTCGCGGAGTGCGCCGCCCGCCGTGCGCGCGGTCAGGCCGGGTCGAGCCGGCAGACGACGATGGCGGTCCCCGGCAGGATCGCCCCGCGCACCGGGCCCCAGCCGCCCCACGTGCGTTCGTGCCCGGCGGGCCACTCGGGCTCCAGGAGCGCCTCCAGCCGGAAGCCGGCGCCGGTGACGTCCGCGACGTGGTCCCCGAGCGTCCGGTGGTGCTCGGCGTACGTGAGCCGCCCGGCGTCGTCGGTCTCGACGTAGGGTCGGCGGTCGAAGTACGACCGCGTCGCACGGAGACCGCGCTCCGACGGGTCGTCGGGGAACGCCCAGCGGAGGGGATGCGTCACCGAGAAGACCCAGCGTCCGCCAGGGACGAGCACGCGTGCCACCTCGGCGTGGACCTCGGCCGGCCGGGCCACGAACGGCAGCGCGCCGAAGGCGGTGAACGCGATGTCGAACGTCGCGTCGGCGAACGGCAGGGCGCGAGCGTCCGCCTGGACCAGCGGCACCCGGGTGCCGAGCTCGG
>Ga0196970_1000867_pt1 | contig 26823 bp, 25 predicted proteins | sample S1v_513CmetaG_FD_148672 | JGI IMG/M metagenome (GOLD analysis project Ga0196970, IMG submission 148672) | Soil microbial communities from Anza Borrego desert, Southern California, United States - S1+v_5-13C | ecosystem: Environmental > Terrestrial > Soil > Desert | place: USA: California... | reverse complement strand
TGTAGCTGTCCAGACCGGCCTGAGTGACCCGGTCCTCCGTGTCGTAGGCGAAGTCGACCTCGCCCGCGGGGCCGCCCCACAGGCTGGTCAGCCGGTGGTCGTTGTCGTAACTGTAGTACAGCGTCGGGTGATCCGGGCTGCTGACCTGGGTCAGGTTCCCGTTTGTGTAGGTGTAGGTGAAGATGCGGCCGGCGTGGTCACGGACCTGCGTGATCCGCTCACCACTCCAGGTGAAGAGCAGGTAACGGCCGTTCTCATCTTCGACACGGCTCAGGTTCCCCTGGCTGTTGTAGGTGAACTGGAGCCGGTTGCCGTAGCGGTCCTCGGCGCTCAGCAACCGGCCCGCCGCCGGGTCCTGCTCCTCCCGCCAGGGGGCGTAGTAGCCGTTATAGGTGTAGATGCTGCCATCGGGCCGGGTGACGACATAGCTGCTCTGAGACTCCCGCTCCAGCGACCAGCCAGGCGCCCCGCTCGGGGTGTAGCTGCCCTTGGAGAGGTCGGTGTGGATGAGGGAGTCGCCATCGAACGAGTTGACGAAGCGGCCGTTGTCGCCGTCTTGGAACTGGAAGGTGGTCGTTCCGCCATCGCCCCGGAACTCGGTGATATGGAAGTGGACAAACATCTGGAGCCGCTGGTTCAGGCTGAAGTCCCAGCCGTAGCCGAAGGCTCCTTCCGTCTCGGCCTGCTTGGAGCGGTAGACGCGCTCCAGCCCCAGGGCGGGGCCGAGGCCGGGCAGCGAGAGGTCAGGCTGCCGCAGGGAGAGGCTGCCGTCGGTCAGGCTGACATCGCCGGGCCGCTCGGGGCCGGATTGGGGGGTGGGCAGCGAGAGCTTGCCCGGTGCATCCACCGTGGGCACCTGGCTGCTGCCGGCCTGGCCACTGGCCGGAGCCGCCGGCGCCTGCGGGGTGGGCAGGCTGGGGAGCAGACCCTCTAGGGGATTGCGCGGCAAAAGCCCCGCCAGAGGATCGGGCGGGGCGGCGGCGTTCAGCTCACCGGTGGCCAGGGCTGCCCAGTCGGGCAGGAGGCCCAGCGGGTCGTCGTAGCCGGCGGCCAGGGCGGGGCGCTGGCCGAGGCCGGGCACGAGAGTGGGGAGCAGGACGGCGAGTAGCAGGACGGATAAGAGCTTGCGGAGTCGTTTCACGGTGGCTCCTCCTTCGCGCAGCGAAGGGCAACAGAAATACCCGAGGCGCGCCCCGGGTGTCCACCGTGGCACTTCGGCAACCCCGCTGCCATAGCTCGTCTGAGCCGTAGGTCGGAGGCTTTGCGTCCCTGGCTTTCGCCAGGTTTGCCTTGTCGGATGCCCTTTATTGCTTTATATCTATCTTGTAACATCTGAGCAGAGAACTGTCCAATGAAACAGTTCGACATATTGTGACATGCGGGGCGCGGCATAGCAAAGTTGGTGGGGTATCGCCCTCTCCCAGCCCAGCCGGGCTGAGCTACATACTGAAGTAAAGAGCAGTAAAGGCAAGATATTCCCGTCCTGTCTTGCGTTCCTGTTACACAGAGGTTCCTCAAAGGGTATATCTAGTATTGAGGATGAATCAGCATGAGGAAAATCTTCGACACGTTTCGAACGGCGAGAGCCGAGGCCCCGTCACTACTCCGTGGCTCGGCTCTCGCATAGGGTCTCTAGGAGGTGCGGCGGTGCCGCCACATAAGAAGCGGCCGTACAATTGTCACGAGTGCTCAGTCACCGCTGACTCCGATGCGTCCCTGCCGATCCCGAGCCGGAGATCCAGTATCCAGGGGCCTTCTGGAACTGCTCTCTTGGGATCGCTTTAGGATGGAGTAACACAGCCGATAGAACTCCCGTGCATCCTCCGGCCACTTGTCCGGGGACTCCGAAAGCCAGCTTGGTCTGATCCCGCCTACCCCCCCTTTTCCGGTTACAGCAGTATACGAGCGAACTCGCTCAGCTTGACTGCGCTGGCTCAATCGATCGCCGAGTCAAGGGCGAGGTCCAACTGGTCCTCCTCTTCCATCCCCCCGGTGATAGAGGGTGAGGTCAGAGGAGGCTGGACCCTACCGAATCGATCGGTTGAATCTAGATAGGCCCGCAGGGCTCGCTTAATCTCCCTGCTCAACTTCCGGCTCCGGATCAACGGCTCCGCCCACTCCAGGAGGTCCTCGTCCTCCCCTTGGACTAGCTGGCAGGCGATGAGGCGGCGTTCTGGCGTACTCGCTCACCTGCCTTTAGGTAGCCCCGGACGTTTGCCAACTGCGGATCGTCCAGTAGCATCTTGTTCGACTCCGCTGGCAGTAACCAGGGCGTCAGCCGGGCGCCGCCCCCGCCGGTGACCACGTAGAGGTCGAAACGCTCGTTCAGACTCTCCACGGTCCGGTTGATGTTCTCCGCCAAGTGCTGGAGCATGGTCGCTCCCTCTTCGGGCCGGCGCATGACCAGTTGATCCACCTGCCACAGGGGCTTGTTCAGCCGCCGAGCCACGGCCTCATAGGCGGAGGCCAGGCCGAAGTTGGTCGACTTGGAGAGCCGGCTGACGATGTTCAGCCCCTCGACCGCCAAGAGGTCAACCGTTTGGAATCCGATGTCGATCACAAGAACTCGACCCCGGGCGATGTCCCTCCGAACGATCTGCCCGGTGGTGTCGAGCACTACATCCAGCAGGCTGCCAAAGGGCTGAGGGATCACCTTGACCCCCTTAATCGCCACCTCGATGGAAACCATCCTACCGCCGATCTGGGCCTTGATGGGCACACCGTCCAGACGCTTGATCCGCTCCTCCAGAGCCTGCTTCTGACCGAAGAACAGGTTCACCGGCAGACCCGTCACCAGAGCATCCAGGGTGACGGAGCCAGAGTCCACGGGGCTAACCGCCGCCAGGGCCGCCTTGAGCAAGCGAAACGTGTTGGGATCTCCCGGCTTGTCGTCGTTCAGGTTGTGCCACGGGAACCGGCACTGCTGGATGGCCAGGTGGCCGATGAAGTACTCCACTCCATCCTCCCAGAGGCGGACGCCCTGTGGCGTGCCGCCAAGGCCTTCAAACATGGCTTCGGCCGGCCCGACCACCGAGGGCTCAATGAAGGCCCGAGCCCCTGACAGGGCCTTGGTCCAGCCGAACCCGAGATCAACCGCTACCACCAATCGCTATCCCTCCCTCGGTGTTAAACGTATGTTTAACACGTGTTTAACAGGCCTGCATGGGCAGAAGAAGGCCGCAGCCGGGTAACCCTAGCTGCGGCCTTTCTCGCTGTCCTGAGAATCCGCCGGGCGCTTCGTGTAGGTCCTCCTTGGCTAGCTCTTTGTTTATCGGCTCATGTCCCGGCTACTCGGCTATCGTCTGCTATCCCCTGCTTCGAGAGGTCACCTCCCTCGGCCGCTCCCCCCGTTCCAACGCCCGGTTGTAGCCATCGATCACCGATGCGTTGATCACCTGGCGCATCTCAGCCGTCGCCGGGTGGGCGATGTCACGAAACTGCCCGTCTGGGCCCTTGCGCTGGGGCATTGCTACGAACAGCCCCTTCTCGCCCTCCACGACCCGCAGGCCGTGGATCGTAAAGGCCTCGCCAATCGTCACGGAGGCCATTGCCCGGGTTGAACCCTCGCCGCGGATCGGTACCACCTTCACTTCGGTCACATCAACCATGCTCATCTCTTACCACCTCCTCTCCCGAGCGCCTTCGATGACCCCCTGAATCATGGCCAGGGCATACGCCACAAAGGTAGCGCACATCACCCCACGGGGAAGCCCCTGGACGATGCTCGGCAGGTTCACGGTTGGGCTACTCTCCAAGAGCACTACAACCGCTCCTACAACCCCTCCAATCAGCCACGCTCTCCTCTCGCTCACCTCTCACGCCCCTCTCGTCGGTATCGGTGCTCCCGGTCCGTGAGCTGGGCCAGTTCGTAGCAGGCGTCTCGCAGGAGGCCTGCAAACAGGGTCCGCTCGTTCTCGGGCTCCCAGAGCCAGGCCGCTACCTCTCGCAACCGGGTGACCACTCCCTGGCCGGCCAACTCGCTGAGTTCCTCGCGCCTGAGCCTTGCATGCTGCAGATCATCCAGCCCCTTGGTGGCCCAGTACTTGGCTGCCTGCGACCCGCCGTAGTCACCGAGCCGGTCCAAACGGGCAGCCACCTGGAGCAGGAACACCGCCTTCTCGTAGGCCGGAAGGCTGCGCCACGGTGGCATCAGTTCCGCCTGTTCAATCCTCTGGTTCTGACTGACTTGGTCCTTCGACTCAACTCCCCCCTTTCGGCTTGGACTGGCTGCTTGAACGGTCGCCCTATCTGCCCAAAAGGAGCAGCGGGTCAACCGGAGAGCCCTGGTAGTGGATCTCCAGGTGCAGATGGGGTCCGGTGGACTTCCCGGTGGAGCCGGCGAAAGCGATCAGCTCCCCCTGCTTCACCGTCTCGCCCTGGCTCACGGTAATCGATGATGCGTGAGCGTACAGGCTTCGGAAGCCGCCACTGTGCTGCACGACCACCATCCACCCGAAGGTTGGATCGAGTTCAGCCTGGATCACCTTCCCGGCCTTGCTGGCGTAGATCGGTGCGCCCTGGCTCAAACCGATGTCAACGCCCGCATGGAAGCGGGGCTGTCCGTCGATCGGACTGAGTCGTGGGCCGTACCGGCTGGTAATTGTCCCGATGGCCGGCCAGGCAAATCCATCGGGCAGAACCCAGTTGGGCGGCAGCGTAGGGGGAACCCCTAGTGCTACCGAGTCATCGTGTTGATCCAGCTCCACGAGGGCTTGAAACCCCTCGTATAGCTCCGCCGCTGTGGCGGCCTTAGCCGCCGGCATTACCATCCGGTAAGCTGCCTCCGGGTCCTTGTCGAATGGCTCCTGGTGGTCCAGGATGTAGTCCGAGTGCCCCCGGATGTAACCCAGAAGCGTGGAGTACCACTGCACGTAGGCGATGGTCCAAAGCTGGTCCTTCTCCTCCGGGTCCAAGGTGGGCTCCGGCGGAGGGCAGTACTTCGGATCGCCCGGGTTCTCGTTGCAAAGCTTCTCGGCCAGCTCCTTCTTGGTCTCCAGCGTCTCATCCACCAAATCGGCGTAGATGTCGGCCTGGGTCGGGATCGGCAGGTTGAAACTGTTCTGGGCACCGTCCCAGGCCACCAGGAGCGCCCAGGGAACCTGTTCTTCGTAGGCCACCTGTCGATAGGCGGCCTCGTACCGGGGGGGCACCTGTGGCCCCCCCTCCTTCACTGCGATCGCCAGACCATTCACGAGCCCGCTGAACCCCATGACGAGGAGCAACAAGAGCCCGATGCCGGCCAGTGCGATCCCGCCAATGAACCCTCCCCCCAGTCGCACACCTCCTCTACAAGGTCTCGTTCACCGCTACCCGCGGCTCCGTCCATCCCCGGTGGGCCAGTGCGGCCCAGCGATAGAGAACGCCATGCGGTAGCACACCTCCTTTCAGGGTTTGCCTGGGCCTCTAGCCCCTCGGGCGAGGCTTCTTCTTCTCCTGCTCTTCCCCGGTAATCCAGAGCGGCCCGGCCAGGTTACGGCGCATCTAGTCGTACACCTCCTTCATCTCGCCCGGCTTCGTGGTGAAGTACTCGTACTGGTACGGCGAGAGCAGCAGGACGAACGGAAGACGGTAGGGACCGACCACGTAGAGCCCCGCTCCGGGCGAGCTGCCCTTCACGTAGGAGGCCTCGGCGTCGGAGAGCTGGCACTGCTGCTGGATCTCGGGCAGCGCCTCCCCCTGGTCGAAGAGGACCTTCAGGTCGCTGGTCTTGACGATGGTCCGCCCCACCTCGGTCGACATGAGCCGCTCCAGGAGCTGGCTGACCGCTGTTGGGCAGCACCGCCACTTCCGGCCCCGGGTCCAGATCATGCTCAGGTACTCGGCTGCGATCGGCTCCTGGAGGAACCAGAGGATCTCCTCAAAGTAGAGATGGGTGTTCCGCTTGTGGTAGCGGTTCAGGCCTACCCGGCCCCACATCCAGTTCACGATCCACGGCATCGCCATGGTTCGGGTGGCCGGGTCAAGCTCTCGGAGGTTGAGGCTGATCAGCCGGTGACCAGTCAGGTCCACGTTGGTTCGGGCGTTGAAGAGCGACATCGCCCCGTATGTGAAGAGCCCCATGGCCTCGGCCAGGTTGGGCTCGGACTCTGCCAGCTCCTCTCGGAGGTCCTCCAGGATCGGCATCGCCTCCACCCGAAGTTGGCCGCCCTCAATCAGGTCGCCCTGGTTCTCCGGGGTGATCCCGTAGCGCCCGTAGGCCCGGACGATCGCATGGATCACGTGCGCCCGCTGCACCGGGTCGAAGAACCGCCGGCCGCCATCGCCCATGGTCCCGATCTGGTACTCCAGCCAGTTGGTGAGAAGCGGGATCTGCTTGTCGAGGGGCCGCCCCTTCCGGTAGCCGGCCCGCTCGTTATCCCAGTCCAAGGCCAGATCCATGATGTTGATGCGGTGCGACGAACTGCCACCTAACCTGACCACCGCCCCGCCCAGATCCGCCACCATGGCATCCATCTCCCCATCGGGGTCGCCGATAATCTGAACGTCATCGGTCATGGTGTGGACGTGCTGGACCTTGGAGCGAAGCCACATCGTCTTGCCTGAGCCGGGCACGCCCATAACCACAAGGTTGTAGTTCTTCAGCGCCCAGACGTTGAGCATAGCGATCGAGTTGTTCAGGCGGGAGAGCCCGGCATACATGCCGGCGGGGTGCATGAGGAACTGCGAATCGAGCGGGGTCAGGTGGGCCAGGCCATCGGTCAGCATGTTGCGGGTCGCGTCGATGGGGTCATAGCAGAGCGGCAGGCAGGCCAGGAGCCCCTCCTTCTGCTGTCGGAAGGCCGGTACCGCCTTGACATCGGCCTGGTTCAGGAGCACCTGAACCGTGCGGACGTCCTCCTCCAGTTGCTGCCGGGTCGCTGCGGTCACGCAGAGGTACATGGAGGCGAAGAACCAGCGCTGGTGCCCCTGCTCCAACTGCTCCCGGCAGTAGACCGCCTGCTCCCTGAACTTCAAGATCCGATGGTCCGGGGTGAAGCCCTCGAACTCATCCTTAGCCGCAGCGACCGTAAGGGTCCGGATACGCTCATCCAGGTGGCGGAGCGCCTCTCCGGTATCGACCGGGGTCGAATGGACGCTGATGTCTACCTGCAGGTGGGAGTTCGTCAGATGCCGCAAGGCGTTGTACTGCAGGAACGAGGGCCATCCCCTGATCACCAGGACCGAGCGGTAGACGGTGTTGTTCTCGAAGGTGTGCTTGTCGAACTCGATATCCTGGGGGGCGATCACATCCATAAACATCTGCCCCCGGGAAGAGAAGGGGTCGTCCGGCTCCAGGTAGTTGGTGGTCGTGGCGATGTTAATCTCGGTCGGCTTGGCCATGGTGACCAGGCAGTTCTGATCGGCCGGTCGCTTGTGGACCATGACCAGATCCGGGTTGAGATCCGCCCAGAGCAGGGCCAGAAGCTCCCAGGTGACGAGCCGCTTGGCCTCCACCCCGACGGCATGGAGGTCAGAGATTGCCAGGGTACACAGGTGCTGAAGCTTCCGGGCAATCTCGTTGATGTCCGACTTGCCGGCGGGCACCTGGACCACCAGATAGAGTCCAGCCTGCGGGATGCTGTTCACCCGGACCAGATTGAGAAGATGCTGCCGCTGGTCCAGGAGCCACGAACGCCGGTCGTCGTGCTCGGGCAGGCCCGCCACCCGCTCATCGATTGCGGCGATCACCTGCTGCGGATCCATGGGCCGGGAGGTGAACCGCCACTGAAAGCGATCAGACCGCCCGTTGAGGAACTTCATGAGCTGGTAGACCGCCCGTTCCTGCTCCTGCTCGGAGCAGGTGGACATGTTCCGGGTCGCCACCTGGAGGACCGCCACCCAGTGGGCCGGCTCTCCATGCGGAGCAACTTGCAGCATGTCTCGCCCCACCGCCCGGATAGGGATCTGCTCGGCGGCCATCGCCCGCCGGAAGTTCACGCTTCGCTTCTTCCCCTTGGATGGGGAGCGGAGCGGGATGATCTTGCCGTCATCCATCAGACTGACTTCCTCCTTTGCTGCCGGCGGGCCATGCGCCTCGCTCGGATTGCCGCCCGGATCATGAGGCCGAATCGAGCCGGCCATCGTCGCCAGGGCGGAGTTGGGGGCACCCCGCCATACCGCTGGGGGGTCAGGTAGTACCGGAAGAGAACCTGCAGCCAGTACTCCACGGGCTTGCCCTCGGGCTGGAACCAGCCGTATGCGAAGCCAGGCACGGCGAGGGCGAAGGTCGCCCCAAAGCCCGCCACCTCTCGGACTCCAAAGAGCAGGAGGCCGATTGCTGCTCCCCCGGCGGCCATGAGCATCCCCTTGACCTGCCGGCCTCGGAAGGACTTGTAGACACGGGGCTGGGCCTGTGACAGCGGCCCCGGAATGAAGGCTCTCCCTGGCATTACCGGCGCTCCTCCTCTCGTGATTTCGTGCGGATCGGCGGTCCCTGGTCCATCCGGCGGATGTCCATGACCGTGTCAAACCTGCCGGAGCCCGGCATGGACTCACCCAGATCGATGCAGAGATCCTCGGATCGCGGCGGTGCGTTGAGCACCGGAGCGCCCGCCCTCACTGCCCCGTTGGGCAGCGACAAGGGGATGCTGGCCCGGGATTCGTACACCCGCTGAGCAGGAGCACTTGCCATTCCGCCGTTGCCGCTCAAGGTGGCCATCGGGTAGGCTGACGCCCCGGTCGATGCCGCCGGCGTAACACTAGCCGCAGCCGGAGCAGCCGCCGCAGCCTTTGCCCCCATACCCAGCGAGAGGAGCTTCAGCCCAGAGGCCAGGTTGACAGCCATCATGAGAGCTCCTACGCCGGTGTGGCCCTGTCCGACCAGTCGCTTGATCGTGGCGGGCAGGAAGATGGTCATCACCAGCATGGAGAGCGCCGGGATCAAGCTCCAGATGTTGACCGCCAATCCCGGGGCCAGCGCCAGCCGCAGAGCGGTCCGGACCATAGCCACCGTGAAGAGGAGCAGGGCGTTCAGCCCCAAGAACCCCCGCAGAGCGGTGCGTGGTATGTCCTCCATGCTCGGGATCATGTAGACCGGCCATACGATGGGGGCAATCACGATCGAGAGGATCAACTCCGCTACTCGCACGCCGCCTACCAGAACCGCCAGGATGATCAGGACGATGACAGTCATGCCAACGAACCCCATCACCAGGAGCAGGTTGCTGCCAGCAAGCTGATTGACCAACTGTTGATAGAGGTCACCGGTGCCGGCCGTGCCGGTCCAGTGGGTGTCCAGGTAGTTCCGAAACACGTAGAGCAGGGCGTTGAAGAGGCGAATCCAGATGGCGTAGACGTGAATCCCGCCGAAGGTCATCAGCGAGGCCACCAGGAAGCGCTTGAACCAGGTGACAAGCCCCATGGAGTTGCCGGTTATGCTCCCCTCCGTGATCTCGGCCAGCGAGATCACCGTGCAGAAGGCCAGGAGCAGGAGCCCTGCCACCCGCATGCCGGAGAACACATCCATGACCGCAGGGTTGAGCGAAAGGTCGCTGGTCGGCCCCAGGAAGAGCGCCTCGGCGTCTTGGAGCATCGGGAGGATGACGGGCGTCTGGCTCTGCATGCGCCCGGCCACAAGGCCTGTGAGAGAGTCCCAGAACCGCTCTACGATCGTTGTACCAAACCCCGCTGCCTGGGCAGTTCCGGAGAGCAGGAGCAACAGCATGCCGGCGATCAGGGGGACGTGGAGATGTTTCCTTTTCATGTACAGCCCCCTTACTGCCAGAAGACCGGCAGCTCAGAGGTTGGCAGGCCGAACCAGCCGGCGATGCCTTGGACCAGCATCCGATCGCCAACCAGCACCAGGAAGGCGATGCCCGTGAGTGTCACCAGGCCTTGCGCCCTGTGGCGCTCCCCGGGATCATCTGACCCGCCCAGGCGGGCAACCCCCAGGAGGAAGCCGATCACCGTGAGAGCCAGAGCCACCTTTCGTACCGCCTGGTAGTCGCTCACCACGGCATCCACGGGGGATGGTGTAGGGCCTGCAGCAGCCAGGGCGACGCCCTGTGTGATCATCATCAGGGCCGTGGAAACCAACAAGAGACGCTTCAGTCCGCTCAGCCCTCCTTCATTCTTCATGGCACAGCACGGCCCGGGTCAGGTCTGTATTGCCCCGCCCAGGCCGTGCTGCGTCTCATGCTAGGTCGTTACTGCCAGAGGAAGGTCGGGATGCTGCTGACGTCGAGGTTGAACCAGGTGACAAGCCCCTCCAAGGCGAGCTTGTAGCCGATCACTACCACGAAGCCGGCCCCGGCCCAGAACATCCGCCGGGTCGCCCGGGCGCTGTCGTGGGGGTTGTCGGGGTTCTGGCCCCGCTCGGCCCAGGCCAGGACAAAGACCACGGCCAGGGCAAGGGCTGCGCCCCAACGGCCATACTTGACGAGCTTGCCAAAGCCCTCGTTGATTGCCGTGTCGAGTGGGCCTTCTGCCGCCAGGGCCGGATTACCGGCCATCATCATCGCTGTCGTCGCTGCTGCCGCCATCAGACGGATCCACTGGTTCTGGAGCCTCTTGATCATTCGGTTCCTCCTTTTTCTTTTGGGCCTCTTGATCCACGAAATGGGTCAGGTCAGATTGCTCCCTCGCCGGTTGCTTCGGCGGCGGATCGTCGTCCTGCTGGGCCTGGGTTGACTGCCTTAAGAGTCGGGTCACATCTGTTACCACCGCCGGCTGCCGCTGAGGGGGCCGGTGCTGCTTGTGGTCGCAGAAGCGGATCTCGCCGACCAGGGGGTGGTCAGAGAAGTCCGGCTTGGTGACCCGAACCGGGTTAGCCGCCCGAGGGATGAGGAGCGCCTCGTCAGGGGGGAGACGCATCACCTCATCGGGGGTTAAGAGCGGCCGGCCGGCGTAGGAGTCGCTTCGACCTGCGGTGACACTGCGGTCACTCTGGCTACTGCTGGTGCTCTGGGTCCGGATCGTCATTTGCCCCAGCTTCTGCGAGATGTACTGCGCCGTCTCCAGGTCGTTGGTACCCAGGAAGAGCATGTGGTCTGAGTTGGAGAGCAGTTCTGCCCAGGTGGTCGGGTAACGGGCCTTGATCTGCCCAAGGCTCTGCCAGATCTCCTCGGTGCTGATGCCCCGGGATCGCATGGTGGACTTCTTCTTCTCGTAGTCGGGGATGTAGCCACAGTTGGCGATCTCGTCCATCCGGCACCGGACGGGGACCGGCAGCGTTCCGCCCTCGTCATCAGCCGTCTGGTAGAGAGTCTCGAAGACCTGCTGCCAGAAGAGGGCCAGAATCGAGGCGAACGTCGCCTTGGAGTCGGGAATCACCAGGAACAGGGCCTTCTGCTTGGTGCCAAAGTCGCTGATCTTGAAGTCGCTTGCTGCCGTGACGGCGACGATCTCGGGCGAGTTCCAGAGCCGGAGCCGGCTACCCAGGCCGGCCACCACCCCGCCCCGCACCTTCTCCTCGGCCCGCATGAACGAGCGGTAGAAGCGCCGGGCTGGGTCGGTATTCGGCAGGGCACGGAAAATCTGGTCCAGCGCCTCCGGCATGAGTTCGGTCCCAAGCTCCAGGACAGATGCCATGTGGTGCTCTGCCGCTGGCCGGTGGTTCTTCACGTAGAGGACCAGAGCGGTAATGAACGCCTGCTCGGCGTTGTCCCAGAAGGGATCGCCGGTCCTTGGCCGGTTGGGATTGATCGTGTTGGCCACCAGGTTCATCGCCAGATCGGAGGCCGCTGTAACAGTCGTGACCGCATCGAGCGGGTTCCATCGGTCGGAGTTCTCCATGTGGAGGAAGTTGAGGACGTGAACCTCATACCCCTTGTCTTTCAGGAGCGCCGCCGACCGCCCGTAGTTCTCGCCCTTGGGATCGATCACAATCAGGGACTCACCACCGAACTGCGCCGTCTGGAGGATGTTCGGCTGCACGAATGTGCGTGTCTTGCGGGTGCCGGAGCCACCGATCACGGTGACGTTCTGGTTGTAGGGCAGCCTGGTATCTGAAGGGAGGATGAGATACCGACCCGCGGTCTGCCCCAGGATCAACCCCGGCCCCTTCTCTTTGAGGTAGCTGCGCAGTTCGTTCGGCTTGGCGAATCGGGCTGTGCCATGGCTCCCGTAGCTGCTGGCATCGGCCGGCTTCTTGTCCGGCTGCGTCCGACCGAAGTACCACCAGGCCATCACCCCGGCAACGCTGATCTGGAGGATCACCCACTGTCCTACCAGATCCCTCGCCGGTGTGGTCGTAGGGGCAGCTACGAGCAGCCCGACCAGGAGTGCCAGGTCCAACCCGACCAGCAAGGCAATCAATCGCCAGCGGGCGGGCGTAACGATTCCACATCACCTCTCTCGGTCGTCTCGCTTCCGCTCCTCGGGGGAGCGTCGCCGCCGGCGGGGGAGAAGTGGGTCGAAGTGCTCGTCTTCCCGGGCGGCCCGGTTCAGGGTGCGGAGCAGCGACTGGGTCAGGGAGTCTACGAAGCGGTCCATCTCTCGTTGGATGGCTCGCTCCTGTGCTCGCTCGGCCCTTACTCGCTCACGCTCTCGCTTCAGGATGCCTTCCACGGCCAAGCGCAGGTGCTGCCGCATCTCCTGCGTGATCCGAAGCCGCCGGGGATGCACGTCCGGCCCTGTAACCACGCTCTTGATGTCCACATGCACATGCGGATGGGTCCGGGACTGGTGTTCAGCGGCCACCCACTCCAGACGGATGCCGTGGTATCGCTCCACGGCGCCTAGGGCCTCCCGGATGACCGGCTTCCAGCTGGTCAGGCCGCAAGAGTCGAACTCCTGCCGGCTGAGGCTGAAAATGAGCCGGTGCATCACGGCATAGTGGATGGTCCGGTTCTTCGTCTCACGGGGCCTCGTCAGCGGGTCATCCAGGGACCGGATGAATGCGGCGACATCGGCATGGTCCTTGTCCCGATCGAAGATGCCTCGCTGCTCACCCGGCACCTCCCGGGAACGGAAGGCGTGATAGCGCACGGACTTCCGTGCCCGGTCCAGGTGCTTGGTGTAGTTGATCTTCAGTACCAGCATGTCGGCCCTCCCCTAGCGCTCCTCGGCGCTCTTGCGGACCATCTTCCATGCCCGACCTCGGATCAACTCCAGGTGCTCTCTGGCCTTCGCGGGCTCCACCGTCTGTCCGCACAGCAACTCCAGCAGGAGCAGGGTTGCGGTAGCGGAGTAGGTAGCGCCTGCCCAGACTCCGGACCTGAGCCAGGATTCCATTTGATCTACTTTTTCTTGAAGGAGCCGCTCGATCACCGGGGATAGCAGGATCTCCTCTTGGCGGGCTTTACTCCGCCGCAGGTGCTCCCGGATCGCCACGTTGATCTCGATGCTCAGGTTGGAGTCTGGTTTGGAGGCCAGCAGGTCTTTCATTTCTTGAAGAAGGCCCGCCTCAATCATCACGTGTTTGCGGATGCGGCCAGGCACACGGTTCCCCCCTTGTGCCGCAAGGACTCCGCCCTAGCAGGCCCACGATTTTCGGCCCATACCCCAAAACAGTCCCACGGTCAAAGCCATGTCGGACAAGGAATCCAGGGGTACGCGCCCACTCTCTTTATCTCTGCGCACCCGAAGGGGAAGACAGGGGGGGCGCCGGGCGGGCGGGAGCGAGCCGGCGGGGGGCACAGCCCCCCTGGAGGCGGAGCCTCTCTTCTGCCCCTCACGTGCGGGCCTGGCTGAGCCGAGCTTGGCAGCTCAGACAGACCACCTTGCCGTGAAGGGCGACTAGGTCTCCCCCACTCCCGCAGAAGATACAGTGGGACTGGTACTTGCGGAGGATGATCTGCTCTCCTTGCGTGTAGATCTCCATCTGCGTCTGGGGAGCGATCCCCAGGTTCTGTCTCAGCTCGAACGGCAGTACCAGCCGGCCCAGGTTATCTACCCGTCGCACAATCCCTGTCGACTTCTGCAACCATTCACCTCCCTTCTCACTCTTGATCGGTCTTGGGGCACTACGGATCTGCTCGGTCACACATCATCCCCTCTCCGGCCAAACTCGGTTTTCCTTTTGAAAACCCGGTGACCGAGACCAATATATCCCATAGTTCCATTTCCTGTCAACCCCGGAACCGGAAATTTTTGTTATCCTCAGAGCGAGTTCTGTCTTCCGTTCGAAAACCTTTTGGGTTAGAATGGAAGCATGTAGGGGGTGATTCCCGGTGTTGTCTGAGGATACGAGTGCTCTACCAAGGCGACTGAAAGAGCTACGCCAAGAGCTTGGTTGGAGCCTGGAGGATCTGGCCCAGGCGATCCAGGCCGGCAGCAAGGGGGTCATCTCCAATTGGGAGGCCACGACTGATCGCCAGCGAATCCCCCCGCTTGGAACCCTGCTTGCTCTAGCCAGGTGGTATGGGGTCTCCCTGGACTATCTGGTGGGTCTGCCAGGAGCTGAGCGGGATAGCCCAGGGGTTCGGCTGGGGAAGGCGGCGCTGCGTGAGCGGTTCCCACTCGAAGCTGGCCGGCTGGAGCTATCCACTCCAGCGACTCGTCTTCGCCTCTGTATGGAGATCCTTCAGGAGACGGCTCCTGAGGCTTTCTTCACGACCCGGATCGCTGCCCAACTCCTTCTAACAGAGGAGCGGTTTCAGTCTATGGTTGAGACAGGGAATATCCCAGATAGCACGCTCCAGCGGTTTGCCAGTGTGGTCGGGATTCCTGTCTCCTGGTTCTTTGTCCGGGTAGAGGATCTTTAGGCGTTTTCACCTGGGAGCGAAAAAAGAGACCGGCAATAAAGCGCCGGTCTCTTCGTGTCTCCCCTTACCTAATCCTCACCACTCGAACAGAACAGATATCAATGGGTTCAATCGGCGATGCAAGGGCCGATCCGGCCCCGACCGTTAGGGCCACTATCACTAGACCGAGCATCAGACCGGCACGGATACGACGAGCGGAGAACATGGCTCACGACACCTCCTTCTTTCGGGAAAGCTCAACCCGAAACGCCTCTATCCGATTAAGGAGGCGGGCGATCGGATTCTTGATGGCCAGGGTCAGCGCAGCTTCCGCCTTTTCGGCTGCCGTCTCTTGGTCACCTCGGGCGGCTGCCACACGGGCCATGGTGAAGTAAACATGTGCCTTCACCCGGTCTGAACATGACGGGTGAGCAAGGGCCTCCTCGCAGGCGTGCCAGGCGCGGTCGATTCGCCCCTGGAGGATGAAGCACTGTGCCTCTGTATCCAGCAAATCGCTCGCGTATCGGTCCAAGTTGAGGCCCGGGCGAGCGTGTGTCAGCAATCCCAAGGCTTCATCAACCTTGCCCTCGGCCAACAAAACCTGTGCAAGGTTAAACTGAACCATAGAAGCGGTTAGCCTTCCCGTGTCCAGATGGACAACCGACAAGGCCTTCCGGTAGGCCTCCTCGGAAAGGCTATACTCCCCGACTGCTTCGTAGCCGTAACCCAAGGTGAACCATATGCGTGGGGTCCACTGGATGACCGGCTCAATAGGGGAGTTAGTGGCGAGGAGCGTGAACTGATCCGCGTAATGGCGGGCCAGGTCACAATTACCTGCCATGGCGTAGGCGGTGATCAGGAGTTGCAGGGCTGCAGCCTTGGATTCGGGGTAACGGCGCGACAGGGAGAGGACCTCCTTCAGAATGGATACAGCAGTGGCCGTCCATCCGGGGTTGATCCTCATCATGAACAGTGCCTTGTGGCGTAGAACCTCCACCCGTAGGCGTCCATGGACTCCCTCGTGAAGAAGCCGGTCGCACAGGAGGAGCCCTGCGCCTTGATCGCCCCGATTGGTAATAGCCTGACACTGATTGAGAAACTCCTGCAGAGTCACCTACTGCACCTACCTTTGCTCTTCTGGATTCTATTTCTGGTATTCGATTCCAAAAAGGGGATTCCTGCCAATCATTCGGGGGGTAGCCGGGGTTGATGGATTATAATCTCGGGGCAAAAGGGGGCTGTCAAGGCAAGAGGGTCTCGCACCTGACCCCAACGCCTTGACAGCCCCCGTGCCCCGGTTACTGTCTCTGTCAACCCGGCTGCTCCGCCCGGTTCTGTGTTGTTGTGGGACTCTTGAGGTAGGGACCGGGATCCCGCAATACGTTCTCCCTCACCGCAACCCGCCAGGTCAGTCCAGGTGGGTTGTATCGTTTGAGGCGGCTCTTGGTGTGCTCTACATGCATGGAGTGGGTCACCACCAGCAGCCCGAGGCGGATACCGTGACGCCACCAATGGCAGGTCTCGTACTGCTCCTCCTCCATGAACCGCCGGTAGTCCGCACCGTGCCCGAACTCTCCCGACAGATGGTGCTCCACCGCCCAAACAGCGTCCTTCCAGAGGATGGTCTGATCAGGGATCAACCCAGGCCCCCATGGCATCTCAGGGATGATCCTGGCACCGAGCCGGCCCAGTTGCCGAATGGCAGCCACATGGAGATCCATAGCGGCCAGGTGATGGAGGACCTTCTGAGAGTGCGCTGTCCGCCGATCGGATCTGGTGTAGACATACGGGCCGTGTCGGTAGATGGGATGAGGGAAGCGGCGGAGCTGCCCTTCACGGACATACCGGAGCAGATGACCCCGGGCCAATCGCTGATCACCGGCCCAAAGGATGGAGGCTAGCTGGTCGGTCGTGGCAGCCTGGTACTGGCTCAGTAAGTCAAAGAGCGCCTGCTGCCTCCTTCTCCCCTTCTCCACGCTGGTCACGCCCACCCACCACCTTCCTGCTCTGGATCTCCTTCAAGATCTCTGCTCGGCCCGGACCACTCTCTGCCCGACTGATGATCTCGGTCGCCATCCCTCCGTTGGCCCTTGGCAAGTCAGGTGTAGTACCGGACTCAACGGAAGGGACACCCCGGATTCGCCGTAACGCCTTGTAGTGTCGCTTCGCAAGGTGGGTGAACTCCGAGGCCTCCCACCGGCCCTCTGTGGCCTCCACCGCCGCCCTAACATCCTCTGGAGCCTGTTGGAAGTAGTAGCGGGTCCCGCAAAGGTGAACCGCACCGGCTACTTCCTTGCCGATCCCCTGGTTCGACCGGCTCTGGTGGATCAGCACCCAGGCCAGGCCGAACTCCCGGCCGGTGGCAATCCCCTTGGCAAAGCTGGGATTGCTATACTCCTGGAACTCATCGGCGAAACAGCCAAAGGGGCGACTGCCAGGCGCCCGCCGGCTGGTGAGCATCTGCACCCGGGAGGCGACGATCTGGCATAGCAGCGAGGCGACCGCCGGCCCGAGGATGGACTCCGGCGTATCGCAGACAAGCCAGCGCTCCCGCTCCATGACCTCCCACAGATCGATCCCGTCCCGCTGGCTGAGAGCAACCAAGAGATTCTCACTGGCCACTGCCCGCCGGAGTTGTGCCCGGACCGCCTGGAGGGTCTGCTTGCGGATCTCATCCGAACCAAAGGCATCCCGAACCGGCTTGGGAGCGCCGGCCAGTACTCGGGATCGGAATGCCTCCTCCTGGAAGAAGCGATAGAGTTCCCAAAGGGTGACCTCCACCCCCTCTCGGTCGGCCCAGATCAGAAGCCCAAGGCAGCCCATGCGGAGGAGTTCCCGCATGTTGCCGGACATGGCGCTATGGAGGCGGTCAAAGAGTTCGGCGGCTTGGTCGGCGATCAACTCCCGCTCGGTCGCGGTCTTGGTGTAGCATCGGAGCAGGTTGAGGCCCCGGGGGCGTTCGCTGTAGGGAGCGAAGAGATCACAGCGGTCGGTCGCCTCGCCGGGCAGGTAGCCGAGCAGCGGCAGGCTTGACTTGATCGAGATCCAGACCCAGCCCCAACCGTATCGGCAGAACTGGCGGGCCAACTGGTAGGCCCAAGCGGTCTTGCCGGAGCCAGGGAGGCCGGTTATGTAGGTCCCGCAGGCCCAGTCTTCATGGGTCATGGCCACCGGGGGACGACGAAGGACCCACCAGGTGTAGCCGGCTGTTGCGGTCAGGATGCCATAACCAGCAAGGCGCAGTTCTGTGGCCGGGAAGGAGGCTGGGTCAAAGGTTGCCCAGACTTGGAGCGAGGCCAGGGCGACGGCGCCGACCTTGGCGACCTCAACAGCCAGGGAACCTGACTTCGCGTTGGGGCGGCTCATTCTGTCACCTCCTCCGGTGGCTGGTCCGGAGCAGAGGGAGTGGAGCGAGCGCAAGCGAAGCGGAACGACCGATCTTTCCTGGGCAAGGCTGGTGATCCCCTTACGCAACCGAGATTCCCGGTCTTGCCGGCCCGCAGAGACGGCCAGGTTAGCGGGTAGGGTTGCGGTACACCTGGATATTACTGCTCCGTGTTTGGGAATGTGCCTGTTGGTCGAAACTACCATCCCGGAGGTGGTAGTTGTGAAGGAGATGCTCACAACAAAGGAGGTCTGCTCCCTGCTAGGAGTAGACCCCCGAACGCTACGCAAGTATGAGACCCCGGATGGCAAGTGGTGTGAGGTCTTTGGGTTTAGGTTTCGTGTCTATCGGCTGGGAACAGACCCATACTCACAACGTCGGTACAATCAGGTCGAGATACTTAGGGTCCTCGAGAAAATAAAACGGCCACACTGATAGTCGCACGCACCTAGACCGCTAAGACTTCAGGCAACCCCACACAGTTATCTCTCACTAATTATTGCTTCTTGCCGAAAGAGGAGACGGCGTGGTAGACGTGGAAAATCGATGGAGAAGCTGAAGAGAGGTTTTGCTCAAAAGCGGCTTTGTGCGACTGGGTGACTGTTCGTCGGCAGAGTGCGTATTGCCAAAGATGCGAAAGGGGCTACACGACAGAACGTGGTTAGTTCAGATAGAGGGACTTCCGTAAGCCTCGGCTTTGAGAGAGAACTGTGGCGATCCGCAGACGCGTTACGTTCCAACATGGATGCAGCCGAGTACAAGCATATCGTTCTCGGTCTTATTTTCCTGAAATATATTTCAGATGCCTTTGAGGAGCAGTACGCTCTGCTCGAAGCCGATCGTGACGAGGGGGCCGACCCTGAAGACCCTGATGAATACCGCGCTGTAAACATCTTTTGGGTTCCCAAGGAAGCCCGGTGGTCGTCTCTACAGGCCGCAGCAAAACTGCCCAGCATTGGCAAGGTAGTAGATGATGCCATGATAGCCATTGAGCGCGACAATCCATCCCTCAAAGGGGTGTTACCTAAGGAGTATGCACACCCTCGTCTAGACAAACAACGACTCGGACAGCTTATTGACCTGATAGGGAACATCGGCCTAGGTGACCGTGAGAACCGCTCCAAAGACATTCTAGGTCGCGTTTATGAGTACTTCCTATCCCAGTTCGCCAGTGCTGAGGGGAAGCGGGGCGGACAGTTCTATACACCTCGCTCTATTGTTCGTCTACTCGTTGAAATGTTAGCCCCCTACAAGGGACGGGTCTACGACCCCTGCTGTGGTTCCGGCGGCATGTTTGTGCAGTCGGAAAAATTCATTGAGGAACATGGTGGCAAGGTAGGCGACATCAGCGTCTACGGCCAGGAGTCGAACCACACCACGTGGCGACTTGCGAAGATGAACCTGGCCATTCGCGGGATTGATGGTAACTTGGGTAAAGAACACGCCGATACTTTCCACCGTGACCTTCACCCAGACTTAAAGGCTGACTACATCCTGGCGAATCCACCGTTCAATGACAGCGACTGGCGGGGTGATCTACTTAAGAACGACCTGCGCTGGAAGTATGGAACTCCCCCCACCTCTAACGCCAACTTTGCATGGGTCCAACACTTTATTCATCACCTTGCTCCAACTGGGATTGCAGGCTTTGTTCTGGCGAACGGGTCTATGTCATCCACCCAGTCCGGCGAGGGGGAAATCCGGAAGAACCTGATCGAAGCGGATCTTGTAGACTGCATGGTTGCTCTCCCCGGTCAGTTGTTCTACTCCACGCAGATTCCAGTCTGCTTGTGGATTCTTGCCCGAGATAAGACAGATGGACGGTATCGAGACCGAACTAGAGAGACGCTCTTCATAGATGCACGTAGACTTGGAATAATGGTTGATCGTGTGCATCGCGAACTGACCGACGACGATATCCAGCATATTGCTGACACTTACCATGCCTGGCGTGGTACTACCGCTCCTCTCAGCGGCGACAATCCTACAGTAAGCCTTCCCTACCAGGACACTCCTGGGTTCTGCAAATCAGCCACACTGGAGGACATTCGAAGCAACAACTACATTCTTACTCCAGGTCGGTACGTAGGTGCTCCAGAGGCAGAAATTGAGTCTGAGCCATTTGCCGAAAAGATAGAGGTCCTAACCGCCACTCTAAGGGAGCAACTAGAACTTTCGCGGCGTCTTGATCAAGTCATCTGGGACAACCTGGAGGACATCGGATATGGGGAGTAGGGTTCCTATCTCTGACTTGATTGACTCAGGGGCTCTGGTCATCAATGATGGTTACCGCGCAAAGAACTCCGAGTTATCAGTGCAAGGAGTTCCCTTTGCCCGCGCTCAGAACATCGGCAGTGGTGGTTTCCATTTTGACGACGCAGTCTTTTTCCCTCAGCAGGAGCTACATCGGGTTGGGATCAAGGTCAGCGAACCAGGCGATGTTGTGTTTACCTCGAAGGGAACGGTTGGACGCTTCGCGTTTGTTCGAAATGATACTCCTAGATTTGTGTATTCGCCGCAACTTTGCTTCTGGCGCTCACTTGACCATGCGGTCATTCACCCTCGCTGGCTGTACTACTGGATGTGCTCGCGTGAGTTCTACGTTCAGTACTCCGGTGTTGCTGGGCAAACGGACATGGCCGAATATGTGAGCCTTCGTGACCAACGGGGTATGTACATCACTCTACCATCGACCACTGAGCAGAAAGCTATTGCTTGTATTCTTGGTGCCTTGGATGACAAGATCGAGGTGAATAGGCGGACTAATCAAACCGCAAACCGAATCATTCAATCTCTTTTTAAGAGTTGGTTCGTAGACTTCGATCCGGTCCGTAAGAAGGCCGAAAGTCGACAAGCGGCCGGTGACCTTAATCCTGACCTGGCCAGTTTGTTTCCCGACGCTTTTTCTGAGTCGTCGCTTGGGCCAATCCCCTTTGGATGGACGGTTCAGCGAATCAGTGATATCACGGAAATAAACAAGCGAACCCTCAGCCGAAACGACACGCTTGACGTCATTGATTACGTTGAGATCAGCGCCGTGATGAAAGGGGAGATCTCTGAGATCGCTCGCTATCAGAGGGGAGAAGAGCCGAGTCGAGCGAGAAGACGTCTTGCCCACGGAGACACAGTGATATCAACCGTTAGGCCGGACCGAGGCGCATACTTCCTTTGCCTGAATCCCTCCCCGAGCCTTATTGCCTCAACAGGATTCGCCGTTATTTCGCCCAAGGAAGGTATCTGGGCCTTTGTCCATTCTGCCCTGACGCAACCTGAAGTTGGGCAGGAACTCGGTCGCCTAGCGGATGGGGGTGCCTACCCGGCTATTCGCCCTCATGTGATTGGGGACTTGCCTCTGGTCATGCCTCGAGATCAAAGGATTGTGAGAGTGTTTGAGCGTATAGTGCAGCCTCTCTATGAAAAGGCGTATAGGAACCGTGCGGTCTCTCAGACACTGGCGGAACTGCGTGACACTCTTTTGCCCCGACTTATCTCGGGCGAACTAAAAATACGCGATGCAGACCGTATCATTGGGAGGGCACTATGAGGACTTGCCAGGCTCTCTGGACACCACCTAGGAGTTGTTGCTTCTACCCAAATACTTGGCCTGTAATCAGTTGTACCCTCCTTTCACACGGAAGGAGGGCTTAGCCCATGAGCTTCGCCTTTCTTCAACACCTCTTCGAAGAACAGCTAGAGTTTCGGTTAGAGAAAGGACGCTGGATTGTCGGGGGTGTTCACGTTTACCCAGGGGATATCCTCAAGACCGTAGACCCTACTGCCTATAAGGACCAGTTCGACAAGTGGTTTGCAGAGCGGTGGTTTCCGGAGCAAAAGGACCTCCTAGATCAAATACTCACGGCAGACGATGAGAACGAAAACCGATTCTCAGACCTCTGCAAGACGCTTAAGAACGATGAACTCATTCCGTTCGTTGGCGCAGGGATGTCAGTTCCGACGGGACTCCCAACATGGTCCGGATTCCTCTGGAAGGTTCTCAGGCGTTCAAAACTACCTGAGGAGACCCTCAGAGAGTTGCTATCTAACTGGCTCTACGAGGAAGCAGCCGAGCAACTGGCTGCTTCAATGCCTACGCGGGCATTCGACGAACAGATCTTGTCGTCGTTCACAGTCAACAAACCCGTTCGCGGTGCTGTGTTGTTTCTACCCGAGATATTCGACAAGCTAATAATAACGACCAACCTCGACGATCTCCTTGAGCAACTCTATGAGACCCGAGGCCGCGCATTTAGCCATGTTCTGGCGGGTCAGGAGTTAGGTGAATATCGAAGGGTCAAGGCTACCTCTGAACGGGTACTTCTCAAGTTTCACGGAAAACATACAACACCGGTAGGTCGAGTCATTAGTGCGACCGAGTATAATGCCGTCTACGCCAAAGACTCGCCAGTACGCGATGAACTAGCTACGATCTATAAGACGCGTAGCCTGCTTTACCTCGGATGCAGTCTTGGACAGGACCGAACGATGTCCCTGCTAGAGGAAGTTGCCCAACTCAATCAAGTCATGCCACCCCACTATGCCTTTCTACAGCATCCACAAGACGAGGATCTCTTAGTAGACCGCGAGCACTTTCTCATTGACCGAGGTATTTACCCCATATGGTATCCTGGTGACCACGACGAGTGCATTACCGCACTTCTTGCAGGAATGCTTAAGGAAAAGGAGGCGAAGTGATGACCCACTTCAGCGAGACAGACGTGGAGACTGCGGCACTAGCTTGGCTGGAGAACCTGGGTTATGGCATCCTCTCCGGACCTGACATCGCCCCGGATCAGCCTGGGGCTGAACGTGAGGACTACGGAGAGGTGGTCCTCAAACAACGAGTACGGCAAGCTCTTAAGCGACTAAATCCCCAGGTTCCATCTGAGGCCCTTGAGGATGCCTATCGAAAGCTCAGCAGACCTGATTGGCCGTCACTCTTGGCCAATAATCACGCAGTCCATAGGTATCTTGTTGAGGGTATTCCCGTAGAGTATCAGCGGTTGGACGGGTCTATCGGAGGTGACCTGGTACGAATCATAGACTACGATAGTCCAGATGCGAATGAGTTTCTGGCAGTAAACCAGTTCACGGTCGTAGAGGATCAACACGATCGCCGACCAGACATTGTCTTGTTTGTCAACGGGCTGCCGCTGGCGATTATCGAACTCAAAAATGCTGCGGACGAGAACGCTACCATTTGGTCAGCGTTTAATCAGCTGCAGACCTACAAGCAGCAAATACCTTCACTTTTTGTCTACAATGAAGCCTTGGTAGTCTCCGACGGCGTTCAGGCCAGGATAGGAACGCTCACGGCTGATCGAGAAAGGTTCATGCCATGGCGCGCAATCGAGTCGGAGAGCCTAGTGGATTCCCGCCTACCCCAACTTGAGGTAGTTCTGAAGGGCGCCTTCCATAAACAGCGATTCCTAGATCTGCTCAGGTTTTTCATTGTCTTCGAAGACGTTGGCGGTGGGGTTCTGGTTAAGAAGATGGCCGGGTATCATCAATTCCATGCTGTAAACGTGGCAGTGGAATCGACGGTGAAGTCCGCTAGTTATCAAGGTGATAGGCGGGTCGGCGTTGTGTGGCATACCCAAGGGTCAGGCAAGAGCTTGACAATGGCCTTCTATGCAGGGCGTATAGTGGTGCATCCAGACATGCAGAACCCCACGGTTGTCGTCCTGACCGACCGGAACGACCTTGATGATCAGTTGTATGGAACGTTCGCTCGATGTCACGAGGTTCTTCGTCAACAGCCAGTTCAGGCCCAGAGTCGAGCACACCTCAGAGACCTTCTGTGGACCTCTTCAGGTGGAGTCATCTTTTCAACCGTTCATAAGTTTTTTCCCACGCATGCAGAGGATCAACATCCCCTGCTATCCGATCGGCGAAATATCGTAGTTATTGCCGATGAGGCCCACCGAAGTCAGTACGACTTCATTGATGGGTTTGCTCGGCATATGCGAGAGGCCCTACCCAATGCATCCTTCATTGGATTTACCGGAACCCCAATCGAACTAACCGACAAGAACACTCGCGCAGTATTTGGTGACTACATCAGCATTTACGACATTGAGCTTGCGGTAAAAGATGGGGCAACCGTCCCGATTTACTATGAAAGCCGACTTGCTAAGCTGGATCTGGACGACGCATGTAGGCCGAGGTTGGATTCCCAGTTTGAAGAGGCGACTGAGGAAGAGGAAGTCGAGCACCGGGAGCGCCTAAAGTCCAAATGGGCGCAACTGGAGGCACTCGTCGGCGCTCAGCCTCGGATCGATCTTGTGGCCAAGGACCTAGTAAATCACTTTGAACAGCGGCTTGAAGCAATGGATGGGAAGGCCATGGTTGTCTGTATGAGTCGACGGATTTGCGTCGATCTTTACAAGGCAATCACGCGCATTCGCCCCGACTGGCACCACCCCGACGATGATAAGGGACAGATCAAGGTCGTAATGACCGGTTCGGCGTCCGACCCACTTGATTTTCAGCCGCATATTCGTGCCAAGTCTAGGAGAGAAGACCTAGCAAAAAGGTTCAAAGACCCTGGGGACTCGTTCAAGGTTGTTATTGTGCGGGACATGTGGCTGACGGGCTTCGATGCCCCCTGTCTGCACACGCTGTATGTAGATAAGCCGATGAGGGGACACGGGCTGATGCAGGCCATTGCACGTGTAAACCGTGTCTTCAAGGATAAGCCTGGGGGCCGCGTGGTCGATTACTTAGGGATTGCTGACCAACTAAGAGACGCATTAGCACATTACACTCAGAGTGGAGGCAGGGGGAGCCCAACCCTTGACACTAGCGAGGCTGTCGCTGCCTTGCAGACGCACTACGAGGTGTGCTGTGGAATCTTCCACGGTTTCAACTGGTCTGTTTGGAACAGTGGACGGTCACAGGATCGTCTGTCCATCCTTCCTGCGGCTCAGGAGCACATCCTGCAACAGTCAGACGGAAAGAACAGGTTCACCAAGGCAGTAACGGAGCTGTCTAAGGCGTTCGCTTTGGCAGTACCACATGAGACAGCCCTCTCAGTCCGAGACGATGTCGCCTTCTTCCAGGCTGTGAAATCCGTGCTAAACAAGGAGGCCGTCGATCACCGACGCAGTCCAGACGAAGTTGATCACGCGATCCGGCAAATTATCTCGAATGCCGTTGCATCTGATGAGGTTATTGATATCTTTTCGGCAGCCGGCTTGAGGAATCCCGACATTTCCATTTTGTCGGAGGAGTTTCTGGCAGAGGTTCAGGGTATGCCTTACCGCAACCTCGCTGTCGAGATGCTCCGGAAATTGTTGGCTGGGGAGATCAGATCTCGAAGCCGAAAAAACGTGGTTAAAGCCCGGTCTTTTTCTGAGCTGTTGACAGCCGCTATCAAGCGATACCAGAACCGTGCCATCGAGACCGCTCAGGTCATCGAGGAACTGATCGCTCTCGCTCGGGATATACGCGAGTCAGGGCGCCGGGGCAAGGAATTTGGCCTTTCCGAAGATGAAATAGCGTTCTATGACGCCTTGGAGGTGAATGACTCGGCAGTGCAGGTCTTAGGTGATAAGGCACTGCAAACCATTGCACGTGAACTCCTAATTGCTGTGCGAGGTAACGTAACCATTGACTGGGCGGTAAGGGAAAGTGTGAGAGCCCAGATGCGGGTGATCGTCAAGCGTATTCTCAGGAAGTACGGCTATCCACCAGACAAGCAACCAAGGGCGACCGAACTCGTCTTAGAGCAGGCAGAGGTAGTATGCAAGGATTGGTCTGGTGGCTAGCCACTGCGCTCAGATCTCAGTCCGGTCTTGACAATGGGTCTTTGATAAAGAAGGGGACTGAGTTCGTCAGCTGCGTACTCGACAAGTACCTACCACGGGCCAGTAGACTCCCTCCCGCACAGTTAGCTACCTATCAACTTGTTCGAGCCCGCCAACTTGGTGGGCTCCTCGTTTTGCCATCTTTACCCCCACATATGCAGTGATGGACTTACACGAGAGGCCGCTCTGTCTCTGAGGGTGGTTTGATCGTCTACGAGAGCTGGAGTCTCGACACTCACATCCGCCTTAGCACTGAAGGGAATTAATGTCATGAAAGGGAATCTGATGAGAGAAAGACTTCCTCCATGGAGGTGTCCCCTGTGCTGCGAAAGTGTTTTGTCGGTGAGTCTAGGCCTCCTGGTCACAGCCGCACCAGCGCTAGCGGCGTACGATCCCATCCAGGTTTACATCAACGGTGAGGTCCAAACCTTCGATGTCCCCCCCACCGTAGTCTCCGGTAGGACCCTCGTCCCCCGTGAGCGTCAAATCCGATCCACCTATGAACCGGCGCCAGCGCCTGAGACAATCTTCCTCAGAAACGCCTTGAGGGGGTTGTCTCTTGTCGCGTAGAGGGACGGCTGAGCAGTGGACCGCCCGCTTCAACGACTACCGGGCCAGCGGCGAGCGCATAGCAGCTTGGTGCGAGCGTAATCAGGTCTCGCCCAAGCAGTTCTACTATTGGATGCGTAAACTCAAGACGGCCGACCAACAAGCGCCGGCGACCGGTGGCCAGCGTTGGGTCGCCCTGACCGTGGCGGAGTCGGCGGCCATTGAGGCTGCGCCAATCCTGGTCAAGATCGGCACGGCCACCGTCGAAGTGCGCGCCGGCTTTGAGCCTGCCGTGTTCGCCGAGGTCGTGAGGACGCTGAGGGCCCTGTGCTGAGCGACGTCCAGTTAAACCATGTGTACTTGGCCTGCGGCAGCACCGACATGCGTAAATCCATCGACGGCCTGGCGGTCCTGGTCAGGGAGGGGTTCGACCTGGACCCCTTCTCGCCGGCCCTGTTCGTCTTCTGCAACCGGGAGCGGA
>Ga0196970_1000866_pt1 | contig 26830 bp, 51 predicted proteins | sample S1v_513CmetaG_FD_148672 | JGI IMG/M metagenome (GOLD analysis project Ga0196970, IMG submission 148672) | Soil microbial communities from Anza Borrego desert, Southern California, United States - S1+v_5-13C | ecosystem: Environmental > Terrestrial > Soil > Desert | place: USA: California... | reverse complement strand
AGCGCCGCCCATTCCGTAACCGTCATCGTCCTGGTCGCGGCGCTGGCGAGCGTCGGCTCCGCCGGGCCATCGGCATAAGCGACCGAACCGATCATCACGAGCATGGCCGTAGCCAGCAGACACACGCGACTCAGCAAACTTCGACTCTTCATGTTTGTGCTCCTTGCTTTTGTGCAGCGAGATCCCTCAACGAACCCGAAGAGTGACAAATCCCGCCGCAGACTTCAAATCAACGACTCCCTGGTACCGGCCGTCGACGTCAGAATCGCCTGACTCGCCGGCTCTGGTACAAACTCCCGCTGGTCGTGAATCGCCGGACATTTGTAGCACCGCCAATAAAGGTGCGCCACTTTCCGCATCCTCACCAGCCCACGGCACCGCATGCAATAAGGTGCATAATGCGGGTCACTGGTCGCATTCCGATAGATGATTTCCAGATTGAACCTGTCCCCCGTCATCGTGCACTCCAGTCAACATGTGCCAGAGTTCCTGGCGGACATCCTGCCGCAGCTGCCCGGAAAGATCCCTGAGCAGCGCCCCTAGCGTCAGCGCCTGCTGTCGCAATTCAGCCATCGCCTGCGATTTCGTAGCGCCGTGCGCGTCCAGAATCAGCGGCGGGTGCTCCGCGGATCCAGGCAGCCGCCACACGGCTCGCCAGCCTTCCGCGGGATTCATGCCGACCTGTCCGACCGTCAGCATCGCGGCACCTCCGGATAGTACACGGTATGCAGGCTCAGCTTGACGAGCTCCGAGCCCGGGAACAGGGCCTTCAGCGTGTCGTCAGGCAAGTGAAACTCCTCGACTGGGCGACCACGCCACGCACAGTCAATCGACTCGTACTCCACGCACTGCGGGACACGAAAACTCAGCAAATAGGTACCGTCAGCTAGTCGCAGGACTATCTGATGCGCGGTCACTGTCTTTTCCGGCTCCACCTGGAATTCTGTCCGCATCGCGAGACTTTCTCTGTAAAAGCCAGGTCTCGTCGCCCATGACCAGGCTGACACGCTCCTGCCGGAAGTGTCTCATTAGAAAACGCGCCAGCGCCAGGATTCCGCATTCGAGCTCGTGCGGCGTCTGGATCCGTGTCGGATAGTTGACCGTCTGGATCCTGTAACCGTCCTCGCTCCAGCCCGACCGCAGGTACCGACACTTCACGATGTTGTACGAGGACGCCAGTGTCCTCTTTTCCAGGAACTCCCAGATCGCAGCCTGCACGTCCTCGATCGTGAACCGTTGCTCCGTGTAGCCGTAGACGCCGCCGAGAAACAGCTGATAGTCGATCGTCTTGGACTTCAGAATCACAACGTCGTCGTGGTCGTCCATTACGCGTGCTCCCCCACAGGGACTGCCGGCTGCGTGTAATACGTGCGGTCACCAGGCGATTCACTGTGATAATACAGCGGGAGCAATCGCTTACCGTCAGGCGTATACGTAGCGTCCCTTCGCAGCTTGCAGCACAGGCACGCCACGTAATTCCCGGAAGAATTCCAGACGTGACCGAGACCTTCTCGACCGCCTCCCGGACACGCCGGAACAGGGCCGTCGACGACTTCCAACTGAATCGAAGTCAACGGCCCGCACTGCAGTTGCGGATTCGCGGAGATTGTCGCGTCTGCATACCCAGGCGGAATCGTCACGCTACCAACGAGCTCTCCCTGAGCGTCGAACAACCAGCGATACCGGGTTGTCGGGTACAACGCCCGCTGCGCAGCCGCGTCAACAGGGGCAGGCACAGGTGGCTCCGCCGCTGCAGGTGCGGCCGCCGCGACCTCGGGCAACGTACTACCCGACGCCGCTGGCTTCTGGCGACGCGCCGGATCAGGATTGCACTCGACATTCGGCCAAAATCCAGTCCCGTCCTGGGCCCGGAGATGATCCAGCGGTAACTGCACAAAGAAGCCCCGAGAGTCCAGGACCAGGGCCTGCACAGCAAACAATGTGCTTGGCGGCAGCTGATCCTTTGTCGGGACACCCGGCACCAACGCGACGAGCACGCCCTGCCAAACCTCATGCGTGAAGTACTCTGGTCCATAAGTCCACACCTTGTACTCGATCGGGATTCCCAGCCCCGGGAGCGGGCGATGCCCAAACAACCTTGAAAACAAACCCATAAACACCTTTCTACCGACAGATCACAATGGCCAAGATCGCAATGACAGTCGGGATCATCGCCAGGATTCCCAGACACATCATCTCTTCATAAGCATTCTTGCCCTTGGTCAACTCCCCGCAATGCGGGCAGCGAATCGTGGGCCGTGGTAGCCCGCCGTAATCCCATAGTCCGGCATCGCATTCCAGCTTGCTAAGTGGAAGTCGACGGTGCTTAACCGCCTCACCCCAACACTCCCGCATTTTGGGTATTACAGCGACCCAGACACCGCCGACGAGGATAATCCCGAGTCCGAGGATCCACCGCATACCGCGCCTCCTGCGCCTGATTCTTTAACAACTCGCATGACACGTTCGAGTGCCGCGCACTTCCGACACAACACCGCCAGCAAGTCTGCCTTGGCTTCCTCAGCCGTCGCGCCGTAACCAGCGAATTCCTCGCGGCCGTATGCGTCGAACCACAAGGCTTCCCAGGATTGTGGCCGTCCCTTCTTGTCGTCCCAGACGACCAGCTCTTCTTCGTGGTGAACGCCAGGCGGCGGAATGTACATCAGCAAACCCCCTGGGGGTCGTCTGGCGGGTCAGCCCCCGGCGGGATATCGTCGCACCGGATGATTTCCACCTGCCCATGCGGGCCATAGTCCCACCGGACATCCGACAGGATCGCCTTGACCCTGCGCAGTGCCGTCCGAACACGTGGGTTATCGTGGCCCATCAAGCAGCTGCTGATCTCTGGAAGAGCTTTCTCCAAAACGGCCAGATCCTCCTCGTAGATGTGAAACAGCTTCGACCCTCTCGCGAACGTGTCATGCTCCCTGGGAGCGTCATCGCCGGGCGGCGGAACTTCAGACATCTTGACCCCTTCAGGAACCGCAGGTATTTCAGACTCCCCGGTCTCCGGACCGTAACTCGCAGCGCAGACAGGGCAGCGGCGATTGCCGCGCTTGTCGATGACGAGCTTCGGAACCAATCGCCGTACAGGATTACCCGCCCATTTCTGGCAGTGGAAATTAGAACAGCCGTTTTACCAGCACAAGCCCTGCCCGCTATCGGGACAGATTCCGGCGCCTCGTTGCTCAAGCTCGATGTATTCAATCAATAGTGATGTACTCCGCTGAAAGATTGATTGCAATTGTCATCCCCGGCTTTACCACCCTGAACAGGGTTGCTGGCTATTTCTTGCTATGACGACCAACGCGGCGAGTCCGTCGCAGGCTTTAACCCCCTGCGCAGGGTTTCCAGCCCAGTCTTCCCGCAACGCCTGGGGCCGCCTTTTCATGTCGCAGGCTTTAACCCCCTGCGCAGGGTTTCCAGCTCGGCGATCGACTCCGTGAATACGTCGATGCCGTAGTCGCAGGCTTTAACCCCCTGCGCGGGGTTTCCAGCTCAGACACTGTGTTCGATCCTTTTCGATGTTCGTTGTTTGTCGCAGGCTTTAACCCACTGCGCAGGGTTTCCAACTTCCAGTGAGATGCCCGAGAAAACGAGCCCGTACAGGTCGCAGGCTTTAACCCCCTGCGCAGGGTTTCCAGCAACATCGCATCAGCGTCGTCGCACCAAACTGTGCCAGCCGCAGGCTTTAACCCCCTGCGCAGGGTTACTGGTTTGTGGTCCGCCCGCTTGCAGACACGAAACGTCAGGTGTCGCAGGCTTTAACCCCCTGCGCAGGGTTACTGTATTTGTGCGTTGCGAACGGTCCCGGGTATGTCCCGGGACCGCCGCATTCGCTACGCACAGCTACTACGCACCGTCAATCGCATATTCCGGAACGCCTCCCCGGAGTAACCACAGTGCGGCATTTCGGTCCTGATCGTATTGCGCACTGCACGACTGGCAAGTATGCACCAGCTGTGACTTATCAGACGCGTTGGACTTCGCCCCGCACATGTGACAATGCTGGGTCGTCCCCTGCGCTGGTAACCGGAGCACGTCTGCGGCCCGCTCCGCCAGGAACATCCGCAACTCGCCGACAGCGGCCAGCTGCGAATGGTAAGTCACTCCGGCCTCGACGGCATCCTGCTCGACCTGCGGTTTGGTCAGCAGTTTTTGCAGGTTAAAGTCCTCCACGCAGATCGTCCGATACTCCTGCGCAAGTCGCAGCGCGATCTCGCGGTACAGCTGGCGGCGCCTCACGACCAACTTCCGCTGGCCATGCGACTCCTCCTCCTTGAGCCGCAGACTCTGACCACGCCAGCGCCACAGCACAGGAAAGATCGACTCGTCAACAGAGAATCGCTGCTCTGCCCAGGCCTTAACCAACCAACAGAGCCGATCGACTGATTTCCACTGGGCCAGCGAATGCGTCCGATCCAGCAACCACTCGGGCACATTACTGGTCATCTGCAACCACGTAGCCAGCCGCTGGCGGACGGCATCGAACTCCAGACTGCGCCGGCTTCGCAATTCCTCGACATACTGCTTGCTGGCGAGAAAGTCTTCCGGAAGCAACTCCTGTCCCTCACGTCCGTCATCGCCGACCCAGTAGGCCACGCGTAGCCCGCCCGGCACACGCCGCCAACCGATATCGACTCCGACCCGGCCAGCAGCCGCCAGCCCAGTACGCACAAACCCCGACTCCCGTACGAGCTGAAACCGCACACTCCAGGACTCCCGTGTTCCGCACTTCGTCAAGTGCAGATGCCCGAACTTGATCACGGTGTCCGGCGGGAACGGGCGATGTTGCGAGATCGAGGCCTTGGCCCAGATCGGACGGCGATTCGCGTCACTGCCGATCCGGAACCAGAGTTCGCCGCGCCTACGGCCGCGACGATTTCTGGGCTCATTCCAGTGCATCTGCACCAGATTGTTGCCGCCGCCAGCTTCCAGCAAGGCTGTCGACGTCCCTTGCTGTGACTGGAACGCGACAGCGCCCTGGCCCGTGAATCGCTTGAACTCCGGCAAGCCTGGCCGTGCATCCTTGATCGCCTGCTTGACGGTCGCTTCACGGACGAGATATGTCCCCCAATAGATGCCGCAGGCCGCCCGCGCCCGCTTCACCCAGGCAGCTGCATTCTCGTCCACGACCTTCACCGTCGGGTGCGTGTAGGTCGCGTCCCGCAATTCCTTGATCCTGGGCCTCAGCAGCTGCCGCTGGGCCTGCAGCTCCTTGATACGACGTGTGGATTCCGGGTTACGGACCGTCTTGCGTTGCCGGGCATTCTCGGCCTTCATCGCAGCCCGGAGCTCGATGATCTCTTGGGTCAAATTGTTTCGCTGTGTCTCCAGCTTCTGCAGTTCCGGGCACAATCGCAGGACCAGCTGCTCAAAATTCGTCCGCCGCCGGCGCTCGATCGCCACTAGCACATTCCTGTAACGATTTGCCTGCCGCAACTGCGACCGAATCAACTCCTCGCCCTCAAAGGGACGTTTGCAGCCGTACACCCAGTTAATCGCCGGCAACGCCGTATGACCATACGCCATAGAAACACCTCATGGTTGGGTCGCAGGAGAGAGCCCCCTGCGAGGGGTTACAGACACGCAACCTGACGTAGACGCCAAGCGCATCAACAACAAGCATGAGTCGCCGACGAATCACGGACCTCAAAGATCCAGTGCTACCAGTCAGGCGCTCTTCTGAGCAGAAACTGCCGCCTTGTACCAATCAGGCTTGTAGCGTCTCCAGGAGTGCGGGGACTGCAGTCGCGACAGCTCAAAAGCTTGCCACGCGACTCCGTTCCACCATTCCCAGCGCTTCGCCAACTCGAAAAATGAAACACTGAATTCGTGACTGATGCGTCTCAGCCAGGCACGATCGGTCAGTGTCTTCCCGACGACGCGCTGGTGCAAGATCGTGCAAATCGAGTGTTGTTCAATCTCGCTGTTCCCGGCGTTCATACGCTTGACGCGGCAACGAACGCCCTGCCACGTCGTGAACGGCGACGGAACCCGATCTTGCACCTGTGCGTCGTCGATTGTCACGGCAACCTCAGGGGTATTTGCGATCGAGCGGCGGACCGAACAGGCACAACACGAACAAGCTCAGGAATACAGTAAAGCACAGCTTGGCAGCCAACGCCGCCGTACCGCCCAGTACACCAAACCCCAGCACGCCCGCGATCAACGCCATCACCAGAAACATGACCGCATACGAAAGCATCTGCGACTCCTTGGATTATTTGCCGCAGGCTTTAATCACCCTGCGTCGTCATTGTTTCCAGCTGCCGATGATACCTGTCCCTCAGTTCAGACCATTCCGCAAAGGGTAGATTGACCTGCTCGAACGTCATGCCGAAGAAGGCCGCGACCCGGCATTTCTCCTCATACTGATAGATCATCGACCGCCGCTTCAACTCTGCCTTCAAAATTGCCGTCTCCGCCAGCGCTTGCGACAGGCGAACGATGGCGGCATCTGAGACCATCTGACATACTCCTTGTACTCGCTCGGTTTGTCCCAGCTGGACTCAAAATCCAGACGGGTGCGGTACCGCTTCTGGTGCGGGTCGGGAATCCATCGGGCGCGTCATAGCCCAGCAGCCCTGGCTGCCACGCACAGCAGCCAGGGTCGGCTGGAACATACCTACTCGCGAGCGAGCCCCTGCTTGATCGCAGTCACGAGCTTGTCGACATCCAGCTCTTTGCCCTTCGTCGAGGGCAACAGCGGTCCGCCGTACGCCAGGATCTGTTCGTCAGTGACATGCTGCACGTCGCTGGCGTCCTTGAAGACCTTCAACTGCTCCTGCAACTTCGGAAGCAACTTGTGAAGTGCTGGAAGCTGCGACGCGTGCGCCTCCAGAGCTGAAACGATCGACTTCACGTTGTACGGCAGTCGATACTCCCCGCGACCGTCTCCCTCGATCAACGCCAGTTTCATCGACACGTCGCTGGCTTTCAGCAGAACGATGGGAGGCATCAACCGTTCAAGCGCGATCGGCCCCAGCTGCGGGTACTTCGTGCAGCTCTTGGTGATTGCCGCAACATACGTCTCTCGGGCCTTGTCCAGCTCCTTCCGGAGCCCCTCCAACTCCTTCTGAACAGTCGTGTAAATGAGATCTTCGATCGCCCGCTGCAGCACATTGAGCTCGCGCAGCGATCGATCGTAAACAAGCTCAGTCTCGACCATCAGCCGCGCCTTCACCACCTGCAGCGGCTGCGGCAGACGCACAACATTTTCTTCACGTGACATCATTTAATCCTTATTCAACGGTTCACTTACGGTGACCGGCATTTTCGCCGGCCAGCATTGATCCAGTCGCCACTGCAGCGACGTCAGAAATCCATCCCACGACGTCGAATCCGACGGCAGGAACGTGTCGTTCGGAAACATCGCACGCTGACTAGGGTGACGCCGCACAATCCACTGCAGCGGCTTCCCGCAGGCGACCCCTGTGGTGGCCTCGGCATAGCCGCGGCGAATCGCCTCGTACTCGTACTCGGCTGCCGCCTCCCGGTATCCGTACCGCCGGCCGCCGTTGAAGTACCTGGCAGCATTCAGTGACAATCCGACTGCAACGCCAGCAACAAGGCACACGAGCCCAATAGTCAGCTTGGACATCCCCAGACTCCTTGGAACAGGACTCAGCGCAGCAAGACCAGCAGAACGCCTGCCGGCACAAAACAAAACCGTCCTGAGACACAGGACGGCTTACGACGCACGTTGTCAGCAGGTGCTTACAGCTCCTGCCCGCCCAGCGAAGCCTCCTGAGCGAACTGGTCGAACAGTTCAGTCGTGGCGCGAGACGCTTTACGCACCAGCACGGTGCGCGTTGCGCCGTTCTTCCAGTGAACCTGGAAGAGCTGGCAGTCTGCCGCGACTGTATCCGGATCACCGTCAAACGTGAGCACTTCCAGCAACGGTGACTCACCTGGCTTCCCTAAACGAAAGCGGCCAATCACCGTAGAAGAATGCCGTGTTTCCAGCGGTAATTTAAGATACGCGTCAGCCAGAGCCTGTACAAAACCATGCACCGCTGGATCTAGCACGGCTGGCCACTGTCGAGCGCGACAGGCCTGCATTGCAGCATCCAGCATTTCGCAGAGTTGTGTCCGCGAGTCCCGCGTATCCGGGGAGTGCGCCGCAAACGACGCAGCGATATCTCGCGCCTCCTGCAAATGCTGCCGCATCCGCTGACAGAAGCCGGTATCCGCCTGGACCTGTTCAGACTCCAGTCGATCCTGCCGCTCCTGCTCGATACCGGCATCCAGGGCAGATTCCGTAGACGGAAACGACGGAGCTGGCAGCGGCGCTGGCAGCTGCCCGACAAACATGACGGAGTCCACTGCAACACTGCACACACTGCCGGTCTCTCGGTCGACAATAACCAGGCTGGGCGAAGAGCCCGAGCAGACTGCCAGCAGTAAGCCCGGCCGCCATTGCAGCTCGGCACCGTGACGACTCCTGAAGAATGCGTCCTTAAACTGCACAGGGTACAGCACAGGCGCCTGCATCGCATTATTCTCTAACAACGCAAATCTCCTGGGCGAATAGGTATTTACAAATTATGACCGCTCGCGAAGCCAGCTGTAGCATTGGCGCATCAACCAGTGCTGCGGCACCACAATACACAGTCGCTGTAGCTGTTGGCGTTGTCGTCGCGGCACGCGATTGGTCGGTAGGACGGCAAAATTAAAAAGTTCATTCCGCATCGACTTCGCCGGCAGCTGCGGACCAAAACAAGCCCGCGGCACCATGTTCAGCTCGAACCGCATCCATCCCAGGCTCAGGCTGATCGCTTCAAACGCTGATCGCGACTGATCCGGATTCGAAAGCGTCGGCAGCGAGTTATGCCAGTTGACGCCGCCGGTGCGGCCCATCTGCAGCTTCACAGACCAACGCATCGCCAACATCACCGCGCACGCCTGCTGCTCAAATTTGAGCCCGGGCATTCCAGGTTTATGAATCATCGTGATGTACTCTTCGTACCCGCCCCGCCGTGCAAACTCCCAGTAAACCGCGATTAAGAATCGGGAAGTCCACCCGGAAGAGAAACCTGGTCGCCAGCGACGAGCCTGCCAGTGCATGGACAAAATCGAGATAGCTCGCCAGCGAGGCGTAACCCAGGCTGAATGCCGGCACCGTCTGCAGCTTGCTCTTGCCGAACTGCATGAAGCAGAAGTCCATCCCGAAACGGGCGACACCTCCGGCGCCCCAGGTCGCGAGTCTCCGGCGGGGTCGACTACGCCGCAACTTCCAAAGCATCTCCAGTCGCACCGCCATGTTAAACGGCTCCCGCAACGGCCCGCAGAACTCGGAAAACACGGGCGGCTCCACATCCCGGTTCTCAGGTTCCAACAACCACCGACGCATCCTTCGCGTATAGGGAATCGGGATCCGCCGGGCGAACCGGTGCTGCTTGAGCTGCCTCCAGATCATCAAGCTGCTCATGCAGTCGGAGGAGCACATGAGATATACCCGCACCGACCGCGAACGGACGCGGCTCAACTTACTTGTCATAAGCAAAATCCACTACTCAGAAATCCAGGTAGTCGCTCAGCAATGGCCTGCTACCGCAGGCCGCTGCTATCTGGCTCGACATACTCCATCTAAAATCGTCTAGCTGCGAGTTGCAATCACAGCTTATTGCTGAACCGAGCCTGGGCGTCACGCCAGACTGCCGCCGGCCCTGCAGCCAGCGAAACGTGTGGCGGGCCCACGGAGTAAACAGCGACCGCTGCGCTGGCGGCGGCGGGAGCTCAATCAGCTCTTCCACCAAATCAATCTCGACCGGGTTGGCGAAATCAAAATGGGCGCTGTGCGGCTCGACGAATCCAATATCCCGCCACGGAATCGACAGCCGCGCCTCCGGCGCGATGATTTCGCAGAGCCGTTCCAGCACCTCGGCCTGCCAGATACTCAAATCCGCAGTCAGCGGAATTAACCTGGGACTTTTCATCAGAACTCCGTGCGCCTGGTACGAAGATCACGCCAATACGTCAGCAGGTACACCTCGTTGTCGATCTCCGTATGAATCCTTGTAAACCGAGCCTCCAAGTCCATGCGACGCGCCAGGCAGGTCAGACTCGCAGCCCGTAGCCGGCGACCTTGAGCAAGACCCGCGGAGGCACTCAGAATCAAATTCGCGATAAACTGGTCGACCTCACTCGACTCGTGGTCCCAGACCAGCGTCAGTCGCTGCCGCGGTCCGCACCAGTAGCGAGGCGTAGGCCGCTTGCAGGCGCCAGATTCGAACAACCGGCGACTCACCGTCTGCGCCACTCGCCGATTATGCCATTTGGATTGCAGCAGTCCGTGCAACACGACGCTGAACTGCAAACCCCGACAGAAGAGCGAGTAGTTCGAAACGGACTGCTGACTCCACGGGACATACAGCGGAAACGACCTCCCGTCCAGCACGCCCCGCAGGTAAAACAGTGTGCCTCCCAGCCAGTTGCGGAACGAGTCCCGCGGACCTCGCCAGGAACCATTGCGACCAGTCTCGGTCATACCGTCGCGATCGTATTGATCGTCCGCAGGATCTCGCTGATCGCCGCGAGCCGCCCGATTCTAGCACCGGCTGCCTCGGACTCGTCAGCTACGAGGCTTTCGACATCCGCTTTCATCTGCTCAACATGCGACTTGAGCGCGGCAAGCTGCGGCGACGCCGCGGAGGCCTGGGGCGAACGTCCGCGGGCAAAGTGCCGCCCCGGGGACCGGCACGGCGCTGTCAGCTTCGGATTCTGGCCGCAATAATCGCAAAGGCCAGCAGCCTGCTGGGCCGCCCGCCGCTGCAGCTCGGCCAGCAACTGGTCTTCTGGAATCTCGTCCAAATCTTTGGGTAACGCCACAAAACCTCCTCAGTTCGTTGTCAACAACGGAAATCAACTGGGCTCTGCCCAGGCGAATCCCTCCGTCCCGCGCAAGTACAGCGCAATATCGAACGTCGCGTCGATCGCTCTAAAGGTGCGGAACACCTCACGCTCCATTCGCGACCTGACATCTGCCAAAGCAGGCTGATCCAGCCAAGGCGCAGGTCGGGCGATTCCGCGAAACGGTGAAGGGAACCTCACCGAAGCTACCCCGTAGACACGCTCAAACGGCAGAATCTTAGGCGACCACCGCGAAACGCAGCCATACTGCGTCCAGCCCTCCAGCTCCTCGACAGCCGGATGCGCGCGCATCAAGTCTATAGCACTTGTTGGCGTATCCCCGAACAGCCGCAGGCTTGCCCCCTGCGGGACTCGCGATAGCAGCATGTCCGCCACCTCCCAGTACGGCTGTCGAAGAAATACAGACACCGTGTGCGTCCTGCGTCGTCTATAAGTCATGACATTTCGTCCAGGAATTCATCAATAAAATGGGGCGCCAGGATCAGGTCGTGCAGCCTGTTGAACAGGGTGTACGACGCAAGCGGGAAGCGCAGCTGCACAATCAACGGGTTTCTGACCGCAAACTGGAATGCGCCCACGTTGCCCATTTGCGGTCGACCTCGGTTACGTCGCCGCGTCGCGTGTCGCTCCCACTGCAAAAATGGCGGGCGCCATTGCAGCGCGCCCTGGATCTGCGGCAGCTCGTACTCAAACAGCCACAAATCCATCGGTGTATTGTTCGTCCACGGTGTCAGAATCCGATACACGTCAGAGACCTGCCGCCGAATTGCTTTTATGGAGCTCAAACGCGACGTGTGCGTCACCAGTAAGACGCGAGACCGCTGCGGCCACCGCGCAACTGCCAATGTTGCCATACAGCTACCACCTCCTCAGCAGATGCCTCAGCGCAGAATCAACGCGCGGCAACAACAGCAACTCCCTGGAAAAGTCTTGGGAGAGGGTTGCCAGAAAATCTGTATACTTCAACCGCTCGCGGCAAGAGATAACCGGCACGCGTCCGTAATGACTGGTAAACCACCTGCGGCTTTGCCGTGGCCACAGCGCATGTCGCTGCTTCCGGAACTTCTGCGAGAAATTCCAGCGACCGGCCGGTTGCCAGTTATCGAAGTACGCCAGACTGTGCGGAATCGCGCTGGTTCCTGGCACCGGGACTCGACGGCAGACATGCAATAGGTCGCACAGCAGATTATATTCCCAGACAATCAGGGCTGTCTTTGTGTTATCCGTTGATGTACGCGCAATTGCCATTTCACGGCCCCTCCTAGATCGATATCGAGACCGTAAAGATAACCGAGCGACCTATCGAATCTCCCGGACGCCGTCGTCAGGTCGACAGGCAGCCTCCCGTCGATAATCATCGCAGCTGTAGACCTCGTGGTATGAGGACCGAGATTCCGCAGACGACGACGCTTGAGCACGCCGATGATCGCGAAACTCTGTCGCAGGGGCGGGATCGGCATCTCGAAATACCGATAGTCCATCGCGGGCAAGGCTGTCCACGGCACGCTCCACGGCACCCTCTCCGGAACGACCAACTCATCCAACGCGCGCAACAGGCAAGCATGCGTCAGTCGCGAATACGCATGGAACATCAGCTTCTGTTCACGACCATGCACTCGTGCGGGCTTCATGCGTCCACCACTCTAGGTACAGTCATCGGACAACTGCCTCGCGCAGAGTCAGCGCCACGCGCGAGACACCGCGTGTGGTCGCGTGTGCCCGAGACCATAGCGCCGTGACGCAACGATGTGCCAGGATCCTGGTATCAAATGTTACCTGTGACCCCGTGTAGCGACCGTAGACCACCGCCACACGTTTACCACGAATCCGGAGCCTCTGGAAATTTGCCACGGAAGCTACAGCGGGTACCGGATGATACAGGTGCAAATAGTGATTGATCGCGTCACGGGCGTACTGCCCCTGACCGTTCCAGGGCGACGGTACGCGCTCAGCCTCGCAGCCGTACGCACTCCGGATACAAGCAAACTCCTGCGATCTCGTGAGCTGCAGCCAGGAGTAGTAGCCGAGGATCACACGAACTCCCTGAGCGCCGGAGAATCATCCTCCCGCAGCTCCGCCATCCGCGACGTATGTCGCCGTACCTGTTCCCACTGGCGAGACAGCCGGGCCTTCCATTCAGTCCTGTAGGCCCACCCATCAAAGCACTCCTGCGCACCACAGGTCGGCGCAGGCTCCAGATATTCCAGCACGTAAATGCCGGGGTCACCGCGGTAATAGTGAATACGGCACCGTACGACACACTCGTTGTCTGGCGTGACGCACCAGCCGTCTTCATTGTCCAGGAACGTGTCCGGGGCTGACTCCGGCCCGTTCGGCAGTACCTCTGCCAGCAACTGGAGTCGGCGACGATCGCAGCCGTCTCGGCGACAGCCCAGGTACACGATCAGTCCGAAGGCGCCGACGGCGATCATCGCGTACAGCCACTCAGGGAACATCGCGAATCTTTCAATACTAGGTCAAACAAAGGTCAATGACTAACTCAAGAGTATTCCGCAGGTTCGTACTCCACCGCAGTCCGCGATACATGCGATCCAGGACCAATTCAACAAGAAACGCATCGAGTTGAAGATCACGACGCGAACAGCCGAAAGATGTTATCGCTGACTGCGCCCACGCGCCGTAATCACGCTGGTGCCGGCGACGCTGCTTTAGCATCCGGGCCTCGATTGCGAACGCACGCATCGCAGGGATCGCACCGTAGAAATCGAAAATCTTGATGCTTTGTTGCGGATTATCCTGCCAAGACCAGGGCCAGGGCGGACGAATCCGACTGTACACGTGGGATTTCACCAGGCGGCGAAACTCCGCCGAACGTACGGTACCGAACGTCTTCCTGATTCCGCGATAAGTATACAGCAATCCCAAATGCCTACCGGGCGTGAAGAAGATGCCGAGAAAATCCCGCTGGGTGAACATCTGGTAGTCGGGCCGGATCAATGGCTGCTGGGCGTGTATCACATGAAACCTACATTCAAACGCGTAAACGCACGTTCCTGGAGCTCCTCCAGAATAATCCAACAGTGCAGATCCAGCGAAATCTGGGACTTGAAACAACCCGTCAGCAACACGCTGAGATCTTCCAGCCGCTCTCGGTGTACGACAAACTGGTAACGAACTCGCTGAAACTGCGTCCGCGCCGGGAAGACCAGTTTCCGGACCTTGCTGGTCGTACTTCTGGAATACTCAGGCCCGTACCAGAAACGCAGCCTGGACCTCGACCAGCAGCGTCGTTGTGCAGCTCCGCAAAGCACAGCGAACATCGACGTGTTAGTGAGAATTGAATCGACTTGCCCCGCGAGTGCGCCGAACAAAAAGCGACGCTCCTGAGTAATGCCGCTCAGCAGCAGCTGGTAGCGAATCGCGTCTTCGACACGCAAGCGAAACTTTAGAAGGAAGGGCGAACTCATCGTGGGCTCCTACGCAGCGCCCGCGCGGCAACATCCTGCAGGCGGTCCAGCTGCGCGCTCGGCGGCAGCGTGCGCAACATGGTCAAATCAATCGGTCCGGTCAGCGTGTGCGCAATCTGTAACCTGATCGACATCGCCAACTGCGAGCCGCTAAAGCCGTGCACAGCCACAAGCCTCCGCACTACGGCCATCGACAACAGCGTAGGCAGTTTGTCCGCGACGCCCCAGCATGTGCAATTATGGGGCATAAACCTGACTGCACACTGCTTCCGGTACTGCACACGGAACCGCAACCGCGACCTCATCCAGTCGAGCCGCACGGGCGATCCGCGGAAATCCGCGGCGCTTCTCGGCTGACCCCAACGCAGACTCCAGGGCGGCACAGGCCAGGCCCGCACAGCAACGGCTCGCTCCAGACAACACATGAATACGGCACGATAGAGCTCCAACTCGAAAGCACGACCCAACGAGCTGTCGATCCCCGGCCGACGCAGCTGATACAGCCGCATAAACGCGTCAGCAAAATCGGTCATGATTTAGCCTGCTCGACTTCCAGCAACTGCTGCACACGGGCGATCTCCTCGGGGGAATGCGCAATACCCCCACTGTTGATCTCCAGATACCACTGCAGCACCTCGGCCCGGGTATCCAGGTTGTTGATCAGGACCAGGAAGTCTGGCTCGAAGCCTCTGAGTTGATCCTCGAACTCGCTCCGCTTGAGCCCGAACGCCGGGATGTCGTCTCGCAGGAACGCGCGGACCGCCTCCAGCCGCTGCTTACCGTCCACGATCTCGAACGGTCCCTCCATCCGCCGATTCCAGCCTGTGCAGTTGAACCGGAGCATGTTGCTCCACTTCCCGCCGCGAAGACCGAACTCGACATACGCAATCTGCTGCGCACGCGTCCAGACATGTCCTCGCTGGAAGTCCGGATCCAGATTCAATGACGCGAACCCTGTGGACACATCGAACTGGTAGCCGGCGAGCCAGTCCTCGACCGACCGCCACGGAATGTTAGCCCTGTAGCCGCTGTCGGGGGTCAGCTGCGGGATATCCCGAAACCTCATAGCACCTCCCTAAACCGCAAAATTATTCACGTGCTGGGCCAGCCAGACGTCAAGCGCTGTCGACGGAATACTACTTCTCCTCAGGACACTGCGGATCTGGAGCTTGAACAGCCCCGACCAGTCTTCCACACGCTGTTCCAGAACCTGCCGCGACAGCCGCAACAGATGTGCTGCCGGCCGCCACGGCTCTCGCCGCAACACACTGCAGGCACCAGCGTGCCGCAAGTCCAGGATGCCAAACGCGAAATAATGCCCGCGAGATCGCTGCAGCAGCAACTGATGCTTTAACTCGTAAATCGGGTACAGCGCTCTGGGATGCGCCATCTCGAACTGCCGCGCCGGCCCAGGCACGAAATTCATCCACGGCATCAACGGCCACTGCTGTCTCGGGACCTTCTGCTCCAGGAACTTGAGCACGCCGTCACGCTGCCATCGGAAGTAAGCAATCGGCTGGTCATCACTGAAACCATTCACACGCGAACCCTCCAACGCACGGCGGCTTCCACCGACGCAACACCAGCCACCCGCCCCACCTGGTTCTCGATCGCTTTGCCAAACCGGAACTCGGCGAAGCTCTGTGGCGCCTGTGGGACCGCAGAGCTCATCAACCGGCGAACGTAATGCCGGGGATAAGCCGCAACAAAGATCTGCGCCGTCAAGACGGGTCGCTTTGTATTACACGGCACCAGCTGCAGCCGGCTCCGTCGCCAGGCCTGCCGCTGCGAATCTTTCCCATACAGACCGGTACGGCCGTCCAAGAACACCCAGGTATCCGGGTACCCCAAAATATCGGGCAGCTCCGTAGCAGGAAAAGCGGGCAGCCGACTCAGGCACTTCTGCAGCTGGTCGTACAGCCGCGGCTCCACGTTGCGGTTCATAAGCCTCTCGTACGCCAGAAAACAATCTGGACCATCTGCGGGAACCACATGCCCGGCAACGGGTGCCGTAGCCACAGTTCAACATACCAGTCAAACAGCACATAATCCGCTATGTCCGGGTAGGCTTTACCCAGGACAGAATTCGTCCCCAAGCGCAGATAGATCAGCTTCTGACGGGGTTTCAGCGCGATCCGCACGCCGTGATCTGCCAGCAGTAACTGGAAATACGGGTCACGCGACCAAAGCGGGCCGACCCGCTTGAACTCGGGAAACTCGTAAGTCAACGCCAACGATGGTCGCCAGGCGTCCAGCCGGAGCTTGCGGAAGCACGTCGGCAGTGACACCCAGCAGTGCTCCAGTCGCCGATAGAAACTCGCGGCGACCGTGTAGCCACGACTCATCCCAGCACCGCGCTGCATCGTTCACCTCTCCTGGAACTCGACATCCGCGCACTGGATCACGTCTGCTATCTCCAGATTCAACGTGCTAAAAAACCGCTCCAGCGACAGCCTCGTGGCATCCGTGTTACTCTGGGAAAACAACATCATCCTGGAATTCATCACCCTGCGGGTCTGCAGCAGGCGCCCCTGGAGGCCGTTGGGTCGATACGTCACCAGCTTGTTCCGGCCCAGCGGCCAGCACCAGTACATCACTTTCATCTGTGCCGCCGCGTCGCCGTAGTTGCGTCTGGCGAGAATCCGCCGTGCTGTCTTCAACCAGCTTCGCGACGTCCAACGATACCTGTGATTTCTCAACGGGTCATTACGCAGGATACCGCCATACTCACCAGCCTCTGCCATCTGCAACGGCAGCGCGTGCAGTTGAACCGACTCCTCAATCACATGCTGCACAACCTCCTGACCCGCCAGAAACCAGGCCGCCCGACAGGTACCTGGTGGTACCACTGTTTCGGGGGTTTTATCCAACATCAGAGATCCTCCGGGACATCAGCACTTCCAGGACCTCCGTCGAAATCGAGGCTGCCACCGCATCCTCGAACATGTCATCCAGAGACGAAATGCGCAATAGCGATTGTTCCGCATTACCCGCCAGCTCGAACATCGGGAACTGGATGAACAGCCCGTCGTACTTGTAGTGAAGACTTCGCACCACAGGCGTCCTGAATGCCTGCGGCTCAGCGACAAACTCGCGAACAAAGATGTATGGCTGCCAACACAGCCCGCCAGTCCAGGCGCTATACAGCACATCCATCGGCGGCCCCGCCAACAGACCGCCTACCCTGTACGAAATCGGCGACGTCCTCCACAAGTCAGAGGCCGGTAGTCCGAGTGCGCGTAACAAAAACATGTGCGAGGACGCACGCACGCGACTGAGGTTTTTGGCTACGATCGAGCAACTAGCCATCACTCAACCACCGCCCCAGACAACAGCGCGTACCACGGATTCGCGAGCTCCGGCATTATCGATCCAATCTGGTCGTAAACTTTCGCGCTCAGGTCGATTTCAAATCGCTCCAGCCTGTCCATGTGCTTGAAAAACCCGGGACCGAGCATCCGGCCAGTGTCCACTTGAAACTCTCCAAGAACCTGCGTGCGATCGCTCGCCGGCAGCTTACACGCCTGCAGCCGGTTGATCATCCGCCCGGGACCCCACCAGTAAATCTTAGTCCGCCCGGGAGCCTTGCTGCGCAACATCGAGATCACACTCTGCCGCATCAACCACCCGTCGCGGACGTCCTGCAACAGGCAGAATCGAATCGACGTCGGCGTCCCTGCCGTAAAGCTGATCCTGTCCGTTGGCGGAATACGCCGATAGGGCACCCAGAGCCAACAGTGGCGGTTGACGTACTGCGAAAGCTCATTCACGGTGAGCGTCACATACGCCCAAAACAGCTGCTGCGGATTATGCCGGGCGCTTGGCATGCGGCTGGTTCCAGTACAAAGAGTCTTCAAACGCGTGATCCGTATTCGCATTCCAGAGACTGGAAAACGCCGGGAACTTCTGCAGCAGCTCTGGTAGCAATCTCGCCGGCCAACAGAACCCCTTGGCAAGAAACACGCCTGGCTGCTGACCAATGTGCCGCCAGCGCACACGCGGCTGATCCAGCCAGGCGGCGCCGACCACCTGCATATCCGGCGTCCAGCCCCGCAACGGTCCGTCGGCCTGGATGCAGTCGAACATGCAGTGCAGCCAGTCGTCAGAATGCAACCAGGGAAACATCCGATCCTCAGCGACGAACGGCGGGGCAGGCACCCTGCACCGTGTCGCCCGCCGAAGCAGGCCAGTCGTGCCGTTCGCGGTAGCAACCAAAGACTGCCAGGCGTTGTCGCTCATTCGCCGGCTGCCTCGACCTCGGGGTCAACTGCATAATCTCCAGACAGCTTGTTGCGCCTGTAATCCTTAGGAAACAGCGTCAGCACCATGTCCGGGCTCTGAACCAGATGGACACGCGTGTTCAGGACGATCGAGATAGTGCCGTCCGCATTCGCCCAGCCGGCACCCACGGTACCCCGTTCTTCCGTCGCCTTGTTCAGGTAACCCAGGTTATGCGTCGGTTTTTACCCATGCTCCTTCCTCAGATTCCTAAAGACAGGCCACATCCCGCCGGTACGCCAGCGATTTTCAAAAACTTCACCAAGACTGCCATGCTTAGCGAACGTCGCAAGCTGACAAGGATGCACAAAGCGCGTCGCCCGGCGTACCTCTGCTTGCGGGATTTGCATCGGTAAAAGTCGCTGATCAGGTACCGGCGACAACGCAAACAGCAGTTGCTCAGGTCGTGATACCAGCGATGAAGTCGATCTTTCTTGCCAGCGAGACCGACAAGGCGACAGGTGCTGGTGCTGCATGATCGCCATGATCACCAGCTGCTCGTCCTGCAACAGGCACTCCCCGCGGAACGTGCCATACACCCACACGCTCTTGTCCACGGCGAACGGCGACGGGACGGCGACCCGCAAATGCAACGCCTGCGGGCCGTAACTGCACATATCATGCAAGCGCTTAAACGTGCGCTGCATCTGCCTGTGAAATCTCCCGGGCACAAATTCGGTCCGATTTTCAGTCACAGCCACCCCAAGCCCAATGTCGCCCAGCGGGCCTCGAACACGTGCCCTGGCAAAACCCGATAGGCACCCTTGCACAAATATGGTCGCAGGCCCTTCCGGACAGTGTCGACCACAAACGCGCCGTGCTCCTGGATACGGTCCAGGCGATCGTCCGGCGTCCCCAGCGGAATCGTCAGGATCGTCCAACCCCTGACTGGACGACGCGGCCGCCGGCGGTGCCGTGTTCGCCGCTGCCGGCTGGACTCGCTCACAACACATTGCGTCATTACGTTCGCGATGTCGCCTGGCGGCTGTGCTTCTGCAAAGGGCGCTACCAGCGTGAACAATACGTAGTTTGCCACACCGGCACGCCCGGTAGAAAACGGCAACGGTACGATCGAGAACTCCGGGAGCTGCTTGTCACGAGTGATCTCCAAAAGCTCCCTAAGCAGCCGCATGTTCCAAAAGTAAAATCTGCTCTTTATGTTGCTATTCGGCATAAGTCATCCCACACGGCGGCCACGCGATCATCCAGACAGCTGCCGACTCCGCATCAGCCGCGGCAAAAGCAGGTCCTGCTGGACACACTGCGACAGCCGAGTATCCCACTCTGTGCGACGCGACCAGAATGACTTCGACAACCTGTGCTTCACCAGGATGTACTTCGTCTTGCGGTAGGGCTCCAACGACAACAGCGGTGGTAACCCGACTGTACCGGAGAAGTCCTGCGGGCAGTTCATAAAAAACGCCCGGCGACGCAACGGGTATCGCCGGTAGGCCATGACGTGGTGCTGCCCCGTAAACATCGACTCAACAGCATCTCGCGTCGACCACGCTGGTGCATCGAAAGCGACACGATTGCTGCCCGTCAGGCCACGCTGCCTGTCGTCTGCGTACTGGCGAATCGGACTGTCCGACCAGAGCCACCAGTCCGGAAGCCAGGTGTCAGTGAACTGCCCATGCCGCAACTCCTCAAACAGGGCTATCATCTGGTCGTGGAACTGCCGGTAGTACGTGCGAGGCGTCGCACTCATTTCCGATGACTCCTCTCATACAAAAAGTGGTCGCAGGCTCGATGCAACTCCAGAATATACATCCGCCGCAATCGGTCATTTCGCAGCTTCAGCTGCGCACGCTTGTGACCGAGACCCGGCGCGCGCACGTCGACCGACGGTCTTCGCGTAGACCAGTCGATCTCCCCTTGGGCAAACGGCATCACGTAGTATGGCCGCTTGATGCGATTTGGCCGTAAGCCCAGCGTCTGGTGATACATCGCGTTCGTAACCACGAGAATGTCCTGCAGCACGCGGGTGTGCGAGAACTCCGCGAAGGTCCCCGGATACCGCCGCCCACGGCCTACAGGGATTCGCGGCACGTCGTCGTCAGTGATGACATCCCACAGCCAGTAATACAGCAGCAGCTTGTGACGCTCGAACGCCGCGCGGGCTTCAGCGCCGTGTATTGTCAAGACGGTCATCGTCTCGCGACCCAACGCGCCCAGCGCCAGCCAGGCGGCTCCAGCAACGCCAATTCGCAAGACCGCGTGATCGCCGGGCACAGCCGCGACTGGTGTCGCTGCAGCGGCTGCCTGACAATCGTCAGCGCCACCCTGATCATCTGCGACAAGCGCAGCTCCGGCGGAAAGTACCGGATCGGTACAGGATAGCCGTCCCGCTCATTCCCGCGATTCACACCCACGAAGTAAGGCCTCGCAGGTTTCGGAAGCCGGGTGCCGTTGGTTGTCAAGTGGCGGGACAGGATCAGCGAAAGCTGCCAGTGGTCCCCGAAACACGTGACCTCGAAATGCTCAAAGCGAATCGCCTGCTCCCCGGTGAACGGGACAGCCGGATAGTCGTAACCTGAGCGCCACCGAAGTCGATCAAACAGGTCGGCCAGTGGTCGTCGGAAATTAGCAGGACTGATTTTGGGTGACGGCATTACACACGGAATTTCGATAGGTCCTCAACAAGTAGGTCGTCCAGCCGCGATGCGAAAGTGATCCTGCTACCAACCACAGCTCGCCGGCCGATCAGCAAATCCAGGCCACCCTGAACCCGGCCGGACGCGTAATCCCTGGGATTTGGCTGCCAGTGGCCGTGGAACAGGCAGTACGCACGCTCCCACTGTTCGAAGATCGAATCCCAGGTCGGGAACATCGGCGTCCTTCGCGGGCGCCACGCTGGGTCCCCGAAACGGGAGCGTACCGCGATTTCCGCGAGTTCCACTGCGCGTCGCCGCGTGTGCGCTGGCGGCAGCATGATGCGCAATACCGGGAAGCGTCGCTGCATCTCGTTCGATAAGCAACGCCGCAACCCGGTACAGAGCTCCCAGCCTGTCTCATGGAAGCGCTCCGCCACACACGATGTCACATACATTACACACGCAGCCTTAGCAGATCAGCGTCAATCGCACGATCGAGCACCGCCGTGAAATCCGTGTAAGCCCCGACCGGGGCCCCTGCTCCACGTCGATGCGTCAGTTGCTGATCGAGTCGCTGAAAGACTCGATCAGGCAACATGCGTCCCCAGAAGCGCTGCCAGTTCTCTGCAAAAATACAGGACGTTCTGCGCACGCACTCTGCCGCGAGGTCCCACTGACCCTCCGACCACAACGGCATCCGGTTCGGCGGACGACGTTGAACAGTCGCCGCGCCCAGCGGCAGCTGCACCACCAGCCGCGTCCTGAACGCATAGTATCGCAGATAAAGCGTATTCGGCTCCCGGGTCAGCAGCTGCAGCTCAGCACGCACCATGATTCCGATCCGCGGCGACAGGTGCACATCGAACAGCACTTCCAACTGCCGATGGAAATGATGCACACAGTCATTTGGGCAAACCATCGCCGACTCCCCTAACGGTATCTTGGACATGCGTCTTGATCGCAACGGTCAACACGATGCGATTCAGAACCCACGCCGGATCGCTTGCGCCAGGCAACATGCGATCCGGAAACAGCCGGACCCCGGAGAGACCGGTAAGCAACACACACTGCGTAAGTCGAGTCCGTAGCGGCAAGTGATACGTACCGTAACGCCGGCCAAGCTGCCGACCCAGGATACGACCATCCATCAGCCGCCTGACGATGTGATAACACTCGTCCACCGGGAACACGCCCAACCGCTCATGGTGCGTGGTGTACGGGCTCACAATCTCCGTACGACGCATCTTCTCGCGGGGAAACCACGGGATATGCAGCCAGGCCGATTGTGCATAAGTCCGCTCGACCTGATCTAGCGCCGCAACAACCAGCCGCAGGAACTCCAACCTGGGCTGCGGACGCGTCGGCTGCTTGCGGTTAGTTCGAGGGTCCAAGCTCATATCTGGCCGTACCCCATAACAGCTTCGATGATTTCAGAAAATTCGTGGGCCTTATCAGTTGCCAGTCCCAGCGGCGCCGAAAACTCGTCAAAGCCTTGAAGAGTAGCCCGCAGCTGGTCCACCAGATCCGCGGTCGCATAATGCCCCCAATACGGCTGCCAATGCTGCTCCAGGCAGCTATTGGTGCGATTCAGATCATAATTCGCCGGAAATACCGGACGCCGTTGTACCAGGCCGCCCAGGTTCGCTGTCTCGTGGACCCCCGCGACATCCAGCAGCTGCAAGTGGGGCGCCAACGGAAGCGCTGCGCCACGGTAGGCCGACGGGCCCTGCCGCGGACCTCTCCTCAGCAGCGAGCCCAACACGCTCGGAACAACCGATCGCTTGAAACTACGGGACATGCGCAGCAGCTGCGCAAACAGCGTCCGGTTCCAGTGATCAAACACAGGTTCGACAGCTGTGATCACCGCCATCTCCTCAGTTCCTCCTGACAGCAAATGCGAATGGCCCAATCGAACGGACCTTCCCTGCGCTGCATCGGCAATACGACGACCTCACGCAGGATGTACTTCAGGTGCGCGATCCGGTACTTGGACCGTATCAGGCGTAAACGTGGTGCCATGCGCTTCTCAGGACGCGGCGGCAGCTTGGCAACAAACCGCGGCCTGAGCCGGGAACTCCTTGAGGTCAGTGGCGACTCGCAACACTGGACCAGTGAATGCGCCGGGAACATCCGCGTGCACAAGATCTGGTTGTAAAACCGCGGAAACGCTCCCCGCGAAGCTCCTACGAATGCGGGAACCAGTCCCGGTGCCGCCGCCCAGCGAAGACGGCCTGGCGGCACCCTAGTCAGCCAGGTAAACAGCGTGCAGCTCTGGTTGATTAGAGCTTCCTGATAAACAGTGCCATTGCTCACCCGCAGTCGACCTCCATAAACCGCGGCTCATCCACGAATTCGTACTCCCGGTGGAACCGCTCCCGCGCATCCTCCAGTGTCAACGTGTCGTACTGCTCGAAGATCCGCGTAAAGCCCGGCGTCTGGTGGCCGAACACGTGCCGCCGCCGGCCTTGATCACAATGGATCGAGAAGCGGCGAACGTCAGGGTTGCCTGGAACGGATCGGGGGTTGTAGCCGGGTTTGCTCACGAGGTCTCCTCGGCGGCGGGTGACGATTCCTGCAACATCTTCAGGTAGTTCTCCGGGATCGCCTCGTATTCGACCTCACGGAACTCGATCGACTCATCGTATTCGTCATAGGGACGAACCCAGAATCCTCTGAGTGTCGCGCGGAACAGGACCTGGAAGTTCCCGGCAGACGGGACGCCCAGCAATTCCCGTAACGTCTCACCGGCAATCTCCCGAATATGCTCTTCGGCCCACTCCTCGACAGGCCGCAGAGCCAAGTCCATCGGCACTAGCCGATAGCACCAGGTTTCGATATCGACAACGTCGAGCTCGTCCACCAGGAACAGCCGGCCGGCGATTTCAGCAGTTTGGTCACTCACGGAAATTCCAGTCCTGATTCCTCGAAGAACCGTCGGGACAGCGCGATCGCCCGACCCAGCTCTTCCTGTTCCTGGACCATCTCCACTACGAGTGCGTCCGCCTCCCAGTTGCGATCAGCACGCTTGTACTCCGCCAAGTACGGCGACATCTCGTCATACAGGGCGATGCACGCCCGGGTCTCGTGCCGCAGGCTCTGCACGTCCGCCCAGCCTTCACCCTGCCCAGCCCGGCAGGCGGTGATGCGGATCTGCAGCCGCTCGTACTGCGGGATGTCCGCGTACTTCCGGCCGGCCACCAGCTCCAGGTAGGTCCGGGAGTAATCCGACAACAGGGACCGCTCACTCTTCACGACACGGATGTGTGCAAGCCACCACTCCCTGGCCCGCCGCATGTTGTCGTTATGGACGTCCCGGAACTGCTTCTGCCAAGTCCGTTCCTTGCCGGGCTTGGTGCAGGAGATTGTGGCCGTGACCGCGCGATTCTTGCGCGTGCCGACGTACCTGGCCTCGAACCGGTAGATCTCCCATTCGCGCTCGTCATCCGGTGGTGATGCTTTAGCCATCAGACCGGCACGCCCAGCTGTCGCAGGGCCTCCTGAGACGTGACGTACTCGTTCTGCAGCCGGCGGAGCACGAACGCTACCGGGCCCTTGAGCTCCGTCTCCAGCAACCGGGCGCGCCAGGGCGGTGTAAATGTCCGCAACAGCAGCACCAGGTAGTAATCCCCGTGATCGTCCGGATGCGCAGTCCGGTACAGCACGCCCTCGCGGTTGACCGTCGAGTCGAAGCCGTCCCAGGTAGGCAGTGTCATGACGGTCGGCACCGCCGCGGCTGGCTGGCCGGGCATCTGGCCATGCGGGATGTCCACAGCCATCTGTCCGAATTGCGTAGGTTGCATCATTCATCCGCTCCTTGCGTGAAATCACGGTCGTCGGCGTCCGGCGCCGCCGCCGGCTTACGATGACCATTGCTGTCGACATTCCCGTTGTGCCACTCCTCGGCCGTCAGCAGCCGATGCGCCCACTTCAGGTAGTTGACCCGCGTGCGTGGATCATTGAAGAACTGTTTGTAGTCTCCCGGCTGATAGGCCGTGAGACTGAACAGCGCTGCCCGCGGGACCAGAATCTTACAGGGAATCGTCTCCGATTCGTGCCGCCAGCGCCGGCGGGCTCGCTCCCGCTCCCAGCGGAACTCGGCCTTCTGGGACTTGGCGTGCCACTTGTCGATCGTAGCGAGCTCGTCCGGTCCGGGATTCCCGTACGGAACCACTTTGTATTCGCGATAGTTGTTGCGTCGATCGCCTTGACGCACAGGGAGCTTGCTGTACCAGTAGGCGTGCTGGCCCATAGTGACGTGGCCGTCCGTGATCTGCGCACGGTTGGCCTCGAAGTACGCGGTGATGTCGGGCGCATCCCCGTCGTACAGCGTATGCCCCTTGTCGTAGACCAGCGTGACGTACCGCTCCAGCGCATTGGCCTCGAACAGCTTGACCGGCGGGTGCGGGTGCAGGATTTCGGACCGATCGAACAGCCCCTGCAGGATGGTGCAAATGCGGTTGTGGTGCTTGATCCGGTCGGCGACTTCGGCGTTGACGTCGTCAAGCCAGACGCTCTCCCAGCCCAGTGGCTCCCACCGCTCCCAGTCCCACACGGACGGCGTTCCGAAGTAGTAGTCGCGGAGCCCGTCCGGGGCCTCGAATCCAGATTCCTCTGGGTGCGCTTTCTTCCACTGCCGATAGAGTTTCTGCCGCTTGCGATGATAGCGGGCCTTTTTAATCGCCTGTCGCTTGCGGTCCTCATACTCCCTGACCGGCATGATCTTGTGATCGCCACCCGTCTCCACCATGTACTCGCCGCCGTAGTCAAAGTCGTCCCGGCTGGGGAATAAGTAGTGGCCGAACTGGACCTCGGTGTCGATCATCCAGACCTGATCGCCATTCCGGAGATACAGGAACGTCCGCTTGTCGTCCTGCTCCAGATGGAAGTTAATCCACGCCGTCTTTAGGTCGTGGGCCTCGCGGGCCTTCGCATACCGCCGGACCTGAAACGCCACCAGCGTCCGCGGGAAGAGCAGGATGCGGGTCAGGTTCTCGGGCTTCAGCAGCCAGCCATTGAACTCCCCAATGTTTCCGAACTCCATCCCCCCTGACGTGTAGTTGACCAGACACTCCTCGTCCATGAACAGCATGCCCTGAAAGACATGCAGTTTGTCGGCGTGGGATGCCGGCGGTCCGTCCTGCACGCGAATAGCCTGCTCTTTGAGGCCAGCGTACAGGCTGACCTGAAAGATGCGGTCCTCGACCCGGCCAATCACGCTGCTCAGGTCCCCGACCATCGCCTTCATCGGCAGCGTCTCGGCCTTCAGGTTTTCGGCCGTCAGTTCCGCCAGCCGCTTGTGCTCAGCAAACAGCTTGGGCAGGTCCTCTGTCTTGGCTCGCTCCAGCGCAATCTTGTAGTCGTCAACGGCCGTGGTGTTGGACATGACGGCCAGCGCCCGGTCGCTGCTGTTGAGCGTCAGGGCCTTGACCGGTGAGACACCCAACCGGGCGCAGATATCCTGAATCTGCTGCAGAACGGCCGCCGACTGGGAATTAAGGTGTGCGACCTCGGCCTTGAAGTGAGCGCCGGGATCAGGTTCCAGCCGACAGAGCCGGTGAAAGTCGTTGAAGTGGATGCGCCACCGGTGCTCGCTGTGAAACCATTTCTGCCGGCCGCTCCCGACAGCAACATACCAGTGCAGTGGCGACTCCAGTT
>Ga0196970_1000865_pt1 | contig 26868 bp, 26 predicted proteins | sample S1v_513CmetaG_FD_148672 | JGI IMG/M metagenome (GOLD analysis project Ga0196970, IMG submission 148672) | Soil microbial communities from Anza Borrego desert, Southern California, United States - S1+v_5-13C | ecosystem: Environmental > Terrestrial > Soil > Desert | place: USA: California... | reverse complement strand
GCTGACGGCCGACAGACCTGTGACATTGACCCCGTTGATCTGGACCGCCAGGGAGCAGGTTCCAGCAGACGTCTCGACACCGTACAGACCGTTGATCGTAAAGGCGTACCTGGCTTTGGCGACTAGAACGAGCGTCCCGTCCGCAGGTTCCGAGTCGAAATACGAGCCAGCGATCGTGGACACCCCGAGCGTCACCCGCTGGGCGGCTGCGTCGGCATCGTCCGCCAGGGCTCGACCAGCTGCCGTGAAGGTGGCCAATGCCAACGTGCCGGTGCCGTTGAAGTACGGTAGCCGGTCCGCAATGCCGAGCAGGGAGTTGAATTGCTGCAGGTTGGGCGTAACGGCCAGTGGGTTCTCGTTCGCACCGACGCCGATGATGACGTTGTCGCTGACCCAGTTTCCGCCAAAAACGACGGTGATCGGATCGCCGGGAGTCGTATAACCGGAGCCGACCCCGCCGCCTGCGACGGTGACTTCAGTGATCTGGCCATTGACCACGGTGCAGGACCCGAAAGCCGTGACGTTGTTGTTCTGCTGGAACAGTGCTGTCGGGGCGCCTGAATACCCTGAACCGCCATTACTGATTGAGACTTGTCCGGTGCCTGTCCCAATCGATCCGGACGAGACGGTTCCTGCGAATGTCCCGACAGCGGACGTACCGACGTGGACCCCGCCACCGTTGCTGATGATCGTCGTCGCTGTGACGTTGTTGAAACGGATTACGGCCTTACCCGAACCGCCGGAGATCCGGATGCCGTATTGAGCTGCACCCACGACGGTATTGTGCTGGCAGATTGCGCCTGGTCGCAGGATGTTCGATGTCGTGTACGGCGTCGAGACGACGATAATGCCTATGACTGCCGTGAGCGCTCCGCCGTCGTTCGTGAGGACAATATAGTTCCCAATCGCCCGCAACCGCTCGTAGCAAGTGATGCCCTGATAACCGTTGGCTGACGTGTCGTCTTCGTTCATGACGAAGTTGCGTTCTGCGACGTTCCCCTCGCCGACAGTCGAGACGGCGTAGATGGCGTTGGTAATCTGGCCAACAAAAGCGTTGTCGACCACTCTGGTATACGAGGTGCCGGCGTTGATATTGACCCCGCGGTTGCCGCCCTTGATCGAGTTACCTTCGATCAGTGTTCGGGTGCAAGCCTCCAGGAGAACCGCATCGGTCGAGATGGTCCGAGCGTCCATCGTGTTGTGCGCGACCTGCACGTCTGCGCAGTTCTTGAGGTGGACGCAGGCGGTCGTCTGACCGGTGAAGTTGTTGTTCGCGACGACCATCCGTGCGACGAAACCGTCGTACTCAGTCGGCGTGGTCTGTGCTGTGAGCGAGACTCCGGCAGTTCCTCCGAGGAAGTAATTTCCAGAGATCACCGAGTCGCCGGTCGCTGAGGTCCCAGTGGCGGCGCCGTACATGTGGACGCCGGTGGTATCAGGATCTTTAATGACGTTGTTGATGATCCGGACCCGGGAGTCAATCAGTTCCGACATCCCGCCGCAACCGGTGAGGCCATCTTCCAGCCAGCAGTCGGTAATCGTCACCAGATCGCATTCGGCACTCCAGGTGATGCACCCCTCCTGGTGCCCCATATCCATGTCGTTGTTGGTGTTGATGATTGTGCAATTGTCCGCGACAGAGTGGCTGCCCCCGCTCCAGTGGATACCGTTGCCGTTGAGGTTGTTCATGTAACAACCAACGATCCGGTTGTAGTCACCGAACGCGACGACGCCCTCGCCCGGCGAGTCGATCATGGTGCAATTTTCGACGACACAGTGTTCGCCTACGGTTACGACCTCGTCGAGCAGCTGCCAGCGGCAGAACGTCCAGTTGGATTTATTACCATCGAAGCGGACGTTGCGAATGCGATTGTGACCATTCGTATGGCAAACCAGCACCGGGAATGTCAGATAGACGTTGGTCGTGCCGCTGAAGTTTTGAACAGGGAACGTACCCTCTACCGTGATATCGTTCCCGGCGATCGACTCGATCCGCCGCGCGTTCGCCGTGTAGACGCCAGCTTGCTCCAGCGCGATCCACTCACCGACTTCGAAGTCGGAAGCGTCGTCCACGGTGATGGTGTCTGTCACGTCGCCGGTGACCGTCGTGATGGTGGTCGTTGCTGTCTGCACGTCCCGCTTGATCGTAGCGCCGTTGCCGTCGAAGACTTGGCCTTCTTGCAGCGACAGCGGCCGGCGGATGAGATAGGTCTTGCCCTTGACCAGCTTGACGGTTTTGCCGGTAGCCACCGCCGCCTGGAGCGCGACCGAGTCGTTCGTAGTGCCGTCACCGACTGCCCCGTAGTCTTCTGGGAGGACATAGTCGCTGGCGTGGAGTTCGATGTCAGCAACCGTGTCTTCCAGATCGGTGACATCGCTGATGGCGTGGCTATGCGTCGTGACCGACAATGCGCCGGTGCCAGAGTTAAGCACCAGGCCGGTTCCGATCGAGACTTCTTGCGCAACGCCGTCGCTGGCGGTGTAGCGCCCCAGCAGTCGGGCCTGCGTTACGTCCTGGATCTTGGCATAGGTGACAGCCTCATCCTGGATTTTACCTGAGGAGACTGTGTTATCGGTCGGGGTGCGCGTGTCGCTCAGTCGTGCGTCGTCCCCAGCGGCGACTGTTCCTGCCCCAGTGCCGACGTCCAGTACGGCGGAGTCGCCCAAGCCCAGATTATCTCTGGCTGTCGCGGCGTCGGCCAGATCGTCCAGATTGTTGGCAGCCAATAGATCGCCGCTGCCACCGACAGCGCCGCCAATCTTGGTGATCCGCCAACGATCGGTGGTGTCGTCGTAGATGCAAATCGCCAGCTCGTCAGGCGCGAGGACGACGTCGTCGCCTGTGACGGACAGAAACCGGTTGACGTCGGTGCTGCTGGCGCTCTGGTCGACCAGCGTGATGTTGAACGATCCGACATTGGCCAGGATACGCGTCGTACCTGGCTCTTGGCTCACAGCGAGCCCTGTCAGGCTTCGCGCAGCATCAGACTCTAGCCTGACCAGGACACCCAATCCGCAGTCGTAGTTGTTTTGGTCTCCTGTGATTTGCGCAGGCGATATCGGCTTCAGGTGCAGACCGTACGTCTGCAGCTGCCCAACTTCTACCCAGTAGCCGGTGACGTCAAAGATGGTCGCTGCGCTGTGCTTGATGTGAGCGCAGTACGCAACTCCGTTAGCAATCACCAGCCCGTTTGTACCGGGGGCGTCGAACGTCGTCAGTGAAGCAATATTCGAATGCTGGATGGACCACGCGCCTGTACGCGTCAAGTCTCCGCCAGCCATCGTGATAGCGCCGGAATCGGAGATGGTCACGTTGCTGTTTTGTAGGAACTTCCCAGTCGTACCGTCCCAGCGGGCAACAGCGTTGTCGGTACTACTGGCTGCCCCCGCGGCCTTGGCCGCCAAATCTGTCGTCAGTGAAGTGACCTGCGACTGTGCGATCCCTGTCAGGTTCGCCACGACGACGTCGATCGTGGGATTACCACTGGCGCCATCCCCGTTGGTCATGGAAATTTTGGACGAGCCTGCCGTCAGCGTGCGAACGCTGACGGTGCCGGCGCCGGTCCGCGCGATCAGACCTGTCGAAGATAAACCTGCCAATGCTGTCAGTTCAGCGTCGAGCGTCTGGTAAACCCCGTCATGGTCGTGATCGCCAGCGGCAACAGTCCCTGTTCCGGTTCCGATGTCCAGAACGGCCGAGTCACCCAAGCCCAGATTGTCCCTTGCAGTAGGAGCGTCGGCCAAATCACTCAGATTGTTGGCTGCCAGAAGATCGCCGCCGCCCCCGCCGGCCGCAGTCAGCTCTCCTGTAGACGAGTTCAAAGACAGTCCGCTGCCGAGAGAGATTTCCTGCACGACTCCGTCGCTGGCCGTGTAGCGCCCCAGCAACCTTGCCTGGGCCACGTCCTGGATTTTGGCGTATGTGACAGCCTCATCCTGGAGCTTACCGGTTGAAACGGAGTTGTCTGTGGGCGTGCGGTTGTCGCTCAGGCGGGAGTCGTTGCCGGCGGCAACTGTTCCGGCTCCGGTGCCAATGTCCAGAGTGGCTGTGTCGCCTAACTCCAGGGTGGTCCGCTGTGCGGAAGCATCAGCGTCGTCGAGGAGGGCCTCTCCCGCGGCGGTGACGGTGATCAAGCTGTAAGTACCAGCAGCTGTCTTCTTGAGCAGGTATGCGCCAGATGTATAGCCCAACGCGGCCAGGGCTGTCAGATCCGCGTCGATCGCCTGCTTGCCATCCAAGGCTGCCTGGAGGCTGGTAATATCGGCGATGGCGTGCGTATGTGAAGCTGCCGCGGCACCCACGTCGTCGTGGTCCAGCACGATGATACCGGTCTGCCCATTGACCGATGTCACGGGAGACGTGGGATACTCGATCGCTGTCCAGTCGCCCGCGTCTGACGGATCAGCGCCCGTGATGATGTAGACAGCGCCTTCGTCAGTCCGGATACACCAGTCACCTTGCTGACCGACCAGCGCCAGCATGGCAGCTTCATTCGCGACTTCCCCGAGGAATTCGACGATGGCCAGTGCGGGTAGCTGGTCTGTGGAGATTAGGCCGTCGACCAACGTCGCCTTGTTGTCGAGCGACGTCCGGATGTTCACTCCGTCGACCAGCAGGGTATTGAACGTCGCCGCGCCGGCCGTGAAATCCCTGTCAGCTGTATTGCCACTGTTCCGGAGCTTGACGGTCGTACCGACGGCAATCAGGCGCGGGCCACCCGTACCGAATTCAACGCCGTCCGACGAGTCAACGCGCACCCCGCCCTGGGCATTAACTAAACCGGCGACAGTGACAGCGCCGCTGAAGCCGGCAATGCCGGCCACCTCTAAATTGCCGTTGACGGTGACGTTGTCGAAGATCGGGTCTTCGGCGGAGCCGACACCCAGCAGCGTCCTGGCTGCCTCCGCGTCAACCGCTGTGACGAGGCTCTTCCCGAGCGCTGTGAAATCGATCAACGCGTCATTGGGGACGCCGAGTGCCATGTCGAACTCTTTTCGAAATCACCCGCCCTACTGGCGGAAGGTCACATAAACGCTGTCGCCGCACAGCAGTACGATCAGCAGCCCGCTCGCGCCTAGCAGGGCACCGACGAGTACCCCGGCGATGAATGTCTTCATGGCGGCCTCCTACCGCATGACGTACGGCCCGGTCTGCTGATATTTGACGCCGGGTGAAGAGATAATAAGCACCTTGTCCCCGGCCGTCACCGTGAATGCCGGCGCGGACTGGATCGTGAGCGTCCGCGAGCTGGCCACCCACGATTTCACCTGATCTGTCGAGACAGCCTCACCGCTGGAGACGTCGTACAGGATCACCTGGCAGCCATCGAACGAGGCGTCGTACGAGTTGCTGCCGCCGACCAGGACGAATTCCTTGGAGTTCACGACAGATTGGACGGTCGTGTTCAGCAGAACCAGGTCCGTGGCCGGTCGCGTGACATCGCCGCCGGCGAGCTTGCAGATTGATCCGTCCACGATGTCTGTCAGGCCAGTGTCGACGTTCGCGAACTGGCGGAGCACGTCAACGCTCAGGCTGGTAATCGGCTCGCTAGTGGATCGACTCAGCTGCCAACGGGGCAGGATTTCCGGGTCGCCGAGCGCCGGCGAAGCACCCTCTCGCTTCCGCAGACGTAACTTGGTGCCGTCCAGGAAGGCGCCAATCGGAATCAGGATTGATTCCACAGCCCCGCCGGCTGTTGCCGTGACTGTCGTGGTCAGGTCACCGTCGACATACCGATCGTCGAACAGCGGATCGGCCATGTTCAGCCAGCCGACGGTACCGGCCACAGCGTAAATCTGCGACTCGTTGGCGCTGAGTAATTCCCAGGTGTAGGCCTGACCAGGCGTCAGGCCGTCGACTCGCGGCGTATTCTGCGACCAGAAGATCTTCTCAGCCTGCGGCGGCAGGTCGTCGGCCGCCAGAGCGCCGCTGGACTGCGTGGTCCCGGTGAGGTATGCCCGTGACGGTAGTTTGGCATGAATCGCTGTCAACTTGTCGGAGTAGGTATCGATGAGGCTGGCGATCTCGGTTTTCTGGGCTGACTGGAGCGTCATCGCATCCCCGGCCTTGGCGGGGGCATAATTCGGCTGAGAATTCTTCAGCACGACGCCTGTGACGCCGATCTGCGTGGCGATCGCAGCAATCGCGGTCTCAAGTTGATCGCCGCTGCTCGACCACTCGTCCACCATGCGGATCTCGGTGACCTCGCTGAAGCGATGCGGCGCTCCTCGCGGAATCTGGAAGCTGCGTGACTGCGTGACGGTCTGGCCCGACATCGTCAGCGTCGTCGTGACTTCGTACTGCTTACCGACCGCCAGCACGTATGGGGTGTTGTAAACCCTGAGCTCGCCTGTGAACGGGAAGAAGACAATGCCGCCCTCGGCGACTGGGTCGAGATACACCCCGAAAGCGTTCGGGTTCCCGCTGGTCGCAGCGTAGTATTGTCGACCCTCGACTAACGGAGGCGGCGGCGTACCACCATGCGACACGCTGAACGCGATTGGCTCATCATTTGTAAAACCGTGCGCGGTCAGAGACAGCGCACCCTCCGTGATATAGCCGCAGACCCGCCCTTCTGGCTGCTGGCCTTCGAACTGGTACCCACGGTAGGCATCGAGCAGAATCGTCTTGGTAAACGCCGTCGAAGCCGAACCGACGGGGCGCACGGCAATTGTCACGGACGGATTGTCCCAGACGTGGATGCCAGTACCAGTCCCGGTGATGTCGACCACGCTACCTGTCGGCGTCAGCGAGACCTGAAAGGAATTGGTCAGGACGTTCCGTACGTAATACGGCGTGTTGAGCGACAAGCCTCCCGGCAGCGTATTGGTCGTGTTGAAGCATACGACTTCGAGGTTGGCGCGACCGTGCGCATCGGAATTGATCCGGTTTCCGGACGCGTCCGCCGTGAATTTGGCGCGACCGCCGCTGAACATGCTGATGGCTTTTCCACGACACATGCAGACGGTCGACAGCTGCACGGAGAAGCACTCGGCCTGCATGGGCGTCAATGTCGTAATCAGCTCGACGGGCGACTCGCCAAACGCGCCGAACTGCACGACCTGCTCGCCGGCCACGAAGGGCAACACGCTGATTGCCGGCGACGCTCCTTCGTACAGGTCGAACGAATACCGTTTCGGGACAGGCCCGCGATGCAGACGGGAGCCATCGAATGTCGCACGATAAGTGCTGAGCCCTGTCCCCTTGTTGCTCGCCACCAGTTCGGTCAATGCCAGCTTTTGGTTGGCGCCGGCCACATTGGCCTCGAAGACGTCCGTCAAGAAATTGAACGTATGCCCGGTGGCCGGGTCGAAGATCCGCAGCGCAACCCCGGCTCCGGCGTCGAAGTCGACTACGAGTTCTTCAATGGGCATTGACGGCTCTCAGCAATTAGGGGGTCACGGCGCCCGCGAAGATGTACGGGTGAAGGACGAGGTAGGGCGGCATGTTGTTGTGCGGATCGTCGCCGCCGGTGCTGCCCGTCGTGGACGCAGTCGCTGCGAAACCTGTTGAGACAGCGAATCCGGCACCGCCCGTACTTGCGAGACTCTGCACGGAATGCGTGTGCGCTGGCATCTCGTCTGCCGTCAGTACGTGCGTCTCGGCGCCACCAGACTGTGCCAACGTCCTGGCAGTCAACCCACTCCCGGTACCTGAACCAATAGCGGTGCGGCCGCGGAGGTCTGGCAGGTTGAATGTCGTCGAGCCGTTTCCGACGCCGTACGTTGTCCCGAGCGCCGTGAAGAGTTCCGCGTAGGTCGTTCGGCTGACTGCAGCCCCGTCACACAGCAGCCAATCGTCAACCGTACCGCCGATCGTAGCGCTGGCGTTCCACATGATGGTGCCCGGCAGGACGTTGCCGGCAGATGGGGCGCTGACCGAGAGCGCGCCTCCCGACAGTGCGAGCCCGCTGCCGATAGTGATCTCCTCGACGTCGCCGGAACTGGCGGTCGAACGTCCTAGCAGCCTGTTCGTCGCGATGTGCTGCATCTTGGCGAACGTGACCGCATCGTTTGCGATTTCTGACGTACCAACCGTGGCGAGAGTTGCCAGAGCGCCTAACCCGAGCGTCCCCCGTTGCGTTGACGCATCCGCATCATCCAGCAGGGCTCGCCCCGCGGCAGTAAATGTAGCCAGCGACATCGTCCCGGTGCCGTTGAAGTACGGCAGTCGGTCGGCGATTCCGGCCAGGCTGTTGAGCTCTTTCAGGTTCGGCGTGAGATCCAGCGGGTTTTCGACAGCGCCCACGCCGATGATGTGGTTATTGCTGACCAGATTACCGCCGAACAAAATCGTGATCGGATCTCCTGGCGTTGTGTAACCTGATCCGATTCCGCCGCCCGCAACGACCACCTCTGTGACAGCCCCGTTGACCACCGTACAGGTACCAAAGGCGGTTACATTGTTGTTTTGCTGGAAAAACGCGTTGAGAACGCCGGCGTAACCAGAACCGCCATTGCTGACTGATACCTGGCCGGTGCCTGTTCCAATAGCGCCCGAAGATACAGTCCCGGAGAACGTCCCAACCGCGGCTGCCCCGGTGTGCGTCCCGCCGCCGTTACTGACAACAGTTGTGGCTGTGACAAAATTGTGCGTGATGACTGCTTTACCAGAGCCGCCAGCGATGCGGATTCCGTACTGCGCTGTCCCCGTGACCCGGTTGTGCTGACAAACGGCTCCGGGGCGGAGGATGTTTGACGTCGTGTAAGGCGTCGAGACCACAATGATGCCCATGACGGCCGTCAAGGCGCCCCCGTTGTTCGTCAGGACGATCGTATTACCAGTCGCGCGGAGCCGTTCGTAGCAGGTGATGCCCTGATAACCATTCGCCGAGGTTGCCGCATCGTTGGCCACAAAATTCGACTCGGCAGCATTCCCTTCACCGAGCGAACTGGCGCCGAAGATCGCGTTCGTCACCTGGCCCACGAATGTGTTGTGCTTGACCTGGGTATAAGACGTCCCTGTCACGAGATGGACGCCTCGATTTCCACCAACAACTGTGTTGCCGACAATCGTGACGCGCGTGCAGCTGTCCAGATTGACGCCGTCGGTCGACGCTGTTCTTACATCAAGCGTGTTATTGGCAATGACGACGTCAATGCAGTTTTTCAGCAGGATCGCCGCCGTGGTCTGGCCGGTGAAATTGTTACCGGACACAACGACTCGCCCGAGATAGCCTGCGTATTCACTGGGTGTCGTCTGCTGCGTGAGTGCGATCGCGGACGGTCCGCCGTCAAAATGGTTCCCGGCGATCACGGATTCGCCGCTGGCCGACGTTCCTGCGCCGTCGCCATACATGTGAATTCCGGTTGTAGTCGGATCCTTGATGATGTTGTTGACGATCCTGATCCGAGAGTCAGCCAGCTCGGACATTCCCCCGCAGCCCGTGATTCCGGCTTCCAGCCAGCAGTTGATCACCGTCATCAAATCGCATGCCGAGCTCCAGGTGATACACCCTTCCTGGTGCCCCATGTCGGTGTCGTTGTTGGTATCAATGATCGTGCAGCTATCCGCGACGTTATGCGAACCTCCGCTCCAATGAATGCCATTGCCATTCAGCCCGTTCATGTAGCAGCTACGGATCAGATGGTGGGATCCGTAGGCCAGGATTCCCTCCCCGGCCGCGTCCAGCAGCGTGCAGTTTTCAACGACGCAGTGGGTCCCGGCAGTCACGATCTCGCCCAGCAGCTGCCAGCGGCAGAACGTCCAGTTGGCTTCATTCCCGTCAAATCGCACATTGCGAATGCGGTTGCGACCATTCGTATGGCAGACCAGCACCGGGAACGTCAGGTAGACGTTGGTCGTGCCGCTGAAACTCTCCGGGAACGCACTTTCGACGGTGATCACATTGCCGATGATCAGCAGGATGCGTCGGGCATTGGCTGTATAGGCGTCGTCCTTCTCCAGAGCGATCCATTCGCCGACAGAGAAGTCCGAAGCATCCGCCACGGTAATGGCGGTGGTCACATCGGCCGTCACTGTCGTACCAGTCGTTGTCGACGATTGCGCATCCCGCTTGAGGGTTGCACCGTTGCCGTCAAAGACTTGCCCCTCCTGGAGCGCCAGCGGCCGGCGGACGAGATAGGTCTTATCCGGAGACAACCGCACGGTCTTACCGGTGGCGATTGCCGCCTGGAGGGCCGCGGAATCATCTGTCGTCCCGTCACCCGCGGCAGCGTGGTCTTCAGGCAGCACGTAGTCGCTGGTATGCGTCGACATGGCGGTTTGCGCCGCCTCGATCGCCGTGATATCTCCCTCGATCGTTGTGATCGTGGTTCCCAGATCTGTCACATCCTCGATGGCATGCCCGTGATCACCGGCAGCCACGGTCCCGGCAGTAGCGCCGACGTCCAGAATAGCGGCATCCCCCAGGCCCAGGTTGTCGCGGGCAACGCTGACGTCATCCAAGTCATCCAGGTTGTTGGCAGCCAGGAGGTCGCCACCTCCGCCCCCGCCGCCGGAAGCTGTCAGCTCACCCGTTGACGAATTGAGCGTCAGACCGCTGCCCAGCGAGATTTCCTGGACGTCTCCAGTGCTCGCCGTATAGCGTCCGAGCAGCTTCGCCTGGGCGACATGCTGGATCTTGGCGTAGGTAACCGCTTCGTCCTGGAGTTTGGCCGACGAAACCGTGTTATCAGTGGGCGTCCGGGTATCGCTCAGCCGCGAGTCATTGCCGACGCAGACCGAGTTGGCGTCCGACCCGGTCACGACGTCGACGGTCGGGTTGCCAGCCGCTCCCGTACCGTTGGTGACCGAGAGTTTGGCCGAGCCTGCAGTCAACGTCCGCGCAGCGACGGTCGTGCCGTTCCCCGCGAGCAGGCCCGTTAGATCTGTCTCGGTTGCGGTCGTGACTTCGTTGGGACCTGGGTCGCCCTCGGGTCCTGGGTCGCCCTCGGGCCCCGTAGCGCCTTGGGCCAATAGTACCCGCCACCGTGAGAGGACTCCGTCGTAGATCAAAACCACCCGCGAACCGCCCGTTACCAGATAGGGCAGGTCGTCTGGGCAAAGCATCCGATTGGCGGCGGTGCTGTTCGTGTCCTGATGCATCAGGTAGAACGAATTCGAACCGCCGTTCCAGATCTCGGTCCGCCAGCCAGTTGCGCCGTCTGCGGGAGCCGCGAAACCCGTAATATTGTGGATACCCGTCGCAGTGACGACGACCACAGGGACGGTGGCGACAGCCAGGTTGTTCGCGTTCCCGGTTAACGAGTAGGTTGTCGTCAAATACCGGTACTGACCAGTCTCATTGATGATCTGGTTTGCTCCGGCGACAGCTCCGCCAGAACCAAACGTGAGCGTATCAACAGTGACGCTGCCAAATGTCACATCATCGTCTGTCGCGAGTCCCAGCGTCTCCCGCTGGGCGGCCGCGCTGGCGTCATCCAGCAGCGCTTCGCCGGCGGCTGTGACCGCGATCAGCGAGTACGTATTCGCGGCCGTCTTTTTGATCAAATAGCTGCCGCTGGTGTAACCCAGGGCCGCAAGCGCCGTCAGATCAGCGTCCAGCGCCTGCTTAGCGTCCAGGGCCGCCTGCAGGCCGGTAGTGTCGCTGATGGCATGGCCGTGCGACGCCGCGGCGGCACCGACATCGGTATAGCTCAAGGAGACAGCGCCTGTGTCGCCGTTGACGGATGTCACCGGAGCCGTCGGGTACTCCAGGGCGGTCCAGTCACTGGTGAGCGACGGATCATCGCCCGTGATGACATACACCGCACCTTCGTCTGTCCGAATGCACCAATCACCCTGCTGACCGACCAGGGCCAGCATGGCGGCTTCGTTTGCGACGTCGCCCAGGAAGTCAACGATGGCCACCGACGGCAGCTGAGATGAGGCGAGTACCCCGCCGACCAGGTCGGCCTTGGCGTCCAAAGTCGTCTGGAGGTTGGTGACATCACTGATCACGTGGGTATGCACAGCAGCCGCAAAATCCCCCACGTCCTCGGTCGCAGCTGTCCCCAGCCCCAGATGGCCTCTGGCTTCTGAGGCGTCGTCCAGATCGCTCAGGTTGTTGACGATCAGGAGTTCACCGCCGCTCCCGCCGCCACCTGTTGTTGCCAGTACCCCGCCGGTCAATGTCAGGCCGCTGCCGACAGTCAGCACTTCGACAGCGCCCGTGCCGCCGGTCGACCGCCCCAGCAGCCGTGCCGTTGCGATATCCTGGAGCTTGGCGAAGGTCACTGCGTCGTCGGCAATCTGTCCGGTGCCCACCGTGGAGAGCGTCGCCAGCACACCCAGTTCGAGCGCCGTCCGGGCGGCCCCGGCATTGATAGCGCCCGTGCCACCTTTGGTGATCGGTAGCACACCGCCGAGATTCTCCAGATCGAGCTCGGACTCGACGACGTCCAGCACAATCGTGTCGTTGCCGGTGTCGTCGACAACCGTCAAGAGCCCCGAGCCGGCCGTAAGCTTCTTGAAGAAGAGCTCAGCCCCGACTTGCTCCTTGTAGACGCCGACGCCGGAAGCTCCGACATTGTCGGCTGTCGTATCGCCGCCGCCCGCCGGCGTCGCCCACTCCCCGTCGGCGCGGAGATAATCGGTCAGTACGCCGGTGAGCTTGGGCAAGAGCCCATGCGCATCTTCCGACGCATCCAACTGCGTTGTATCCAGCGGTTCCCGGAGCGCATCCAGTCTCGGGACTTGCGGTCTGCTGAAAAGCACTGCTCTGCGCCTCCTGCGCGACCGCTGCGATTAAGCCCGCTCAGCACCGCTGAGAACGGGAATCTGGGCTGCCGACTTCCCCTGGCCCACATACAGGCCGTGATCTGCCCGGTAACGCTGTGGAAATTCCGGCTTCGAAAACCGCCAGGCGGTCACCATGTAGCAGAACGACATTCCTGCAACGAGGGCGTTTCGAAGCATCCAGGAGAGCTGTGATCCCGCCAGGAGAGCTCGCTCGGAGGGGGCGCCTTTGACGCCGGCATAACTGCCGAAGAACGACGCGGCCGAGTAGGCGTACGTCAACGCCAGCAGCAACATTCCCACCTGGAGATATTTGGGCATTGTGTGCTGCCGCAGCACAACGCTCATGAACAGGAATCCGGCCGCCGCAATGCACACGACCAGGTTGAAGATATTGATCCAGCTCACAGCATCGCCGGCAATCTGGGTCATGGCATCAACTCCGTCTTCTCGTCTGTGGGCTTAACCTGACCAGGCGGTTCTGCCTCATGCGGGACCTGGACACCGGCCAGAGCATTCATTTTAGCCGCAAACCACTTCAGCAAATTTAGGTCCTTCAGCACTTCCAGGAAGGACCGGCCTTCATTCTTCTCGCACGCGTTCAGCACCCACCCCACGATAAACCAGGCGGTGAGGCCCAGTGTACCGCAGAGGGTCAGCCGTGTATTGAACGTCCAGTCCACACTGCTGACATTCTCGACGATCGCGCCGCCGACCAGCACTGGCATGACGATCGCCATGACCAGCTTCCGTACCGCGTCCCAACCTGGCGTAGCGGAAGGAGTTCGGGAGCGACGCATCACGCCGACCAGCCCGCCGAGGAATCCTCCCACGGCGTGCAGGCCAGCGGCACTCAAATTTTCGTGGGAGAACAAGTTGCTCTGCGCGTTCGCCAGAACGCACAGGACAACCACTGCCTCGACTGGCATTGCGATAAGCAGCGTAAGTGCTTGCATCGTGCATCCTTACGTCACCGGCTTTAGATCCGGCGCCATCTCTGCTGTTGCAGTGCAGCCGTGGCGTACCTTCCCAGGGCAGGCGATAAGTCCTGCTGTCCCAGCGATTTACGCTGCGGCCGTAACGGACAGCGTCGCCCAGGCGTCCGCACGGTTGAACCTCGCGACCGTCCTGTCGACGAAATCCATGATCGCATCGACGACGACAGGCTTGATCGACTTCTCCGCCGGCCGCTCGATGAATTCCGGCACGTAGGGGATGTCGTAGGCCGCCAGCACGTCATACAGCTGCTCAATGAGCTGCTGCGCGAGCTTGCGCTTCTCGTCCCCCGGGGCCGCCACCTGCTGCACCACGAGCACCACGTCGGTGACCATGTCGTACAGAATGCCCCAGCGCTGGATGATCGGAATGTCCGAGGACACCAGATCTTTCGCCTTGGTCAGCAACTCCTCAGCAGCCTCTTTGATCTGTTCGTACAGGTCAGCCATGAGTTCAGACTCCTTACTGATTACGAGCGCCTTATGCGCCTCGGTTCCGGCTGATTCTGTCAAGCTGGACGGTTGTCATCAATAGAAAAGCCCGAGTTCTGCGGGAAGACGGCCTCGCAATGCTAAAAGAAAGCAGGCGGGCCGAAGCCCGCCTGCACTGACAGTAACCAGCAAAACCAGGCGATTAAACCGGTGGCGCGGTCTCCGTCGAATGTGCCTGAACCAGGCCTGCCTGGACCGTCAAGGCCAGCGGGCGCTCCATGGACGTGCGCAGGACCAACGAGGTCGGTCCCGCCATGTAGCAGTCCGGATCCCGGAGAGTCACGAGCCACTCTCCGTCATCCCGTAGCCGCACCGAGGCGCTGCGATTGGCAGAACCTTGAAGCCAATGCTCCAGATCGCGGCCGGCGTTGAACAACTCGATGTCGAGTTGACTCCCGCGTCGCCATCGTCGCACCAGGTCTGATACAGCGTACAGCAGATGGCACAGCAGAATGACGGCCCAGATGGTCAGCAGAAATTGCACCACGTAGACGTACAGCTGGATCTCCTGCACGGACGCTTCTGGCAGTTGCGTCATGCGCTACCTCCCGCGTTGAAAACTTCAGTGGCCCGCGCGTTGCGGTATGCCTACAGAATACCTGCTGGCGGTCTCAAAATGGAGATCGCTTGTCAGGCGGCATCGTCTCCGATCGGCAGGTCCAGAGCGCGCCGGCTGGTCTTGTAGACCAGCATTTCCTGAGGGGTATCGAACGACTTGGCGATGAACGCCGCCCGGGCGTAAACGGTTTCCATCTCGCGTACGGTGCGGCCCTGCGATGTGACCACGACCAACCGGCTGCCGCGGACATCCCGCGGCTTGTCAAATTCGAGATAAACCTTGACAGGATCAACCAGCGGTTGCCCCTGACTATTGAGTCGCCTCAGGTACAGCCGATGCGCTGGCCGACCCGCAGCGCCCCACCAGCGACAAGTAAATTTGGATTGCGACAGGCGCTCCAGCAGCAACCGCTGCCCAGGCGTGAGTCGCGCACGACGTTTGGACAATGCTATTTCGTGCTGGCGTGAATCTGCCGGATGAGTCCTGCCGAGGCGTCCTGCGCCCGGCGGGCTTTATCCTGGCTGCCGAGCTCGCCCCGGGACAGTTTGCGACCGATGGTCTGCGCCACCAGCGGGGCTTTCTGCAGGAGTCGGTCCACGTACCGCCCCTGCGATTCACGACACAAGTCGTGAAAGCTCTCATAGAAAGCCTGGTCGTGATCATGCGCCGCCACGTCAGGTACGAGATGGCAATACTCATGAATCAGGAGCAACGACATGCTCACGAAACCGGCGAGGTCCAGGGACGCGCTGGCCATGAACTCGCGAGAAATGGCGATGTAGCTGGCCCCATCTGTCCAACAGTGCGCCGGGCCGATGCCGAGGACCAGCCGCCGCTCGACCTTGGCGGCCTCGCGGTAGGATTCCGACAGCATGCGCGGGCTCAGCGGCACGTCGTCCCGGGCGTCGATCTTGGCATGCACCAGGGCCACGCCCGCGCTCAGGATTCTGTTGCCAGAATTGAGGAGTGCCAGCCAATACCGCTCGCGGGGCGTCAGCTGTTTGTCCTCCAGCAGCGTGAACGTCGTATTGAGCGAGGCTGTGAGCTGCTCGAAGGGGACATACTGCCTGGCCGTCGCCTGCGGATTGGCTTCGGCCAGCTTCTCCAGAAACTCGTCCCGGCTGATCCGGGCGTCGGTGAGCACCTTGGTGGCGACGATGAACGCCGCTTGCTGCCGATGTAAGCGATCGCCGAGCGGGGACCCCAGCTCGGCAAAACTGATCCGGTAACCGTACCGGTAGTCAGCCACGCGCGGGATCGAATAGTGCCGGCCAGTTACGGCCGTAATAATCTGCGAGCTCTGCGCCAGGTTCTCCGGCAATGTGCCCGCACCGAACTTCTTGAGCAGTGCCTGGCGACCGGCGTCGTCGAGTGCCGGGTTACGGGACGCCCGCTCCGAGGCCCGCTGATCGATCAGCGGCAGGAGCCGCTTCCAGACCGGACAGCTGCTCATGATTTCGTTGCGCGCGAAGTTCACCTCCAGCGCGTGCTTCGTCACCACGTCGCCGCCGACGCCGTAGCGGTGCTTGGGAAACGACTGCACATGGATCCCCTGGTTGTACAGCCGCAAGTCCGAGCGCTCATTGAGATCGAGCCAGGCGTCGTCTGTCTCTTCCGACCAGTGATCCGCAAGCGCAGCGTTCTTCGAGATCACCCGCCCGTTGATGCTCACCGGGATCGGGGTCCACTTGCACCACTCCTCCAACTCTTCTTCGACATGCCGTTGTTGTGAGGCGCTCAGCGTATCATACAGCGCAATCTGGACCTGGCAGCCCGGGCTCGCCACCTTGAGCGACTCCAGCTCATAATCCAGACCGTCATTCTTGGCGTCGACTTTCATCTGGAACGTGTTCGTCGTCCAGGTATTGACGCCATACGCCAGAAGCTGCCCGCGACCCATGCGGAACCTGCCGTAGGTCTTCTGCTCGCGCTCCGTATGCGGCTGTCCGAAGACCTCGAAATTCTGCTCGATCTCCTCCCGGGACTGAAAACCGGTCCCATCATCCCGAATCAGCACGCTCTGTTCAGCAAGCGTGATCTCGCATTTTGTCGCCTTGGCGTCGACCGAGTTCATGACGCCTTCCAGGACGGCCTTCGACAACGTCCCGGCCTGCCGGAAAATCGTGTCGAACAGCAGCTTGGAGTGCATCTTGAACGTACGCTTCTCTGCCATCTCAACTGTCCTTGCAAAAGAAAAGCGGCCCCTACCTTTCGATAGGGGCCGCCAGGTTTCAATTCGCACTCATAACGCGCAGCAACGATCGCCTAGTCGCGGACGCGTCGACGAATCTGGTCGCCGGTCTGCTGATAGGTGATCGCGTAGAAGCCGGGAGGAATGTTCACCACGTTCCCGTGTTCCGGGTGCGTGATGTCATTCGGCTTCGTGAACTGCAGCAACGGACCATCGCATTCCTGCATGGTCTTCCGGCGATACATCCGGACGCCGTCGAGATGCGCCAGCTCGTGACGGCTGCCCTGGGTCTCGCCCGGGGCCAGCTTCGCAACTGGCGTGATCTCTTCGATTTCCTTCGGCAGCGCATTGAGCTTCGTGATGTACACGTCGCCCTGGGCAAACGTGTCATGCTCATTTGCGAGCAGCATCGAAACGTCCTGGTCGTCGTCATTGCGGATCTTCTCCGCATGGGCGCCCATCTCCTTCAGGACCTTCGCGACCGGATTCGCAACCGCAACGCCGCCTGCATTTTTGGCTGACTTCTTCGCCATGACTCAAACCTCTTTCCTGAAATTGTCGGGACTCAGAAAACCTACGCGCAAGCTCTCCGAGAGCTTACACACGCTCACTCACACTTCGTCAAGCCAGACACGATCCCGAGTGATTAGGATCGGCCGACAATACGCATTGCATCCGGCTGCGACTGCGTGAGGGAATTACCGCTCTGCAGTGACCGCTGCGCCTGTTCGCACGTCATGGGCGAAAGATCCGATGGAATTTCCAAGCTGTAATGCCGACCAGTGGACGGACAGTGACTGATAAAGAGCACCATGTTGCCCGGTGTTTTCACCAGGAGTTCCTCGGTGTTCTCGATCTCGTTATCACGCTTGTCCAGCTGCTCGGCGCCAGCCTCGTTGATGAAGCGCGTCCAGCCTTCGATGTTGGGCCGCATCTCGCCCTGCGCGTCGCGGCCGCCCCACCGATTGATCATGATCCGGCGAACTTCTTCGCTCTGCTCTTCCATGATCTGCTGCAGGGTCAGCTTCTCGGGCTCCATCACAATCTGCTTTGTGACCCGGACGCCGCCGATGAACCACAGCTGCCAGCCGTCGGGATATTCCATGGCCGGCCCTTCCGCATCGTCCAGACGGTCATTGACGACCGTCAGCCGACGCGGACGCTCACAGATGAGGCAGAAGCCTTCGTTCGGCCAGATGTAACCGGCCGACTCGCACAGGTTCGCCTCGTGCTCGATCTGGGGCACCTTGACGTGCAGGACGTCCCGGAAGAACGTCGCCCAGGCCGCGAATGCACACCAGAACTGCCCGCCGTACCAGGCGTGCCACTCCAGCTGCTCCTTCATCATCGTGTCCCGCATCAGGGCCGCGATTTCCAGCGTCGCAGCCACCGCCGCGACGTTCGCCTGCTCGGGCGCTTTCTTCGCAATCGCATTCAGCCGCGGGAGATACTCCGCCTGCATGATCGCGTTGGCGATCACATCAACCGCGTGGACGACGTGGATGTCATCACAGGCCACCCAATCGTCCGAGACGTTCTCCAGCGTCCGCGGCCGGGGCTGGCCGAACTTCTCGCTGGCCAGCTCGTCGAGCTTCAGCAGCTCGGGCGCGCTGTAGTCGACCTTCGGGAATTCGCCCAGCCCGAACTGCTCATCGAGCGCGGTCAGGATCTTGCGGATTCCGGGGACGATCACGGACAAGAGCGACGCCGCCAGGGCGCCGACAATCGGAGACGACACCCACCCGATCGGGACCTGTTCGAGCGACGACTGCCGGTACAACCCGCGGACGGCCGTCATCGCCTTCGGGCGATCAGCCGGCTCCGTGGAGAGTCCGATAATCGTCCACTTCTCGACCCACCCCGGAAACTGGGCTTCCTGTTCGGGGGTCAGGGATTCGATCTTGGTGATTTCGTCGTGGTCAGCCATCTTCTTTGTCCTCAGTCAGTTTATGAAGGACTCCAGCGTCACACTGACGCTGGGGAGTGTAAACACTTGCACCACCCACAGGGGTGATGACCCGCAGACCAGTAATCAAGCGGCCTCCACGTCCGGAGCCGGACGCAGTCGCTTGCTGGTATTCACCATCTTGTAGACCGGCTGATTTCGACAGCAGCGATCTGCTCTCCGGCCGCTGTCACAGCGGCAAGGCTCGTGCCTGCGTTCGCCATCCCTGCGCACAGTATCCCGCTCGCAGCAGGAGACTGCTTTCGTTTGTCGCCCCTCAGGGCACCAGGTAGACAGGCGGTACTTCTGGTACTGCAACGACTCCCACCGATCAGCAAAGAACCGTTCGGTTCTCTGCTGCGCACGCGCAGCTTCACGCTGCCGCTTAGCCTTGCCCGTGACGACACGTTGCCGCGCCCGGCGATAAGCACGGGTGCGTCGCGTCACTGGACGAGGCCCAGTTCAGAACATGTCGTCGTCTTCGTCCTCGTCGTCATCGTCGTCATCATCCTCGTCGTCGAAGTCTTCGTCATCGTCGAATTCTTCGTCGTCGATTTCCTCTCCGAGAGAGTCCTGGCGATACCGCTCACGAACTTCCGCCAGCGATTCCAGCTCGCTCGGCTGATCCTTGAGCCGTTCCTGGAGCAGGCCGGCGAAAGCGTTCGCCATCAGTTCCGGGACATCTTCATCGCTCACGCAGCTGGACTCGTTGTAGAGAATCCGCTCGATGTCCTCCAGTGAGAACAACGGCTGCTGCTCGACCGAGATCTTTTCCGCCTGCGACACGTCTAGCTCCTTCATCCAATCACTGACTTGTAAGTCCGCCTGGCAGTCACGACCAGCACGCGCTGGAAAAGACGCCAGCGCTCGCTCAATAACACCCGCGATCCCGCAAACTCCGATAAATGCGACGTGGCTGCGTAAAACGGTCCGCGATTACGGCGGGCTGGTGCAAACAGCAGTTTATGCTGCCGAGCACTCGCCCCCAGCCGCGCGCCAACTATTCGCACCCGTCGCTTGAGGTCCCTGGTCTTGTGGCAGCGCGCCCTGGCTTCCGGCCATACCCAGCAGTAATCAGCGACAACTTCCTCAACAACTTCAGCCAGACTAACCAGTGTTACATCAGGAAAGTCAGCGACCAGCTGACTGAGCCCGTCCGGCAGGATCTCGGTGATGATCTCGTCCAGATCCGGGTACGTCAGCTCACCGTTACTACACGCAACGAAGGCCGGCAAAATGGAACTCTTCGTAAATTGCAGCGGTTTCAGCATCAAACAGCTCTCTGCTGGGACGGTAGCGCACGGAGATCAGTGAACCACTTCATGGCCAGCGCGAGATTGTTCCCGCCGACCTGCCGGAACTTCTGCGACATGGATTTCCCGGTTGTAAGGTTCGTGATCTTGGCGGCGACCGCCCGATCCACTCCTTGTCGACCGTAGAAGTTCGCTTCGAACTGATAACCGTCTAGCAGCATCAACGTCGTGCCCGAGATACGTAGCACAGCTCCCCGCCGCTGGCGGGCTGCTCGCTTTTTCACAAGTCCCCCGACAACGTCGCTGGGCCCGACTCCGACGCCGGGGGCGGCGAGCCAAACGTGTGAAGAACCTCACCAGCCGGCGGTTCATCGACCGCGACATTCTGCTCACAGGCACTCAGGAACAGCGTTCCGGCCGCCAGCAGGCACAAGATCCTGGACTTCGTCATGACGTTCTCCCTGGGTTACAGCAAGGTGGAGCCTTTGAGGAAATCCTCGGCAATCGCGCTTCCGAACTGATCGAGAAGAACAGCGAAAAAGTTATTGAGCGGCATCCAAATATGGATCCAGGATTGCGGGTCGTCTGCGAGCGTGTTGCCGTGCACTGCCTGTTCAATCTTCTCCAACGAGGCCCAGCGACCTGCGGGCTGCGCTCTGGAGACCCGCCGTTGCAGCTGGTGAGCGCTCTGCGTGTGTGCCCGTTTCACGGCATCACCGATAGCTTCAAAAGCCCACGAGTTAATATGGGTCAGTTCCCAAACATGGATGGTGCGTGTGCTCCAGACCTTTCTTGGCAAAGCTGCGGCGGCAATTGATAACGGCGACATTCGCCGCCGATACCCGCCACGTAGCACAGCCTCCGACGTCACGCCAGATCTGAGCACGTATGGGCTACGCTGAGCCATGAGACTCTTTCCATGGCCGGAAGCTGCGAGAGCTGCACATGGCGATGCAGTCTCGCAGCTCCCCGTCCCGAAACAGGCCTTCGCGCGGGATCACCGCGTAGCTCCTGGCTTGAACAGCAGGGCGGTCACCGCTTCTGCAATCTCCTGCTTTCGGGACTTATCGTCAAGGTTCCGGGCATACTCCAGCTGGAGATCCTTGATTTGCTCCACAACCCGGGGCGGCAGCGTCTCCAATCCCGCAGAGATCTCCAGGAACGTCTGGACGCTCACGCGCTGGAGCCTGTGGTACAGGCTTTCCGTTGTCGACGTCGGCAGCCCGTCCAGCACGGCGATATCGGTACACCCGGTTCGCAGGACCGCTGCCACAGGGAATTCACGCGTACGCGTCATCGGAACTCCTTGATTATTCGTCATCATCGAGGCGGTTGAACAAGGCGAACGCCGCCTGGTGTTCCACCTCTTTCTCGGGATGCTGGAGATCGTGCTTGAGCATGACCACCAGCTGGTACAGCATCCGCAAATCTTTGAAATCCATGTCCGTCAGCTGCTCTTCAATCTCGTTGCCCCAGGTCGCGAAGTCGACATACTGGAAACGGACAATACTGAGCCAACCGCCGCTGCGTCCGACGAATGCATAGCGGACATCAAACTGCTTGCCGTCCCAGGTCGTCTGGAAACAGTCGCCTTCCGGGGCGCCATCGCTCCGCCGTTGATCACTGACGAAATGCGTCCGGGCGTCGTCAATTGCCCACTCGCTCAGATTGTCTGCGTTCTCCTGATAGAACCGATATGCCCGGCACACCGCTTCCTTGGAGAAGTTGGATCCAGGCTCGGTGTCCATCCACAGCTGCAGCAAATGGGCGAACTCCAGATTCAGGTTGTACAGCTTCACATTGAAGCACAACGGATACTGCCGGTGGTCGTAACACCGCTGGTCAGTCTCGTCGATGATGAACTCAACGATATCTTTCCGCGACCGCAGCGGGCACTTGTAGTAATCCGGCTTCTTCAGCTTCGCCATCAGACCTGGATTGCGCCTGGGTCCAGCGAGGTCCAGCCCAGGCCATTCATTCCGATGCGCCACTGGCGCCGCAGCAAATCCTGGGGCGTGTAAACGACGTGTGTCGCGCCCTCGGCCGGACCTGTCAGGCTCCGCCGTGCCAGCAACGCGACAAAATCCGGCGACATGACGTTCTGCGGCGCCAGGTCGTAGACCACCTGCTCGTCCGGGAACCACGCCATGTAATGTTCGACCACGTTCCGTCCGCGGTCGAACTCGACGAACACGTGGTGGGCATTTGCGCCAGCCGCCTGGCAGAAGGTCACGAAGTCGAGGGCGGCCGCGTGACAGTCGCCGCCCGGAAGCGTGACGCCCGGCTGCCGCCGATAGGCCTCAAACAGCGATGCCGCCTGTGATTCTGCAACTTTTTGGGTTTCGTTCAAGTCGTACTCCCTAGTCTGTGCTGCGGGAAAGTCCCGCGTTGGCCGCAAACAGCCTGTCGCTGGATACTTCCAGTCCAGGTTGCGGCGACTTTGAAAACCGAGTTTGCAGCACCCAACGCCCAGGGCGATTCTGCCAGGCAGCGCCAACGAACAAATCCCGGCCGTCACCCCAGTGGAGTCCGCCGTCCACCCAGCACCGAAACTTGCCGGACAGCGGGGCATCGCGATAGCTGACGCGCACGCGCTGTACGCCGCCCCACCTGGCGTCCCAGACGATTTGTCCAAACGGCGTCAGCCGCCCACTATCGACCACGCGCAGTGCCAGCAGCAGTTCGTGCTGCCACGCATGACTCCGCGCAAAATTCAGAAGTGACGTGCGAGACTTGCACCCGAGCGGATTGACGTCGCGGACCATCCTGCCGTTTGTTATGCCGAATGACTGTAACCTTGGCCATCGCTCCATCCGGGAATAACTCATGGCGGCGATCTCCGCAGAGTCAAATGCAACTGCATCAAGTCACGCATCGCCGGGAAGAAGCCAGGTCTGCACAGCGATATCCTGCGCGGACCAAACATCAGCCAGGTCTGTCGCCAGCGCAGTTCCAGGACGCAGCCCGTGCCGTCGGCGTCAATGTGTGTCGTCCATGCCCAACTACCGAAGTGCAAACGGCACATCGAAGCTGCGCCAGGTCCCAGCTGCCCGCCGTCCTTGACCACGTTGAACGTGAGCTTACGACAGTCAGGCCACCACCTGACAACCATGTGCGCGTTACTACTCACGCGACTCAGCATCGACAACATCGCGCGATAGGGCGCTGGCGCAGCAGGTAGCCGACGCTGCAGCTGCGTCCGCCAGGTCTCCGTTTCCAACTCGTTCCGGAGTACCGTCCGATAAATGCTGTAGTCCGTAAACCTGAAGACAGCGGTCGCCAGAGGCCGGGCCCTGTACCGCGGCAACAAGCTGCGCGTCATGCGACCGGCTGGGCCGGCGGCTCCATCGGCGGGAACGCCGGCGGTTCCATTGTCGCCTGCGACTTGGACTCCGTGAGCTCCGTGTTCGCGGGAGGCACGTCTTCCGCGGGCATGCTGTCAGGGACCTCGGTAGGCTCCATGGGCTGCGACGGCGGCGGCAACGGTGCTGGCGGCGAACATCCCAGCGATTCTCCCGGCGTCAGATCGGTAAAGCCGATCACGGAGGTGTCGATGAATGCCACCTGATCCTTCCGCTGGACTTCCAGGCCCTGGGCAAACGCCTGGGAGACCAGGCCGCGGAACTGGGTCACGAGCTCGTCGACCGTCCCGCTCATCAGCGTGACAGGCATGTGCTCGGGGCGCTGGTCCCCTTCGACGAACAGCGGAATATCCACAGTTCGCGGTTCCGTCATCCGGGCGCCGGCTGTCACCAGCACCGCACCCCACAACACTCGCATCCGCACAGGGACGTCATTCATAAATTGGCTCATTCAAAAGATCGGAGGTTATCAGTCGTCATCATCGATGAAGCACCCGCACTGAGCAACGGTCACATCAGCGATTTGACTGGCGCATTGTCAGGCTCATTGACAGGCAGCACGCTCTCGTTCCGTTCTCCGGGCCCCGCAACTTTCACAGCGGACCGTAGCTGACGCTTGACCACAGAACGCACAGAGCAGCGTACGCCTCGCAGTGCGCTGTCGCTGCTGCCGCTCTTCGCGAACCTGCTCGAAGAACCCGTTGTTGTTAATGCAGCCATCTTCCCAGAAGGATCGCCAGAGTCGCCGCAGCAAGCTCTCCCGACCCGGGGGTTCCGGCTGACCGTTCAGAATCTTTTCCAGACTCTTATAACCTGACATTAGCTTCACTCCTGTTAAAACTGCTGGCCGCCAGCAGCTCGTCGCGAATCGCGAGGAACTCCAGTGCGGCCGCTCCGGGAGACGTTTCGTGATACCGACGCGACCACAGTCGCCACGCCGCCCGCCAGGTAATCTTCTGCGAGGCACGGTCAACCAAGATACCAAAAACGTGCTCGATACGACTCGAACGAACGCTTCGCGGCATGTAGTAGTGATCGTGCTGCAGGCGTCCCGCATCCCTGTGAGCATGCACCGCACGCACCAGATCGTATTTCGGGACTTCTACCTGCGGCGGTGCGCGATGTTTACGCCCCAGCAGCACAATCGTTGAATACAGGGTCGTATGGACATCGCCCAGGAATGCGCCGGTGTGCTGCGGAAACAGCGTAGCCACAGACGGACTGCGTTTCGACTTGTACCAACCGCTAGGCATGAATCATCTGTAGTGGCGGTTCGGGGAAAGGTAATCGCGGAATCGCTGTCACTCGGAGCAAAGACTGCAGAGCCAGCTCAGTCCGGAACAGCACCGGGAACGCCTGCGTTGGGTAAGGCCGCAGCGACGTCAGCACGTCGGCCGTGATGCAGTAGCGCGGGGCCCCACTCCAAAACCGGCGGTTGTTGATAACGTCCGACCGGTCGCCGGCGCGAGAGAAGCCGCAGGTAAACCATGGTTTGCGTTGCAGTCGATCACGCCGAGAACGCTCCCGGCGACACACGCCGGTCACCATGCCGCTTCGCGTGATGAAATGACTTGCAGCCAAGAACATTGGCCCCGAGAGGTCTGCGGAACTTGGAACCTGCACATGATCGCCGATACCGGCAATCTGCCGTCCGTAAAAATCATAGAGATTTGCAGGCAGCCCGGCTGGCGGCATGCGATACGGCTCGTCTCGCATCTCATCCAAAGTCATGACTGTCCCCTTGCCACACGCAGATTCGCGCCGCGGACCACGCGCTGGGCCATCCAGTCGTGCATACGCCCGCGCAGCGCCAGCTCCATATTCCCCGGGATTCCGAGCAGCTGCCGCACACGTCCTAGCCCGACAGTCTGGAACTTCTCCAGCGGCTGCAATGGCTGAATTATCGCAAAGTAGGCCTCTCCGTACTCCAGGATCGTCACAGGATCAAATTCCGGGACGCCTCGCGGGAGTCCTGTCCAGATCCGGTACCTGCCAGTCAGCGATCGGCGTCGCTGCGGCCGGGTCCCCAAACGGCGGCCATCAGCGCGATTCAGCTCATTCCGAATGATCTGCACGCAAGTCCGTGTCGAATCCAATACCTGGCGGAACAGCCCCTGCTGGGCTAACCGCCAGGGGCGACCCATAACTGATTCCAAGTCAGAATCCAGTAAGCAGACCACGTCGGTTGTAACGCAAAACCTATGCGCCATATCGCTGCTCAACCCTTAGATCTGCAGGGCACCATAAATTGCGCATGACTCGCTGGTACGGTTCCAGAAAATCCCGAAGCTGGCGATGCACCGCCGGGAATACACGCAGACAGCCGATAGCCTCCCGGCCCGGGACGCTCAGCCGGTCAACAAGTCGCGACCCGTCATTCGGCATCGGAGCTACGACCAGCAACGGTGAGATAGGTCGCCGGCCTGTGATACGGCAGGCAGCGCCCCAGACTTCATCGTCGTTCAGTTCGAAAAACACGTGCTCCGTTTGCATCCCAGGCCCTGCGAGATACAGCGACTTGCGCAGTCGGCCCTGCAACGAAACCCACTCCGAGATCAGCGGCAGCGGAAATGTGATGTTAGTCATACCTACTCCGGCCTGTATGGCCTGTTCTCGATCCAGCATTTCATCTTGTCGAGTGCCTCCCGCGGCGTATCCATGACGGTCATCATCAGCTGCCCGGGACGCCCGGCATGGGGCGACTTGCTGGCCGTGATGCCATAACGCGTGTGGCATTCCCAGCAGCGCACCGTCCACTTTTTGTGCTCCGCCGTGAAAACATAGCTACTCACGGCGCTGATCCGCGTGCTCGGTGTCGGCAATGGTCATCGAAGCCTGACAGAGTCCAATCCGCATCAGCCGAATGACAAACGCCTGCGGGACCGCGTCCAGTTGGACCAGCTGCGTTGGATCTTCCAGTTGCATCAAGTTCGCCAGGACCTCCTCGGTCAGTTCTGGAGCCTGCCTGTAAGCATGCATCACATCAGCCAGCGCTTGATCCCACTCGGAGATCAGCGTGAGGCGCAGTTTATATTCCTCGCGTTGCATAATGACTCCGGGTGAAGGTCGAAAACGAGAAGCTAATCACGCATAGGGTAATGCCGCAAATCCGGGAGAACTTTAAGTAGGACTGGTGAAGATCCGCCCGCAGGACAAACCCGTCCAGATCAGTCGTGCCAGCTCGCGGTCGGATGGTTCCGTAACCGGCGAACCTTGTCGAAACGTCGAGTAAAGGTACACGTTGGAAAACGGCACAAACACGGCAGCGAGCAAGCCCCTGGTCACAGGTCGCGTGATTCGTGGCCAGAACATCGACGGCAACTGTCTAGTACGCCTCTTCAAGAAATCCGGCGAGCGCTTGAGTCTCGCGACGTCCTCCCAGTTCCAATTAT
>Ga0196970_1000864_pt1 | contig 26953 bp, 22 predicted proteins | sample S1v_513CmetaG_FD_148672 | JGI IMG/M metagenome (GOLD analysis project Ga0196970, IMG submission 148672) | Soil microbial communities from Anza Borrego desert, Southern California, United States - S1+v_5-13C | ecosystem: Environmental > Terrestrial > Soil > Desert | place: USA: California... | reverse complement strand
CATCATTCTGCTAAGCCTAAGTCAGAGTATTGCGTCACCCACTGTCTGATCGGGTACGCGCCCTAGCACCGATTAGCAGTCCTCGAATCGGCTTGTGCGGCACACTAGGAAGCCTCGCACGACGTAGCGGCTACACACTTCCCGCTCACACCCCAATCACTCCCGTATAGATCGCCATCCCCACGACCGCATCCACTCCCATCGCGTCCAGTTCCGCAATCTCTTCCGCGCTCCTGATGCCCCCGGCTGCGATCATTTGGCGCTGAGTTAAGTCGCGCAACTCCCGCGCCACTTCCATCGGGAAGCCTGTCATCGTGCCTTCGGTATCAATGTGCGTGTAGAGAAATCCGCTGCAATACGCATCGAGTTCCATGATCACCTGTTGCGGAGTCAGCGCCGTCCCCTGCTGCCACCCATGCGTGCTCACTTTGCCGCCGCGCGAATCGATGGCGAACACCAGGCACTCCACTCCCAGTTCCCGGGCCACCGCCTGCGCGAACTCCGCGTTCACTTTGCCGTCGCGCACCAGCGCCGAGCCGATGATCACCTTTCGCGCGCCCGCTTCGAGCACCGCGCGGGCCGCGTCCACGTCGCGAATGCCGCCCCCAACCTGGCATGGAAGCTGCGCGCTGAAGTCACGCACCAGTTCGCGATTGCTGCCCTTGCCCATCGCCGCGTCCAAGTCGATCAGTTGAATTAGCGGATACTTCCGGAAGCGCTCCACCCACGGCTCGGAATTGTCGAACTCAAGCGCCTTCTTCTCGCCGCGCACAAGCTGCACGATCTTGCCGCCCATCAAATCAATCGAAGGAATCAGCATGGCCACCTCATCGGCACGCCCGCTTCTCCCAGGCGCTGTTTAAGTTCACGTATGTCGTGTATGCCAAAGTGAAAGATCGAGGCCGCAAGCGCCGCGTCCGCACGGCCGCTCTTGAACACCTCTTCGAAATGCTCGACCGAGCCTGCGCCACCGGAGGCGATCACCGGAATCGAAACAGCCGAAGCTGCGGCTGCCGTCAACTCGCAATCGAATCCCGCGCCCGTGCCATCGCGGTCCATCGAAGTCAGCAGTATCTCCCCGGCCCCGCGCGACTCCGCCTCCCTCACCCACTCCACCGCGTCCCGATCCGTGCTCACCTTTCCGCCGCTTACGAACACCTCGAAGGACGCGCCGCCATTGGCATTGCGCCTTCGAGCATCCACCGCCACTACCACTGCCTGCGAACCGAACCGCTCGGCGATCTGCGTAATCAGCGACGGGCTTTTCACCGCGGCCGAATTGATGCTCACCTTGTCGCACCCGGCGTCGAACACCGCCGCCGCTTCCTCCAGGGTGCGAATTCCCCCGCCCACGGTGAACGGAATGAACAGCTCCCGCGCGGTCCGGCGTACTGTCTCCAGCAGCGTCGCCCGCTTCTGTTGTGTCGCCGAGATATCGAGCAGCACGATCTCATCCGCTCCAGCTTCGGCGTGCGACCGCGCCAGTTCCGCCGGATCCCCCGCGCTGCGCAGGTTCTCGAACCGCACGCCCTTCACCACACGGCCGCCGTCCACGTCCAGGCACGCGATGATGCGCTTCGTTAACATTTTGTATCTCCAAAATTCCTGAGCATCCGCAGGCCGGCCTCACCCGACTTCTCCGGGTGGAACTGCACGCCGAAAACATTCTCCCGCTCGACGACCGCGGCGAACGCTCCGTCGTACTCGGTTACGGCCACCGTGTCGGTGCATATCGGAACGCGGTAGGAATGTGTGTAGTAGACGAATGCTCCACGCTCGATACCCTCGAGAAGACGTGACCTTCCGACCACGTCAATCGAGTTCCAACCGACGTGAGGTACTTTGATTGTCGAAGGAAATCGCTCGCACACTCCGGGGAGCAGTGCCGCGCCTGGTGTGCCCGGCGCTTCTTCGCTGCCAGAGAACAACCACTGCATCCCCACGCAGACTCCAAGAAAAGGCTTGCCCTGCTGAACAGTCTCGCAGATCGCATCCCGCAAACCGGAACTGGCCAGTTGCGCGGTCGCGGCGAAATGTCCGACGCCCGGAAGCAGGACCTTATCTGCGCTGCGCACAAACTCAGGATCGCGCGTGACCTGCGACTCCAACCCGAGATGGTCCAAAGCCCTCTTCACCGAGCGGATGTTTCCAGCCCCATAATCCACAATGGCAATCACAGCAGTCCTTTCGTGCTCGGCAGCATCTTTGCCAGACGCTTGTCTTTCGAGCAGGCCACGCGCACCGCGCGCGCGAACGCTTTGAATAACGCTTCGATCTTGTGGTGGTTCGAGCGGCCGTAAATAACGCGTGCGTGGACATTGGCTCGTGCACCGCGCGCAAAGCCCTCGAAGAAGTCGTAAACGAGCTCACTTTGCAGGTCGCCGACCAACCGCACCTTCACTTTCGTATCGACAACCGTTGCTGCGCGCCCGCCGAAATCCACCGACGCCAAGCCCAGCGTCTCATCCATCGGCATGACGAAGTATCCGGCGCGCAGAATTCCTTTTTTGTCGCCCAGTGCGCGATCAAACGCCTCGCCTAGCGCAATGCCAACGTCCTCGACGGTATGGTGCTGGTCAACGCGCAGATCTCCATTGCAGCTCAATTGCAGATCGAACGCACCGTGTCGTGCAAACAACTCCAGCATGTGATCGAAAAAACCGATGCCGGTCGAAATTCGGTACGTCCCGCGCCCGTCAACCTTAAGGTTGATCGCAATATCTGTTTCATTGGTCGTGCGCTTCACCTCAGCTGCTCTCATTGCTGCACCGCCATGATCATTTCTCCTGCACCCTGTTTTCGCGCCACCTCAAGACTCGAACGTACCGCTGCGATAACCAACTCCATCTGCTCAACTGTTCCTGCGGTGATGCGAACACACCCTTCGCAACCGGGGTCGGAGTTACGATCCCGAACAAGGACGCCGCGCTCACGCATGGCAGCCACGAACGCTTTCCTGAGGACTCCAAAACGCGCCAGCACAAAGTTCGCCTCACTAGGCCAATACTGAACGCCCAGATCCCGCAACTCACACTGCAGTCGTTCGCGCCCCTGTTGCACCTGCTGCACGTAGTTCACAACATACTCGCGATCGCCAAGGGCCTCGGGCAGTGCCGCCAGCGCGATCGCGTTCACGTTGTAAGGAGAACTTACGCATCGCACCATCCGCATCGGTTCCGGAGCGCCTGCCAGCACACCGACTCGCAATCCGGCGAGTCCGTATGCCTTCGAGAACGTTCGCGCAATGAACACGTTCTCGTACGTCTGCATCTGCGGAAGGAACGACTGCCCGTGGAACTCGAAGTACGCCTCATCCACGAGCACGGCAGCATGCGGAGCAGCTTCGGCAATCCTGAGCAAGGTCGCTGGCTTCACTGCCGTTCCAGTCGGATTGTTCGGATTGGCAATCGCAATCAGCTTCGTGCGCGCGGTGATCGCTTGCAGCAGTCGTTCTAGCGGAAATGCGAAGTCGTCGTCGGCTTGCACCGTTACGACGCGTGCGCCGGCCGCCGAGGCATACACCTCGTACATGGAGAAAGTCGGCACCGCGATCAGCACTTCCTCTCCGGCTTCGACGAATGCCTGGCAGAGCAGGTGAATAGCTTCATCCACTCCGTTTGTCAGTAGGAGTTGCGTGGCATTGATTCCGAGGAACTCGGCGACAATCGCCTCCACCGGTTCACGTTCGGGATATTTCGCCAGCAGATCTGGCCCGATCTCGCGCAGCTTTTGCAGCACTCGCGGCGAACACCCCGCCGTGTTCTCGTTGAAGTCCATGCGCAGGCCAACGCGCCCGCCAAGCGGCGGATGATACTCCTTCAGGGTCAGGACTGCTTCTCGCGGCCTAAGCATTTGCAGTCCTCACTTCCCCCGACGACCGCGCGCTCCGACGTACTCGTACTGACTCGGCGCGACAACGCATCCGCACAGACTCCGCGTGAGCTTTCAGCCCTTCTGCGTCTGCAAGTGTCGTAACGCATGGTGCTATTTCGTCAAGGCCGGCCGGCGTACATTCCTGCACGCTGATAATCTTCACGAAGTCCAGCACACTGAGCCCTCCACGGTACCGTGCTGCGGCTCCGGTGGGCAGAACGTGATTCGGACCCGATGCGTAATCGCCCATCGACTGCGGTGAGTACTCGCCGACGAACACCGCGCCCGCATTCTGGACGAGCTGCAGATCATCTCCCGAAACGGTCAGGTGCTCCGGCGCAATCGCATTTGCAAACTGCAATGCCTGCTCACGCGAACTCGCCAAGATCACCGTTCCATTCGCCTTCAGGGATTGCCGCGCAACTGCATTTCCTCTGCTCTGTGGTTTAACTTCTTCAACGACTCTCTTCGCCAGCTCTCTATTCGTGGTGATAAATACGGCGCTAGCATCAGGATCGTGCTCAGCTTGAGCAACCAGATCGGCAGCCAGGAACTGCGGGGTGCCATCGTCGCTCACCAGCACAACTTCTGTCGGCCCGGCGAGCATGTCAATCGCGCAATCCCATGCGACCAACTTTTTCGCGGCTGTGACGTATAGGTTCCCCGGACCGACGATCTTGTCCACCTTCGCCACCGACTCCGTCCCGTACGCCAGTGCCGCAATCGCCTGTGCGCCGCCAATGCGAAACACGCGCTCCACTCCGAGCAGCGCTGCCGCTGCGAGCGTTTCACGTGCGGGTTTCGGTGAAACAACCGTGATCTCTTGCACCCCTGCGACCTGGGCGGGGATCACGGTCATCAGCAGCGTCGACGGCAGCGGATATCTACCTCCTGGAACGTAGCAGCCAACTCGCTCCAACGGCTTTGCCAGTTGTCCTACACGTAGGCCCGGCTGCATCTGGCGAGTCCATGATTTCGGCATTTGCCACTGACAGTAACGTCGAATGTTTCGCGCCGATTGCTTCAGAGCTGCCTGGAACTCTGCTGACACGCCCTGCCATGCCGCGTTAATCTCCTCGCGCGATACTTCCAGCGCCTGCCCCTTACCGAGTCCGTCGAACTTCTCCGCGTACGCCCGCAGTTTTCGGTCGCCACCACGTCGCACTTCGGTCACGATTTTGCGAACTACCGGCTCGACCCGCGACAGATCGGCGGCGCCCCTGGACGCGAGCCGTCTGACGGTTTCTTCGGCTCTTCGCCCCTCGAGAATGCGCATCACAGCACCACCTTGTTGAGGGCATACTCCACGATTCCGGAAGCGTTCGCTTGTTTCAGCCTTGGGATCACGTAGCGCGACTCACGTTCTTCGATAATGGTGTTGACCGCCACCCAATCGTCGTCGCTCAAAGATGAGATAGTGGGCCGCTGAAGTGCGGGCAGGACCGCAAGCACCTGTGAGAGATCTTGCTTACGGACGTTCAGCATCAGGCCGACCCGTCCGACCGCTTCCATTGCGCCCTGCAACATCAGCGCAACGTTCTCGATTTTTTCGCGCTTCCAGTCGTCCTGCCACGCTCGCTTATTGGCGATCAGTTGCGTGTTCGATTCGAGTACCGTCTCGATGATGCGCAAGCGGTTCGCGCGCAGCGAGCTGCCAGTCTCCGTTACCTCGACGATTGCGTCGGCCAGCACCGGCGGCTTTACCTCAGTTGCGCCCCAGGAGAAATCAACACGTACGAGAACGTTTTTCTGATCGAAGTACGCCTTGGTTACGTTGACGAGTTCGGTTGCGACAGTTTTGCCAGCCAAGTCTTCTGCTCGCTGGAACGGTGAATCTTCGGGAACCGCAAGCACCCATTTCACTTTGCTGCCGCGACTTTGCTTGGCGTACACCAGATCGGCGACGGTTTGTACCTCGAGACCGCTCTCCATGATCCAATCCAGCCCCGTCAGGCCAGCGTCGATCACGCCCTGTTCAACGTAGCGAGCCATTTCCTGCGCGCGGATGAGCATGCACTGAAGTTCCGGATCATCCGTCGATGGGAAGTACGAACGGCCGTTCTCGTAGATCTTGAAACCGGCTTGCGCGAACAACTCAATCGTCGCGCCCTGCAAACTACCCTTGGGAATTCCGAGGCGAAGTTTCACTGCGCCACCTCTGTTGCATTTTCCGCGACGGCAGCAGAAAACGGCGCGTTCACAGCCAATGGCTTGGTGAAACAGGAGCGCGTACCTTCATGGCACACAACCCCTTCGCCTTCGACGCGTACACGAAGCAGCACGGTGTCGCAATCGCAGTCGGTTGCTGCGGACACAATCGCTAGTCGATTGCCGCTGGTTTCGCCTTTAGTCCAAAGCTTCGCGCGTGTGCGACTGTAGAAAGTTACGTAGCCGCTCGCCAGTGTTGCATCGAGTGCTTCACGATTCATGAAGCCCAGCATGAGCACTTCGCCCGCATCGGCGTCCTGCACGATTGCGGGAGCCAAGCCCTGCATCTTGTCGAAATCAATCTCAATCATCCTCGGTTGTCCTGTTCTGGCCCTCAGCTCAGTCGGCAGGCGAAAAGAAAAAGGCCCGCTGACTTCGTGTCAGCGGGCCGGATCGTTATGAGTGCTGTACTACTGCGTTATCCGTAGACCTCCGCCGACACGTTCGCCACGTGATGATGATGATGGTGATGGCGATGAGTTAGCGTGGTCATCAACTGCATCCTACTCCGAAAGTGTGATGGCTTGTCAATTACAAATCAAACTCCGACGGGACATCTATTCAAAATTCAACTCAGCGTTTCGAGTAGAACGTTTTGGTGACGACAGTCAATTAACGCGAGTCAAAAGGCGTAAGTTATTGCACATCCTTCCTCTAGCACGCTCTAGCAACCGTTCAAGGGCTAAAAGCGCCCGAATAAAAGTTTCCTCCTGTCGAATCCTGAGTGCCAGTGCTGTAATCGAAAGTTGGTTGACTATGGCGATCCTAATGTTGCTCAAGCGCAGGGCCCGTGCTGCATATCGCCGCAGCCGGGAACTAAGGATGGTGTTCAAAGGCCTGACTTCCACCGACCATCCAGTGCTGGCCCAGATCATCCCTAATCGCCGATGCAATCTCGCCTGCAAGTATTGCAACGAATACGATAAGACTTCGCAGCCCGTGCCCGTTGAAACCTTGTTTCGGCGCATCGACCACCTGGCCAGGCTAGGCACGACTGCCGTCACATTCAGCGGTGGCGAACCGCTCCTGCATCCCGAACTTGAAACGCTCATTGCGCATGTGCGATCAAGGGGCATGATAACCGGCCTGATCACCAACGGTTATTTGCTTACGGTCGAACGCATTCACAAACTCAACCGTGCCGGCCTCGATCATCTGCAGATCTCAGTCGACAATGTCACGCCTGACGAAGTCTCTAAGAAGAGCCTGAAGGTCCTCGATAAAAAGCTCCAGATGTTGCACGAACACGCCTTGTTTCACGTCAACATCAACTCCGTCGTGGGGAGTGGAGTGAAAAATCCGCAGGACGCTCTCACCATTGCCAGGCGGGCACACGAACTTGACTTCACCTCGACGGTGGGCATCATTCACGATGGCGATGGTCAGCTACAGCCGCTTAGCCCTGAAGAATACGATGTATTCCGTACTATCAAGGCCATGAAGAAGAGCGGCTATTCCCAGCTCAATTACTTTCAGGAAAACATCGCACAAGGCAAGCCCAACGACTGGCGCTGCCGGGCCGGAGCGCGTTACCTCTACATCTGCGAGGATGGACTGGTGCACTTTTGCTCGCAGCAGCGAGGCTTTCCAGGTATCCCGCTCGAGCACTACGACGTGCGGCACATCCGCCGAGCGTTTCTCTCCGAGAAAAGCTGCGCTCCGAACTGCACCGTATCCTGCGTGCACCAGGTTTCGTACATGGACTTCTGGCGCGCACCGCAGTCAGTGGAAATTCCTGAGGCACAGCCTGCGGCATCACCGGCTCCTGTTTTAGTGCAGATCCAAGTGGAAGGCGATTAGCTAGAACTGCCCTCTGCTGGGCCGGAGAATATCTCAGTGGTGCACATATACTCTCCGTATCTCTCCGTGTCTGAACCCTCCAGATGGTTCACCGAACCTCTTTGGCTATAATTTTGCAACGAAACGGCACCCAGACGCATTTCTCTAACTGGCAGGTTTATTCGAATTGGGAGCACGGACGCGACACGCCCGTTTCGAACACCTCACCCCGTCCTGTGATTTAGCTCACTGCATTGTGTACCAGAAGGGTGGGAATGTGTCGCGCGGGGTGTCGTAGCTAGGTTTAGGCCCTAACGTTCTTCCTGGGCAACTGGGGTGTTGCCCAAATCGTATTCAGCTTGCGGAAGAAATCGTGTGGGCAGTGTAGGCGCACTGGTCGAGGATGGCCCGGAGCGCCGGCAACGTGGGGATCGGCTGCTTTCAACCTTAGTGGATGTCATCCGAACACGCGCAAGTGGTCCGTCTTTTTGCGGACGCGCATACCAGTCGTAAACGCCAGCTCGGCACATGGCTGTGGCGGCGGCTTCTCTGGAGGGGCATTCATGCCAAAAGATACTCTTTCCGTGGTCGATAACCGGACGGGTCAGTCGTACGAAATTCCGATCACCGATGGGACCATCCGGGCTTTGGACCTGCGCCAGATCAAAACTTCACCCGAAGACTTCGGGATGATGACCTACGATCCGGCTTTTACTAACACGGCGTCCTGTCATAGCAGCATCACCTACATCGATGGCGACAAGGGCATACTCCGCTATCGTGGCTACGACATCGCCGATCTTGCCGAGAACTGCAACTTCCTCCAGGTCGCCTACCTAATAGTTCACGGTGAACTGCCGACTCCGGCCGAGGAGAAGCAGTGGTTGTATGAGATCAACCGCCGCATGTTCGTCTTTGAGAACATCAAGAAGTTCATGGACGGCTTCCGCTATGACGCCCACCCGATGGGCATTTTGATTTCCACAATCGCTGCGCTGTCTACGTTCTATCCGAGTTCCAAGAATGTCCGCGACCCGGAAGAGCAGTTGCAGAACATTTACCGCCTGATCGGCAAGGTGCCCATCATCGCGGCATACGCGTATCGCCATCGCAAGGGATTGCCCTACATCTCGCCCGACCCGGACCTCAGTTACCCCGAGAACTTCATGAATATGCTCTGGCGCAAGTCGGAATTGAAGTTCCTCGCAAATCCGGTGCTGGCGCGCGCGCTTGATGTCCTGTGGATTCTGCATGCCGACCACGAGCAGAACTGCTCGGCAAACGCGATGAGATCCGTGGGTTCCTCGGAAGCCGATCCGTTTGTTGCTACCGCAGCGGCTGCAGCGGCCCTGAGCGGACCTCTACATGGCGGCGCTAACGAAGAAGTGCTCATCATGCTCGACAAGATCGGGAGCAAGGACAACATCCCCGAGTACATCAAGGGCGTGAAAGAGGGCAAGTACAAGCTGATGGGCTTTGGCCACCGCGTCTACAAGAACTACGACCCGCGCGCGAAGATCATCAAGCGCACAGCGGATGAGGTCTTCAAGGTAACCGGACGCAATCCGAAGATCGACATTGCGATCGAACTTGAGCAGATTGCGTTGAACGATGAGTACTTCATCAAACGCAAGTTGTACCCGAACGTCGACTTCTATTCCGGCATCATCTACCAGGCGATGGGATTCACGCCTGAGATGTTCACGGTGATGTTCGCCATCCCGCGTACGGCAGGGTGGTTAGCACAGTGGCGTGAACTCGCCAACGATCCGGAGCAGAAGATCGCTCGTCCACGGCAGATTTACACGGGACATGAACTGCGCCGCATCGATAAGCCTATGCTGACAAGGGCCGTTCACGCCGATTAACCCGTTTCAGCGTACAAACAAAGAGAGGGCGGACACCCCGCCCTCTTCGCTTTTTCACGATCATTATCGGTCGAGGCTAGGCCGCCCGGGCCCCCTTGGCCTCTTCCTTCTTGAATGATCTGGGCAAATCTTTTGGATCGCACCAATCGCCGGGACCGCCCAGTTGTTGAGCCTTTTTTGTAAGTTGATCTCTTTTCGTCTTCAGCTTCTTCAGGGTTGCAGCGCGCTCGTCTTCGGCCTCATAGGCTTCGGCGTGTGCAATTTTTCGGTCGAGAAGGTCGATTTCCTTGAATAGGTCTTTCAGCCGATATTTATCAGAGAGGCTCGGTTCCATGCTCCTATTCTAGGCTTATTACCTGAATTTAGCGAACCGCCCTTCCAGGCGCGAGTCTCTGCGTTGTGGTCTGCCGCCCCGTTGAGATTGAATCTGCAAGGTTTACCCCACAGCCCGTCCGATGAATTAGAATCTGCTGTAATTTCAAATTACAAAGAACCCCTACAGGTCTTCATGTGAGGCAATAGTCAATGGAAAATTCTGCCGGTGTCAGACTCGGCGTCAATAAGCTCATCGGAAAAAACATCACCGTCGATCCCGCGCACGACGTGTTGCGCAGCGAGCGCCAACCGCTCGACGACATCTTCAAGCCCAAGTCGGTGGCGCTCATCGGTGCCTCCGAGCGCCCCGGCAGCGTCGGACGAAACGTCCTCTGGAACCTCCTCAGCACTCCCTTCGGCGGTACTGTTTACCCCGTCAACCCCAAGCGTGAGAACATCCTCGGCATCCGCGCCTACAAAGGCCTCAGGGATCTGCCCGAGCGTCCTGACCTGATTGTCGTCACCACTCCGTCCTCCACCGTTCCCGGCCTGATCAGGGAAGCGGTCGAGATTGGCGTCCCTGCCGCGATCGTGATCTCCGCCGGATTCAAAGAAGCTGGCGAGCAGGGCAAAGAGTACGAACGCCAGATCAAGGAAATGATCGCCGGCAAGATGCGCCTGATCGGCCCCAACTGCCTCGGCGTGATGAACCCCATCACTGGCATGAACGCCACTTTCGCGCAGACGGTCGCGCGCCCCGGCAACCTGGCCTTCATCTCGCAGTCCGGCGCGCTCTGCACGGCTGTCCTCGATTGGTCGTTACAGGAAATGGTCGGCTTCAGCGCGTTCGTCTCAATCGGCTCAATGCTCGATGTGGATTGGGGCGACCTGATCACCTACTTCGGAAATGATCCCCGCACGAACTCCATTGTCATTTACATGGAGTCCATCGGCGACCCGCGCAGCTTCCTGAGCGCTGCCCGCGAGGTCTCGCTGGTCAAGCCCATCATCGTCATCAAAGCGGGACGCACCGCTGCTGCTGCCAAGGCTGCCGCTTCGCACACCGGTTCCATGACCGGCTCCGACGCCGTTCTGGATGCTGCCTTCCGCCGCACTGGCGTGCTGCGCGTCGACACGATCGGCGACATCTTCCACATGTCGGAAGTCCTTGCCAAACAGCCTCGCCCGGCAGGCCCGCGCCTCTGCATCGTGACGAACGCAGGCGGACCTGGCGTGCTGGCGACCGACGCACTTGTTCAGGGTGGCGGAGAACTCGCCGACGTCTCGCCGGAATCCATGGAAGCTTTCAACAAGATTCTTCCGGATGCGTGGAGCCACAACAACCCGGTTGACATCCTCGGTGACGCCGAACCCGAGCGCTACTCCAAGTCGCTCGAGATCGCCGCAAAGGATCCGAACATCGACGGCATGCTGGTCATCATGACCCCGCAGGGCATGACGGACCCGACCCGCATCGCCGAGAACCTCAAGCCCTACGCGCAGTCTCTTGGCAAGCCGGTTCTCGCCAGTTGGATGGGTGGTACGCAGGTCACCGCCGGTGAAGAGATTCTGAACCGCGCCGGCATCCCGACCTTCCCGTTCCCCGACGCCGCGGCTGAAGCCTTCAACTACATGTGGAAGTACTCGTACAACCTGAAGGGCCTGTACGAAACCCCGATTGGACGCGTGACAGACGCCAACATCGACCGCCAGAAGGCGTCAGACATTATTCAGCACGTTCGCAAGACCGGCCGCACCATCCTCACCGAGTTCGAGTCCAAGGAACTCCTGAAGGCTTACGGCATTCCGGTGACGGAAACCCGCATTGCGACCAGCGCCGACGCGGCGGTCAAAGCCGCTGATGAGATCGGCTATCCGGTCGTGCTTAAGCTGCACTCCGAGACCATTACCCACAAGACCGACGTGGGCGGAGTTCAGCTCAACCTGCGCAACGCCGAAGCCGTCCGCACCGCCTACAACGGGATCGAAGCCTCGGTGCTTGAGAAGGCCGGCAAGGGCCACTTCCTCGGCGTGACCGTGCAGCCCATGGCCAAGCTCGACGGCTACGAGGTCATCCTCGGCTCGTCGCTCGATGCGCAGTTCGGCCCCGTGCTTCTCTTCGGCTCCGGCGGTCAGCTCGTCGAGGTTTACAAGGACAGCGCGCTCGGCCTGCCGCCGCTCAACAGCACGTTGGCCCGCCGCATGATGGAGCAGACCAAGATCTACAAGGCGCTCAAGGGTGTCCGCGGACGCAAGCCCGTTGACCTCGCAGCCCTGGAAGATCTGCTCGTGCGCTTCAGCCAGTTGATCGTCGAGCAGCCCTGGATCAAGGAACTCGACATCAACCCGCTGCTAGCCTCGCCCGAGCGCCTGCTCGCCCTCGACGCACGCGTGGTCGTTCACGGGCCAGAAATGACGGAGGACAAGCTGCCCAAGCCGGCAATCCGTCCCTACCCGATCCAGTACATCGGAAACTGGAAGATGAAGGACGGCAACGAAGTGTCGATTCGCCCGATTCGTCCTGAAGACGAACCGGCTCTGGTAGAGTTCCACAAGAATCTCAGCGAGCGTACCGTCACGATGCGTTACTTCCAGCCGTTGCACCTCTCGCAGCGCACTGCCCACGAACGCCTAACGCGCATCTGCTTCATCGACTACGATCGCGAAATGGCGCTCGTGGCCGAGAACAGCAAGGGCGAAATCATCGCCGTCGGGCGCATGAGCAAGGAGCACGGCACCGCGTCCGCCGAAATGGCAGCGATTATCCGCGACGAGTACCACCACAAGGGCCTTGGCACGGAACTGTTCCGCCGGCAACTCGACATCGCACGCGCGGAAGGCATCAACGAGGTCTTCTGCAACATGATGTCTGACAACGGCGACATGCAGGCGATCTGCAAAAAGCTGGGCTTCACCGTCAACAAGGTCAGCGACACGCTCGTCCACGCCTCGCTGAAGCTGTAGCGCAACATCGAATGCCTTAGCATAGATCCTTCGCTGCACTCAGGCTTGTCATCCTGAGCGCAGCGAAGGATCCATGCATTCCAGTCGGGTCGGCGTGTCAAAACAGTTACGGGACACCCCACCCCCGCCCGAATCAGTCAAATCTGGACTTCTAAAGGACTTAAATCTGCGGATCAGATCAGTGCTTGATCAGATCAATCTGGGGTAGCGCTTGAGCCGCCTGGTTTACTGTGTCATTACTGCCGTGGCGCATGTCTCGCCGACTTCGGCGCGTCCTCGACTCGCGAGAAGTGTCGCATGAACAACCGCCCGGTGAAACATGGGGCGGTGAGAATTTACGAATTCAGAACAGGGCCTCATGCGTTTATGGCAGACACGAGTGAACTGTCGCGCTCAAGCCAAAGGATGGCTTGAACGGGCCACGCCAGTCCGTCAGGTCCGGATAAGGTCATGTACATATTTCCTGAATTGGGATGCTGATGCTGCCCGCCCATTAATGATCACATTGACCAATTGACCTACGTTCCAGCCTCGGCTAAAGTGGCGCGCCGGAACTCGTTGTGAACTGGTGCAAGAACGGAGGGGCCGATCAGGGATGTTCGTTAAGTCGCGTGAATCACAACAAAGCGGTCCGAACGTGGGAAATCAAAATTTCGTGAAAAGTGCTCCTCATGAAACAATTTTCACGCTCCCAGCTATGGGATCTCGGGCGCGTCGCGGTGTTGCTATGTTGCTCCGTGATGCTCTCCTCACTGGCATTCGCACAAGCCTCATATTGCTTTGATTGTGCCAATCAATGGGGCATTGATGAATGTGAGCAGGTGGGCGGGGGGTCTGTTTTTGATCTGGGTGGACAATGCCTATGTTATGGCCGTGTATCTCCAATCATTATTGATACTCGTGGCGAAGGAATAAAGCTAACAGCAGCAACGGAAGGGGCGGTGTTCGATCTATCAGCCAACGGCAAACCTCTCAGGTACAGCTGGACGAAGCCAGACTCGGGGAACGCATTCTTGGCACTTGATCGAAACGGAAATGGACGCATTGACAATGGCTCGGAACTCTTTGGTAATTACACGCCGCAACCAGCATCACCAACCCCCAATGGGTTTGTGGCCTTACGGAGTTCGATAAAGCCGGCTAGCGGCGGCAATAGTGACGGAGTAATCGATGGTGGAGATGCGGCTTTCGCCTCGCTTCGTCTATGGATAGATGCCAACCATAACGGCATCTCTGAGACGGAGGAACTGTTCTCCCTACAATCAATGGGGCTCTACTCCATTTCATTATCTGTTTCGGAATCGGAACGGCGGGACCGCTTTGGAAACCGTTTTCGATATCGCGCAAAGCTCAACATTGAGAAGCCGCGCCGAAACGACGAACTCGGTCCTTGGGCTTACGACGTGTTCCTGACAGCTGTGTCGCCGGATTTGCCAGTGTTCAAACAGCCACAGAGGTCGGCCAAGGATCTCCCGAATACCATAGATGGGTCTAGGAACCCAGAGAGGATTCCAACCGACGTTGCTTACAGGATCTTCCTGCGTGTGGCTGCATGCCCCGACGTCGCGACGTCAATGCAACAAAAGAAATGCCAGTTGGTCATACACAGTCTCAAATTGGATGCTGCCGACGAACAGTTGTTACAGGCGCACTTGGCAGATTTCCTCTCAGCAGTCGAACCGCTGGACCGACAGATCACGGAACTCACTCGGAACAAGACGCCAAGTGACACGCTTCGACAATCTCTTGCCGCTCAAAGGCATGAGTTGGTCAAGGCAAAAGTTGCAGCGCTTCGTCGGAACCTGAGCCAGCGTGGGGTGCAGGTGTTCGATTCGCATATCGAGCTAATGAAAGCGAAGATCAAGATAATTCCCACCTCACCGTATGGCGAGTAGCGCTGATTCTGACACTGTACTGCGCGGGAGGAGATCGTGAAAGGATTGCTGCGTTTTGCAACTCTCGTTGCGGCTGTCGTGGTTCCACTAGTCGCAACAGCTGACGTTAAATATTGCAATATGTATACCTATTCGGATCAGTGGGATGATGAAAGCGGTAATTTAGTCGTGCTCAATTATACGGATGCAGATCCGTGCGGCGACTACTCGGTTTACTCGGACATTGAGGTCCAAATGCCGAGCGGCTATTACCAGTCGGCCTCGGAGTGGAGACTGTTGCGCTCAGGCGACCGTTCTGGGCCCGCTCGAACCCGGCGGCACCGTTGCGAACGGCAGAAATCAGGTAGATTACGAGTGCGCGTCGTTCAGCGCAGTATCTATCTGGGACATCACCATAGCTATCGCTATGACCAAAGTTAAGAACGTTGGAAGCAACGATGCTGGATTCTGTCCGGTTGTAGCAGCGTGCTCAAACACGAGCACCCCGATGTGCACTTATAGCTGGATCTACGTCGGATCCAAGGGCACATGCTGGCCGGCCTGGGATGTTGAGTCATTGGCGTGGAGGGTGAACGGCGGACCACGACATTGCTGGATCAACGTGGCCATACGAAATCGGAGCAGTTCTCCGTCGCCGAACTGTACCCCAGAGAACTGACACAAAGCGAGGCGACGGCATGATTCTTATAAAGAGTTTCCTTATTGGCCTTCTGTCCCTAGTATTTCTCATCTTAGTAAGCCTGTTTCTCGTTCCGTTGATCTTGCGCTTAGTAAGGGGGCCAGGGGTCGCGTGGGCTCCCTTTGAACTACTAAAGTGGCCGGTTGTTTGGTTGCTTTTTGGCTTAGTCTTCGCCGCCGGGTTCGCGTGGGAATACCGACGGCTTTCACACTGAAACGGGCGGATCAAAAGGTGCCGGCTTGTTTTCCGGCACCTTCGCAGTCCCAGCAGGTTTGCGGGGTATCCTGTGTCGCGTGTCACCGGCGTCGGTCGCGCTGGTTGGCGCGGCTGGCGAACGCGATACAGCAAAACTTACTTCCCGGCCTTAGCGGTCATGGCCTTCGCTCTTGCCTTCGGCTTCGGCGCGGGCTTTGTGGCCTTGCCGGTCTTCGGGGCCTTGATCGCCAGCATCTTCTTCACGTCCGCCTTGTCGGCGTCCATGATGTAGGCGATGCCACTGATCTTGGCCGCTTCCGGAGTCAACGCAGCGATGTCCGTGCGGTCGATGTGCTTCAGGCTGAACTTGCGCGCGCCCGCCATCAACTGGCGCAGGCCCTGGGCAAGACGCTCGAAGTACGTGTAAACGCCGATCGCGCCGACCGGCAGGTCCTTGAAGCGGTTGCCGAGCTTCTGACGAAGCACTGGAGCTTCGACAAAGATCTCGTCCACCGTCAGGCCGAAGCGCTGAATATAGATCGGCAGATCGCCCTGCTCGATACCCTTGCCAATGGTCTTGGCCACCATCGCCGCGGCCAGCGGAGCGCGCGCCATGCCGATCATCTTCACGTACGGAGCACACATCGCGAAGCCCTTGAACATCTGGTCTTCGAACGTGAAGCCACCGCCGAGCGCGATCGGAGGAATGTATTCCTTCTTCTTCTTCAGCTCTTCGCAGTAGTTGTAGAGCATCGAGTGCAGTTCGACGCCGGGCACGCCCCACTCGTTCATCATGCGCCACGGGCTCATGCCGGTGCCGCCGCCCGCCGCATCCACGGTGAGCAGATCGAGTTCGGCGATCGACGCATACTTCAGCGCGCGCGCCGTATCTACCGGACGATACGCGCCGGTCTTCAGCGTGATGCGCTTTGCGCCGGCCTTGCGCAGCTCTTCCACGCGCTTCAGGAAGCCATCGAGCGACACCATGCCTACGCGGCTGTGACGCTCGAATTCATGGAAGCTGCCGCGGTTGAACGACTCGATCACCATCGGGTCCATCGGGTCGGGCAGCACGACGTAGCCGCGCTTCTTGAGTTCCTGCGCCTTTTTCAGGTCGCGGATCTTCACTTCGCCGCCGATGTCCTTTGCTCCCTGCCCCCACTTCAGCTCGACCGTGGTAACACCCAGTTTCTTGATCGCCCATTCCTGGACGCCGAGCATGGTGTCTTCCACGTTCGCCTGCACGATTACGTCTCCGTAACCGTCCAGTTGCCAGTCGCGGTAGCACTTCACGCGCCACGCGAGCTCAGGACCGTCGATCAGTTTACCGCCGTCGAACTTCGAGTCCATGTCCATGCCGCACACGTTCTCGCCGATCCACAGGCCGATGCCGCTGATTGCCGCGCCGGCAGCCAAGCCGGCCCAGTTGTTCTTCGCCACGTTGGTCGAGCCCATGGCCGCGATTTCGATCGGCAGCTTGCACTTCACTTCATTGACGCCCGGCTTGCCGAACGAGGTCTCCAGGTCGACCTTCGGGAACAGTGCCTTGTTGCTGTCTTCTTCAACGCCCCACACGCCGGCGCAGCGGCCCAGGATCGTGAAGTGCGACAGGTCGACAGGGTAGTCCTTCTGCGATGCAGTCGTGATGATGCCGAATGGCTGGGGATAAATCATTTCCGGTCCGCGATAAGCGGACTTGCCGATGTCGCACATCCCGACGCAACCATCAACACAAGTTGTGCACATTCCGCTGAACGGGCTGACGGAATCTTCGGTGCGATTCTTGGTCAGCGTTGCGGCGGAAGCATTCAGGCGCGTATAAGTCATTTTCGGTTCTCCCTGCTATTTCGCAGAATTAGTCGCCCGGATTTTGACTGTTACGTCAGGGCGTATCGGCCCGCTCAGCTCACAGGCATGGCACGGGCGCAGGAAACACATCGCGTCGTCGTAGCTCTGGTAGCACACAGGCGCAAAGTTTATGCATCCGTTGCACAACGTTGTCGTGGCCGTTGAGCCCTGGCAACGCTGTTCGCAGACGGGGCAGATGTACATGCAGCCGCCGCACTGACGGCAAGTCTCGCTCGTAATGTCGAACGGGCGGGATACGTGGCGGTCCTTGCCGCGGCCGGCGAACCCGATGGCATCACCCATCATTTGCTGTTCGCACATCCGCACGCACAGCCCGCACTGGATGCAGTGATAGTCCTTCGCCGTGTAGCGGCAGACTTTCACGCCCCATTCCGAGGCCATGTCCTGGATCCGCTTTGACGACGGGCAGGTGGCCACATAAAGCTCCAGCAGCAACCGGCGCGCCTTCATCACCTTTGCAGAATCGGTGCGCACTTTCAGGCCTTCTTCGACCCTGTACGTGCACGCTGTCACGAGTTTCGTGCGCGGCGCTTCACCAATTTCCACCAGGCACATGCGGCAGCCGCCATAAGGAGCCAGGCCGTCTTCGTGGCACAGCGTCGGGATGCTGAAACCTACAAAGGTCGCTGCATCCAGAAGGCTGGTGCCCTTTTCAACCTGTACAGGCAATCCATTTATTGTCAGCTTGACCATGGCGTTGTCCTTAATTGACGAGCACCGCATCGAATTTGCACGTCTCGAGACACGCGCCGCACTTGGTGCAGTGCGCGGCATCGATCGTGTGCGGTTTCTTCTTCTCACCCAGGATCGCCTTGCCTGCGCAGACCTGAACGCACGCTCCGCAGCCGTTACAAACCTGCGGGTCGATCGTGAAGGTGATCAGTTCGCGGCACACTTTCGCCGGGCACTTGTGCTCGACAATGTGCGCCATGTACTCCTGCTTGAAGTAGCGCAGCGTGGACAGCACCGGGTTCGGTGCCGTCTGACCCAGGCCGCAAAGTGAAGCTTCCTTCACCAGCCAGCCGAGGTCCTGCAGCAGATCCAGGTCTTCCTCGCTCCCCTTGCCTTCGGAGATGCGCGTCACGATCTCCTTCAGGCGCTGCGTGCCCTCGCGGCAGGTGAAGCACTTGCCGCAAGACTCATCCTCGAGGAACCCGAGGAAGTACTTGGCGATGTCCACCATGCAGCTCGTTTCGTCCATGACGATCATGCCGCCCGAACCCATGATGGAACCCGCGCCCGCCAGGCTCTCGTAGTCAACAGGCAGGTCGAACTTGTCGGCAGGAATACATCCACCGCTCGGTCCGCCTGTCTGCACGGCCTTGCACGCCTTGTCCTTCGGAATGCCGCCGCCGATCTGATACACGATCTCGCTTAGCGTCGTTCCCATCGGAACTTCGATTAGCGCCGTGTTGTTGATATTGCCTACGAGCGAGAACACCTTTGTGCCCTTGCTCTTGGCCGTGCCGATCGAGGCGAACCATTCGCCGCCGCGCATAATGATTACGGGGACGTTGGCCCAGGTCTCGACGTTGTTGATACAGGTCGGCTTGCCGAACAAGCCCTGCTGCACCGGGAACGGTGGACGTTGCTGAGGCTCGCCCGACTTGCCCTCGATTGAGCGAATCATCGCGGTCTCTTCACCGCAAACGAACGCGCCCGCGCCTTTCGACACGCGAATGCTAAAGCTGAAGCCGCTGCCGAGAATGTCCTTGCCCAGCAACCCGGCGGCTTCGCACTGCTTGATCGCTTCCTTCATGCGTGTGACGGCCAGCGGATACTCTTCGCGAACGTAGATGATGCCCTCGGTCGCGCCCATTGCGTACGCGCCGATGATCATCCCTTCCAGCACTGAGTGCGGATCGCCTTCCAGTACGCCGCGATCCATATATGCGCCCGGATCGCCTTCGTCCGCGTTGCAGATGATGTACTTGGGCTGCGTCTTCTGTGCGGCCATGGCCTTCCACTTGAATGCCGTGGGGAAGCCCGCGCCGCCGCGGCCACGCAACCCGCTTACTTCGACCTCGTGCAGCACATTGTCGGGCGTGAACGCGCGAAGCGCCTTCATCAGCGCCGCGTAACCACCGCGCGCGATGTACTCTTCCATGCTCGCCGGGTCGATGATGCCGCAGTTGCGCATCACGATCCTCAGCTGCTTCTTGAAGAGCGGCAGATCATTGATCGCCGGAATGCCCTCGATCTTCGTCTCGCCGTCGTACTTCGTGAACTCGCCGGTAAGCGTGTTGTCGTCGCCGGGCATGTAGGCCAACGCCCACTCCGGTTTCGGAGTGAACAGGTCCTTCACGATCTTGCGTGCCCGCTCGGGGGTCACGCGACCGTAAGTGACACGCGGTTTGCCAGGTATGTGCACGTCGACCAGAGGTTCCTGCGAGCACCAGCCGATGCAGCCGGTCTCAGTCACCTCGTAGTCGTAGCCATTCTTTTTGATTTCGTCGCGAATGGCCGTCAGCACCTCGCCGGCGCCGGCTGCCTCTCCGCAAGTGGCCATCCCGACCAGAATCTTCGGCTTTGCCGGATAAAGCAGCGCCTTACCCTGCCAAGCGATCTTTTCCAGGTCGGACTGTGTACGTATTCTGATTGCGGGATTAGTCATGGGCGGCACCCGCTAATGCGGCCTCCGGATGCTTCGCGCTTTTCGGGGTCCCCGGGGCGCCCTGATTTTGGGCGTTCTGGGGTGCAGCAGCATCAGCCTTGGGTCGGTACTTCTTGACCACGTTCTTGATTTTTCCCAGTTCCAGGTGCGCGTAGGTGTCCTTATCCACGCGCATCACAGGGGCCAAACCGCAGCAACCTAGGCAACGCACCGACTCCACCGTGAACTGCATGTCCGGACTCGTGCCCGACGGCCCCGCATTGGTCTCCGTCTGCACTCGCTCGAGAATGCGTTCGCTTCCGCGCACGTGACAGGCAGTACCCTGGCAGACTTGCACCAGGTGCTTGCCACGCGGCTTCAGGCTGAAACATCGGTAGAAGGTCGCTACCTGGTATACCTCAGGGAGCGAGATCCTCAACTTTTTCGACACCTTTCGCAGCATTTCTTCGGGTAGGTAATAGAAATGTGCTTGGATGTCCTGAAGGATGGGAATCAGGCTGGCCCTGCGGTCTTCGTATTGGCCCAGAATATCGGCAACCACTGCTTCGTTCTCGGCTGGCGTCATAGTTTCCTACACGAGAGTCTTCACAGCTCTACTGCCAAGCTCATGCTGGAACATCCACATGTGCATTAGCACACGCGGGTGTCCCGGCACGCGCTACCGCGCGGCCATGGTTCGACCGCCTGTTTACTGCACAGAATCGAATAAGTGAGGCACGCCCGCAGACCAGCGGACGCTGGACATCTGGCCCGGTGAAGTTGGGATCGTGGCACATGATGCACGCGCACTCCTCCCCGGCACACGAGTACAGGGGAACAGGGACGTTGCGATCGGCGGGATTCCAGCCGTCAAGGCGATCAACCATGCGGCCGCACTACAGGAATGACCCGGGACCCCACTTCCCTGAACAGTTCCCAACAGCCAGCTTGCTAGATCAAGACAGGGCATTTAACGTCGGCGGCTCTTTCTTAGGCTGTGACGGTAGTCACCACAAGTCGTGTGATACCTCACCTCCCCATGTGCCAGAACTCCACTCGTGAGTACCATCCACAAAGTGCCGACGTTGCTCCAGTTCGGAGCCATATCTCCTGAGAAACAAGAAGGAATGAAGATGCGCATCCTTTGCCGAACCGACCTGCGCTCCACGCGCAAGAACCTGACGATTTCGAACTACTCGCAATTATCCGCAACCCGGAGCGGGTTTCGTCATCTCTCATGTGGTCTGGAGGCGTCACATGCACTCGGCCACAACGGCTGGCGGTCTTCTCGGTTCGTCGCTTCCCGATCTCGCGGCGCAGTACCAGGCTGTTCGGAACGTGACGCGCGAGCTGTGCGCTCCGTTGTCGGCTGAAGACCAGATGGTGCAGTCCATGCCGGATGCCAGCCCAGCCAAGTGGCACCAGGCCCACACCACGTGGTTCTTTGAGACTTTTGTTCTCTCGCCGTACGCACCGGGGTACCGACCGTTCGATCCTCGATTCCGACTCTTCTTCAATTCGTATTACAAGCAGCTCGGAGGACATCCCGTGCGAACGCAGCGCGGCCTTTGGTCTCGACCGTCGCTGGACGAGGTTCTTCGTTATCGGTCGCACGTGGATGAGGCGATGCTTCGGTTTCTGGATGGGCCGGTGTCATCGGAGGTCCTCGACCTAATGGTTCTGGGATGTCACCACGAGCAACAACACCAAGAACTCATAGTCACTGACACAAAGCACGCGCTCTGGACGAATCCCTTGCGACCTTCTTATCGCCAAGCATCGGGAGGTGTAGTCTTCCCTGACGAAACGCCGCTCGCGCCGCCGTTCCCAGCGGGTGGTCCCACCTTCGCGGGACCACGAGAGAAGCCGGGCAAGCCCGGACCAATCACGTGGTTGTCATACGACGCTGGACTTTGTTGGATCGGTCACGAAGGTCAGCATTTCGCATTCGACAACGAATCACCACGTCATCAGGTATTCCTCCAGCCATTCCAGATTGCATCGCGCTTAGTCAGTAACAGCGAGTATCTCGAGTTCATGAGCGACGGTGGCTATACGCGGCCAGACCTCTGGTTGTCGGAAGGCTGGGACACCGTTTGCGCCCAAGGCTGGCGTGCGCCGCTTTACTGGTTTGAGTGCGACGGCCAATGGATGATCTACACACTGGATGGTGAAGTGCCGCTGAACCCCGCAGACCCGGTATGCCACATCAGTTATTACGAGGCGGATGCCTTTGCGCGATGGGCAGGTGCGCGCATTCCAACCGAGTTCGAATGGGAAGTTGCAGCAGCCAATGTTCGACGCGCAAGCCAGGATCAATCTCGCGAGAATATGCTCGATACGAAGCGACTCCACCCACTCGCCTCAAACCTCAGCGGCGAGGCACAACATCAAACTCATCCTGCACAGATGTTCGGGGATGTTTGGGAATGGACGGCCAGCCAGTATCTTCCATATCCGGGCTTCCGTCCTGCATCCGGTGTGGTCGGGGAGTACAACGGGAAGTTCATGTGCAACCAGTTCGTGCTGCGGGGCGGGTCCTGCGCGACTCCAGCCGACCACATTCGTGCCACTTATCGAAACTTTTTCCCGGCTCATACACGCTGGCAGTTCGCCGGCATCCGGTTGGCAAAATGATTAGCCCACGAACCAAAATCGTCAATCCGATTGCTGATGACGTGCTCCGCGGACTCACCGGCACGCCCAAGACGCTGCCACCCAAGCTCTTTTATGACGCAGTCGGGTCCGACCTGTTTGAGCAGATCACTCGACTTCCCGAGTACTACCTCACGCGCACCGAGCAGCAGATACTCAACAACTGCTCGGATGTAATCATTGGTACAGCGCGCTCCGGTTCACGCCCAGGTGATGGCAGCCCTCCCCTAACGCTGATAGAACTCGGCGCGGGCAGCGCCACCAAGACGAGGACTTTGATACGCGCTACCCTCAACGCGCAGCCTACTTTGACTTTTTACCCCTTGGACGTCTCGCCATCCGCTCTGCACTCGGCCGTGGATCACCTGAGCGAGATTCCCGGACTGACAGTCACGCCAGTTGTGGCCGACTACACCTCGGGCTTGCCACGACAAGTTATCGACCCGACTCAACCTTGTTCTTCGAAGCAGAGGTTCGCCGCTAAGCATGGCGGGGTCTTACCCAGCCGCAAGCTTGTCCTCTACATCGGATCCAGCATCGGCAATTTCGAACCGATGCAGTCGATCGCGATGTTGTCCCGTATTCGGCACTCGCTCGCCCCAGGTGATGCGCTTCTGCTCGGCACGGATCTGTCCAAGGACGAACGTGTTCTGGTCGCCGCCTACGACGATGCCGCCGGCGTGACCGCCGCGTTCAACAAGAACATACTTGCCCGGATAAACCGGGAACTTGGCGGCCACTTCGACACGCGCTCGTTTCGACACTTAGCTTTATGGAACGGCCCTGAATCACGTATCGAGATGCATCTTGAAAGCACGAAGAATCAAACAGTCAAGATCGACGAACTTGGTCTTTCGGTTGACTTCAGGGCTGGCGAACGAATCCACACGGAGAACAGCTACAAGTTCACTCCTGCTATGACGAAATCCATCCTCGACAGCAGTGGGTTCGCGCTCGAGCGCAGCTGGACCGACGAAAAGGGCTGGTTCGCCCTGCACCTCGCACGGGTAGAGGGTTAGCATCCAACATTTGTATCCTGCCCAACCACTAGGGAGTTCTTGCGAGATATGACATCGGCATTGCGCGCCGTCGCTCCGTCGCTACGGGTTATTCCCGAGCTGCGCCGGAGTTTTCAGGAGCAGAGCTATGTGCTCGTACACGAAGCCATCCCGGAACCGACCGCCGAAGCATGGCGCCTGAAGGCCGCTGAACTCATTGCACAGCGTGGTATCACAATTAGGCGAGATTCCGATCGTTATTCGCTTACTTACCGTGTGGTCACGGGAAAAGTCATCCGCGATCATTGGCCGGAACTCTTTGATTTCTACACCGCCGCATCCACGCGTGATTGGATCTGCCACATAACAGGCGAGCGGAACATCTACACGTCTAAAAATCTGCGCTCATCAATCAACATCAACAGCATGAGCGACACCGGCGAATCCTACCGGTGGCATTTCGACGCGATACCCTACACGTTGCTCCTGTTTCTCACTACCAGCGTTCCCGAAGACGGCGGCGCGTTTGAACTCGTTCCCAGGTCAGCGGCGGCTACACCGGACACGACGGGCGCCACAATTAGCATTCTGCCGCGCGCCGGTTCTGTTCTGTTAATGGATGGCACCCATTGCCAACACCGCGTCTCGCCTTTACTGCGCCCCTCCCAGCGCCTCACCATACCCATGGTCTTTCCAAACATTCCCGATGATTCGCGTCCCGACGGGCTTGACGATTACCTATACGAATCGTGACGCTTGCGGTTGAGTCGAAACGCATGAAAGAGGTCACTTCACGGGACCCGCCGCAAAAAAGCCCGGCCCTTCTGCAGAGCCGGGCCTTGAAGTGAACCTGTGTGGGAATCCAGTTTTCGATCAAGCTCCTAGTTAGCCGCCGCCATGGTTGCCACGCCTTCACCGGTCCAGAACGACATCGAAACATCGTGTGCGATGCGCAAGCCTGGCTTGAGCCTCAACAACGCTGGAAGAGAATTGACGGCGATCGCCATGGTCGCAAGGTCACCCGGAATTCCGCCGACAACTTTCATTTCAAGGTTCGGAACCCCGCTGACCTTGGCCGAGTCCTGAGGTTCGGCTGCGCCGAGGTAAATTTCCAGTTCCAGGCGGATGATCTCGTCGTTGTCCTTGAGGCCGAGCGCTACTTGCTTAACACCCTTCACATTTCCGGCTTTCACATGGAAATACTGGCTGCGCATCGGCATCTCGGCCACGATCGGTGCAACCGCCTCTTCGACGCGGTCCACTGACATTCCCAACTGATCGGCGATCATCCAGGCCGACTCGCTGAGGCCGTAGTGCCGGATGGTGCCCGCCTCGAGTTCGCGGGTGAACTCATCGAGAGTCAAACCGACGCCAGCTTTTTTTTGCAGACGCAGCCTGCGTCGGGATGCGTCAACCACCCGCAGGGCGCGCACTCTGTCGATCTGTTGGCACGCGGTTGCCAGGGTGAGTACCAGCTTGTCCATGGCGAAGCCTGGGTTTACGCCCGTGCCCATCAACACCAGCCCGCGCTGCTTCGCCTCCGCATCCAAGCTCGCCGAAAGCTCCGGATACTTGTGGAAGGGATAGCAAAGCTCCTCGCACGTGGACAAGACGTGTGCGCCGGTGCCAATACATTCGCGAATCTGCGGAGCTACCTCCGCCAGTATGGATCGGGTTGAATGCACGACCACGTCCGCTCCACTGGCTGGAACAGCAGACTTCAGGTCTCCTTCGACAACAACGCCCAGATCACGGTCGAGTCCGACCACTCGGCCGAGGTCTCGCCCAACCTTGTTAGGATCGTTGTCCACCGCGCCGACAATCTCCAGCGCGGGCTTGCGCAACATCAACTTCACGATGCCGCCCCCGATTGTCCCCACACCATACTGGACGACCCGCAGCTTCTTTTCCATGATTCCTCACTTTCGCGGCAGGATTGCCGCTATCCATCGGCCACGGCCCACAATGCGTGCCCTGATGTCCCCACGAGTAATGCTTGCGCGCGCTATGTTACTCCGGGAGCAGAGTTTCGTAACCTGTATCTCGGCATTAGGTGCCAAACGCAGTCCCGAAACGAAATTCTCGCCCCCAAATGCCCAGGATCGGGATTCGAGTCGTCGCGACTGCGAGGAGTACGGCGACTAAAAGCCTTCTTAGGGCTGGTGCTCCGATACAATAAAGAACGCCATGTTGGCGGACGCCGCCGCTGAGTGCTGACTGTGGATCGGTAACAAACATGCACGACCGTCGCTTCGATCCTGCACAGGCCCACAAACTCGAAGATCCTGAACGCCTTACCTTCATGCCGCCCGAAGAGGTGCTCTCTGCACTTCACCTCTCGCCGGGAATGACGGTGGCCGACATCGGCGCTGGTACCGGCTACTTCGCCATACCAATGGCCAAGGCCGTTCAACCAGCAGGACGCGTCTACGCCGTTGACCTCGAACCGACTATGCTCCGTCTGCTTGACGAGAAACTCGGCGCTCCGAGCGCGCCCGACAACATCACGCTCGTACAAGGCGACGCCGCTCAGACTTCCCTTCCTGACGAACTGTGCGACGTGCTGCTTGTTGCTAACGTCTGGCATGAGCTCGAGGATCAGGTGGAGGTTCTTCGTGAGTTATGCCGCATTCTGAAACCCCAAGGGCGGCTTGCCATTCTCGATTGGCGCAGCGACGTTCCGGCCCGCGCTCATGGTGCGCCCAGAACCCAAACCGATCCGCCCGGCCCGCCGCGCGAACACCGCATACCTGCGGAAAAGGTGCTGGAGACACTGCGGTCAAACAAGTTCTCGCCAGTGGAAAGTGTGAACGTGGGCGCCTACAGTTACCTGATCATTGCCCGGCGCACATAAGCTCCTCACAATCCCCCGGCTACCCGTCAGTTACCGCAAATAGCGGGTTTGACCAATGAGCGATGATCTTTCCGGGCACTCCGGGGGGACGAAACTCGAGGAAGAAATTTCAAAAAACTGAAGAAACTCAGTGAAAAAGCTTATTTCACTCTGAACGGCTCACGATTATAGTTGTGTCATCATCCCGGAAAAGCGGTTCTCCGGGGCG